>Ga0272446_1000789_pt1 | contig 48184 bp, 39 predicted proteins | sample YNPCB0061_FD_194587 | JGI IMG/M metagenome (GOLD analysis project Ga0272446, IMG submission 194587) | Hot spring microbial mat communities from Yellowstone National Park, WY, United States - YNP-CB-006-1 | ecosystem: Environmental > Aquatic > Thermal springs > Hot (42-90C) > Sediment | place...
TGGACCGCATGATCGCCCGCAGCTTCTCCAACTGCTTCATCCATCTGCACTCCACCTCCATGTTCCTGCTCGACGCCTTTCTCGAAATCGGCGAGATCCAGTGCTACGAAATCAATAACGACGCGCTTGGACCGCCCGTGCGGGACATGGTTCCCTATTTCCGGCGCGTTCAAAAGGCGGGGAAACCGCTGCTGGTCCGCGGGTCATTCACTCCTGACGAAATGCGCCTGTTGGTGGATTCGCTCGACCCGCGCGGCCTCTTCCTCAACATCATGGTCAGTAACATGAAAGAGATCGAGGCCCTGCGGCCTATTGTGAGGATGTAAACAATGACCCGTCGGGAACTTCTGGCTGCGCCCGCGGCTGTGATAGGCGCGGATGATCCGGCCGAACGCAAACTGATTGTCACCGGCGTCAGGGCCGCCTTCGAGAAAACTCTCTATCCGGCCCTGCGCGAACGGGCCTACCCCGGCCATTTCTCGGTCACCGCCGACGGCAAATCCTACGGGACCGAAAACACCTGGCCCGGCCTCGACTCCTGGCAAATGGCGGGCGCGTTCCTGCTGGTTGGAAAGCTCCGCGTGGTCCTGGACTACTTCGATTTCGTCGAAGCCTCCCAGCGCACAGACGGCAACATTCCCTTCGCCATCTTTCCCGCCGAGCAGCCGCCCGCCGGGCTGACCACCCATCTGCGCGGGCTCCGCTACCCCGAGGACGTCTATCGCTACAAGCCCAAGGTCCGGCCCGGACAGCCGGCCTGGTCCGATATGCGGGAACGCAAGTGGATCGGCCTGTTCACGCACTGGCAGGTGAAGGCGAACCCGCTGAGCGTGCTGGGACCAACCTCGCACATTCTCACCGCCTCGGAGATTTTTGCCCGCACCAGGTCCAGGCCGTGGCTGGCCGAAAAGATCGCCGGCCTCGAGAGCGCCGGCAAATACCTGCTTTCCCGCATCAGCCCGAACGGCCTGCTGGGCGGCGCCGGATTCTACACCGAGTCGCCGCCGCGCAACCAGTGGGACGGCATCACCCAGTGCTACGGAATCTACGCCTTCCGGCAGCTTGCCGCCCTGACCGGCGCGCTCGGCCGGCGCGATTCCGCCGCCGCATGGACCGGCCACGCCGCGCGCCTCTCGAAGTCCTTCCACGAAACTTTCTGGAGGCGCGATCACTTCGCCGAGTACGTGCACCCCGAGCGCGGCGTCGTCGACTCTCACGGCCTGTCCGACGTGAACTGGGCCGCCATCGGTCTGGGCGTTGCCGGTGAGAAGCAGGTGAAGGTCCTCTGGCCCATCCTCACGAGCGAACCGGCCTTTTGGCGCGGCGATATGCCCACCCATTCGGTGACCAGACCGGACACCTATCAGCCCTGGGAATTCTCCGAGCCGCTCCCGTTCCCTTACACCACTCCGACCCAGGACGTGGCCGCCATGGGACGCGTCTGGTACCTCGAAGTGCTGGCATCCGTGCGCATGGGGGCGCACCGGCGTCTGCGCGATTCCGTGGTCAAGGTCTGCCGCATGGGAGAGCGGCACGGATGGCTGTGGCACGAACGCTATCACGCCGCGCCGGGCAACACGGTCAAGCCGGGGGGCGCCGGCGGCTACTGCGAATATGCCGCGATCCTGGCGCGCGCCGTGCTCGGCAATCCCAAGGTCTTTCCCGAAGCCCGGGGCCTGGCCCTCGGATGAACGCCGCGTGAACCCCATGGAGACTCTGCAAATCATCGAAGGCGGATATCTGCGAGACATCTTGGATCAACCGGCGGCGCTGGAGGACACCCTCGCGTCGCTCGATTCGCCGGCGGCTCTGAGTCCTCTCTCCGAACGCCTGGCGCGGAATGAATTCGCGCGCGTCGTCCTCACCGGCATGGGCGGCTCCCTGTTCGCGCTGTATCCTCTGCATCTCCAACTCCTCGGCCGCGGTTTGCCGGCCATCCTGCTCGAAACCTCCGAACTGATCCACTTCGCCCCCGAAATCCTGGACCGCCGCACGCTGCTGATCGCCGTATCCCAATCCGGACGGAGCGCCGAAATCCTGCGCCTGCTCGAACTGAAAAGCGCCGGCTGCCTGACCCTCGGCGTCACCAACACGCCGGACTCGCCCCTGGCCGCCGGCTCGGACGTGGTCGTTCTGACCCGCGCCGGTACGGAGATGACGGTCTCCTGCAAAACCTACGTCTCGGCGCTCCTGGCGCTTCAATGGGCCGGAGACGCGTTGCTGGGTGACGACATCGCCCGCTCGCGGGACGAGCTTTCCTCAGCCGGGCCCGCGGCCGCGCTCTACCTGAACCGCTGGCGTAGCCACGTCGAAAACGCGGCGGCGGAACTGAGCGGCGTGCGGAGCCTGTTCTATCTTGGCCGCGGTCCGTCGCTCGCCGCGGCGGCCACCGGCGGGCTGATCACCAAGGAGTCGGCCCGCTTCCACGCCGAAGCGATGAGTTCGGCCGCATTCCGCCACGGCCCCTTCGAGATGCTGGACGCGGAGGTATTCGCGCTGGTTTTCGAGGGGAGTCCCCACGTGGCTCCCCTCAACCGCAAACTGGCCGGGGACATTCGCCGCGCGGGCGGACGCGCCGCCCTGGCGGGCGGACAGGCCTCGCTCGATGCCTTTCGCCTGCCGCCCGTTCCTGCCCGGGCGCTCCCGGTCTGTGAGATACTGCCAGTTCAGATGATCACCCTCGCTTTGGCCGCCCGCGCCGGCCGTGAAGCTGGAAGGTTCGAGAAGGCGTCCAAAGTCACCGCCGCCGAGTGAAACCGTATGCCGGACAAATCTGCCCTTCGCCCGGTCCGAAGACTGCTCCGGATGGCCGCATCGCCCGCCCTATGGATCGCCGCGCTCTTCGGCGGCGCCGGACGCCTCGACTGGGTCCGCGGCTGGATCGCTGTCGCGCTCTACATCGCCGGCATGGCGGCGGCCGGCCTGGTCGTCCACCGCCTCAACGCTCCGGTCATGGAGGCTCGGGCAAAGTGGCGCCACAAGGATACCAAGCGATTCGACAAGCTCTTCCTCGGGGTCTATCTCCCTCTGGTGTTCGTCCAGCCGGCGCTCGCCGGGATCGACGTTGTCCGGTTCCACTGGTCGGCGCTGCCGCTGTGGCTGGCGTACGCCGGTTCGGTCCTTTTCGCCCTGGCTTTGGCCCTGATCGCCTGGACACTGGCGGTCAATCAGTACGCCGAATCCTCGGTCAGGATTCAGACCGACCGCGGCCACTCCGTAGTCGACTCCGGCCCCTACCGGACCGTTCGCCATCCGATGTATGTGGGGGCTATCCTGATGTACCTGGCGACGCCGCTCATCCTGGGATCGGTGTGGGCGCTGGCATTGACAGCCATCATGATTGCCCTCTTCATCTGGCGCACCGCGCTCGAGGACCGTACGCTGCGCCGGGAACTTACCGGCTACGAGGAATACGCGGCCCGCACCCCTTACCGGCTCCTGCCCGGCGTGTGGTGACGGAGGTTGCCTTGTTCCGTACAGCGCGCGGGACGCTTCCTACGGCTTTGCCGCTTCCAGCGCCTGCGCCAGGGCCTGGGCGCCTTCTTGCTTCAGGATGCGCTGGAGCCTGCCGTAAGTGCGCTGCCAGAAGCGATGCACCTCCTCGAAAAAGCAGGGTCATACATTCCAAACCGAGCCGCGACCGTGAGGGAGCGGATCTGCGGCTGAACACGCAGCCGCCTTCAATCCCTCAGCCGGATGTTGCGGAACCAGGCCTCGCCGTTGTGATTCTGAAGCACAATCGGGCACTTCTTCCGCGGCTGTCCGCCAAGCAGTTTGAAAACCGGCGATGCCGCCCCCCAGCGCTTCGCCAAACCGGCCAGCACTTCGGGCGAGTCAAGCCTCGCCTCCACCACCCGCTCACCGTTCAGCCAGTGCTCGACCCGGTTGCCGCTCAGAACGATCCTGGACTCGTTGAACTCACCCACCGGCCGCGCGGCCAGCCGCGACGGCGCCACCAGCCCGTAGAGCGCGCCCGAACGCCGGTCCATGCCGTGCCGTGCGTCGGGGTGCCGCTCCTCGTCGATCAACTGGTACTCAAAGCCAACTGCCGCGAGGTTTCCCCGCGCCCCGGGCGCAAGCTTCGCCCGGTCGCTCAACTTGTGCTCCACCTCGTAGTTGAACGCTTCTTCCCAGCTCTGGCCCGGCTTCATCTTGCTGACGTCCAGAAAGACGAGAGCCTGAACACGGTACTTGACACCGCTGTTGGCGCCCGGCCCCATCTTCCATTCAAAGGTCATTTCGAAATCCTGAAACGTGTCGAGCGTGGCCAGGTCTTCCCAGATGCGCCGGCCGTCGAGCGCTTTCAGGCACCCGTCCTCGATCGTCCAGGAATCTCCGGGTGGCTTCTTGCGGGCCGGATCGTCCCAGCCCGTGAAACTCTTCCCGTCAAAAAGCGCGCGCCAGCCGGCGCCTCTCCCGGAAGGGGAAAGCCAGCCTGCCGCGGCAAGATTCAGGAAATTACGACGGTTCGGAAGCGGCTGATCCATATTCTTCCTGTCCGGGAAGCTGTTCCACCAAAGTGGCGATCGGCGTCCCGACCGGCACGGTCTGGCCCACCTCCACGTGGGTGGCCTGGAGGAAGCCCGCCCGGAGCGATTCCACCTCCATCTCCACCTTGTCCGTCTGCACGGTGAACAGAATTTCTCCCTCGTTCACCCATTCGCCCGGCCGCTTGGCCCAGCCGGTCACCGAGCCCTCGGTCATCGTCAGGCCGAGTTGGGGCATGACTACTGTGTACGGCACGTCTGGCTCCGCGATGAAAGGACCAGCGCCCGGATCCCGGATACGATGCGGTCCACACTGGGGATCATCCGGCCTTCGAGCGCGGGACTGAATGCGTTCGGAACAGGCTCCGAGCAGAGACGCAGCGGCGCAGCCTTCAACCGGCCGAAGCAGTGCTCGCACACCACCGCGCAGACCTCGCCGGAGAACCCATACGGCTCCGGGGCTTCATCAACCACCGCCAGGCGGCCGGTCTTCGAAACCGACTCCGCGATCGTCTCGCGGTCCAGCGGAACCACGGTTCGGGGATCGATGATTTCCAGCGACATGCCCTCGGCGGCCAGCGCCTCAGCGGCCTGTTCCGCCAGGCTCACCATTCTCGAAACGGCCACCACCGTCACGTCGCTGCCCTGGCGGACCACCCGGGCCTGCCCGAACGGAATCAGGTACTCGGCTTCCGGCACCGGCCCCTTGGTGTTGTACAGGGCCTTGTGCTCGATGAACAATACCGGACCGTCGTCCCGAATGGCCGTCTTCATCAGCCCTTTGACATCGTAAGGCGTGGCCGGCGTCGCCACCTTCAGTCCGGGAATGTGCCCGAACCACGCGTAGAAGGTGTGGGAATGGTGGGCGCCCGCGTTGCGGATGGCGCCCATCGCCCCCCGGATCACCAGCGGGACCCGGAGCTTCCCGTTCGAGCAGTAGTGCGCGGTGGCGGCCTGCTGCACAATCTGGGCCATGGCTTCCAGCGTGAAGTCCAGGAAGACCTCGTCCACGATGGCCCGGCTGCCGGCCATGGCGGCGCCGATCCCCACCCCGGTAGCGCCCAGTTCACTGATGCCGGTGTCGCGCAGGCGATGATCGCCGAACTGCTGCCACAACCCCCGGGTCTGGCGGAAATTGCCTCCCCGCGGGCCGATGCCCTGTCCGATGTAGACGATGCTTTCGTCCCGCGCCATCTCTTCCCGCAGAGCCTCCACGCCCGCGTCCACGTAACTGATCTCTCGCAATCCGCTCTCCATTGGATCTCCTCGCCGGCGCGACTAGGCCCACACGTGATCGCGGAAGGTCTCCGGGTCCGGCTCGGGACTGTTCCTGGCGAACTCGACAGCCTCTTCCACCCAGGCCTCGGCTTCCTTCTCGGCCTGGGCGAACCAGCCCGCGTCAACGCCTGCGGGAGCCAGGTGGCGCTCCCGCAGTACGCTCAGCGGGCAGCGCCGTCTCCAGGCCTCGATCTCCTCCCTGGTCCGGTAATTGGTGCCGGGATCGCCCTCGTGGTGGCCGAGAAAACGGTAGGTCTTGCACTCCACCAGAGTGGGTCCGCCGCCGGACCGCGCCCGCCCGATCGCTTCTCGGGCGGCCGCCTGCACCGCCACTACGTCGTTGCCGTCCACCTCGACGCCGGGCATGGCGTAAGAGGCGGCCCGGCTGGCCACGCTCGGGTTCTTCGTGGCCCGTGAAAACGCCATTTCGGTGGCGTACAGATTGTTCTCGCAGACGTAGACCACCGGCAGGTTCCACACCGCTCCAAAGTTCAGCCCTTCGTGGAACGATCCGGAGTTTACCGCCCCGTCGCCGAAAAAGCACACCGTCACCTGGCCGCTGCCCCGCAGTTGCGCGCTCAGCGCCGCGCCGGTCGCCAGGGGAATGCCCGCGGCCACCACCCCGTTGGTCCCCATGAACCCGTACTCGGGAGCGTAGAGGTGCATGCTTCCGCCCCGGCCGCCAGAGCAGCCCGTCCGCCTGCCGAACAGCTCCGCCATGACCTCACGCGCCGGCACTCCCTTCGCCAGGGCGTGCCCGTGGCCGCGATGGGTGCTGAAGACCAGGTCCTCGGGCCTCAGGTGCAGGCAGACCCCCGCCGCCACGGCCTCCTCCCCCACGTACAGATGCACGAACCCCGGCAGGATGCCGGAACGATAGACCTCCCGCACTTTCATCTCAAACTTGCGCAGCTCGAGCATCCGGCGGTACAAGCTCTTGAGCGTTTCGACGCCGGGCGTTTCACCCACCGCTGTCAGCATGGTTATTCCTTCGTTGCCGGGCCGCGGCCGTCAGGGAGTCGTCCGCAATGGGCGGGCCTCACGCCAGGTCGAATTTCTCCTGGTGCAGTTGCGGATCGCTCTTCACCAGCACGTTCCGCTTCAGCACTTCTTCAATCTCCTGGAGATAGTCATTCTGGGTGGACTTGAGCAGTTTGGCTACCTCGGGATTGACCCGCAGCACCACGTCCGGCCCTTCGATCGCCCCCGCGATCTTCTTGGCCTCTTGCAGAATCTCGCCCACCACGGTCTGAGGGCTCTTCACGTATCCGGATCCCTCGCAGTAAGGGCAGGGCGAGCAGAGCGCCCGCTCCAGACTCTGCTTGACCCGCTTGCGGGTAATGGCCACCAGCCCGAAATCGTTGAACTGGAGAATCTTGTACGGGGCGCGGTCGGCCCGCATGGCTTCTTCGAGCGTCTGCATCACCTTCTGGCGGTTCTTGCGCTCGTCCATGTCGATGAAGTCCACCACAATGATGCCGCCCAGGTCGCGCAGCCGGATCTGCCGCACAATCTCCTTGATGGCGTCGGTGTTGGTCTTCACAATCGTGTCTTCCAGCCGGTTCGATTTGCCCACGTACTTCCCCGTGTTCACGTCGATCGCCACCAGCGCCTCGGTCTGGTTAATCACGATGTATCCGCCCGATTTCAGCCAGACCTTCGGGCGCAGCGCTTTCTCCAGCTCGGGGGTGATGTTGAAGGCGTCGAAGATCGGCTGCGAACGGGTATAGAGCTTCACCCGGCTCACCAGCGCCGGCTGGAAGCGCTGCATGAAACCGAGGATGTTCTCGTAAACCTCTTCGCTGTCCGTCCAGATGGTCTTAAACGAAGTGGTCACCTGGTCGCGCAACACGCGTTCCACCACGCTGAGATCGTGGTGAATCAGCGCCGGGGCGGAGCGCTTTTCGGCTCTCTGCCTCAAGTCGAGCCACAGGTTGTAGAGGAACATCATGTCGTTGCGCAGTTCCTCTTCGCTCTTCCCCTCGCCGGCGGTGCGCACAATGTATCCGCCGGGAATCCCGGTCCGGTTGGATTGCAGAATCCGTTTCAGGCGCGCGCGCTCTTCGTCTGAGGAGATCTTGCGCGACACCCCGATATGATCCACCGTGGGCATGTATACCAGGTAGCGCCCGGGCAGGGCGATGTGGGAGGTGATCCGGGCGCCCTTCTGCCCCAGCGGCTCCTTGGCCACCTGAACGATGATCTCCTGCCCCTCGCGAAGCAGGTCGGAGATGGAGGGCTGAGCGCCCTTCTCAGGCCGGGGCGTCGGGCGAGGCTCCGGCTTCACGTCGCTGCGGAACGGCGGGCGGGCTTCCTCCCCACCCGGTCCGCCCCGCATCTTCCTCCGCAAGCGCCGCGAGGTGCGGTGCAAATACCGCCCGCCCTGCTCGCGCAAGGTCGCGGTCAGGCTGGTGGGGATGCGAGCCGGCTCGGGCCCGCTCTCCTCGATGGGCGGCGCTTCCTCGGGTTCTCCGGAAATGCCCTGCTCCCCGGCTTCGTCCTGGGCGGGGCCAGGCTCCGCTGCTTCAGCCTCGGGCTCGGCCGCCGTCTCCTGCGCGGCCGGCGCTTCGGTCTCCGGCTCCTGCGCGGCCGGCGCTCCGGTCTCCGGCTCCTCCGGTTCCTCCGGTTCCCGGGCTTCTGCCCCAGCCGCTTCCGCCGTTTCCGGTTCGGCGGGGCTGGCCGGCCCGGTTGCCTCCGGCGGCGCCGTCTCAACCGCTTCCGGCTTCTCCGCTTCAGCTTCGGCGGCTTCCTCTCCGCCCGGAGTTTCACTCCCGGATGGTTCCGGCTGCTGGTACTTGGCTAACGATTCGCCGGGGAGCACCGGGAATTCCTCTTCCCCCTCATCGGCTTCGGCGACGTGGGAGCTGTACTCTCCGGGCTTCCCGTTGCCGCCGCCCACCGGCGCGTACTTCGACTCCGGAAAGCCGCGGCCTTTTATGCGCCGCCGCCGGGAACGCCGGTTTCGCCGGTCATCAACCCCTGCGGAAGCCGCTGGGGGCGGTGGAACTGCCGGCTCGACCCGCGCCGGAGGCTCGCTCGGCGCCGCTGGCACCTCTGCCACGGCTTCCGGAACCGGCGCCGGTTCCACCGCCGCGGGCCCTCCCTTCTCCAGCCGCAACACCCTGTCCTCGACGCTGCTGACGATCTTGTCGTATTCCTCGTTGTCCTCGAAAAAGTCCGAGACGTACAGAAACGCGTCCCGCTCCAGGCCAATGTCCACGAACGCCGACTGCATGCCCGGAAGCACCCGGGTCACCCGGCCTTTGTGGATGCTGCCCGCCAGTGAGTATTCATTGGCGCGCTGAAAATAGACTTCAACCAACTGATCGTCTTCGAGCACCGCCACTTTGGTCTCGTGGCGGTTCGAAGAAACCACTAATTCCTTTGACATGAATGCCTCCGTGGGAGGCGGAGGTCAAACTCCAAGGCGAGATATTGTGGCCACCTGCGTGGGTTTCTCTACCCCGGCGCGCCGGCGGCAGCCGCCAGAACGCGCCCTACAGCCGTCTGCTAAGAAAAGCTCACGCAAACCGGACGGGCGGAGTCAATCGCACTCGAACACCCTGATTCCGGCCGGGGAACCACTCCCTCTCCGGTGCCGGCCCATCCGACTGCGCCGGCCCTCCGGGAGTCAACGATCCGGCTCCCAACAAAACTCTTTCAATCTCAAAACCTCAGCCTCCGGCAACCTCGCCGGGGCCGCAAACCTTCAATTCACAAAACGCCGCAATCGGACGTTATTCACCAGGCCCAGCATCATGTACGTCGCCAGAATGCTGGAACCACCCGAACTCATCAGCGGCAGCGGAATGCCGGTCACCGGCATCCGTCCCACCACCATGCCTACATTGACCAGCAGGTGAAACAGCAACAAAGCGCAAATGCCCATGCAGATGTACATCCCGGCCCGATCCGGGGCCGTCTGAGCATTTTGAATAATCTGCATCAGCAGGATGAAGTAAAGGGACAGCGCAACGACCACTCCCACGAAACCGTGCTCTTCTGCGAATGCCGAGAAGATGAAATCGGTATGCGGAACCGGTAAGAACCGCAACTGGGTCTGGGAGCCCCGGGTCACGCCTTTACCCCAAATGCCGCCGGCGCCCACGGCAATCTTGGACTGGATCATCTGATAGCCGGAGCCTCGCGGATCCCGATCGGGATCGAGGAAACTCACCAACCGGGCTTTCTGATAATCCTTCAACAAATGCCACCCTACCGGAAGCAAGACCACCAGCACCAGCCCGATGGCGATGAGGTACTTCCAGCGGAGTCCCGCCAGAAAAACCCCCACCCCCAGGATTGGCAGGTAGGTCAATGCCGTGCCCAAGTCCGGCTGCTTCATCACCAACAACATGGGGAGTCCAACCAGCCCCCCAAGCTTGAGAAGGTCCCTGGCTTCCACCCGGTCGCTTCTCAGGTCGGTTAAGAAACGAGCTACCAGTAATATTATCACCAATTTGACAAATTCCGACACCTGGAAACGGAACCCGCCAGGCAACGGAATCCAGCGCCGCCCTCCGAAGACCCGGGTGCCGGCCACAAGCACCACCGCCAGCGTGACCACCGAGGCTCCGTACATCGGGAAGACCTGCCCGAGCAGCGAGTGGTAGTCGATCGCCGCCACCACCCACATCATCACCAGGCCCAGGATAATGAACACAATCTGCTTCCACCAGGCATCCTCCCAAATCGTGCCATGGGCGGCGCTGTAAATCTGGACCACGCCGATGCCGGAAATCGCCAGAGCCGTAACCGTCAGCGGCCAGTCCAGATCGCGGATGGACAAATAGTGGGCCATGTCACTGAGCACTAGTGGGCGGAGCCCCGGAAATGTTCTCCCCCGGCCGGGTCGGGACCGGCGCCAGCACCGGCGGCTTGGGCTGCGCGGCGGCGATCAGCCGCGCCTTCTTGTCAAAATAGGCTTTCAGCACGTCTCTCACGATCGGGGCGGCCAACTGGCCGTGCTCGCCGTTCTCAAACAGCGCCACCACCGCAATCTCCGGAGCCTGCCGGGGAGCGAAACCCACAAACCAGGCATTGTCCTTCAGGTGCTCGGCCGTCTTGCCTTTCAGAAATTCGTTGGAGGCCAACTGCGCGGTTCCGGTCTTGCCGCAAACCTCGATGCCGGGCAGCCTGGCCCTGACTCCGGTTCCGCCTTCATTGACCACCCCGTACATTCCGTCCACCACCTTCTGCACATTGTCCGGGGAAAGCGCCCAGGTGCGCGGCGCCGGAATCTTGGCCCCCTTGACCAGATGCGGCTTGTACCACACCCCGCCCATCGCCACGCCGGCTTCCGCTGCGGCAAGTTGCAACGGCGTGACGGTCAGCGCCCCCTGGCCGATGGACACCGAAATGGTCTCGCCCGCGTACCACTTGCGGCGGTACGTTCGCGCCGCCCAGCGGGTCGAGGGCACCGTTCCGGACGCCTCATGGGGCAAATCAATTCCGGTGCGCGATCCCATGCCGGCCATCTCCGCATAGAACGCCAGTTTGTCGATGCCGGTCCGGTTGCCGACGTTATAGAAGTACACGTCACACGATTGCACAATCCCCTTATGCAGGCTCACCGTGCCGTGCCCGTGCTTCTGCCAGCACTTGAAATAGCGCCCGTAGAAGGAAGCGCCTCCGCTGCAATGCACCGTGAACTGGTCGTCAATGGCGCCGCTCTCCAGTCCGGCCAGCGCCACCAGCGGCTTGAAGGTCGAGCCCGGCGCGAACTGGGCCTGGATGGCCCGGTTGAACAGCGGCTTGTCCGGATCGCTGGCAATGTCCTTCCAGTCGGCCGGACGGATTCGTACGGCGAACTTGTTGGGATCGAAGGTGGGCCGGCTCACCATCGCCAGCACTTCACCGTTGCGCGGGTCCAGGGCCACGACGGCGCCCTTACGGCCCTCCATGGCCAGCTCCGCCACGGCCTGTAAGTCCAGGTCGATGGTCAATTGCAGGTTCCTGCCCGGAATGGCTTCCTTGATCCCAAGCACGTCGCGTTCCCGCCCGCGGTTGTCCACCACCACCTGGCGCTGGCCGTCCACGCCCATCAGAATGTCGTTGTACTGGCGCTCAATGCCAAACTTGCCCACGATGTCGCCGGGGTTGTAACGGGCGAACTCCGGTGAGTCGAGTTCCTCCTCGCTTACCTCCCCCGTGTAGCCGATCAGGTGCGCCGCAAAACCGTTCTGGGGATACAGGCGGCGCTGCGCGTGGATCAGCTCCATCTCCGGGAAGAACTCCGGGTCCCGGTGCGCCTCGACAAACGCCACCTCGGCCGGAGTCAGCTCTTCCTTGATGATGATCGGTTCGTACCTCGGCCGCGACTTGTAGCGCTCAATATGGGCCACCAGCTCCCCGTAGTCCAGATTCAGGCCCGCCGCGATATCTTTCAGGTGCTCCATCTTCAGGTTTTCCCGCGACAGAATCAGACTGTAGGAGGAATGATTGTCCACGATCACCCGCCCGTCCCGGTCCAGGATCTTGCCGCGCGGCGCGGGAATCGGCAGAGCCTTGATGCGGTTGCGCTCGGCGCGCTCGTTGTAGAATTCCGGATTCTGGATCTGGAGCTCCCAGAATCCCGCGATCAGAAACACGAACACACCCACCGTCAGATACTGGATGAAAGCGATCTTCCCGCTGGCAAACTTGGGATCGTCCCGCAGAACAGGTTTCGAGGGAATCTGCTGTCGTTCTAAGTCGGGCTCGACCGGAATTAAACTCACGGCAGGTTCGGGGGGCCCTAGCCTCTCTCTTTCAGTTTATCTAAAAAATGAAACAGAGACACAGCTACCACCGCGTTCAGCAGGCCCAAAACCAGCGTCCGCTGGATCTCGAAAGACACTGGCAGGCCCAGCAACCCCCGGGCCAGCACCCAGTAGAAGAACTGGTGAAAGAGGAAAAAGAAGAAGCCCAGCGCAAAGCGGATGAACGGGTGATCGACGTCGAAGCGCATGCCCACCGAGGCGGCGAAATACCCAACCAGGGTTTTCACAATTCCAAACATCCCCAGCGGATTGCGCGACAGCGAGTCCTGCGCCAGACCTACCAGGGCCCCGATGAACAGCCCGCCTACGGGACTCCGCCGCATCAGGGCGAAGTACACCACCACCAACAGGGGCAGCTCCAGGTAGGCGAGAAACTCGAAGAACAGCGGTACGTAGACCTGAAACAGAATGGCCGCCAGCGGCACCGCGAACAGCACCCGGGCGCGAAAGCGCGAGATCTCGCTCTCGCGCTGGCTGCTGAACATCAACCGTTCGCCGCGGCTCATGGAGTCCTGGAAGCGGGAGCTGCCGCGGCGGGGTTCGGGACCTGCGGAGCCTGCGGCGCCTGCGCGGCCGCGGCCGGTTTCCGCTCCTGGGCGGGGGGAACCTTCAGGTTGAAGTCCGGCGGCTTCGAGCCCGGCAGCCCTTCCCCGAACTTGTGTCCCTGGGCTTCGCCCACCTCCCGATAGTGCTCCCGCAGCCGGTCGGCCTCGGTGGCGCCTGGCGGCAACGCAGGTTCCGCGGTGCTGTCGGGGGGCGGCGGCGGCGCAAGGTACACGCTCGTCGATGCCGTCTGGGCTTCCGGTACGGCCTGGTGCACGGCGTCCAGCACGATGAGCACCTCTTCCAGGCCGCCTTGCAGCCCCGCCGGATCCACGTAAATTTCCTTGTTCTGCGGCCCCGGCCGCACCACCGTCACCCGCCCCACCGGCGTCCCCTTGGGAAATATCCGGTCGTCACCCGAGGTGTAGAACCACTCGCCAACCTCCACCGTCTCCTCGTTCTGCACATAGTCCACCCGGCAACTGCCGAAGCCTTGACCCTTCAGCGTGCCGCGCACGTGGTGCTTCTGCGAGATTACGCCTGCCGCGAAGGTGGGATCGGTCACCAGCAGCACCTCCGACGCCGTCGGAAACGACGCCAGCACCTTGCCGACAATGCCGTCCGGCGTGATCACCGCCATGCCTTTCTGGACCCCGGCCGTCGAGCCGCGGTCGACAAACACTACCCGCGAATTGGCCGTCGCGCCAATGCCGATCACCCGCGCCGCCAGCGTGCGCGAGGGCGTCTGCGCCTGGAACTTCAACAGAGCCTGCGCCCGGTCCGCCGTGGCCAGTTCATTCTTCAGAAACTGGTTCTCGAGTTTCACCCGCGCCAGTTCCTGCCTGAGCCGCCGGTTCTGTTCCCGGGCGTCCTTCAGAAATATGTAGTTGCCCAGCAGGCCGGCCACGCCGCTGCGCACGCCTTCCACCACCCGCGCCACCGGCGTCACCGCCGTCACCGCCCACAGCCGGATGATGCGCACGTCCTGGTTGTTTTTTACCTGGTAAGCCAGCAGGACCAGTTGCGCCAGAATTACCAGCAGCAGAACCGTAATGTTCCGGTACCGGTTCAGCAGGGTGTCCATATCAGCGGCAGGGGACCCGCGTCCCGGCGCGGAAAGCCGCGCACCGGGCCTTTCACGCAGACTCCGCGCCTCCTATTCCTAATCTATCGAAATCTTGCGCAGCAGTTTGAAATCGCTGAGCATCTTCCCGGTGCCGAGCACCACCGATGCCAGCGGATCGTCGGCAATCGAGACGGGCAGGCCGGTTTCTTCGCGGATCCGTTTGTCCAGGTTCTTCAGCAGGGCCCCGCCCCCGGTGAGCACGATGCCCCGGTCGCTGATGTCCGCGCTCAGCTCCGGAGGCGTCCGCTCCAGCGCCACCCGGATGGCGTTCATGATCGTGGCCACGCACTCGGAAAGCGCCTCCCGGATCTCGCTGTCGTCCACCGTGATCGTCTTCGGCACGCCTTCAATCAGATTGCGGCCTTTGATCTCCATGGTCAGCGGTTTATCCAGCGGATAAGCCGAGCCGATTTCGATCTTGATCGCTTCCGCCGTGCGTTCGCCGATCAGCAGGTTGTACTTGCGCTTCAGGTACTGCATGATGGCGTCGTCCATCTGGTTGCCGGCCAGCCGCACCGACCGCGAGTAGACAATGCCGGAAAGCGAGATCACCGCCACGTCGGTGGTGCCGCCGCCGATATCCACGATCATGTTGCCGGAAGGTTCCGTGATGGGCAGGCCCGCCCCGATGGCGGCCACCATCGCCTGCTCCACCAGGTGCACCTCGCTCGCCTTGGCGCGGTAGGCCGAATCCATCACCGCGCGCTTTTCCACTTGCGTGATTTCGCTGGGCACCCCGATCACAATGCGCGGGTGCACCAGCATCTTGCGGTTGTGCGCCTTCTGGATGAAGTAGTTCAGCATCCGCTCGGTCACCTTGAAGTCGGCGATCACACCGTCTTTCATCGGCTTGATGGCGACAATGTTTCCCGGCGTGCGGCCAAGCATCTCCTTGGCCTCCTTGCCGACGGCCTCTACTTCACCGGTGTTCTTGTTGATGGCGACAATCGAAGGCTCGTTGACGACAATGCCTTTGCCCTTGGCGTAGACAAGCGTGTTGGCGGTTCCGAGGTCGATGGCGAGATCGGACGAGAATAAGCTGAATAAAGAGCGGAAATTCATGGATGAAGAGTCGGTCGGGACCGGTTTCGAGAGAATCTGCCGCTTGGGTCCCTCCGCATGGTATCACACCGGGTTGCGGCCTATCAATGCGGAGCAGAAATTTCTTCTTTGTTTTCTGATAGTTGTGATCGCAATCCGGACCCCGCGGGCAGCCCGTCGTACAGCCGCTCGAGTTGCCGCCGCACAAACTCGAGCGCCCGCCCGAATCCGGCCTCGCTTCCCAGCTCCGCGCCGCGCAGAAACTCGCTGATCGCCCCCGCATAGGGCGGTATCAGAGGGTTGCTCCGGGCCACCTTTTCCTCCAGGCGGGCCAGACCTTCCCACCGGGCCTGGCCCAGCCCCAGGCGCGCATCCACAAGCTGGGCCAGCAGGATCAGCCGCCGGCACGGACCGGCGCCGCTCTCCGGATTCTCGGCCTCCAGTTGCCGGACCCAGAACTCCCGGAATGGGATGCCCCGCCGGTCCATCTCCGCCCGGATCAGGACGTGCTGCACGATGTCCCCGGCCAGTGAAGCGACGCAGGCCCGCGGTCCGGGAACGTACTCCGGAGCCCGGTATCCGCGCGCATTCAGCCAGGCGTGCCCCAGTTCGTGCCCGATCAGACCCTCCTCTCCCTCCGCCGCCCACTGGTCCCCAAACGCCATGTTCAACAGGACATAGTGCAGCCGTCCCTCAGGGCCCTGGTAGTTGAGCGAAAGCGCGTGGGCCGCCGTGAACTGGGCGCGGAAACCCGGGTCGCTCAGATAGCGCGCCAGCACCTGGGGCTCGTCCGCGTCGGCGGGGAGCTGCAACTGGTTGCGTAAAGGATCCGTGTAGATCCGCGCCAGGATCACCTTGCCGCCCGACAAACTCTCGATCTCCCCAACCCATGCCCGCAGCCGGTCGCTCAGCGCCACGTGGGCCGATTGCGCGAAGGCCGCCAGGGCCGCGGCGAAGAACAGCGTACAATGAGGGCGGATGCGGGTCATCGGCGGATACAGTCATTATCTCAGCCGGCGCGCCCTGCTGGCGGGCGCTGCCGGCGGCGCGCTGGCTTGCACCCGCCGGAAAGGCGCCGCTTTCCCGGGCTACGCCTTCGTAGCCGACGAAGCCGGCAGAACGGTAACCGCTGTCGACCTGACCTGGTTTCGAGTGGCCCGCCAAATCGGACTTGGCGCCGAGCCTTCCTGGGTCATCGCCCATCCCCGGCAGCCGTCCGTCTATGTGCTGACTCCCCGCTCGGGCTCGGTGCACGAGATTGCCGTGGATGAGTTGAAGATCCGGCGCTCCCGCCGGGTCGCCGACTCCGCCGTCGCCATGCGGCTGGCCCCGGACGGCGCCTCGCTGTGGATTCTCGCTTCCGGCCCGCCCGCCCTGGTGCGCCTGCCCCTCGACACGTTCCGGCCGGCCGGCCGGGTCCGGCTCCCCGCACCCCCGGCGGATTTCGACCTCGCCGCCTCGCCGCCCCGCGCCGCCGTCTCCTTCGCGGGCCTGGCCTCCCTCGCGCTCCTCCGCCTCGATCCCCCCGCCATCGAAACCAACCTCGCCCTTCCCGCCCCGCCGAGCGTGGCCCGCTTCCGCTCCGACGGGCGCCTGCTCCTCGCCGGCCACCCCGCCGGCCGCTCCATCACCGTCCTGGATGCTTCCAGCGGCAAGACCGTGGTCACGCTGCCCCTCGCCCTCGAACCGGTGAACTTCTGTTTCGCCCCCAATGGCGGCCAGCTCTTCGTCACCGGACCGGGAATGGATGCCGTCGCCATCGTCTATCCGTTCCGGACCGAAGTCGCCGAGACGCTCCTGGCCGGACGTTCGCCCGATGCCGTGGCGGTAACCGGCGATTCGGCCCTGGCCTTCATCACCAACCCCGAGAGCGGAGAAGTCAGCGTGCTCGACGTGGCCACTCACCGCATCATCGCCGCGGTCGCCGTGGGCGCCGAGCCGCGCCACGTCGTCTTCACGCCGGACAACCAGTACGCTCTGGTGCTGAACCGGCGCTCGGGCGATATGGCCGTGATTCGCGTGGCTGCGGTCGTGGACCGCCGCACCCGCATCGCGCCCTTGTTTACAATGATTCCGGTAGGTTCGAAACCTGTCAGCGCCGCCGTGCATCCACTCTGACCGGTTCGCTGCCCGGAGGTTGCTATGCGTAGCGTCCTGCTTCTGCTGTGGATCCCGCTCGCCTGTTTCTCCCAAACCGGCGCGACCTCGTCGCGCGGCCCGGCCGGCCAGCCCGCTCCCCAGGCCGCCCCGGAGACTCCTCAGGAGCCTGGTTCGCTCGAGGGCAGCGTGGTGAGCGCTGCCACCGGCGAGCCCGTGAAAAAGGCGGTTGTCATGCTCATGCGCGTCGACCAGATCGCTGGCCCGCAGGTCCCCTTCAGCGCTTCGACCGATGCGGCCGGGCGGTACACCTTCCGGGACATCCCTCCCGGCAATTACCGCCTCATCGCCGAGCGCGCCGGTTTCGTCCGCGTCTCCTATGGGGCGCGCACGATCATGCGTCCCGGCGCCACCCTCAATATCCGGCCCGGGCAGAAAGTCACCGGCATCGATTTCAAACTGACCCCCCAGGGAGTGATTACCGGCCGGGTCCTCGACGAGGACGGCGAGCCGGTTATGAACGTCAGCGTGCAGGCCCTCCGCTACGCCTACATGCAGGGCCGCCGGCGGCTCTTGCCCGCCGGGCAATCCATGACCAATGATCTCGGAGAGTACCGCATCCACAGCCTGGCCCCCGGCAAATACTTCCTCAGCGCCATATACCGCGCAACCAGCGGTTACCTGGGAGCCGTCATCAGTGCCGAACCCGACGAAGGCTACGCCCCCACTTACTACCCGGGCACGAACGATCCGGCCTCGGCCGTGCCACTGGAAGTGATTGCGGGGAATCCCCAGCGCGGGACCGACATCCGCCTGCTGAAGACCCGCACCATGCGCATTCGCGGCCGCGTGGTCAGCAGTTTCGGCAGTGGCGCCACCCGTCAAATGGGGGTCACCATCATGCACCGCGACTCCGCGTTTCTGGGACTCGAACGGAACTTCGCCGGCGTGCAGCCGGACGGCAGGTTCGAACTCCGGGGCGTCATCCCCGGTTCCTACCTTCTCGTCGCCAACTACTGGGATGGCAGCAAAGGCTACTTCGCCCGGCAACCCATTGAGGTCGGAAACGCCAACATTGACGGCGTTACCCTCACCGTCGAACCGGGCATCGAGATTTCGGGAAAGATTCGCATGGAAGGCGGCGCGCCCGGCGGCTTCGAGAATCTTCACGTCAGCCTCCAGCCTCGCGATTTCACCCCCATGTTCGGCGGCGGCGGCGGACCCGTGAAGGAGGACGGTTCGTTTACCCTTCAAAACCTCGGCCCGGAGATCTACACCTTCAACGTGGTTGGGCCGATGCAGGACGCCTACTTGAAATCCGTCCGCCTCGGCGATCAGGACGTCCTGGCCTCAGGTCTGGACTTGACCGGCGGAGCCTCCGGGACCCTGGACGTCGTGCTCAGCCCCAACGGCGGTCAGGTCGAGGGTTCGGTGACCAACGCCAAGGGTGAGGCGGTCGCCGGAGCCACCGTCGCCCTGGTCCCGGACTCCGCTCGCGCCGGCCAGTTGCAGCTCTACAAAAGCGCCAGCACGGATCAGTACGGGCACTTCCAACTCCGCGGCATAGCCCCTGGTGAATACAAGCTCTACGCTTGGGAAGAGGTCGATTTCGGCGCCTGGCAGGACCCCGAATTCCTCAAACCCTTCGAGGGCAAGGCCGAGTCGCTGACCGTCCGGGAAGGCGGCCGGGAACACGTCCAACCCAAGCTGATTCCTGCCGCCGCCGAGACCCCCGGCATCGTGGCCCGGGATTAAGATGTGGAGGAAGGAGCCTTGCCCATGCCGCCCACCCGAAGAAGCTTTCTGCATTCCGCCACGCTCGCTCCCGCCCTCGCCCGGACCGCATCGCCCCCCGGCCCGGAAGTCCAGGTGCCCAGGATGAAGTTCGGTGGGGTCGAGATCAGCCGTCTGGTTCTCGGCGTCAACCCCTTCTACGGCTTCTCCCACGTCAACCGGGTGATGAACGTGGTGATGCGGGAATGGTACACCCAGGACCGGGTCTGCGAGGTGATGCACCGGTGCAACCGCTTCGGGATCAACGCCTTCAACTATTGCTCGGTCGGCCGCTCAGCCCAGGACCTGGCGCGCTTCCAGGCCGAGGGCGGCAAGATGCACCTCATCATTCAGGTCACCAGCGGCGTCGACGCGGCCATGCTCGTGAAGACCCTCCAGCCGCTGGCCCTCCACCGCCAGGGCGAGATCGTCGACAAGGCCTTCCTGAGCGGCCAGATGGATACCGTCCGTGAATGGTGTAAGCAGGTGCGGGATCTCGGCGTGCTCGTCGGCGTAGGCACCCACCGCCCGGATGTCATCGAGTTCGTCGAGGAGCACGGCTGGGACGTCGATTTCTACGCCGGCTGTGTCTACAACCGGACGCGCACCATCGAGGAATGGAAAAAGCTGCTGAACGGCGAGGTCCAGGAGGTGCCTTACGAGACCTATCTCCGCGACGACCCGCCCCGCATGTATAAAGTGATGCGCCAAACCAGCAAGCCGTGTTTCGCCTTCAAAGTGCTGGCCGCCGGCCGTGTGAACGATGAGGGCGTCGCGCCCGCTCTCCGCGCGGCGTTTCACAGCATCAAGCCCATCGACGGCGTCTACGTCGGCATGTTTCCGCGAATCAAGGACGAAGTGAAGGAGGACGCCGAGATCGTGCACAGCATCCTTACCGCGCCCCGCCCGCCCGCATAAAGGAAATAGCCCTCCATCCATACAGTAGAATTGAAGCTTATGTGCCGCTTTCTGCTCCTCCTGGCGGCTGCTCTCGCTTTGCAGGCCGCGCGCCAGCCCGTGCCGGCGCGCCACGCGATGGTGGTCACGGTGGAGCCTCATGCCACCGAAGCCGGCGTGAAGATTCTCCAGGCCGGCGGGAACGCGGTGGATGCCGCCGTAGCCGTGGGCTTCGCGCTCGCCGTGACCCACCCCTCGGCCGGAAACCTGGGCGGCGGCGGATTCCTGCTGGTGCGCCTGGCCGGCGGGGAAACGAATTTTATCGACTTCCGCGAGTGCGCCCCCGCGAAGGCCTCGCGCGATATGTATCTCGACTCCCGCAACCAGCCCACCCGCGACAGCCAGACCGGCTACCGCGCCTCCGGCGTGCCCGGCACGGTGCGGGGCCTCGAATTCGCCCACCGTAAGTACGGCCGCAAACCCTGGGCGGAGGTGATGGAGCCGGCCATCCGCCTGGCCCTCTCCGGCTTCCCCGTCTCCTCCGCTCTGGCGCGGTCGCTCGAAAATTCCCGCCAACTGCTCGAGCGCTTCCCCGAGTCGAAACGTATTTTCTTGAAAGGCGGCGCGCTCTACCGGCCCGGTGACCTGTTCGTGCAGCCCGAGCTGGCCCGCACCCTCGAGCGCATCCGCGACCGGGGCGCCCGCGAGTTCTATACCGGTGAGACGGCGCGCCTTCTGGTCCGCGACATGGAGTCGCACAACGGCGCCATCACCGCCGCCGACCTGAGCGCCTACTCCGTGGTCGAACGCCGGCCCCTCACCGGATCCTACCGCGGCTACCACCTGGTCACCGCCCCGCCGCCCAGTTCCGGTGGCATCGGCATTCTTCAGATGCTGGCCGTCCTCGAAGGCTCGAACTACGCCTCCGCCGGCGCGGGTTCCCCCGCCTCGCTCCACTACCTGGCGGAAACCATGCGCCGCTTCTTCGCCGACCGCGCGCGCTACCTGGGCGATCCCGATTTCGCCCCCGTCCCCACCCTGCGCTTGATCAGCCGCGCCCATGCGGACCGCCAGCGCGCCACCATCGACCCCGCCCGCGCCACACCCAGTGAGAATCTCCCGCAGCCCGCCCCCGAGGCCACCGAAACCACCCACTACACCATCGTCGATGCCGCGGGCAACGTCGCCGCCGTCACCTACACCCTCAACGGCGGATATGGCAGCGGAGTCACTCCCCCCGGCCTCGGCTTCCTGCTCAACAACGAGATGGACGATTTCGCCGCCCGCCCCGGCCTGCCCAATCTCTATGGCCTCGTCCAGGGCGAAGCCAATGCGATCGCCCCGCGGAAACGGCCCCTCTCCTCGATGACCCCGACCATCGTCCTCCGCGACGGCAAGTTCTATATGGCCCTCGGCTCGCCCGGCGGACCCACCATCATCAACACCGTCCTCCAGGTCCTGGTCAATGTGTTCGATTTCGGCATGAACCTCCAGGAGGCGGTGGACTTCCCGCGCATCCATCACCAGTGGCTGCCCGACGAGCTTCGCATGGAAAGCGGCTTCCCGCCCGGCGTCGTCGAGCTGCTCAAAGCCCGCGGGCACCGCATCCGCATCGTCCGCTCCATGGGGGAGGTCGCCGCCGTGCTCCGCGCCGGCGGCTGGCTCCAGGGCGCGGCCGACCCCCGTTCCGAAGGAGTTGCGAAAGGTTATTGATGAAGCGCGTTCTATCCACTCACCTGCTTTCCAATCACCGCCTGACGGTCGCTGCCCTGAACCGGATCATGGCCGCCGGCATCCCCGCCGTCGAGCTGTTCTGCGCCCGCCAGCACCTCGACTACCGCGATCAGAGCCAGGTCCGCGAACTGGCTTACTGGTTTCAGGATTCCGAACTGCAAGTCCACGCCGTTCACGCCCCTATGTTCACCGACGATGTGTGGGGCCGCTCCGGTCCCCAGTCCGTCATCAGCATCACTCAGACTGCCCGAGCCGCCCGCATCGCCGCTGTCGAGGAGATCAAGCGGGCCATCGAGATCGCTGAACTGATCCCCTTCCGCTACCTGATCCAGCACATCGGCGTGGCCGGCGAAGAGTACCAGGATGCCAAGGCCGAGGCGGCTTTCTCCGCCCTCGAAGAACTGATCGTCTTCGCCCGCCAGCGCGGCGTCGAGATCCTTCTCGAAAATATCCCCAATGCTTTCTCGAGCGCCCGGCGCCTGCTCCAATTCCTCGATGTGACCCACCTCGACCTGCACTTCGTCTTCGACGTCGGCCACGCCAATATGGGCGAAGGAGTCGACGCGGCGTTTTCCCTCATGCGGGAGCGCATCCGCTCCACCCACGTCCACGATAACGACGGGCAGAGCGACGGCCACCTGGTCCCCTTGGTGTCCCCGGGAGGGACCGTGGACTGGCCCCGCACCATGCGCTCGCTGGCCTCCCGCGGCGATCAATACCCGTTGGTGCTCGAGCTCAAGGATACGCCCGAGGTCAAGCACCCCATCGAGACCGCCCTGGAATCCTTCGAAAAACTGGAGAGTCTGCTGGCATGAACATCGAGAGCCGCATCACCGTTGCCGAGGCGGGACGCCACGTCGGAGAATCCGTGCGCATCGCCGGCTGGCTCTACAATCTCCGCCGGTCCGGCAAAATCGTCTTCCCCCTGGTGCGCGACGGCACCGGGATCATGCAGTGCGTGGGCGTGAAGAGCGCCTTGCCCGAGGAAGTCTTCGAGACGCTTAAGAATCTGACCCAGGAATCCTCCCTGATCGTCGCCGGCAGAATCCGCGAGGAGCGGCGCGCCCCCGGCGGCTACGAAATGGATCTCGAGGCCGTCGAGGTCCTGCAACGCATCCCCGAATCCGACCCCTACCCCATCACGCCCAAAGAACATGGCGTGGACTTCCTGATGGATCACCGCCACCTCTGGCTCCGCAGCCGCCGCCAGCACGCCATCATGAAGGTGCGCCACGAGGTGATTCGCGCCGTGCGCGAATTCCTCGATACCAGCGGCTTCACCCTGGTCGACACCCCCATCTTTACCCCCGCCGCCTGCGAAGGCACCACCACGCTCTTCGAGGTCGCCTATTTCGAGGACGAGAAAGCCTACCTCACCCAGTCCGGCCAGCTCTACAACGAGGCCACCGCCATGGCCTTCGGAAAGACCTACTGCTTCGGTCCTGCCTTCCGCGCCGAAAAGTCCAAGACCCGCCGCCACCTCACCGAATTCTGGATGGTCGAGCCCGAGATGGCCTACGCCGATCTGGAGGACGTCAAGCGCCTGGCCGAAGACATGGTCACCTTCCTGGTGGCCCGCGTGCTCGAACGCCGCCGCGAGGAACTCAAGGTCCTCGAGCGCGACGTCTCAAAACTCGAGTCCATCCGCCCGCCCTTCCCCCGGATCAGTTATGACCTCGCGGTGAAGACGCTCCAAGCCAAGGGCAGCCAGATTCAATGGGGCGGAGATTTCGGCGGCGCTGACGAAACCATCCTGAGCGAAGACTACGACCGCCCCCTCATGGTCGACCGCTACCCCACTTCGGTGAAAGCCTTCTACTTTCAGCCCGACCCCGAGCGCCCCGAACTGGCCCTGGGCGTGGACGTGCTCGCGCCCGAAGGCTACGGGGAAATCATCGGTGGCGGCCAGCGCATTCACGATCCCGAGTTGCTGCTCAAGCGTATCGACGAGCACCATCTGCCCAGGGAAGCCTTCAACTGGTACATCGATCTGCGCAAGTACGGAACGGTGCCGCACGGCGGCTTCGGCATGGGCATTGAGCGCTGCGTCGCCTGGCTCTGCGGCCTCGAACACGTGCGCGAAACCATCGCCTTCCCCCGCATGCTGTACCGGCTGAGGCCCTGAATCCCATGCGCCAGTCCCACATCGCCGTCATCGGAGCGCCGCTCGATCTGGGCCAGGACCGCCGCGGCGTCGACATGGGGCCTTCGGCCGTCCGGGTCGCCAACCTGAAAAAACGCCTCGCTTCCCTCGGCTACACCGTCGAAGACCTGGGCAACGTCCCGGTCCAGCAGCCCGAGAGTTCGCCCGAAGGACCCAAACACGCCAAGTACCTGCCCGAGATCACGGCCACCTGCCTGAAACTGGCCCGCATGGTCGAGCGGGCCGCCGCCGAAGGAAAAGCGCCCCTGGTGCTCGGCGGCGACCACTCGGTCGCCATCGGCACCGTCGCCGGCCTCGCCAGACACTTCCGCCGCTCCAAACAGCGCATCGGCCTGCTCTGGATCGACGCCCACGCCGACATGAACACCCCGCGCACCACGCCCAGCGGCAATATCCACGGCATGCCCCTGGCCTGCTGCATCGGCCTGGGACCCCGCCCGCTGACCCACCTGCTCGGGTTCGCCCCCAAGGTGGACCCCAGAAACGTCGCCCTGGTGGGCGTCCGGGAGGTGGATGCGCTCGAACGCCCCCACGTCCGCAACTCCGGAGTGCGCGCCTTCACCATGCGCGATATCGACGAGCGCGGCCTGCGCGCCGTCATGGAAGAGGCCCTCGACATCGTCTCGGCCGGCACCGCCGGCTTCCACGTCTCCCTCGACATGGACTACGTCGATCCTTCCGAGGCCCCCGGCGTCGGCACCCCCGTCCGCGGCGGCGGAACCTATCGCGAGGCCCATCTCGCCATGGAAATGATCTGCGATGCGGGCCGCATGGTGGCCATCGAGGTGGTCGAGGTCAACCCCGTCATCGACGAGTTCAACCGCACCGCCAGCCTCGCCGTCGAACTGGTTATGTCCGCCCTGGGAAAACGAATTCTATGAAACTCCGCGTCGCCATCCTCTACGGCGGTCGCAGCGGCGAGCATGAAGTCTCGATCCGCTCCGCCGAGTCCATCATGCGGGCCATGGACCCCTCGAAGTACGAGGTCGTCCGGTACTTCATTCACCAGGACGGCAAGTGGGACCCCCGTCCCATCCTGCCCGAACCCGGCGCCACTCCTGGCATCGACGTCGTCTTCCCGGTCCTGCACGGCACCTTCGGCGAGGACGGTACCATCCAGGGCCTGCTCGAACTGGCCGACCTGCCCTATGTCGGCGCCGGCGTCATGGCCTCCGCGGTCTCCATGGACAAGGAGGTGATGAAGCGCCTCTGCCGCGAGCGCGGCCTCCCCGTGGTCGAGTACGTCACCCTCTTGCGCGGCGGCCCGCAGCCGGCCGGCCTCCCCTTTCCCTATCCGGTCTTTGTCAAGCCCGCCAACCTCGGTTCCTCGGTCGGCATCTCCAAGGTCCGCTCCGCCGCCGGGCTCGGCCCGGCTCTCGAATTCGCCGCCCGCTATGACCGCAAGGTGATCGTCGAACGCGCCATCGCCGGCAAGGAACTCGAGTGTTCGGTGCTCGGCAACGACGAGCCCCTGGCCGCCACCCCCTGTGAGATCCTCCCTTCCCGCGAGTTCTACGACTACGAGGACAAGTACCTGCTCGGCCGGGCCGGGTTCCGCCTCCCGGCCGAAATCTCCCCGGCCCATACCGAAGAGGTCCGCCGCCTGGCTGTGGAATGCTATCGCGCCGTCGAGTGCGCCGGCATGGCCCGGGTCGACTTCCTCCTCGAAGAGGCCTCCGGCCGCCTCTATATCAACGAGATCAACACCATCCCCGGCTTCACCTCCATCAGCATGTTCCCCAAAATGTGGGAGCACGCCGGGCTTCCTTACCCGGCCCTCATCTCCCGGCTGATTGAGCTCGCCCTCCAGCGCCACGCCGCGAAAAAGGCCACCCGCTTCGCACGGTAGAATGGTGGGGTTGATTCTCCCTCTGCTTTGTCTCTTCCTGGCGCAGGATTCCGGCGCCGGAGACCTCGAAAAAGCCGTGAAGAGCGTCGTCGAAGCCTTCGCCGCCGTTCAGGCCGAGGCCGCCGACCCCGTGGCCCCCGACCGGGCCTTCTACGGCGGCATCATCCCCGGCATGCTCCGCCGCCTCGATCCCCACTCGGTCTTCTTCGACCCCGATCAGTTCGAGCAGCTCAAGCAGATGCAGAAGTCGACCCAGAAAGGCTTCGGCAGCATCGTTTCCGTGCTCCCCGGCCGGGTGATTGTCCTTCAGACCATGCCCGGCACCCCTTCGGCCAAGTCCGGCATCGCCCCCGGCGACGAGATCCTGGCGGTCAACGGCTACGAACTCGCCCGCTTCGATATGGACCAGATCGTGGCCATTCTCGGCCAGTCCCGCCAGCAGCCCGCCCGCATCGACGTCCGCCGCCCCGGCAGCGCCCGCATCCTGCAATTCTCTCTCACCCCGGAAGAACTGCAATCCCCCAGCGTCGAGCGCGCCTTTCACCTCAAGCCCGGCATCGGCTACGTGCGCGTTTCCAGTTTCGATGAGAAAACCGGCGAACAGCTCCGCGACGCCATCGAAAAATTGGGCGGGCACAGCCTGAAAGGACTGGTGCTGGATCTTCGCAATAACCCGGGAGGCGTGATGACCTCGGCTCTCGAATCCGCGGCCCTGTTCCTGAAACCGGGCGCCTCCCTGGTTGCCGTGCGGGGCCGGGCGGTCCAGGCCAAAGAGGAAAAGGTTCCGGCCTCGGCCAGGCCCTACGAGTTCCCTCTCTCGGTTCTGATCAACGGCAAAAGCGCCAGCGCCTCCGAGATCGTGGCCGGCGCCATCCAGGACCACGACCGCGGCGCGATCGTCGGCGAACCGAGTTACGGCAAAGGCCTGGTGGAAACCGTCTATCCCCTGAGCGAAGGCACGGGCATGGCGCTCACCACCGCGCTCTACTACACTCCCAGCGGGCGGTCCATCCAGAAGCCGCTCAGCTCCGCCCAGTTCGGCCTCTCCGCCACATCCGCCCGGCTGAATACGAAACAGGAATTTCGCACCGATGCCGGCCGCACCGTGCGGGGCGGCGGCGGCATCGAGCCCGATTACCTGGTTCTTCCCGACCCCGTCACCCGCCTGCGCGCCGTGCTCGAAGCCACCGGCTCGTTTACCAGCTTCGCCACCGAATATATTCGCGGCCGCACCATCACCAGAGACTTCGACCTCACCCCCCAGGTCCTCGACGAGTTCCGCACCTATCTCGCCCAGCGCAAGATTCAGCCCTCGGTCAGTGAATGGTCCGCGGAACGCGCTTTCATCCGCAATCGCCTCAAAACCGAGATCTTCAACCTCAGCCTGGGCGTCGAAAAGGGCGACGAAATCGAGGCCCAGCGGGATCCCCAGATCGCCAGGGCCGTCGAAGTCCTGGGACTCCCCTTAAAATAGGAGCATGTCAATTCCCGAGGTTCCGGCCGGCGTCCTCAAGCTGCTGGCCCAATTCGACACGCCCACCATCTGCAACGTGATCGAGCTTTTCGCCGTGCGGCCCCGCAACACCGGCTATATGGACGCGCGCATCCGGGCATGCTTCCCCGAGATGCCGCCCATCGTTGGCTATGCCTCCACCGCCACCTACCGGGGAGCCGCCGAGCGCGAGGAGGGCGCGTCCTACGCAACCCTCGATGAACAGGTGCGGGCCTTCGACGAACTGCCCGGCCCCCCGATCGTGGTCTTCCAGGACCTGGACGACCCGCCGGTCTCCGCCACCTTCGGCGAGGTGATGTGTTCCACCTACCAGGCCTTCGGCGCGGTGGGCTTGATCACCAGCGGCGCGGCCCGCGATCTGGACCAGGTGCGCCGCCTCGGCTTCCCGGTCTTCGCCAGTGGCGTCATCTGCTCCCACGCCTACAGCCACTTCACCTCCATCCACCAGCCCGTGCGCGTCGGCGGCCTCACCGTGCGCCCCGGCGACCTGCTCCACGCCGATCTGAACGGCGTCACCAGCGTGCCCCGCCCAATCGCCGCCGCCGTCGCTGACGCCGCCTCCGAATACATGGCCTGCGAGTCCGTCGTCCTCGACTTCCTCAAAACCGGATCGAAGGACGTGCGCGCCTACTCCGAAGCCCGCCAGGAGTGCATGCGCCGCATCGCCGGCCTCGCCCGCCGCCTCCGCCGCTGAACCGCCAAAAACCCGTCCCCGCTCTTTCCCGCTTCCGGAATGGCGGCCCACAGGCCGTCCCGGCTTCCGCGCCAAAGCCCGGATCCCTTCCGCCTCGAAGCGCTGCTGGTAGCGGCGAAGACTTCGGGCCGGGTAGCCGAAGGCAAGCGCGCCATCCGTTATCAGGGCCACCCTCGATTTGTAGCCCATCCGCGTGTGGTGATACAGTCAACAAGAATACAGGTCGTGCTATCCGGTAAAGGAGGAATGATGGCGGAACAGAAGAAGAGCGTTACTCGAAGGGGGTTCGGCAAAACCCTCGCGCAAGCAGGCGTGGCGGCTGCTGCTGCGGGACCCGTCGCGGCACAGATCGGGTCGCCGGCGCCGGGGCAGTTCGGTCCCGTGGTCGTTGGCAATTACTCGCCGCTCGATCAGATTACCTTCGGTGGCATCGGGCTGCGCGGCCGCGGAATGGCCGACCTTCGGCAACTCCTCGGTGACCAGCGGGTCAGATTCGTCGCCATCGCGGATGTCCGCGAGAGCGCACGCGAGATGGTCAAGAGTACGGTCGACGGTTACTACAAGAATAATGACTGCAAGATGTACCGCGATCCCGCCGAAATCCTCGCGCGGCCGGACATCGACGCCCTCCTTATCGCCACCAGCGACCGCTGGCACGGGCTCATGGCCATCTGGGCCGCCCAGTCGGGCAAGGACATGTATATCGAAAAGCCCGGCGCCATGTCCATCAACGAAAGCTTTGCCGTGGCTGACAACGTCCGCCGCTACGGGGTGGTGTTCCAGTCCGGCGCGCAGCGCAAAAACCAGTACTCCTTCGAGTTCGCTGTGGGCCTGGCGCGCAGCGGCAAGCTCGGACGGCTCACCGCAGTCCATGCGGACACCGCCATCGGACTCGGCGCCGTCGATGCCGGAGGACATAGCTGGTGGCCGGAGGAAAGCCCCATACCCGACCCGCTGGTCTTCGATTGGGACAAGTGGCTCGGGCCCTGTCTCTGGCGGCCGTGGAATTCAGCCTATCCCGATCGGGGACGTGGCGAGTTCTGGGACTTCCACGCCGGTCTGCTCGAGTGGGCCTCGCACACCGTGGCCACGGCCCAGTGGGCGGCTGACATGGAGCACACAGAGCCGGTTGAATACGTCCCGGACGGCACCACTTTCCGCGGTGACGGCCTGATTCAGCGCTACACCGTCTATTGCCGGTATGCGAACGGACTACAGCTAATACTCCGGAATCACAGTTGGGGCGGTTTGGGATCTTGCAGCAACCGTTTCGAGGGCACGGAGGGTTGGGTGGAAGTCGGCGACAGTGGCCGGATCGAAGTCTCCGACAATCTCAAGTCTCTGGTCCCGAAGCGGACCGGCACCCGGTACGACCCCACTATGGATCACATCCGCGACTTTCTCCATTGCATCCGCTCGCGCAGCGCTCCGCGCGCCGATGCCGAGAAAACCTGCCACACGCACGTAGCCTCGCATGCCGCCTGGATCTGCGCTCAGTTGAACCGCAAGCTTACCTGGGACCCGGCCAAACGGATGTTCATCAACGACGAGGAGGCCAACCGCATGCGCGGCCGGGCTTATCGCGAACCGTGGCGCGCCGAAGCGCTGGCCACCAGTATGTAGAACCAGAAAGGATAAGGAGCCAGACAATGCCACAGACAACCGGACAGACACAACCCCCATCGTCAGCCGCCAGGCAAGCCGCGCCCGCGGCTCCTCGCCCGCCCGCTCCCACCGTTCCTCCCGAGTTCGACGCCCTGCCGATCTGGAAGATGGATCCGCCGAAGCTTGTGGCCATGGTGAAGGACCCTTCGTCGACGGTTTTCCAGAAGGCGATCGCGTGCAAGAAACTCGCGTTCGTCGGTGGAAAAGACGCGATCCCTCCCATGGCCGCGTTGCTGGACCACCCCCAGCTCTCCTGCTACGCCCGCTTCGGCATGGAGCCCAATCCGGACCCGTCCGTCGATGATGCTTTCCGCGCGGCACTGCCGAAACTGAACGGCCGGCTGAAGATCGGAGTCATCAATTCAATTGGCGTGCGCAAGGACGCCAAGGCCCTCGACGCGCTCACGAAGCTGATTGACGATGGCGATCCCGAGATCGCCTGCGCGGCAGCGGCTTCGGTCGGCATGATCGGCGGGATGCAGGCTGCGCGTGTGCTGGAGTCCGCGCTGGGCCGCACCAAGCCCCCCGTGTTTCCGGTCGCTGCGCGCGCCTGTCTGCTCTGCGCCGAGAACCTCATGCCCGTCAACCGCGCGCGGTCGCTCCAGCTTTACCATCTTCTGAGTGGCGAAAACATGCCCAAACCGGTGCGTCTGGCTGCCCTCCGCGTCCTGAACGCCGCGGGACCGGCGCCGGTGACGGGAAAGAAGTGGCCGCCCCCCACCGGCGAGGCCGCCGAGCGCGACACGAGCGGTTTCCTCGGCCGCCGCAATCGATGATCGTTCCACCGGCCCGGCCCGGCCCACCGCTCCTTGCCTGCCTGTCCGAACCCGATCGCCGGCATGCTCCCCCACAGGCTGCCGTCTTTGGCGATCCCCAGGTCGCCGGTCGTGCGCCATATACCTTTGGTCCGTTGATCCGCGGTTTCGGCGAGGGCGTTGGCGTCAGCACCGGCTGCGCCGCCAGCGCCGCCGCGAAGGTGCAAACAAAAGCCCGCATGAGCATGTCAGTAATGTAACCTGGAATCACCGGGCACGAGATATGACCAGACGCATCGCTTGCTGCCTGGCGCCCGCCCTGCTCGCGGCCGCCGCTTTCCCCGAAATCCGCCATGACGAGGCCCGCCAGACCTGGACGCTCACCTCCGGGACCGCCGAATACCGCCTCCGCCTGCAAAACCAGTCCGTTTACCTCGAGTACTTCGGCCCGTTCGGCAAACCCGCCTGGAAAACTCCCCAGGCCGATGTCGCCGGCCTCGTCGAAGGCCGGCCCGTGCTGCCGGCCGAACTCGAATTGAAAACCTTGGCCGCCCACGGCGACGATCTCCGCCTCGGGTTTCGCCACCGCGCCCTGCCTCTTCAAATCGAAATGCATTATCGGGCCTGGGGCGACACCGGAACCTTCACCCGCCGCATCCGCCTCACCAATACCGGCGGCTCCGCCCTCCGCGTCGAATCCCTGCCCGAGCTCGCCTGGCGTTTGCCCCCGGCCGACTACGACCTCACCTGCCTGTGGGGCGGTTGGGGGCAGGAACGCCAGGTCTTGACCGAGCCGCTCCGCGCCGGCCGGCGTTCCCTGGTGTCCACGCGCGGCCGGTCTACCAGCCTGTACTCACCCTGGTTTGCCTTGCTCGACAAGTCCCGCGGCGTCCGCTACGCCGCCCAATTCGCTTACTCCGGCAACTGGCGCATGGATTTCGAACGCTTGCCCGCCACCGGCGCTACTCCCCTCTCCGGCGCCGAACTGGCTGTCTCTCTCGGCACGGTCTTCGATTTCGAGGGCGCTCTCACCCTGCCCCCCGGCGCCAGCCGGGAACTGCCCCAGGTGGCCTTCACCACCTCGGACGGCGATCTGGACGACCTCGCCAATCAGCTTCACCGCTACCAGCGCCGCTACGTCTTCCCCGATACCCCCACCAACAATCCCCGCCTGGTCCAGTTCAACTCCTGGTATCCGTTCCCGGGCAGAATGACTGTCCAGGAGATGATGCGCTGCGCCGATCTGGCGGCCGAAATCGGCGCCGAGGTCTTCGTCCTCGATGCCGGCTGGTACAACAAAAAGGATTGGAGCCGCGAACTCGGAGACTATGAGGCCGACCCGGTGGCCTTCCCCAACGGCATCCAGGAACTCTCCCGGCACGTCCACAGCCGCGGCATGAAGTTCGGCATCTGGGTGGAAATCGAAAACGTCGGGGCCGGCTCCCGCCTCTTCCAACAGCACCCGGAGTGGTTGTTGACCCTCAACGGAAAGCCCATCCGCCGCGGCGAGCGCTCCATGCTCGACTTCTCCAAGCCCGAAGTCCGCCGCTGGGCGCGCGGCGTCGTGGACCGCCTGGTGCGCGACTACCAACTGGAATGGATCAAAATCGATTACAACATCGACATCGGTGATCAGTTTGATCCCCCCTCCCCGGCCGAACGCTCCGGCGCCGTCCTGCTCGATCACATCCTGAACTACTACGCGTGGCTCGACGAGGTCCGCGCGGCGCACCCCAGGCTCGTCATCGAAAACTGCTCGAGCGGCGGCCTGCGCTTCGATCTGGGCATCCTGTCCCACACCCACACCACCTGGCTTTCCGACATGGTCAGCCCGCTGCCCTCCCTGCAACTGGCCTACGGCTGCACCCTCGAGTTCGCGCCCGAGGTCTGCAATCACTGGATGGTGGGCGACACCGACCGCGGCCACGTCGACCTGGCCAAACCTCCCGAATGGTGGGACTTCATGTTCCGCGTGCCCATGAACGGCCAGTACGGCATCTCCAGCCGGGTCTTCGACTGGAACGATGCCTTGCGAAAACGCGCCGCCGAAAACGTCGCCCTCTACAAGCGCCTCCGCCCGGTCATCATGGGCGCCGACGTCTACCACCTGACCCCGCCGCCCCCCAACCAGAACCCCACCGGATGGATGGCCATCCAATACGTATCCCCCGACCGCAAGCGCTCCGTGGTCATGGCCTACCGCCTGGGCCAGAGCCCGGGCGAGCGAACCTTCCAGCTTCGCGGCCTCGACCCCGCCTTGACCTATCGCGTCTCCGGCGGCCAGACCCTGCCCATCGACTCCCTCACCATCAAGCTCCCCGCCGAGTGGCGAACCGCGGTGATCGAAATCGAGGGCGCCCGCCCCAATCCATAACCAGCCCGTGGAGCATCCTCCGCGGTCCGGCGAAATTTCAGCCCGGCGGGAACCGGTAAGCCGGTAAGATAGATAATAAGAACAAGACGAGCCATGAAACTCCTGGTCAGCATCTACCCGGACGAAGACGGAATGTACATCGCCGAGTGTCCCTCCATCCCCGGATGCGTCAGCCAGGGTGCTTCAGAAGCGGATGCGGAAGCCAACCTGGCTGATGCAATTCGCCAGTGCCTTGCGGTCAGAGCCGAGAAAGGTCTGCCGCTGACGGTTGCCACCCGCGAGATCGAAGTCGCAGTCTGATGCCGCCGGTGCCTTTACTGCGCCCGCGCTACAGCAGCCGCGGGAAACTGATGAAGCGGCCATCAGGCCCGGTTCACAACCTTCGCGGAATTTTCATTCCGTTCTTTTTCAATCGCTTGCCGCCCGCGCGTGCTTGCCGCGCCGCCCCTTCCCCCTCGCCCGTGCCATCCTGAGAACGAGGAGTTGTCCCGCCCGCGGTGGCCACCATCCCGGCAAACCGCTCAGATCTGAGCGGCTCGGGAGACGGAACTCCTTGTTTTTCAACAAATCGGTCGCGAAAAACCGCTCAGATCTGCGCGGTTTGCCGTTGCCGGCCGAAATCTCGGATAATCGCCTTTGATGCCAGACAGCCTCGAATGCAGCCCCGCCCGGGCCGTGCATTCCAGCTACGAGTTCAAACCGGTCCCCTTCAGCAGCCATACCCTGCTGCTGGATATCCTCCCTGCCGCGGGAGCCGGCCGGCGTGTGCTCGATCTCGGCTGCGCCCACGGATACCTCGGCGAAGCGCTGGCCGCCCGCGGCTACACCGTCGTCGGCGTCGAGAAACCCGGTCTGGCCGGTGACCGCTTCCCCGAGTCCGTCGAACTCGTCGAAGCCGACCTCGACCAGGGCATTCCCGCCCTGGGCCGCTTCGACTATGTGCTCTGCGCCGACATCCTCGAGCATCTTCAGGACCCCTCCGCGCTGCTGCGCGGGATTCGTCCCCTGCTCTCCGCCGGCGGTAAACTCCTGGCTTCCCTCCCCAACAGCGGCCACGCCTACTTCCGCCTGAACGTCTTGATGGGCAGGTTTCCCCAGCACGACCGCGGCCTGTTCGACCGCACCCACCTGCACTTCTACACCTGGGCCGGTTGGGTGGACTTGTTCACCTCCAACGGCTACCGCATCGAACGCGTGATCCCCTCCGCTACCCCCTTTTCCCTCGCTCTGCCCCAGTGGGCTGGTACCCCTGCGGTCCGCCTGCTCGACCGCATCGCCCACCTGTTCGCCCGCTTCTGGAAGGAATTGTTTGCCTACCAGTTCGTCGTTTCCGCTCAAGCCGGAGAATCCGATCCATGCCCGCCAAACCGAAAGTAGTCGTCGTCATGCCGGCTTACAACGCCGCCAAAACACTCCGCATGACCTACGCCGACCTGCCCCGCGACATGGTGGACCTGGTCATCCTGGTCGATGACGGCAGCAAGGATGAAACCGCCCGGATTGCCCGCGAATTGGGACTCGAACTCTTCATCCACAACCGCAACTACGGTTACGGCGCGAATCAGAAGACCTGCTACCGCGAGGCCCTGAAGGCCGGCGCCGATATCGTCGTCATGGTTCATCCCGATTATCAGTACGACCCCACCCTGCTGCCCGAAATCATCCGCCCTATCCAGGAAGGCCGCGCCGATGTCGTCCTCGGCTCCCGCCTGATGGGCGCGAATCCCATCAAGCAGGGCATGCCCTGGTGGAAGTACGTCTCCAACCGCTTCCTTACCTGGTGCGAGAACCGGGTCTTCGGGCTCCGCCTGTCCGAGTATCACACCGGGTACCGGGCCTTCAGCCGCCAGGCCCTGGAATCCGTGAATCTCCAGATGAACTCCGATCAGTTCATCTTCGACCAGGAAATCATCGCCCAGCTCGTGGATGTCAAAGCGCGCCTGACCGAAGTCCCCGTGCCCACCCGGTATTTCGCCCAGGCCTCTTCGGCGTCCTTCTTCCAGAGCAGCATTTACGGCCTCAGCATCCTCTGGTTGCTGGTCCGCTACCTGGCGCACCACACCGGTCTCCGGCGGCAGCGCCAGTTCGAAAGTCTCCAGAACCGCTATCGCGGCGCCGCCGTATGACTGACAAGCGTGAGTACTGGCTGGACCTTATCATTCTCTTTCTCCTCGCCGCGGCCTTGGTGTGGCCCTTGTTTCAGACCACCTACCTCAACCGCTGGGAGTCCATCGAGAGCACCTTCATCGCCGACGCGCGCTTTCTGAACGCCCACTGGCCGCACCCCCGCTGGCAGCCCCTGTGGTACGCCGGCACCCGCTTCGATTACGTCTACCCGCCGGCCTTGCGTTACGGAACCGCTCTCCTCGCGCGGGTGTTCTCCGTGCCCGAAGCGCGCGGGTATCACCTCTATACGGCGTTCTTCTATTGTCTTGGCATCGCCGGGGTCTACCTCTTTGTGCGGGTCTTCAGCGGGTCGCGCGGCCTGGCGTGGATGGCCGCCCTCGCCGCCGCCCTGCTCTCCCCGTCGTTTCTCTTCCTGGGCGACATCCGCCGCGACGCCGGCCACTGGCTGGTTCCCCAGCGCCTCGGTGTGCTGGTGCGCTACGGCGAAGGACCCCACATCACCGCCTTTTCGCTCATCCCCTTCGCCCTTGCCGCCTCCTGTCGCGCCCTGGAACGCCACCGGCCCGCCATGCTCGCTCTGGCCGGCGCGCTCTGCGCCCTGGTGGTCTCGAACAATTTCTACGGCGCAACCGCTCTCGCCATCCTGTTTCCCATCCTGGTGTGGAGCCTCTGGGCTGCCCGCCGCGATCCCTGGGTGTGGGGCCGCGCCGCCGCCGTCGTCGCCCTGGCCTGCGGCATGACGGCCTTCTGGCTCGTGCCCTCCTACATCCGCATCACCTTGCGGAACATGCGCTACGTCTCCCAGGAGGGCAGCGTTTGGTCAGCCGCCATCCTCCTCGCTGCCGTCATCGCCTTCGGACTCTTCACCCGCCGAATCGCGCGCGGCAAGCCGGAACTCGCCTATCGGATTTTCGTCGCCGGCGCGGCCGCCTTCCTTTCCCTCATCGTGCTGGGGTGGTTCGCCTGGGGATTCCGGGTGATCGGAGAACCGATCCGCCTGGTCCCCGAACTGGATCTGGCCCTGATTTTAGCCGCCCTCGAAGGGGTGCGCTGGCTCTGGGCGCGCCGCTCGCGCGTCGCCCGGCTTGCCGCGGTCGCCGTCCTGCTGGCCGCCGCCGGAATCAGCCGCCACTACCTCCGCCATGCCTGGGAGTTGTACCCGCCCGACCCTCATCCCGAACAGCGTCTCGAGTACCGCATCGCGGATTGGATGGCCCGCCACCAGCCCGAGGCTCGCGCCGTGGCCACCGGCTCGGTCCGCTTCTGGTACAACGCCTGGCACGATCTGCCGCAGTTGGGCGGCGGCTCCGAGCAGGGTCTGCTGAATACCGCCGTGATGCCCGCCCAGGCCGAAATCCTGATGGGACCCTCAGCCCCTCTCGGCATTGCCTGGATGCAGGCCATGGGCGTGGACGTCGCCATCGTCCACACAGAAAGGTCGCGCGAGATCTACCACGACTGGAAGTACCCGCACAAGTTCGAGGGTGTCCTCCCGGTCCTTTACGACAGCGGCCAGGGTGACATCATCTACCGCGTCCCCCGCCGCTCGTCTTCCCTCGCCCACGTCGTCGAGCGCAAGCGCATCGAAGCCTTGCGGCCGCCCGCCGGCTCGACGGACGAAGCCGCCGTGCGTCCTTACGCCGATGCCATCGAGAACGGCCCGGATCAGCCCGTGACGGCGTCTTGGAAAGGCCCCGAAGCCATGCGTATCCACGCCCGGGTCGGCGAAGGCCAGTCGGTGCTCGTTCAGGTGAGCTATGACCCGGCGTGGCGGGCCTTTTCGGGCGACACCGCGCTCCCCATCCAGAGCGATTCCATGGGCTTCCTCCGCATCGACGCCCCGCCCGGAGACCACGACATCCGCCTCGAATTCCACATGCCCCTCGAAAACCTGGCCGGGTGGATCATCTTCGCCTGGACGCTGGTGGTGGCGGCCGGGCTGATCGTGCTCCAACTCCGCATTTCGGCTGCCGCGCGATGAATGCTTCCTCCGAATTCGATGTGCTGATCCTCGGCGGCGGCATCAACGGCGCCGGCGTCGCCCGCGACCTGGCGCTGCGTTCCGCCCGCGCCGGCGCCGGCCTGCGCATCGCCCTGGTCGAGCGCGATCACTTCGCCTCCGCCGCCAGTTCGAAAAACTCCCACCTGATCCACGGAGGCCTCCGCTACCTGAAGCAACTCCAGGTCGGCCTGGTGCGCGAAGCCTTGCGCGAGCGCGCCACCTTGCTCGCCATCGCCCCTCACCTGGTCCGCCCCCAACCCTTCCTGATGCCGATGTATGGGCGCTTCGCCAGCCTCTACTACGGCGCGGGCCTGTGGGCCTACGACCTGCTCGCCGGCAGCCGCCGCATCGGATGGCATCACCGCCTGTCCCGGGCCGAGGTGCGGCGGCTCGAGCCGGACCTGGCCAGCGAAGGTCTCACCTCCGCGGCGGTCTTTTTCGATGCCCGGGTCGAGGCCGCGCGCCTGGTGCTCGAGAATATCTTCGACGCCGCCCGCCTCGGAGCGGTGGTCCGCAACTACACCTGCGCCGAATCCTGGACCCGCGAAGGCTCCCTCTGGCGCGTGGCCGCGCGCGACACCCTCACCGGCGAGCGCTTCGAGATCCGGGCCCGGAAACTGGTGGACGCTACCGGTCCCTGGCAGCCGGGCCTGCGCCGGGTGCGCGGCTCGCACCTGGTGTTCCCGCGCCTCACCGCCAGCGGCCACGCCATCGCCTGTTTCGAAGAATCCGGAAGAATCGTTTTCGTGATCCCCTTCGGCGAGAATCACTCCCTGGTGGGCACCACCGACTGCGATCACGAAGGCGGCCCCGGCGAGGTCCGCATCACCGCTGGGGAGGTGGAGTACCTGATGCGCCAGGTGAAACGCTTGTTTCAATCCAGAAATGCCCGGCCGGTCTCGGCCTTCAGCGCGCTGCGCCCGCTGGCCGCCCCGGCCTCGGGTCCGGCCGCCGCCGCCACCCGCGAACACCGCATCTGGAACGACTCCCAGGGCGTGCTCCACATCGCCGGCGGCAAGTTCACCACCTACCGCCGGATGAGCGAGGAGGCCGCCGACCTGGTCGCCGCCGGCATCGCTCCCCCGCTGCGCGGCTTGCACCTCACCGCGACAACCCCCATCCCCGAGGCCCCGCGCGAGTCCTACGCCCGGTTCGAACGCCGCCTTACCGACTTCCTCTTCATCTCCACCCGGATCGGCTACGAGCGGCGCTGGACCCGCGATGCGCTCCTGCCCTACGCCGATGAGATGGGCGCCCGGCTGGGCTGGAATGCGGAGACCAGGCAGCGCGAAATCGAGCGCGCCCTCGCCTTCGCCGCGCTACCGGAATAGACTCGCGATCCGCTGCCGGCGCTGGGAAGGCCGTGGCGCGGCGCGCCGTAGACGCCGTGGCGGGTCCCGAGCGAAGCAGTGTTCTCATCTTGAGGTAAATTGTAGACCCACTCCGGGTGGGTGCTGCTACACTGGAGGTTTGACCGATTCCAAGCCTACCGTTTGCGCCGTCAGCTACCTGAATACCTCGCCCCTGGTGTGGGGGCTGTTGCATGGCCGCCAGCGCGGCGCCTTCAATCTGATTTTTCGCCTGCCGTCGGTCTGTGCCTCGATGCTGGCCGGCGGGGAAGCCGACATTGGCCTGGTGCCCGCCATTGAACTGGCCCGCCAGCAACTGACCATGGTGCACGGCGTGGGGATCGCCTCGCGCGGCGAGGTGCGCAGCATCCTGCTGATTCACAAGCGGCCGCTGGGAGAAATCGAGCGGCTCGCCGCGGACACCAGTTCGCGCACCTCAGTGGCTCTGGCCCAGTTGATTCTGGAGCGGCGTTATGGCGCCGTGCCGGAACTGGTCCCCCACGCTCCGGACGTCGCGGCCATGCTTGCCGTCGCCGACGCCGCCGTCATCATTGGCGATCCCGCCCTGCGGGTGGACCCGCGGGCTCTGCCGTTTCCGGTGCTGGATTTGGGACGGGAGTGGCATGACCTGACCGGGCTGCCCATGGTCTTTGCCGTGTGGGCCGGGCGCGCCGGCGCCGTCGACGAACATGCCGGCCACATCCTGCGCGAGTCCTGCCGTTTCGGCATCGACCATATCGAGGATATCGTCAGCGCCGAAGCCGCGCCGCGCGGTTTGTCGCCGGACCTGGCCCGTCACTACCTGACGCGCCACATTGTCCACGAGTTCGGCACGGCGGAGTATGAGGGACTGAACCTGTTCTTGCAGTTGGCCGGACAACTGCCCCGTCCCGCTCTGCTATCCTGAGAATCATTGGGGCAAGGCGCCGGAGATGATCACCCGCGAAGAGGCTCTCGATCTGTTGCGTTCCGATGACCTGATCGGGATCGGCATGGAGGCCGACGCCGTCCGCCGCAAGCATCATCCCGAGGGCATCGCCACCTACATCATCGACCGCAATATCAACTACACCAACTTCTGCACCGAATACTGCACCTTCTGCGCCTTCTACCGGCCGATGGGCCACCCGGAAGGCTACGTGCTGCCGAAGGAGGTGATCTTCGCCAAGATCCAGGAGACCATCGATCTGGGCGGCACCGGGGTCCTGATGCAGGGCGGGCTGAATCCGGACCTGAAGATCGAGTGGTACGAGGACCTGCTGCGGTCCATTAAGAAGCGCTTCCGGATCCACCTGCACTGTTTTTCGTCGCCCGAGATCGGGTGCATCGCCGAAGCCAGCGGGCTCACGATCCGCGACACCATCGCGCGGCTTCGCGACGCCGGCCTGGATTCCATCCCGGGCGGCGGCGCCGAGATTCTGGACGATGAGGTGCGGCAGCGCATCAGCCGCTTGAAATGCTCGACGGAGGAATGGGTGGAGGTGCACCGCACCGCGCACCAACTGGGTATGCGCACCACCGCCACCATGATGTTCGGCTGCGGCGAGACGCTCGAGCAGCGCGTGAACCACCTGGAGATCGTGCGCCGGCTCCAGGAAGAGACCGGCGGGTTCACCGCCTTCATCCCCTGGACGTTTCAGCGCGAGAACACCTCGCTGGGACGGTCCGTCAAGGAGGAGGCCAGCGCCGTCGAGTACCTGAAGACCCTGGCGGTCTCGCGCATCTTCCTTGACAACATCGAGAACATCCAGAGTTCCTGGGTGACCCAGGGGCTGAAGACCTGCCAGTTGGGTCTGCGCTTCGGCGGCAACGACGTGGGCAGCACGATGATCGAGGAAAACGTGGTTTCCGCCGCCGGCACGCGCAATCACGCCTGCGAGGAGGAACTGCGCCGCATCATCCGCGACGCCGGCTTCATTCCCAGGCAGCGCGACACGCTGTACCGGACTTATTTCCTGGCCTGAGGGGGCTTCACCGCCTCGGGCGCCGGGGCGGGCGGGACCCACTTCCGGTCCGGGTAGTAGGCGAAGTCCCAGATCTGGATGTTCAGTTTGCCCTCGGTGTACTCGACCACGGCGTACTCGCCGGGCGCAAGCGGCTGCTGGGGCCAGATCTTGTACACGTCGTCGGCCAGTTGCTGCCGGAACACCTCGACGGCTTCAGGCTCCTCCACGATCTCCCGGCTCACCGGCACGAAGGTCAGCTTCTCGACGATCCGCACGCCTTTGGCCGGAGTCAGCTTGAAGATGCCGAAGCGTTCCGGCGTCGCCAGCACGATGTAGAACTCGGGGCGGTCGGTGTCGACGAAATAAGCAGACCGCTCGCCTTCGAGTTCCAGCGTCCCTTTGCCGGCAACTATCGGGATGGGGGCCACGGCTTTGAGAATGCTGCGGCCTTTCCTGGTGCGCACCTTGGACTCGGCGAGCTTGAAAATCCGCAACTTGCCATCGACGACCTGGTAGACGCCGCTGTCGACCGGAATTTTGGAAAGCTCGCTGGCTTTTTCCCGCTCGGCGTGATCCTCCTCGGAGAGGATGCGGGCCTCTTCGGCCAGTTGCGCTTTGCGCTGGGCGGCTTCCTGTTCGGTGCGTTTCAAATCCACGAGTTCGAGGGGGATCTCTTCCCACTGGCTGCGCTCGACGCTATAGAAGCGCACCCGGTCCTGCTCGACTTTGTACTCGCGCACCAGGTGGTAGTCGCCGTCCTTGAGGTACAGCTTCAGGTTGGCGGCCCAGGCCGGCAGGAAGAACAGCAGCAGCACTGCCAGGAAACGTGCCATTCTTCTATTATTTTAGCGGCTTCCCTATAATGAATAAGCGATGCGATATCGAAAACTCGGCAGGACGAATTTTGAGGTCAGTGAGATCGGCTACGGCGCCTGGGGTATCGGCGGCTCGCTGTGGCAGGGAGGGTCGGACGAGGAGGCCCTGGCGGCGCTGCGCCGGGCGATCGAACTGGGACTCAACTTCATCGATACCGCGCTTGCGTACGGCGACGGCCACAGTGAGAAACTGGTGGGGCGGGTGGTTCGGGAGGCCGGGCGGCGTATTTACGTAGCCACCAAGGTGCCGCCCAAGAACCTGCTCTGGCCGGCGCGGCCCGGAGTGGGCATCGAGGCGGTGTTCCCGTACGACTACGTGATCCGCTCGACCGAGACGAGCCTGAAGAATCTCGGCCTGGAGACCGTCGATCTCCAGCAACTGCACGTCTGGAACCCGGAATGGACCGGCCGGGAGGAGTGGCGGCGAGCCTTTGAAGACCTGAAGCGTTCCGGCAAGGCGCGCGCCGTGGGAGTCTCGATCAACGACCATCAGCCCGACACCGCCCTCGAGCTGATTGAGACCGGTCTGATCGACACCGTGCAGGTGATCTACAACATCTTCGACCAGAGCCCGGAGGGGAAGCTGTTTCCGCTGTGCCAGGAACGGAATATCGGCGTGCTGGCGCGGGTGCCGCTGGACGAGGGCGGGCTGACCGGGAAGATCAACGAGCAGTCGTCGTTCGACCCGCGCGATTTCCGTTCCGAGTACTTCGCGGGCGACCGCAAGCGCCAGGTGGCGGAGCGGGTGAAGGCGATCCAGGAAGACCTCGGGATCACCGCCGAGCAACTGCCCGAGATCGCGCTGCGCTTCTGCCTGTCGCATCCGGCGGTTTCCACCGTGATTCCGGGCATGCGCACGCGGCGAAACGTCGAGGCCAACTGCGCCGTCCCAGACAAAGGTGCTTTGCCCGAAGCGATGCTGCGGAAGCTCAAACGGCACCGGTGGGAACGGAATTTCTATGCGTGAACCGCTGCTTTGCCTGGTGTTTGCCGCCACGGCGCTGGCCCAGAGCGAGTACTTCCCGTGGCGTCCCGGCAACGTGTGGATCTACCGCTCCGGAGAGGCGACCCGGACGGTCGAGATCACCGGCATCAAGAATCTCGGCGAACAGTACTATTTCGAACTGGACAGCGGCGAGCTGCTGCGTTTCACCGAGGATGGGACCCTGGTGGCATACGAGGAAGGGCAGGAGAAGGTCTATGCCCGCTTCAATGCCCGGGAGGGCGAGAGCTATACGACGGCGAACGGCCAGTGCAACCAGCGGGCGACGATCGTTTCCCGCGCGGCCAAGTACAGCGGGCCCACGGGCAGTTTCGATAACGCGCTTCAGATCGACTATTCGGGCGGCGACTGCGCCGACGCGGGGCTGATTCGGGAGTACTACCTGCCGTGGGTCGGACTGGTCCAGCGGGTGGAGACGAGCATCGCCGGCCCCCGCACCTACGACCTGATCTACGCCCGCCTGGGAGATGTCACTGTGGTCACAGCCAGCGAAGTCTCTTTCGGTTTGTCGCTGGACAGGAGCCGGTACACGGTGGATCTGATGCCCAGCGTGGGACCGCGCGACCCGGCGCCGGTTTTATCGGCGCGCATCAGTCTGCGGAACGCCCAGCCGGCGCCGCTCATTCTGACCTTCAGTTCGGGCCAGACCTATGAACTGGTGATCGAGGACGAAGAAGGCGGCGTGGTGTACCGCTGGTCGGAGGGGCAAAGCTTCACCCAAGCGCTTCGCACGGTGGCGTTTCCGGCAGGGGAAAAGAACTGGGTGGTCTCGGTGCGCCTGGCCGGGAAGGATGGCAAGCCGTTCCCTGCGGGCAAATATCTGGCCAAAGCCTGGCTGGTGACCAGCGGCGAGAAGAAGTACGCCGCATCGGCGCCTTTCGAGGTGCAGCACGTTTACTGACCGATGACGAAACAGACCGGACACGATCTCCTGGCGAAGCGGCAACGCAGGCCCAGGGGGTTCGGGCTTCGTCTCATCGGATACAGGCTGGGCGCCTTGATCGCCATCCTGGGCCCGGGCTTCGTCACCGCCAACGTGGACAACGATCCGGGCGGCATTCTCACCTATTCCCAGGCGGGAGCGAAGTACGGTTACGCCTTGCTGTGGACGCTGATTCCGACCACGGTCGCTCTGATTGTGGTTCAGGAAATGGCGTCCCGGATGGCGGTGGCGACCGGGAAGGGTCTTTCCGATCTGATCCGGGAAGAGTTCGGCCTGCGGATGACGTTTTTCACCATGGTTGTGCTGGCGGTGGCCGATCTGGGAAACATCTTCGCGGAGTTCGCCGGAATCGCCTCGGGCATGGGCATTTTCGGGGTGAGCAAGTACATCGCGGTGCCGGCTGGGGCGGCGCTGGTGTGGTACGTCATCATCAAAGGCACGTACCGGCCGGTTGAACGCATCCTGATCCTGTTTTCGTTCATTTACCTCGCCTATCCCATTTCCGCGTTTTTCGCCCATCCCGACTGGCGCACGGCGCTGGTGAAGACGGTTGTGCCGGAGTTCCGGTCCGAGTCCGGATACATCACCATGATGGTGGGCCTGATTGGAACCACGATCACGCCGTGGATGCAATTTTACTTGCAGGCGTCGATCGTGGAGAAGGGGGTCACCAGGAAAGACTACCGCCTGGCGCGCTGGGATGTTGTCGTGGGGTGCATCGTGACCGACGTGGTTGCCTTCTTCATCGTGGTGGCGTGCGCGGCCACTCTTTTCAAGTCGGGTCACGGAGAGATCCACGATGCGGCGGAGGCGGCGATCGCGTTGAGGCCGTTCGCGGGGGAGTTTGCATCGCTACTGTTCGCCATCGGCCTGGTAAACGCCTCTCTGCTTTCCGCCGCCATTCTCCCGCTGGCCACGGCGTACAACGTTTGTGAGGGAATGGGTTTCGAGTCGGGTGTGGACAAGCGGTATTCCGAAGCCCGGATCTTCTATGCGCTGTACACGTTTCTGATCGTATTGGGCGCGGGGTGCGTGCTGATTCCGGGACTGCCGCTGTTGAAGATCATCCTGCTTTCGCAGGTTGCGAACGGCGTGCTGATCCCCTTCGTGCTGATCTTCATGCTGAAGCTGGTGAACCGGGAGTCGTTGATGGGCGACATGCGGAACGGCCCGGCGGCCAACGCGATCGCGGTGTCGATGACGGTGGTGATGATTGTGCTGACCGCGATGATGTTGTGGTTATCCATCGCCGGCTGATACATTCAATGCCATGCGAATGCGCATGGTCCTGCTGGTTGCGGCGCTGGCTTTGCTGGCGGCCGCGTTTCTGCGCCACCGTCCGGCGGCTCGAGCCGTGGCGGAGGGCGATCCGAACCTGTTCTGGAGCCTGGGCAAGGCCGACCACTCGTCGGACGAGTTTGCTCCGGGAGCGGCGAAGAATGTCGTTTACGAGATTGGGAGGAGTTCTGAGGAACGGGACTGGCACAAGACCCAGACTCCGGGCTCCCTTTACAAAATCCAGTTTCGGGCCGGGCAGGCCTCGGCCGCGGTGTTGAAACTGGATGTGTTCTTCGAGGGGGTAGGGCCGCGGGGACTGGAGCTGACGATGAACGGCAGGCGGGGCTTCTACCGCATCCAGCCCGCCGCCGGGGGGCCGAGCCTGGACGAACGGCAGGCGAATACGATTCTGTACTCCCGGCAGGCTTTCCGGATTCCCCTCGAGGTCCGGCCGGGCGAGAACGAGCTGGGGTTGAGTCTGCCTGGGGACGAGGGCAGCCTGGAGTACGACTGGCTGGCGCTGGAGAAGGCGGCCGCACCGCCGGCAGGTTTGACCGCCACGGTCGAGCCGACCATATTCTACAAACGTAGTACTGAGCTAGTTGACATTGTGTTGCATCACACGGCGCCGCTCGGGAAGGCTGCGGTGACGCTGAAGGTGGGTGGGGCGGTGATTGGGCGGGAGTCGGGGGAGGATGGTTACGACTTTGGCGAGCGGGTGGTGGAGGTCGAGGCGCCGAGTCTGGCCGGGCCGGCGCCGTACTCGCTTTCGGTCGCCGCCGGAGGGAAGACGGAGAGCTTTCGGGGGGAGTTCCGGCCGGAGAAGAAGTGGCGCATTTTCGCGGGTCTGAAAATTCATAACGACATCGGGTACACGGACCTTCAGCAACACGTACAGGAGCTGGACGCGCGCAACACCGATGGGGTGCTGGACATCATGGCGCGGTTCCCGTTTTACAAGTTCAACCTGGAGACGGGCTGGCTGGTGGAGAACTACATGAGCGCGCGGGAGCCGGGCAGGGTGAAGCAGATGCTGGCGGCGGCGGTGGCCGGGCGCCTCGGGGTCAACGCCATGTATCTGAACCTGATGACCGGCCTTTGCACGGGCGAGGAGATGTACCGGTCGCTCTATTTTTCGAAGGGACTGGAGCGGAAGCACGGCGTGCCGTTCCGCTTCGCCTGCCTGACGGACGCTCCCTCGCACACGGCTTTTGTGCCGGTGTTTCTGAACGACGCGGGGATCAAGGGTTTTGCCAACGGGAGCAACCAGACGCGGGCGCCGCTGCTTCAGAACAGCAACCTGAACGAGGACTCGCCGTTTTACTGGGAGGGGGTTAACGGCCGGCGGGTGATGACGTGGTTTGCGCGCTCGTATCTGCATCTGGACCGGCTGCTGGGACAGAAGCGCAGCGTGGAGACGCTCCGGCGCAGTGTGCCGCAGTTTCTGGCGCGCTATCGCCGGGGCGACTACCCGGTGGACGCGGTGTTGCTGTACGGCCTGTACACCGACAATGCCGACATCCGGGAGGGCGAGGCCCAGGTGCTGAAGGAGTGGAATCAGACGTACGCGTATCCGAAAATCACGCCGGCCACCGACGCGGACTACTACGCTTATCTGGAAGCGCATTTCGCCGGGAAGTTGCCGGTGTTCCGGGGCGATGCCGGGTCGTACTGGGAGGACGGCGCGGGATCGACGGCGGCGGAGACGGCGATGAACCGCGACAGCCAGCGGCTGCTGCCGGTATCCGAGATGGCCGCCGCGCTGGCCTCGGCGATGCAGCCCGCCGAGGTGTATCCGGCGGCGGAATTCCGCACGGCGTGGAAGAACCTGCTGTTTTATGACGAGCACACCTGGGGCGCCTACAGTTCCATTTCGCAGCCGGACCGGAAGTTCGCCACCGAGCAGTGGGATTACAAACGGGCCTACGCGTGGCGGGCGCACTGGGCTGCGAAGGACCTTTACTTTCGCTCGCTGAACCGGCTGGTGCAGAACATCTCGATTGAGGGGCCGACCCTGTTTGTGTTCAACCCGGATCTCTGGCCAAGGACAGATGTAGTAGAAGTCGAACTAAACCCCAACCAGGAGTTGATTGACCTGAGGACGGGCGCTCCGGCCGTTCTGGACGTGGTTCGGGAGAGAGATAACTACCGAGTGGTGAAGCTGATGGCGGAGGGCGTGCCGGGCCTTGGATACCGGGCGTACGGGGTGCGCACGCAGGCTGCGGCGGCAGCGGCGCCGGAGGGGGCGGAATCGCGGGCATGGGAAGCCGAGTCCAAGTACTACAAGATTGTATTCGACCGGCAAAGCGGCGGCATCGCCGGGCTGATTGACAAGGAACTGGGCCGCGACCTGGCGGACCACGACGCTCCATACAAACTGAACGAGTTGCTGTACGTATCGGGCGGGGAGCGGTCGCGGATTCTCCAGGACCTGGCAACCCTGAGGCCGGCGGAACTGGAGGTAACGAGGCAGGCGGACGCGGAACTGGTGAGCAACCGGGCGACGCCGTTCGGGCGGCGGGTGGTGATCCGGGCCAAGGCGCGGAACGTGCCGGAGATCGAGACCGAGGTCACGCTGTACGACCGGCTGAAGCGGGTAGACATTGTGAACCGGCTGAAGAAGCAGGAGACGCGGGCCAAGGAGGCGGTCTACTTCGCTTTTCCGTTCCGGGTAACGCCGCCGGAACTGGCGTACCAGATCCAGCACGCGTGGGTGCGTCCGGATGCGGACCAGTTGCCGGGCGCCTGCCGCGACTGGTTCACGACGCAGAACGTGGTGGTGGCCCGGGACAAAGGGGCGAGCATTGCGTGGGCGACGCCGGATGCGCCGCTCATCACGCTGACGGACATCAACCGGGGCAGGTGGATGCGGCGGCTCGGGGTGAAGAACGGCCACGTGTTTTCGTACGCGATGAACAACTACTGGTTCACCAACTATAAGGCTTCGCAAGGGGGTGATTTCACGTTCCGCTACGCCATCACCAGCGGCCGGAGCCTGGGCGGGAGGGAACTGGCGCGGTTTGATGCCGAGACTCGGTCGCCGCTGGTTGCCTATGATTACTTCAACACGGGCAATGTGCGGCTGAAGGCGGCGAAGAAGCGGATGCCGGCGGCCGAGGGCGCGTTTTTCGAGATAGACGGGGCTGGGGCGCAGGTGACGGCGTTCAAGGCAGCCGAGGATGGCAACGGGTACATTCTGCGGCTGAGAGAGACGGAGGGGCGGAAGGGAACCGCGCGGCTGCGCTCGCCGGTCTTGCGGATTGCGGAGGCGTACCTGGCGAACGGGGTGGAGGAGAACAAATCGCCGCTGGCGGCGAAGGAGGGCGGATGGGAGATCCCGCTGGAGGCGCACGAATTCACGACCGTGCGGCTGGTATTGGGGGCAAAAAAAGGGCCGGGCTGATGCCCGGCCCTCGAAAGGAAGGTTGGTTGCGAGTTTAGAACTGGTACCGTAAGGCGAGCTGCATCAGGCGCGGGTCGCGGGTATTGGTGATGCGCCCGAAGGTGCTGGAGCCGATGCTGCCCTGGGGCGGCGAGAACTGGGTGTGATTGAAGGCGTTGAAGGCCTCGGCGCGGAACTCGACCTCATGCGACTCGTGAATCTTGATGCGCTTGAAGGCGGCGAGATCCCAGTTATTGAGACCGGGGCCGCTCAGCACGTTACGGCCGAAGTTGCCGTAGCGGCCGGCGCCGGCGGCCCAGCTTGCGGCGGTGCCGACACGGCGGAAGTAGGGATTGGTAAGAGCCCCGCCGGTGCCTCCGCCGGTGCCGTTAAACCAGGAATTCGGTCTGCCGGGGACCGCATCCACGCGGCGCGGATCCAGGATTTGGATATTGCCGCCGATGTAATCCGGCCGCTGGGCGCCAGCGCCGTTGAGGGCGCGATCCTGCGATTCGGTGATATTGATCG
>Ga0272446_1000790_pt1 | contig 48170 bp, 43 predicted proteins | sample YNPCB0061_FD_194587 | JGI IMG/M metagenome (GOLD analysis project Ga0272446, IMG submission 194587) | Hot spring microbial mat communities from Yellowstone National Park, WY, United States - YNP-CB-006-1 | ecosystem: Environmental > Aquatic > Thermal springs > Hot (42-90C) > Sediment | place...
CTGCGATGACCTCCATCCGCTCGAGGCCGGCCGTCGGGCCCTCGCTCATCGCCACCGCCACCGCGTGGTTGAGCGCCACCACCGGCGACGGTGCCACGCGCGCCAGCAGCCGATAGAGCCCCTCGATCTGCGGCCAGTCGGTCTCGCCCGCGGTCGCCGCGCGCGCGTGCAGCGCCGCGATCGCCGCCTGCAGCGCGTAGGGCCCCGGCGGCCCCGCGGCCAGCGCGCGCTCGACGAGCGGCAGCCCCTCGGCGATCTCCGCGCGATCCCACCGCGCGCGATCCTGCTCCTCGAGCAGCACGAGGTCGCCGTCGGGCGTCGTGCGCGCCGCCCGACGCGAGTCCTGCAACAGGAGGAGCGCGAGCAGGCCGATCACCTCGCCGTCGTCGGGCAGGAGCTCGACGAGGAGCCGCGCCAGCCGGATCGCCTCGGCGCACAGCTCGGCGCGCATCAGCGACGCGCCGCCCGTCGCCGCGTACCCCTCGGTGAACACCAGATAGACGACCGCCAGCACCGCCGCGCGCCGCTCGCCCCACTCGGCGCGCTCGGGCACCCGATAGGGGATGCGCGCGTCGCGGATCTTGCCCTTGGCCCGCACGAGGCGCTGGGCCATCGTCGGCACCGGCACCAGGAACGCGCGCGCGATCGCCTCGGTCTCGATCCCAGCGACGGTGCGCAGGGTCAGCGCCACCTGCGCCTCGGGCGCCAGCGCCGGGTGGCAGCAGGTGAAGACGAGCCGCAGCCGATCGTCGGCGAGCTCGGGCGCGTCGGCGAGCTCGTCGGGCGCGGGCGCGACCTCGGACGGCGCCTCGGCGGTCAGCGCCTCGCGCTTTTCTGTCAAGCGCGCGGCGCGCCGCAGCCGATCGACCGCCTTGTTGCGCGCCGTGCGCACCAGCCACGCGCGCGGCGACGAGGGCACACCCTCGGCCGGCCACTGGTCGAGCGCCGCGACGAACGCCTCTTGGTGCGCCTCCTCGGCGACGTCCCAGTCCCCCACCAGGCGGATGAGCGTCGCCAGCGCGCGCTGGCGCTCGTCGCGGCAGATGCGGCCGATGTGGTCGCCGATGGCCTCGCTCATCGCGACGCCATCATACGCGCGCGTGCTCTAAAAACGGACGGTGGGGCGGATCTCCACGCAGCCGATGCCGTGCGCCACCGACGGGATGCGCGCCGCGATCGCCCGCGCCTCGTCGAGATCCTTGGCCTCGATGAGGTAGAAACCGCCGAGGTGCTCGCGCGTCTCGGCGAACGGCCCGTCGGTGGTGAGGAGCTTGCCGCCGGTCATGCGGACGGTCGTCGCCGTCTGCGTCGGCTGGAGCGCCTCGCCACCCCGCATGTGCCCGCTCTCGCGGATGCTCTTCGAGAAGGCCATATACTCGCCCATCAGCGCGTTGCGCCGCTCGGCGGGCATGTCGGCCCAGAGCTTCTCGTTGTCGTAGATGAGGAGGAGGTACTGCGTCGTCGCGTTCATCGGGTGGCTCCTTGGTTCGAGGTCCACCCTAAGTCGAACTGGGGCTCCACCGATCGACAGCGCCCCGTTTTTTTCTACAGCGTGACCGACCAGCCGTTCAGCGTGCCCACGTCCTCGCGGGCGCCGTCGACGACCTTCAGGATCCAGCTCCCCGACTTGGGCGCGTTGCGGAACGCCGTCGACGGGTAGCACTCCTTCACGTTGTCGTCGCTGCCACCCTTGGCCGCGCGCAGCGTCGTCGTCGTCGAGCCGTGGGTGAGCGAGATGGTGAGGTCGCCGACGTAGGGGTGGGTGATGTCGACGCAGACCTGGACGTCGCCCGCCTGCCCGGAGAGCGTCGACTCGATGGCGCTGGTGAGGCCCGCCGGGGCGTTGTCCGGGATCGGCGCCGCGGCGCCCGTCGAGTCGAGCTTCGTCGACGAGGTGCCCGGCTGGGGCGCGGGGGGCGCGAGCTCGGGGACGCCGCTCGTATAGGCCGTCAGGTAGTCGGTGACGTACTTGTACGAGATCCAGCCGTAGCCCGCGCCAAGCGGGTTCTCGACGCCGAAGCTGCCCGTGCCCCACGAGTTCTTGAAGAGGAAGAAGCCCTTCTGGGTGATCGGCTTGCCCGCGCTGTCGACGGCCGGCTTGCCGTCCTTGTCGAGCGCCTGCACCTCGAGGTCGTCGTCCCAGCCGATGAGGATGAAGCCGTGGCCGGCCGGCTGCTTGCGGCTGGCGGTCTGGTCGTCGGCGCTCGGCGCGAGGACGTAGCCCTTGCGCTTGTAGTCGCCGCTCACTGGCAGCGACGAGCGGCCGTGGTTCCACGCCTGATAGAAGAACTCGCCCGAGGCGACGACGGCGGTCTTCTTGTTGAAGAGGTGGTCCTTCAGGTTGCGGACGTTGGTCGAGATCCAGCGGCCGGCCGGCAGCTTGAACTTCTGGGCGGCCTTCGCGTCGGCGGGCGGCTCGCCGTTGGTGAAGCACCTCGTCGGGCGCGCCGACTCCTCGCCGCCGCAGGCGGGGTCGTTCGCCGTCGACCACTCGTACGAGTCGTACGGCCAGGCGGCCTCCTTCACGATGCCGAAGCGGCTGATGGCGTCGAGGTTCACCTGCGGGTTCGAGCCGCTGGTGTTGGTGAATCGTTTGACCTCAAACTTTGTCGACCACTGGAGGTACTGCTCGCTGAAGTCGGCGTCGTTCATGCCGGCCAGTCGGTAGAGGTTCTCCATCAGCGCGACGGTCGCGAAGATGGTGCAGGTGCCGCGGCTGCCCTGCGACTTCACCGGGGACTGGTCGCGGATGAGGTCGGTGAACTTCGCCGGGAAGACCGCGTCGGCCTTGCTCTCGTCGGGGAGCGACTTGGGATCGGGGACGTTCGCGTAGAGCGAGTCGCGATCCGAGACGGGGTCGTCGTCGACGCCGGCGCCGGGACCGTTCGGGGTGTTCGAGCAGCCGGCGCCGAGAAGGCTGGCGCCGAAGATCAACGCGAGGAGCGGCTGAGTCAGCTTGCGCATGGCCGCCGGCCCAAGCGAGCGCTGTGCCAAACGCAACCACTCGAAACCACATGTGGGACGACCCGCGGGTCTGGCGACCCCAGTCGCCAGGGTGCGAACAGCCGGGGTCAATCGACCCCGTTCGCCAGGCTTCGTCGTCGCTACGAGCGGGTGCTCTGGATGAAGCGGGGCCCGTTGCCGCGGACGGTCTCCCAGTGGCGACGAGCGGCGCGCAGCGCGAGGAGGTCGACGTCCTTGAAGAGGAGGGCTTCGCGGCCGGCGGCGACGCGGCGGCGGCGGTGGGCCTTCTCGGGCGACGAGATGAGCGAGTTGCCGAAGCGGGCGGCGTTGCAGAAGAGGCAATAGGCGAACAGCGACCGGCGTGCCTCGAAGTGGACCGCCTCGAAGTCGGCGGTGACTGGCGTGAAGGCGGGGTTGAGGACGATGTCGACCGGCGGGTCGGCGTTCTTCAGCTCGACCCGCAGATCGAGATCGAGGAAGTCGCGGCAGATGGCGACGGCGATGCGGCCGAACCGGGTGTCGGCGACGGTGATGCGTCGGTGCGCTTGCGGCCGGATCCCCTCCGTCACGCGCTGGCCGCCGAGCTCGAAGCTGGCCGGGATGTGCTTCTCCTGCTCCCAGAGGACGCCGGTCGGCCCGATCACGCGACAGAGGTTCGCCTGCCGGGACGGGACGTGGAACGCGCCCGGGACCACGTAGGCGCCGGTGGTGCGGGCGAACGCGACGAGCGGCTCGTAGAGCGCAGGCACGCCCGCGTCGATCGACAGCTCGGGCAGAAGGAGGAGCTCGACGTGGCGGGCCGCCGCACCCGCGAGGAGGTCGGCGAGCCTGCGCGCGAGCCCGGGCACGGCATCGGGGCGCAGCGTGACCAGCCCGTCGCCCGTCGGCGCGAACGACTCGACGGGGACGTCCATCTGCGCCAGCCCCACGCGGCAACGCGGCTGCGTCTCGGCCGAGGCGCCGAGGAGGTCGGTCCGAACGAGCTCGTAGCGAACCGGCCCGCTCTCGTCGGTGAACGTCGGCGTCGGCTGTCCGAGGAACGCGGAGGTGGCCCCCACGAGCTCGTCGACGTCGCCGAGCCAGGCGAGGTGGATGTTCCCCGCGAGCTCGGCGAACCGCGCCCCAGCGAGTCCGGCGGCGAGCTCGCGGCCGGCGCGCTCGGGGATCGCGCGGTCGCGGCGGCGATGCAGCACGAGGGCGGGCGCGCGCACCCGCGGCAGGAGCGCCGTCACGTCGGTGGCGTACATCTCCTCGAGCAGACGCGCCGCCATCTGCGCCGACGCGCTCTCGCGCTGAAACCGCGCGAACCACTCGGCCGCACCGACGGGCGCGCCGCCGTCGGCCGGGATGAAGATCTCGGTGAGGAGGCGGGCGCCGAGGCCCCAGCTCGCGCGCACCATGCCGAGCACCGATCGCTGCACCTCCTCGTCGGCGATGAGGGCGCCGCGGGCGAAGGTGCCATAGAGGACCACGCGGGCCACGCGGTCCGGATGGCGGGCCGCGAACGTCACGGCGACGGGCCCGGTGCACGAGATGGCGAACAGCGAGAGCGGCTGCTCGGGGAATTGCGCGACGACCGTCTCGAGATCGAGGACATCTTCGTCTAGCGAAAAATCGACCCGCTCGCGCGTCGAGAGGCCGCACCCCTGGCGATCGAACCAGACCACCGTGTTGTGCTGCGCCAGCGCGCCGAGGAAGCGGCGAAAGCCCGCGCTCTCCCACAGCACGCCGAGATGCGAGATCCACCCCGGCGGCAGGACCAGGAGCGGCCCCTCGCCGAGTCGGGAGTACGCGAGGCGCCTGCCGTGAGGGCTGACGCAGAACTGGACCGAGGGCAGCATCGCCGAGAACGTAGTCCCGCGCGACGCGCCGACGACGGGCGGGCGGCTATTTCAGGCCGGCGAAGGGGTCGGGGCCGGGCGCGAGCTCGCCGAGCGTCGGCGCGGCGGCGAGATCCTCGATCAGCGTCTTGCCGTAGCTGCCGACGGCGTGGCGGGTCGCGGCCTTCGCGCCCGTCGGCAGCGTCACCCACTCCTCCCACGACGTCTGGAGGCCGCCGACGGGCAGCACCGACACCCACATGCGCCAGGCGCGCGGCAGGCCGTCGTCGTCGACGAAGATGGCGTACGAGTCGCCCGGCGTGGCGCCGCCCGACGAGAAGGTCACGAGGAGCGCGGGCTTGCCGCGCTCGTCGGTGATGAGCGCGCGCGTGACGCCGGGGTCGAAGAGCTTGCCGAAGGGGTGGAGCCAGAAGGTGTCGTTGATGAAGCGGCGCCAGGCGGAGTCGACGAGCTTCTGGCCCGCGGCCCCCTCGACGGCGGCGCCGCCTCGCGTGGCGCGGCCGCGCTTGGCGTTCGGATCGAGGAGCACCTCGACGTCGCCGAAGCGGACGCGCGCGAGCTCGCGGGTGCGATCCCACAGGTAGTGGTTCCGGCCGCCGAACGAGAAGCGGACCGCGCCGGTGCGCTTCCAGGCGTCGTCTCCGACGGCGGCGGCGATGCGGCGAGCGAGGGCGTCGGCCTCGGGGCCGGGCGTGCCCGTCGGCATCGGGTGGCGCAGGAGGAGCGCCAGCGCGACGAGCGCGACCGCGATGAGGGCGACGAGCGCGAGGAGGCCGCGGATGATGATCCGGAAGGGGCGACGCGCCATGGCCGGCGCATCATAGTCACAGGGGACGAGTAGATGGGTCGCATGCGGTCGAAGCAGCCGGGGATCCCACCCGAGTTCGGGCCGGCGACGCGCGCGTGGTTCGAGCGGGCGTTCGCGGCGCCGACGCGCGTGCAGGTCGAGGGCTGGCGGCACATCGTCGCGGGCGAACACGCGCTTCTGACCGCACCGACGGGATCGGGCAAGACGCTGGCGGCGTTCCTGGCCTGCATCGATCGGCTGGGGCGCTCGGCGCCCGTCGAGGACGGGGTGCGCGTGCTGTACGTCTCGCCGCTCAAGGCGCTGGCCTACGACGTCGAGCGCAACCTGCGCGCGCCGCTCGTCGGGATCCAGGCGACGGCGGGGGAGCTGGGCCTCCCGGTGCGGCCGCTCACCGTCGCGGTGCGCACCGGGGACACGCCCGAACGCGAGCGGCGGCTGCTCGCGCGCGAGCCGGCCGACCTGCTCATCACGACGCCGGAGTCGCTCTATCTGCTGCTCGGGAGCCGCGCGGGCGCGGTGTTGTCGACGGTGGAGACCGTCATCGTCGACGAGACGCACGCGCTCGCGGCGACCAAGCGGGGGGCGCACCTGGCGCTGTCGCTCGAGCGGCTGGTGGCGATGGCGGGGCGCGAGCCGCAGCGGATCGGCCTCTCGGCGACGCAGCGGCCGCTCGAGGCGATGGCGGCGTGGCTCGGCGGGGCGGGGCGGCAGGTGGCGATCGTCGACGCGGGGGAGCGGCCGAAGCTCGAGCTCACCATCGAGGTGCCGACCGATCAGCTGGGCGAGGTGGCGGGGCCGCCGTCGTCGTCGCGGGGCGCGGCGTCGGCGACGGATGGCGTGCAGGGCGCGGAAGGGGGCGTGTGGACGGCGATCCAGGCGCGGCTGCTCGAGCTGATCCGCGGGCACCGCTCGACGATCGTGTTCGCGAACTCGCGACGGCTGTGCGAGCGGCTGGCGGGGCGGCTGAACGAGATCGCCGGTGAGGATTTGGTGCGCGCGCACCATGGGTCGATCGCGCGCGCGCAGCGCGAGGAGATCGAGCGCGAGCTGAAGGAGGGGCGGCTGCGCGGGATCGTGGCGACGTCGTCGCTGGAGCTGGGGATCGACATGGGCGCCGTCGACCTCGTGGTGCAGGTGGAGTCGCCGGGGGCGGTGGCGCGCGGGCTCCAGCGCGTCGGGCGCGCCGGGCACCAGGTGGGCGCGGCGTCGGCGGGGCGCATCTTCCCGAAGTACCGCGGCGACCTGCTGGAGGCGGCGGTGGTCGCGCGGCGGATGCTCGACGGCGAGATCGAGGAGGTGCGGATCCCGAAGACGCCGCTGGACGTGCTGGCGCAACAGATCGTCGCGATGGTGGCGTCGGCAGCGGGGCCGCTGGCCGTCGACGAGGTGTTCCGGGTGGTGCGGGGCGCGCAGCCGTTTGTGTCGCTGTCGCGGGAGCTCTACGTCGGGATGCTGGAGATGCTGGCGGGGCGCTACCCATCCGACGCGTTCGCCGATCTGCGGCCGCGGCTGGTGTGGGATCGCGCGCGCGATCTCCTGACGCCGCGACGGGACGCCAAGACGCTGGCGCTGGTGAACGGCGGGACCATCCCCAATCGGGGGCTGTACGCGGTGCACCTCGGCGAGGAGGGGCCGCGCATCGGCGAGCTCGACGAGGAGATGGTGCACGAGCTGCGCGTCGGGCAGACCTTCCTGCTCGGCGCGTCGACGTGGCGCGCGGTGGACATCACGCGGGACCGGGTGGTCGTCGCGCCGGCGCCGGGCGAGCCGGGGAAGATGCCCTTCTGGCGCGGCGAGGGGCCGGGGCGCCCCGTCGAGCTCGGGCGCGCGGTGGGGGCGCTGGTGGGGCGGCTGGGGAAGCTGCTTGACAAGAAATCGGGCGGCGAGGCGGAGGCGGAGCGCCTCCTGCGCGAGGAGTTCATGCTCGACGAGCGGGCGGCGCGGACGCTCACGCGCTACGTGGCCGAGCAGCGCGAGGCGACCGCGACGCTGCCGACGGACACGGCGATCACCGTCGAGCGCTTCCGCGACGAGCTGGGCGATTGGCGCGTCTGCATCCTGTCGCCGTTCGGGGCGCGCGTGCACGCGCCGTGGGCGTTGGCGCTCGAGGCGCGGCTGGGGACGCGCGCCGGGTACGAGGTGCAGGCGCTGTGGAGCGACGACGGGATCGCGCTGCGCTTCGCCGACACCGACGAGGTGCCCGCGTCGAGCGCGCTGCTGTTCGAGCCGGACGAGCTCGAGGAGCTCCTGCTGGCGGAGCTGGGCGGATCGGCGCTGTTCGCGACGCACTTCCGCGAGAACGCGGCGCGCGCTCTCTTGTTGCCGCGACGGCGACCGGGGTCGCGCACGCCGCTGTGGGCGCAGCGGCTGAAGGCGCAGGCGCTGATGGCGGCGGCGATGCGCCACCCCAGCTTCCCGATCGTGCTCGAGACCTATCGCGAGTGCATGAACGACGTCTTCGACGTCGCGTCGCTGACCGAGCTGATGGGGGCGATCCGGCGGCGCGAGGTGCGCGTCGTCGAGGCGGAGACGCAGCGGCCGTCGCCGTTCGCGCGCTCGCTGGCCTTCGCCTGGGTGGCCGCCTACCTGTACGAGGGCGACGCGCCGCTGGCCGAGCGGCGGGCGCAGGCGTTGACGCTAGACAGGAATTTGCTGCGCGAGCTCCTCGGGCAGGCCGAGCTCGAGTCGCTGCTCGAGCCGGCCGTCCTCGACGAGCTGGAGGGCGAGCTGCAGGGGCTGGCCGAGGACTTCCGCGCGCGGCACGCCGACGGGCTGCACGACCTGTTGCGCCGGGTGGGGGATTTGTCGCTTGACGAGATTCGCGCGCGCGTCGTCGAACCGGAGGCGGCGCCGGGCTGGCTCGAGGAGCTGCGGCGCGGCGCGCGGGCGATCGAGCTGCGCGTCGCGGGCGAGGAGCGCTGGGTGGCGATCGAGGACGTGGCGCGCTACCGCGACGCCGTCGGGGCGGCGCCGCCGCGGGGCGTGCCGCTGTCGCTGCTCGAGCCGGTGCCGGAGGCGCTGCCGTCGCTGGTGGCGCGCTGGGCGCGGACGCACGCGCCCTTTCCGATCGGGCCGGTGGCGGCGCGCCTCGGCGTCGGCGAGGCCGCGGTGCGGGCGGCGGCGGCGCGGCTCGTCGCCGAGGGGCGGCTGGTGGAGGGGCGCTTCCGCGCGGGCGCGGGCGAGCAGCTCTGCGACGTCGAGATCCTGCGGGTGCTCAGGCGGCGGACGCTGGCGCACCTGCGGCGCGAGGTCTCGCCCGTCGAGGACGCGACCTTCGCGCGCTTCCTGGTCCGCTGGCACGGGATCCGGGCGACGCGCGCGGGCGACGGCGCGGAGGGCGGCGGCGTGCGTGGGCTCAACCGGCTGCGCGAGGCGCTCGAGCAGCTCGAGGCGCTGCCGCTGCCCTTCTCGGAGCTGGAGCGGGTGATCCTCCCGGCGCGGGTGCCCGCGTATCAGCCGCGGCTCCTCGACGAGCTGGGCGCCTCGGGCGAGCTGGTGTGGGTCGGGCGCGGCGCGCTCGGTGGCGACGACGGGCGGGTCATGCTGGTGCGGCGCGATCGCGTGGCGACGCTGCTCGAGCCGGTGGTGGCGCCCGCCGAGCTGCCGCCCGTCGAGGCGGCGCTGCTCGCGCACCTGACGACGCGCGGGGCGTCGTTCTTCGCGCAGCTCGACGCGGTGGCGCGCGCGGCGGGAGCGGCGCGTGGCGACGACGTCGAGGCGGCGCTCTGGTCGCTGGTGTGGGCGGGGCTCGTCACCAACGACACCTTCGCGCCGCTGCGCGGGCTGCGCGCGCGCGGCGGGCCGCGGCAGAAGGCGTGGCAGGTGATGGGCGGGCGCTGGAGCGCCGTCGAGGAGCTGCGCCGCTCGTGGCCGGGGGCGCCGGCCGACGGCGCGGCGGGCGACACGCAGCGGGCGCACGCGCGCGCGGTGCTGCTGCTCGAGCGCTACGGGATCGTCAGCCGCGAGGCGGCGACCCTCGAGGGGATCGCCGGCGGCTTCTCGTCGCTGGTGCCGATCCTGCGCGAGATGGAGCACGTCGGGCGCGTGCGCCGCGGCCACTTCGTCGAGGGGCTGCGCGGCGCGCAGTACGCGCACCCCGGCGCGGTCGATCGCCTGCGCGCCGAGCGCAGCCCGACCACCGACGATGGCGCGCCGCCGGTGGTGGTGCTGTCGGCGATCGATCCGGCGAACCCGTGGGGCGCGCTGCTGCCGTGGCCGACGCCCGAGGGGATGGACGGCGGTGATGGCGCCGACGACGACGGGGCCGCGGAGGACGACGGCGTGCGCCCGCGGCGCGTCGCCGGCGCGGAGGTGGTGCTGGTGCGCGGCGTGCCGATCTTTTTCGTCGAGAAGGGCGGGGCGAAGCTGAGCTTCTTCGCGCGCCTTCTCGACGAGGACATGCTGCCGCAGGCGATCGCGGCGCTGCGCGCGGTGGCGGCGCGGCGACGGCACCACCAGCTGCGCATCGAGCAGGTGAACGGGCAGCCGGCGCTGCGCTCGCCGCACGCGCGCGCGCTCGAGAAGAGCGGCTTCCGCGTCGAGCCCGGCCACCTCGTGCTCGAGGCGCCGGCGGCGGCGAGGTGAGCGGCCGTGCCCGAGGGCGATACCATCAAGCGCGCCGAGGCGACGCTCGCGCCGCTCCTCGTCGGGCGGAAGCTGGCGGCGGTCTACGATCACGGCCTCCGGCGCGGCGCGCTCGCCGGACGCACCGTCGAGGCGGTACGCGCCGTGGGCAAGCACCTCCTCGTCGAGCTCGAGGGCGGCTTCACCATCCGCGTCCACCTCGGGATCGCCGGCGCGTGGCGCCGCCGCCGCGCCGCCGAGCTGCGCGAGACCGAGGCGCGCGCCGCCACGCTGGCGCTGGTCACCGACGAGGACGCGCTGCTCGCGGTGAAGGCGCGCGCGGCCGAGATCGTGCGCACCGCCTTCGTGCACGCGCACCCCGCGCTGACCGCGCTCGGCCCCGACCTCCTCGGTGAGGGGGCGCTCGATCTGCCGGCGATCGTCGCCCGCGCCCGCGCCCGGGCGGAGGCCGAGCCCACGCTCACCGTCGGGGAGCTGCTGCTCGATCAGCGCGTCGCCGCCGGCCTCGGCAACGTCTACAAGAGCGAGCTCTGCTTCCTCGCGCGGCTGCACCCGCACACCCGCGCGGCGCATCTCACCGACGACAAGGTGGCCGAGCTCTACGCGCGCGGCGCGGCGCTCCTCCGCGCCAACGTCGGCCCCTGGCCGCGCACGACGACGGCGAACCGCGCGCGCGGCGCGCTGCCGGCGCGGGGACGCGGGCGCTACTTCGTCTATGGCCGCGCCCGTCGCCCCTGCACCGTCTGTGGCGTGCAGATCGTGCGCGTTCTCGACGGTGCGGAGACACCGCGCCCCACCTACTTCTGCCCCTCGTGCCAGCCGCCACCGGCGCGGTAGAGTGCTCGGCCCATGTCCACGATTCGCACCGAGCTCGAGCGCGCGCAGTCGGCGCTGGGGCGTGACGCGAAGGAGGAGGCGCTGGCCGCGCTCCTCGCCGCGTGGCGCGCGCTGCCGTCGGCGCGCATCGCGGCGCTCGTCGAAGCGCTATCGGCGTCGATCGACCAGGCGCTGCCGCCGATCGGCGGCAAGACCCTGAAGGCGCGCCTCACCGAGGGGCTGGCCCTCGTCACCGCCGGCGCGCCGCGCGACCTGCCGCGCGTCCTGCGCCTCTTCCGCGAGCTGCGCGTCGACGACGCGGTGGCGCTGCTCGACGCGCTCGAGGCTCAGCCGGCCTGGGCGCGCGACCCGCGCTGGCTGGAGGCGGCGATGGGGCTCCTCCGCGACCCGCCGTACCGCAGCTCGGCGTCGCACAAGGTGTGGCGCCGCCTCTTCAAGGCGCTGGCCGCGACGGGTGACCCGCGCGCGCCGGGCGCGCTGGCGGCGCACGACTTCCTCGGTGCCTTCGACAACCAACAGTGGGCCGCCGAGACGCTGTCCGGGATGGCGACGAAGGCGATGGAAAAACTCGTCAAGCAATATTCCGACGGGCCACCAGCGCTCCCGCCCGATGCGGAGGCGGGCTGCGAGGCCGTCGAGGCGGCGCTCTCCTCGCGCGGCGCCTCGGGCGAAGAGCTGCTCGCGCGCATCCTCGAGCACCCCGGCGACGTCGAGGCGCGCGCGGTGTACGGCGACTGGCTGGCCGAGCGCGGCGACCCGCGCGGCGAGCTGATCGCGCTCCAGCTGGCGACGCGCGACCGGCTGCCCACCGACGCCGAGGCGAAGCGCGAGCGCGCGCTCCTCGAGGCGCACGCCACCGACTGGCTGGGCCGGCTGGCGCCGGTGGTCATTGGCGATCGGGTGCGCTTCCGCCTCGGCTTCCCGTCGGAGATGGCGGTCGAGCCGCCCAAGGCGATCGCGCTCGCCGGCGATCCGGCCTGGGCCACCGTCGAGCGGCTGTGGCTGATGGAGCGTACAGACGACCGCGCCGGGCCGTCGCTCGCGCGCGAGCTCCTCGCACATCCGGTGATGCGCGGGCTGCGCTTCGTCGGGGGGCTGGGGACGCGGGCGCTGCGCGAGCTGGCGCGCGCGCCGCTTCCCGCGCTGACCGGCGTCGGGGCCGATGCGCCGCGCGCGGAGGAGTTCACCTCCGAGGAGCGCGAGGCCATCGAGGATCTGGCCGCGGTCCCGACGGTGACCGAGCTCCAGCTCGACGACTACGACAGCCCGGCGAGCGCCTACCGCTGGGTGCTCTCGACGAAGATCGGCCGGCGCGTGCGGCGCCTCGGCGCGACGACGGGGTTGGCGAGCGTGGTGGCGTGGCGCGAGCAGCTCCTCGAGGACGCCGGCGACGCGCTCGAGGAGGTGGAGCTGTCGTTCAACCACGGCTGGCACTCCTGGACGACGACGCTGCGGCGCGACGGCGCGCGCGGCTGGTCGCGCCTGCACGCGGTGCTCCGCCCCTCGATGGCGTCGCACCGGAGCTCGAAGCTGGAGGACCTCCTCCCGACGCTCGAGGAGCTGCCCGCCGACGCGCTGACCGAGCTCGTCGGCGAGGCGCGCGGCGTGCGCGTGACCAAGACGGCGACGGCGGCGCTCGCGGAGGCGGCGCGTCGCCAGAAGCGCCTCGAGCGGCTGGTGCTCCCCGGCCAGTCGGCCTAGAAGATGATTTGAGCACAAAGGAGAAGCGCATGTATCCGACGAAGAACGATCTCCTGGCCGAGGCCCGGTCCAGCCTCGTCGAGCTCCTCAACGCGCGCCTCGCGGACGCGCTCGACCTCATGACGCAGATGAAGCAGGCGCACTGGAACGTGAAGGGGCCGAGCTTCATCGCCCTCCACGAGCTCTTCGACAAGATCGTCGAGGACGCCGAGGAGTACGTCGACGACCTCGCCGAGCGCGCGGTGCAGCTCGGCGGCGTGGCGCGCGGGACGGCGCGCATGGTGGCCAAGGCGTCGACGCTGCCCGAGTACCCGGAGAGGGCGTCGTCGGGGCGCGAGCACGTCGAGGCGGTCACCAACGTCCTCGCCGCCTTCGGCAAGAGCGTGCGCGCGGCCATCGAGCAGTCGGCCAAGCTCGGCGACGCCGACACCAGCGACCTCTTCACCGGCGTCTCCCGCGGCGTCGACAAGTGGCTCTGGTTCGTCGAGGCACACCTGCACGCCGACCGCTGACCGCGCAGCGGGAGGGTCGGAACCCGCTCAGGGTTCCGACGACACACCAAGGACGCGGCGGTAGGCGTCGAGCGCCGCCGCGTCGAGCGCGCCGCCGGTGAAGACGATGCGGCCGGCGCGATCGACGACCAGCGTTGTCGGCACGCGCTCCTTGCCGAGCGTGTCGCCGAGGCGGAACTCCTCGTCGACGAGGCGGGCGTAGGCGAGGCCGTGGCGGCGCACGAAGTCGGCCACGGTCTCGCGCTTCTCGCCGACGGCGATGGCCAGCACCACGCCGCTGCCCTGGGTCCGCGCCGCCAGCCGCCCGAGCGCGCCGAACTCGGCCACGCAGGCCTCGCACCAGGTCGCCCACAGGTTGATGAGCGCCGGGCGGCCGCCGAGCTCGCTCGACAGCGTCGCCGCCGCGCCGTCGTCGAGGCGGGCCAGCGTGAGGTCGGGCAGCGCCTTCGGCGCGACCACCGTCGTCGCCGACCTCGGCCCCGGCGCGGGCGCGGGCGCCGGGCAGGCCGCCAGCAGCAACAAAACCGATAGACCGAAAGTCCGCATCGTCAGAACCGCAGCCCCAGCGAGCAGGTGTACATGTCGACGTGCATCGCGTTCGTCCGCACGTACCGGTCGTAGCCGAAGTCGAAGTGGACGTCGCGCACGGTCCGGCTCCTCGTCGGGATGTCGATGGCCATCATGCCACCGAACGTCTGCGACACGAACGTCGCCAGGTCGCTGTCCGCCGTCCGCGGCCCGCCGTCGTCCGGCCCGATCGGCGCCGCCGACGTCCAGAACGCCGCCGCCGTCTGGTGGTGCACGCGGTAGTTGGCGCGCACCCACACCAGGCGCCCGATGCGCTGATAGAGCTGCGCCTCCAGCGAGTGCGCGCGGATGCCCCAGTCGTCGACGTAGAAGCGGTACGACGCCTTCACCACGCCCCGCCACGGCAGCGCCTGCGCGAGCCGCGCCGCGAACGCGTGGCGATGGCGCAGCCGCGGCAGCCGCTCGTCTCCGACGGCGCCGTTGGCCAGCGGCACCGCGTTCCAGGTGTTCGAGAGCTGCCCGAGCTGCAGCGACCCGCCGTACGACAGCGCCCCCACCGTCGTCGGCGACAAGAGCTGCGTCAGCGACACGTTGAGGTTCGTCGTCGAGCGGTAGGCGCGCCCGGTGCGGTTGCCGGTGTGGTCGTAGGTGTCGAGCCAGTCGAGCACCTCGTTCAGCGACACCGCCAGCGTGGTGTTGTCGTCGGCGAACGAGCGCGCGCCGCCGATGCCGAGGATCCACGAGCGGAAGTTCTCCTCGAGGTGGAAGGCGGCGCGCAGGTTCAGCTCGCTCGTCGGCGTCGCGCGATAGCTGGTCTGCAGATCGAGCGTCCCCGCCTCGTTGATGCGCGAGGCAGAGGTGATGGTGTCGACGGCGTCGGGCGACGCGGCGGTGACCACGTCGACGGGGACCCAGATGCGGTGGGCGAACTTGCCGTGCTTGGCGACGAGCTCGAGCTGCGGCTGCTCGACGGTGAGCGTCTCGCGCCCGGGCTTACCGACGCCGCGCTCGGCCTGCGACTGGAAGCCGCGCCCCTCCTGATCGTAGTGGGTGAAGCGCGTGCGGAAGGACTCGATGCGCAGGGCTCCGCCGTCGCCGCCGCCGAGGATCTCGGCGTCGGTGAAGGGTTGCGCCGCCTGCGCGGCGCCGCGCCGTTCGCCGCCGATCGTCGCCGTCAGCGCCGCCCACAGGGCCAGCGCCGCGACGGTCGCGCGGTGGCGACGGCGTCGTCTATTGGCAGCCGCAGCCACCGCCGGCCGGCGTGCCGTCGCCGCCCGCCGCGCCCTCGCGCGTCGAGTAGAACTTCGACTTCTTGTGCGCCTCGAGCGAGTCCTCGTCGAACTTCATCAGCGGATCGGCGAGGGCGGCGCGGCGGTTCTGCGGGACGATGGCGCAGCCGGCGGCACCGAGCAGCGCGGCGAGAGCGAGCACGCGGACGATCATCGGAACGTACCTCCGAGAGCGAGACCGAAGCCTGGGGGCGCCGGAGCGGGGTGGCGGTCGCGCCAGCGCTCGGCCGCCATCATCGAGTCGACGAGGCCGACGCCGCTCACCACCAGCTCGAGCGCCAGCGCCGTCGGGAAGAGCACGCGCCCCTCGAAGGGGCCGAAGTCGGCGTAGGCGGTCATCCCCTCGCAGAGGCCGATGGCCAGCGCGGCGAGCCCGACGGTGATGGCGCCGAAGACGGCGGCGCGCTTCCACTCGCGCGCCGAGAGGTGCGACACGATCGGCGCCAGCGCGAGCCCGACGGCGATGGTGTGCAGCCCGGCGCGGCGCCCGGCGTAGCCGTCGTCGGTGGAGGTGGCGGCGATCGCGCCACCGACGGCGAGCGGGACCAGCGCGGTGGCCACGCCGCCGAGGACCGGGCCGAGGACCGGCGGCGGGCGGCTGTCGTCGTCGCCCGCGCGCGCCGGGCGCGCCGTCGCCATCGCGAGCGCCGTGGCGCAGGTGACGATCGTCAGGAGGGGCCGGATGCGGGCGCGCATCGGCGCCATCGTCGACGGCCGACGGCGTCGACGTCAAGCGCAGCGTCTGCGCCGGTCGGCGCCGCCTCAGCGGTTGAGGAGGCGCCCGAGCAGCTCGGCCAGGCGCGCGATGGCGAGGCCGATCCGGTCGGTGAACCAGCGCTGCCACGGCGCGCGGCGGACGTCGTCGCGCTTGACCAGCTGCGCCCCCTCGATGTGCGCGCCGATCCAGCCGCGCGCCTGCCAGGCGAGCTCGGGATCGTCCACCTCGACCAGCGTCTCCTCGTTCGACAACGACAGCGGGTCGAGGTTGAAGCTGCCGACGAGAAAGCGCGTGTCGTCGACGACAGCCGCCTTGGCGTGCAGCACCGAGGTGGTCCACTCGTGGATGACGACGCCCGCGCGCAGCAGCCGATCGTAGAGGCTGAGCGTGGCGGTGCGGATGAAGGGCACGTCGGTGCGCCCGGCGAGGAGCAGCGACACGCGCACCCCGCGCCGCGCCGCCCGCAACAGCGCCCGCACGAGGCCGCGGTCGGGCAGGAAGTAGCCCTGCGCGATCAGCACCTCGCGCTGCGCCAGCGACAGCGCGCGCACGTAGCGCCGCCGCAGCTTGCGCCCGCCGCCGCGCGCGCCCGAGAGGTAGATGCGCACCGGGCTCGACGGCGCGCTCAGGCGCTCGCCGCGTCGTCCGCCAATCCGCCCCTGCTTGCGGATGACGGCGCCGAGGCGCGCGCAGGTCGGCCCGCGCACCTCGACGGCGAGGTCGGCCCAGCCGCCCTCCTCGTACTTCGCCGCGTACTCGTCGCCGATGTTGATGCCGCCGAGGAAGGCGATCTCGTCGTCGACGAGGAGGATCTTCTTGTGGTTGCGCCGGAAGCGCCCGACGAACATCGACAGGATGCGGTTGTAGATCTTCACCGACGCGCCCGCCTCGCGGAGGCGCGTGGCGATCGCCCGGCCGGTCATCGCCGAGCCCCACCCGTCGACGACGACGCGCACCGCGATCCCGCGCCGGGCCGCCGCCTCCAGCGCGTCGAGGAACTGCGCGCCGACGCCGGTCGCCTGGAAGATGTAGATCTCGAGGTGGATGAAGCGCTTGGCCCCGGCGAGCGCCGCCAGCATGCGCGGGTAGGCCTCGGCGCCGCCGTCGAGGAGCTCGACGGTGTCGGCCGGCGTCGACGCAGGCGCGGCCGGCGTCTCGTCGACGTCGGCTCTGCGCGGCGCGCGCGTCTCCCAGAGGACGACCGGCATGCGTGAGAGGATAGCGTGCTAGGCTCGTCGCGTGCGCCGCATCCTGCTCGCGTTCGTCGCCGTCGCCTCCGTCGCCCTCGTCGGGACCGGCTGTGGCCCCGACGCGCAGGGCAAGGGCAAGCGCGTGCCGATCGGCCTCGAGTCGCCGGAGGAGACGCCGGGGGACGCGGTGACCGGCTCGCCGTCGGCGCCGACCTCGCCGGGGATCAACGGGCCGTCGCGCCCCGGCGGCCCCGGCGCGGGCGGCGGCACCGCCCCGCCGCGCTGACCGGATCAGCCGTCGTGCGGCGGCAGCTTGGTCATCGACTGCGCGATGCGGCCCGAGCCCGTCTGCTTCACCGGGCGATCCCACCACGGGCGCGAGCTCTGCCGCGCGTCGCTGTACGCGACGAGGAGCAGCACGATCGCGAGCCCGCCGATGACGCAGCCCCAGCCGTTCGCCGTCGGCATCGCCCCGAGCCCGACGAGCGACGGCTGGCCGTCGCCGAAGTCGACCCAGCGCGCCGGGATCTCCTGGTTGATCCAGGTGTTCGCGAAGGTCCGCGACGAGGCGTCTTCGTAGACCGTGCGATCGACGTGGCGGAGCGTGAGCCGGCGGTGGTGCGTCGAGCTCTTCCCGCTGCGCGTCCAGTAGTCGCGCTTGGCGGTGATGCGCCACCCGTCGACGGAGCCGAAGAAGGTCCGCGCGTGATAGGCGAAGAAGATGGTGCCGTGCACCACCGCGAGCATGAGGATGGCGTAGGCGATCCAGCGCTGGTGGAAGCGCGCCCGCGCGCGGTAACGATCGCCGCGCGGCTGCGACGAGAGCTCGAGGCGCGCGCCGCGGCCGGCCCCGCGCAGCGCGAGGCGGCGCCGCGGCATGTCGCGATACCCCGCGAAGGCGCCGTTCGGATCGGGCTCGTCGACGAGGAGGCCGGCCGCCCACACCTCCTCGCCGGGCGTCAGCTCGGCGTGCAGCGTGCGGCGCAGGTCGCTGTCGCCACGGTGCGAGACGCGATCGAGCTTGTCGACGAGCAGCACGCTCTCGTCGGGGGTGACCGGCAGGAGCTCGCCCGACGGGAGCTGCAGGAGGAACGGGTTGGCGACGATCTTCCGCGCGGTTTCGGTCCAGGCCCAGGTGTAGCCGCCCTTCGAGCCCTTCGTCTCGGTGCCGGTCTGCTCGATCTCGACGAGGACGGCGTGCTCGTGGCCCTCGGCGAGGACGACGCGCCCGCGCACCACCGCCGGGCCGGGGCGGAGCGGCCCGCCGCTGCCCAGCGCCGCGTCGACGGCGCGCCCGAGCGCGCGGTTGAGCACGACCCGCCGGATCGCCGTCACCATGAGCACCGCCGCCGGGATCAGCGCCACGCCCCAGACGAACACGAACGACAGCGCCGGGGCGAAGTGGTCTGCCGAGCGCGGCACGAAGAGAGAAGCGGCCATCGATCATCTCAACTGTATCAGGAAGCGGCCTCTTCCCGCCGGGCCGCCTATACTCCGGCCGTGTTTCAGTCGATCTACGACAGCGCGTGGCACCACCCGATCGCCGCCTGGGCGGCGGGCGTCCTCACGCTGATGGTGCTCGCCGTCGGTGTGCGGCGGGACGCGCTGCGCCCGATCGCCGCGCTGCTGGCGCTGGAAATCATGCTTGACGCCTATTGCACCGGGGCGCTCACGCCGCTCCAGACGGGGGCGCCGCTCACCACCGGCCTGGCGCTCGTCTTCGTCGTCGTCGGGGACTGGCGCTTCTTCTTCCTCGTCGAGCGCGCCCGCCCGCCGCGCGGGATCCTGAAGCGCCCGGGCGCGGCGCAGGCGGCGATGTCGGCGCTCGGACTCGCGCTCATCGTGCCGCTCCTCACGCTCGTCGGGCGCGTGGCGCTGCCGTCGCTGTTGTCGAGCGACCGGGTGATGTTCCTCGCCTACGAGCTCACCATCCTGCCGGTGGTCGCCTTCGTCACCTGGCGCGCGCGCCGCTGGCTGCGGCCGGGCGCGGCGCGAACGTTCCTCCTGCGCCTCTGCGCCTACGAGGCGGGGCTCTATGCGCTGTGGGCGCTCGGCGACGTCATCATCCTCGTCGCCGGCGACGTGGGTTTCCTGCCGCGCCTCCTCGCGAACCTGATGTACTACGCCGGGTTCGTGCCGTTCGTCGTCGCCGCCGCGCCGTCGGAGGAGGGGCGCCCGCCGGGCGGCGCGCTGCCCGCCGAGGAGGCCGAGGCCGCGTGAGGGCCGCGCTCCTCGTCGCGCTCGTCGCCACCGTCGCCGCGCCCTCCGGCGCGCGCGCTGACGAGCCCGCGCTCGCCTTCGTCGACGCCAGCGGCGCGCGCCGCGCCTCGTTCACCGCCGCCGCGCTCGCCGAGGTCGCGCGCCCCGAGATCGTCGCTGGCTTCGACCCCTACTACGGCCGCCCGAAGCGCTGGCGCGCCGTCCCGCTCGCGCCGCTGCTCCAGCGCGCCTTCGCCGGCGCCGACCTCGCGCGCGCCGACGTCCTCCTGCGCGCCATCGACGGCTACGCCGTCACCGTTCCGGCGCGCCGCCTCCTCGACGACGGCGCCTACATCGCCCTCGCCGACCTCGAGCGCCCGGCCTGGGAGCCGATCGGCCCGCAGCGCGCGCACCCCGGCCCCTTCTACCTCGTGTGGCGCACCTCTCCGACGGGGGCGCACCGCGAGCTCGTCACCCACCCGCGCCCCTGGGCGCTCGCCTCCGTCGCGCTCGCCGACCTCGGCGCGCTCTACCCGCATGTCGTCCCCGGCGGCGTCGCCGACGGCGCGCCGGCGATGCGCGGCTTCCGCCTCTTCCGCGACCGCTGCATTCGCTGCCACGCCATCAACCGCGAGGGCGGCCGCGTCGGCCCCGACCTCAACGTCCCGCGCAGCGTCGTCGAGTACCGCGACGAGGCGCAGCTCCGCGCCTACATCAAGAACCCGCTCGCCTTCCGCTACGGTGCGATGCCCGCCAACCCCGACCTCAGCGACGCGCAGCTCGACGATCTCCTCGCCTTCTTCCGCCACAAGCGCGGCGAGAAGCACGACCCCGACGCAGCGACGGCCAGCGGGACCGCCGCCGGGAGGCCGTGATATTCATGTCAAGCAACAATCTCAGCGACGGCGACGGCGCGCGCGAGAGCCTCCGCCTGGTCAGCGAGCGCGTGGCGGCCATCCCGGCGGCGCTCGAGGCGACGCTGCGCCGCGACCCGCTCGCGCTGCCGGGCGATCCGCTGGCGCGCCGCTTCGCGGTCACCGGCGGCGGCCTCTCCGAAGGGCCGGCGCGCTTCCTCGGGGCGCTGCTCGCCGACGAGCTCGGCCTGCGCGCGCGCTTCGTGTCGCTGTCGCAGTTCGCCGCGCCCGACCCGGGGCTCGACGGCGAGACGGTGATCCTCGTGTCGCAGGGGCTGGCGCCGAACGCGCGGTTGCCGCTCCTGCACCAGGCGCGCTACGCCGCGCTCGTCATCCTCACGTCGGTCCTCCCCGACGACGCCGCGCCCGCCGGCAGCCCGCGCCGCCTCCTCGCCGAGGCGCGCGCGCGCGGCGCCCTCGTCGAGACGCTGCCGCCCGCCGACGAGTCGGGGCTCCTCATCCGCGTGATCGGCGGCGCCACCGCCGCGCTCGCCGGCGCCCGCCTGGTGAGCGCGCTCGGCGAGGCGCTCGGCCGCGCGCCGCTCGACGTCGCCGCCGTCCCCGCGGCCTACGCCGCCGCCCTCGCGCGCCCGCGCCCGCGCCTCGCCGTCGACGGCGCCCTCGCGCCCGTCGCGCTCATCGCCTCGGGCCGCTACACCGACTACGCCTTCGCCCAGCGCTGGAAGCTCCTCGAGGGGCTGCGCCTCCCCGACCCGCCCATCTGGGACGTCCTCGGCTTCGCGCACGGCCCCTTCCAGGAGGTGCACGGCCGCCCCTTCACGCTGGTCGCCCTCGAGCGTGGCCTCGCACACGAGGCGACGCTGCTCGATCGGCTCGCGCGCCTCCTCCGCCCGCACCATCGCCTGCTGCGCCTGCCGTCGACGCTGCCGGGCCCGCTCGCCTGGTTCGAGCACGACGCGCAGGTGAACGGCCTCGTCGTCGACGGGCTCACCGATCGCCCGCTCGATCTCGGGCGCTGGCCCGGCTTCGGCGAGGACGGGCCGATCTACGACGTCGCCTCGATCGTCTCGCCCGCATGACCGGCTACACGCGGCTGCACCGCCGCATCGAGACGCTCGCCCTCGTCGCCCACGCCGCCCTCGCCGTCCTCCTCGTGACCCGCCTCGCCGTCGAGGTGCGCGGTCCGCTCGGCGCGCTCGCCGTCGCTGCCGGGATCGCGGGCGGCTGGCTGGGCGCCGATCTCGTCTCCGGCGTCGTCCACTGGCTCGCCGATCACTACGGCTCGGTGGACACGCCGCTCATCGGTGGCGCCTTCGTGCGCACCTTCCGCGAGCACCACGCCGATCCGCTGGCCATCACCCGCCACGACTTCATCGAGACCAACGGCGACAGCGCCCTCGTCACCGCGCCCTACCTCGGCGCGATCGCGCTCCTGTGGCCGGCGGCGCCGGGGCTCGCGCCGGTGGCGTTCGTCCACGCCTTCGCCGTCGCGCTCGGCCTCGGGGTGGTGGTGACGACGCAGGCGCACAAGTGGGCCCACAGCACGCGCCCGCCGCGCCTCGTGCGCCTCCTGCAACGGAGGCGGATCCTCCTCTCGCCGCGCCACCACGACGGGCACCACCGCGGCGGGCACGACTCGCACTACTGCATCACCACCGGCTGGCTCGATCCGCTGCTCGCGCGCGCCGACGTCTGGCGCCGCCTCGAGCGCGCGCTGACCCGCGCCGGCGTCGCGCGAAGCGCCTGAAGCGCGTGGCGCGCGCCCTGCACGCTTCGAGGGCATGCGCTCCGTTCCGACGGTGTGGTGCCTCTCGCTCCTCCCGGTGATGGCTGCCTGCGGGACCTCGATCCGCCTCGGGTCGAAGGAGGCCACCAAGGGCGCGATCTCCGCGACGCGCGACACCGACGACCCCGTCGTCAAGGACGTCCGCGAGCTGACCCACCGCGCGACGCGCGCCGCGCTCGATCAGTGGGACCGCGGCAACCTCGTCGAGTCGATCACCGCGCACGCCACCGCGGGGATGATCGACGGCATGGCCAGCCGCGAGCGCGTCCTCGTGGGCATCGTCGACAACGTCTCGGTGCACATGGGGCGCTCGCTGGCGCGCTCCGCGACCAACGAGATGTCGGCGCGCCTGCAAGAGGCGCTCGGCCCCGACGGGAACGGCCCGCTCGCGCGCTCGATCACCAGCACCATCCGCAACGTGACGAGCGGCGCCACCCAGGGCGTCACGCAGGAGGTCACCGACGACTGCCCGAGCGGCAACCCCGAGGACTGCCTCCACAAGGCGGTGCGCGACATCTCGCGCTCGGCGTCGGTCGGCTTCACCGAGGGTGTCGGCCGCAAGATCGACTGGCTCACGATCGGCCTCGCCTTCGGCGGCGGGCTCGTCGCGGCGTTGGCGATCGCCTACCTGATGGCGATGCTCATGCGCCGCCGCCGCCTGCGCCCGCCGCGCACCCACGCCCCGACGCACACCGAGACGCCGCAGCCGGCCTGAGCCCGCCGCTCCGATTAAGCGTCAAGCCATAAAACGAACGACGTCGTGTGCGCGGGCGTGTCGAAGCCGTACTTCATGAGCGCCTCCTGCAGCCGCGACCAGATCTCGCGCTGGTGCTCGAACTCGCGCGCCACCCGATAGGTCACCTCGACGACGGCCTTGTCGAACGCCGCGATCCGCGCCTCCCCCTCGAGGGCCGCCGCCTCCTTCACCGCCGGGTGCGCCCACAGGAGGAGCCGCATCAGGCACAGGCGCAGGAGCTGCCCGTGGAGGTAGTGCACCAGCGTCGGCGAGTCGAGGTACCACTCGCGCAGCGTCATGTTGATGGCGGCGTTGGTGAAGAGCGCCATCGCGCGCCCGCGCAGGTCGGGCGGCATCGCCGCGCGCCGCGCCTGGTCGTCGGCGATCACGCGCTCGGGGTCGTAGCTGTAGTCCTCGCCGAACAGCGTCGCCGCCAGGCGCACCACGGTGCCCTGTCGGTCGGCCTCGCGGAACGCCTCCAGCGTGCGCGCGATCGCCGTCCCCGCGAGCTGCGCCATCTGCGGGAGCTGGTGCATGCGCATCACGAGGTCGTTCACGATCTCGTCGTTCTCGAGGCAGCTCAGCTCGAAGTTGATCTGGTCGATGGCCAGATCCTCGACGTGCTGGTGGAAGACCGGCTTCACCTGGTGGGCGAAGCTGGCGAGGAGGAACCAGCGCGCGGCGAGCGAGATGTTGGTCCGGCGCAGCGTGCGGTACATCGCGCGGCGGATCACGTCGAGGAGCGCGATCCAGGGGCGGTTGGTCTCGTCGTGGAGGGTGCGGTAGTTGGAGACGCGGCCCAGCTTCTCGACGGGGAGGTCGGCGATCTCCACCGCCTCGGGCGACGAGAAGGCGAGGCGCGACACCTCCGGGCACGAGAGGGTCGCGTAGGCCTCGAGGCGCTTGCCGATGGCGCGGAACGAGCGCGGGTAGGTCGCGCAGGTGTTGGGCAGCGCCTCCTCGCCGAAGCGGCGCTGCAGCGAGCAGAGCATGTCGCTCTCGAGGAACGAGCAGCGCCGCTCGCCGTCGAGGACCATGTAGGCGGCGACCCCCGCGTCCTTCTCCGCGCGCTTGGTCTTCGCCGTCAGCTCCTCGGCCGGGAGCAGCCGCTCCAGCTTGTGGAAGTGCTTGGTGTCGACGCCGACGCCCCACCCGGCGCAGCAGGTCTCCTCGCAGGCCGGCCCGATGCACTGGAACCTCTCCATGTAGCGAAGGCCGACGACCTTCCCCCACGCGCTCGTCATTTGTCTCCGCGCTCCTTGCGGTGAATCGTCGAAACGTCGATGCCGAGGATCTCGGCGGCGCGCGTCTTGTTGCCGCCGCACTGCCCGATCACCCACCCGATGTAGTCGCGCTCGAGCTGGCGCAGCGGCACGAGGCGCGTCTTCGCCTGATCGAGCGGCGTCGCCTGCGCGGCCATCGCCGGCGCCAGCGTGAGGAGGTCGGTCTCGTCGAGGGTCTCGCGCCCGCCGACGATCACCAGCCGCTCGACGAGGTTCTCCAGCTCGCGCACGTTCCCCGGCCAGTCGTGGCGCATCAGCGTCGCCACCAGCTCGTCGGAGAGCGCGCGCACCGGCGACCCCGGGTTGCGCTGCCGCGCCCGCTCGAGGAAGTGCGCCGCGAGGATCGGGACGTCGTCGAGGCGCTCGCGCAGCGGCGGCACCGTCACCGGGACGACGTTCAGCCGATAGAAGAGGTCGGCGCGGAAGCGCCCCTCCTTCACGCGCGCCTCGAGGTCGACGTGGGTGGCGGCGATCACCCGCACGTCGACGCGCCGCACGCCGTCGGCGCCGACCGCGCGCACCTCGCCCTCCTCGAGCGCGCGCAGGAGCTTGGCCTGCAGCGCCGGGGCCATGTCGCCAATTTCGTCCAGCAACAATGTCCCGCCGTCGGCCTCGACGAACAGCCCGCGCCGCGCCGCCGTCGCGCCGGTGAAGGCGCCGCGCACGTGGCCGAAGAGCTCGCTCTCGAGGAGCGTCTCGGGGAGCGCGGTGCAGTTGATGGCCACGAAGGGGCGCTCGCGCCGCGGCCCCTCGACGTGGATGGCGCGCGCGACCAGCTCCTTGCCGGTGCCACTCTCGCCGCGGAGGAGCACCGGCGCCTGCGCCGCCGCGACGCGCTCGACGAGCTGCGCCAGCTGCACCATCGCCGGCGAGCGCCCGACCATCCCGCGCAGCCCCAGCCGCGTGACCGGCGCGCGCTCGGCGGCGAGCAGGCGCAGCGCGCGGTTCTCGTCGCGCAGCCGCCGATCGGCGAGCGCGCGCTCGACGTAGACCAGCACCTCGTCGAGCTGGAAGGGCTTGGTCAGGTAGTGGAACGCGCCCTTCTTGATGGCGGCGATGGCGCTGTCGATGGCGCCGAACGCCGTCATGAGGAGCACCGGGACGTCGGGATCCTGCGCCTTCACCGCGTCGAGGACGTCGAAGCCGTCGACGTCCTGCATGCGCAGATCGGAGAGCACGAGGTCGACGACCCCCTTCTTGAAGGAGGCGATCGCCTCGGCGCCGCTGCCGGCGATGAGCACGGTGTAGCCGGCGTCGCCGAGCTGGTCGGCGAGGACGCGCGCCATCTCGAGGTGATCGTCGACGACGAGGAGGGTGCCGCGGGTGGGTGGCATCGGCTGGGGCGCTCGCTGGACTAGGCCGCTTCGTCGCCAGTGTGCCCGATGCCGCGCGCGCGCGCAGCCGGCCACAGCAGCGTGACGGTGGTTCCGACGCCGAGCGTGGAGTCGAGCTCGATCTCGCCGCCGTGGTTGCGGACGATCTGCGCGGCGACGGCGAGGCCCAGCCCGGTGCCCTGGCCGCGCTTCTTCGTCGTGAAGAAGGGGTCGAAGACCAGATTGAGGTGCTCTGGCGCGATGCCCGCGCCGTCGTCGTGCACGGTGATGCGGATGCGCGACCCGTCGACCCCATCGGCGCCTGCGCCCTCGGGCTGCGCCTCGATGCGCACCCCGTTGCGCGCGCCCGCGTCGAGCGCGTTCATGACCAGGTTGATGAGGACCTGCTGCAGCTCGTCGGGATCGGCCATCACCGGGCGCGCCGCCTGCGCGCAGTCGACGACCAGCTTCACGCGCCGCCGCTCCGCCTCGAGGTGCAAGAGCTCGCGCACGCGCTCGGCCACCTCGCCGACGACGACCGGGCGCGCCTGCGCCGGCCGCACGCGCGCGAAGTCGAGGAGCTGGCGGATGGTGCGGCTCACGCGATCGACCTCGGCGACGATGACCTCGAGGCCGCGCGCCTGCGGGTGGTCGGCGCCGAGCTTGCCGCGGGCGTACTCGGCGCGGCTGCGGACGACGCCGAGCGGCGTCCCGATCTCGTGCGCGATGCCGGCGGCGAGCACGCCCACCGTCGAGAGACGCTCGGCGCGGAGGAGCTGCGACTCGAGCGCGCGCAGATCCGAGAGGTCCTCGATCACCAGCACCACGCGCGCCTCGGGGAAGCGCGGCTCGAGCGGCACCGCGTGCAGGCTGTACTGGCCCTCGACGCCGCCGTAGAGCGCCAGCCGCGCCGCCGCCTGGCTGCGCACCTGCCCGCTCCGCCGCGCGTCGTCGACGAGGGCCTGGAGGCGCGCCCGCGCCCCCTCGGTCGCCTCGGGGAGCGCCTCGCCGAGCGGCCGCCCGACGATGTTGACGCCCGCCGGGAGCCGCTCGCGCACCTGGCGGTTCACCGACGTGACGTGCCCCTCCTCGGAGAGGACGATCACGCCCGCCGGCATGCTCTCGAGGATCTTGGCCAGCCGATCGGCCTCGGCGAGCCGCGCGCGCAGCTCGGCCTGCCGTCGCGCCGCGCGCACCAGGAAGGCGGCGATGAGCACCACGCACGCGCCCGCCGCGCCCGCGCCCGCCAGGAGCTTGCCGAGCACCGAGCGCTGCAGCGCCTGCACGTCCGCCGTCGACGACACCAGCGCCACCGACCAGTGCTGCGCGTCGCGCACCTCGATCGAGGCGAACGCCGCGCGCGCCTCGGCGTGCGGCAGCCCCATCGCCTCCGCGTCGGCGCCGTCGAGCCGCACGGTGCCGCGCGACCCCGCCTGCATGCGCGCGATCAGCGCCGTCAGCGACGGGGGCGGGCTGGCGCGGCGCGCCGCCTCGAGCAGCCCCGCGCTCGACGCCACCGTCGGCGCGCCCTGGCTCGACACCACGAGGAGCTGCCCGGTGCGCGCGAACCCCGTCGCCCGCAGCCGCGCGAACAGCGACTCGGTGTCGACGGTGAGCGCCAGCACCGCCTGCTTGCCGACGGGCGCGGCGAACACGCACTCCCAGCCGCTCGGGTCGCTGCGCAGCGCCGGCGAGATCTGCACCGTGCCCTCGGGCAGCCCGCGCGCCCGCGTCGCGTGCGCGGCGATCTCCGCGTCGTCCTCGCCGTGGGGGCGCCCGCCGTCGCTGCGCGGGTTCTTCACCGCCACCACCTGTTTGCCGTCGCGGTCGAAGAGCGCCGCCGCGCGGTAGTGCCGCCCGAGCGCGACCAGCGCCTGCAGGTCGCGCGTCATGTCCTCGCGGTCCTGCAGCTCGAAGTCGTAGCGCGAGATCTCCGCCGCGTAGTGCAGGTGGTCGACGACGGCGTTGAGGTCCTCCTCGAGGAGGCGCTCGGCGTCGGCCACGCGCGCCACCAGCTCGCGCTCCACGCCGGCGACGAGCTCGCGCTGCGCCGAGCGCACCACGCGCGTCGTGCCGACGGCGATGGCGGCGAGCGAGGCGGCGGCGAGCGCCATCGCGAGCGCGACGGACCTGGTCATTGTCGTCTCGCTCCGCGTCGCGCGACCCCGTGCGCTCGCGCCGTGCAAGGACGCGACGCTTCTGTCGCGCGGTGTCGCGCCGCTGCGCTGGTCACGGCCTTCACGATATCAGCCGATGGCGCGCGGCACCCGCACCTCGACGCGCAGGTCGGGGCGGATCTTGAGCGCGCCGAGGAGCGCGCGGTAGGGCGTGATGCCGAAGTCGGGCTGGTGCAGCGTCACCGTCGCCGTCCAGGCGTCGCCGGCGAGCCGCGCCTCCACCACCAGCGGGCGGCGCACCCCCTTCAGCGTGAGCGTCCCGTCGAGCCGGGCGCGGTCGTCGCCCGCGCGCGTCACCTTCGCCTCGTACGTCACCGTCGGGAAGCGCCGCACCTCGAGGATCTCGTCGTCGAGCGCGTGCTCGATCTGCCGCACGTCGCCCGATGACAACAGCCCCGGCGCGTCGCGCCCGTCGCGGATCGCCGCCGCCACCTTCACCGCCGCCGCCTCGAACCGCGCGCTCACCGTCGCGCCGTCGTCGCCGAGCGTCACCTCCCAGCGCCCCGCGCGCAGCCGGAGGTCGTGCCCCACGCGGGAGAGCATCCCCTCCTTGAAGGTGAAGATCGAGCACTCGAGGCCGGGTGTGTCGTCGCTCCGCAGGGTCCCCATCGCCCGCGGACTATACGGCGAAACTCAGTCGCGCCAGGGGGAGCGCTCTTCGTAGAAGCGCGTGAGCACGTAGAAGGGGCTGCCGACGATGCGCAGCTGATCGAGCGGGCAGGTGAGCCCCACCTGACAGCGACGGAAGAGCTCGGCCAGGCGCGCGCCGTCGTGGGCGAACACGTTCCAGTGGCCGTCGCGCGGCTCGACGATGTCGAGCAGCCAGTCGACGCGCGCGCTCTTGCGCCCGAGCCACCCCACCTCGCCGTGGAAGTCGGCGTGGCCGCGGTGCATGAAGGCCAGGTCCGTCGTCGAGAGCAGCCCCTGCGTGAGGTCGTCGTCGGGGTGCGTGTGGTAGGTGCCGATCAGCTTCTCGTGCGGCAGGAGCGCGCCGAGGTCGGCGTCGACGAAGCGCACGGTGTCGCGCGAGAAGCGGAAGGGCGGGACCACCACCCGCGTGACGTCGACGGCGTCGCCCGCGTCTTCGTCGCCGTCGCCATCGCCGGCGGCGGCCATGCGCCTTCCGAGGAGGAACGCGGCCACCTCGCCGAGGCCGTGCCGGCCGAAGCCGGGCTGCGCCGCCGAGATCTGCTTCAGCTTGCGGAGCTGGCACACCGCCCGCGCCCCGAAGCGCACGCGCGACAGCCGCCCGTCGAGCAGCACCGACACGGTGCGCGGCCGCGCGTCGCACTCGCGCTCGTCGAAGCCGGGCGTCCCGACCTCGTTCAGCGCCAGCCGCAAGAGCGCGGCGTTGGCCATCGCGTCGTCGGGATCGAGCCGCGGGATCCCCGGGCTCACCTCCCCGCGCGAGAGGCCGCGGACCAGGGGGTTGTGCTCGACCTTGTGCGGCTCCTGGCGGAGGTGCACCGCACCGACGAGCGAAGCGATGGCGGCCGAGTACAGCGAGATCACACCGAGAGGGGACGCCGGCATGCGGTCTCCACGTAGACACCGGCCCCCGCGGCCGGTTCCCAACTTCCGTCCTATGTCCACCGAGAATACCGTCTTCCCCGCCAATCTGCGGTATAGCGAGAGCGTGCGCCGCCTGCCGCCCCTCGCCGCCCTCCTGCTCGCCGGCTGCCTCTTCCCGTCGAGCAGCAGCAGCAAGGGCGACGGCGGCGCGTCCCAGAACGGCTTCGGCTCCCCGTCGGTGCTGGTGACCGCGGGCGGCGGGCGCGTCGGCCCGGTGGTCCCGGCGGCCGGCTCCTACGCCGACCTCGTCGACGAGAAGGACCCGCTCACCGGCCGCGTCACCGCCTCGCGCCTGTCGATCTACGCCCTTGGGGCGAACGCCGCGTGCCAGATCTACGCCGAGCGCCTCGGCGACGGCGTCTACCCCTTCTTCGCCACCGGCTACACCCTGCAGGCGCAGGTCACCGCCACCACCTCCGACGGGACCGCCTCGCCCGGCGCCGGCGAGCGCGTCGTCGTCGGGGACACCAGCTGGCGCTGCGTCGGCAGCGGCTGCGACGGGGCGCAGCTCACGCTCCGCGCGCTCGACGCCACCCACGTCGAGGGGTTCCTCTCCGGCACCTTCGAGAGCGAGCAGGTCGCCAACTACGCCGACGCGGTCACCTGCTCCTTCTGGCTCCCGTTCCGCACATTCCAGCGCTGACGGACTGCTCACGCTTGTAATCAGTGGTGCCCTGACTATCATGCGCCGTCCTTTTGGGAGGGTGCATCACATGGGCCGTCGTCTGCTTCTCGTCGTCACCGTCGCTGCCGCCGCCGCCTGCGGCGCGACCGCGCAGCGTACCAACGACATGTCGGGCTCGGGGGTCGACTTCTCGACCACGACCGACGACATGGGGGGCGCCGACATGCGCCGCGCGACCCGCGACTTCGCCATCGTCGACATCGACATGGCGACGCCGCCCACCGACGACATGAACGCGACGCCGCCGGCCGACATGACCGGCGTGGTGCGCGACATGACCGGCGTCGTGCGCGACATGACCGGCCAGCCCGACCTCACCGGCCTCGACCTCGCCGTCGCCTGCACGCAGGTGGCGACCTGGCCGCAGAACCGCCTCCAGGGCTTCTTCTGGAAGAACGCCGGCAACACCCAGCAGGTCGCGGGCGCGTCGATCGGCGACCAGTCGGCGCCCGGCCCCTACAACACCCTCACCCTCGAGTACTGGGGGACGCCGGCCGCCTTCCCGGTGCCCAGCACGGGCACGCTCGCGTCGACGACGACGTACGGCAACTGCACCCACTGCGTGACCATCTCCGAGTGCAGCAGCGACAACCCGGCGAGCTGCGCGCCGAAGTTCCTCGCGCAGGCGGGCTCGGTGAACGTCACCGCGGCGACGGCGATGTCGAAGGGGCAGTTCACCGCGACGGCGACGAACCTCCGCCTCTACGAGTGGGACTTCACCAACGACGCGCCGGTCGTCCCGGGCCGCTGCTACGACGTCGCCAGCGCGACCTTCTCGACGCCGTTCAACACGCCGAAGAGCATGATCTGGTTCTTCGGCGACTACCTCACCAACAACACCGACCAGCTCGGGCAGCTCGACTTCTACCAGCCGGGCGGCGGGTACCTCGCCTTCCCGGGCTCGACGGCGTGGGACGTCGACAAGGATGGCCTCACGGTGGCGCTCGGCGTGAGCGTCGATCAGGCGGGCCGCTACGACCTCTGGACCACCGACTACGACGGCGGCAACGCGAAGAAGATCGCCCAGATGGCGGGGACCACCGGCAAGGTGACGGCGGTGCAGTTCTCGCCCGACGCGAACAAGCTCGCCTTCATCGGTGACCTCACGACGGCGGGCGTCTTCGACGTCTACGTGGTCGACCTCACGGCGATGACGCCGACGCCGGTGAAGGTGACGCCGGCGCGTCCGGGCGGCACCGCGACCGACTACCAGCCGGTGTCGATCTCGTGGTCGCGCGGGTCGAAGTACCTCGCCTTCACCGCCGACTTCCAGACGAACAACGAGGACAGCCTCTACATCGTCGACACCTCGGTGGCGACGCCGACGGCGGTGGTCGCGGTCTCGTCGACGGACATCCTGGCGACGGGGACCTCGGGGTCGCACACCGGCGTGCTCTCGAACCTCGAGTGGACCAACGCCGATCAGCTCCTCTTCAAGGCCAACCTGACCGCCGGCGCGAACGGCTTCCGCCTCTACCGCGTCGACGCGAACGGGATGAACCGCGTGGTCCTCGCCAAGGACGGCAGCAACGTCGAGTACGAGGTCGGCGCCTTCGGCCTCTCGCCCGACGGCACCACGGTGGCCTTCTCGGGGATCACCACCGGGTCGACCTACGAGGTGTTCAAGATGCCGGCCTCGGGCGCGAGCGCCCCGGTCAACCTCTTCAAGTCGAACGGCGCGAGCTACACCGCGCCGTCGGGACGCAAGCCCAGCTTCCTCACCCCGATCTGGTGGAGCCCCGACGCGAGCCGCATCGCCTTCAACGCCGACTACGGCCAGACCTCGGGCAAGTTCGAGCCCTACACCGTCGCGGCGGCGGGGGGCGCGCCGGTGCGCGTGGCGGCGATGACCAACACCTCGGCGGGCTGGATCACCTGGGCGCCCGACTCGTCGACGATCGCCTTCACCGCGCCCCAGCGCGTGGCCGGCAACATCGAGGTCTTCCGCCTCATCGACGCCACCACGGCGGATCAGTCGTCGACGCTGGTCATGTCGGTGGTCGCCAACGGCGACTTCTCGACGAACGGGCCGCAGAACAACCCGCCCGTGCGCTGGACGTTCTAGCCGCGCTCGTTCACAGTAGGCCGCGCATGCAGGGGCCGACGCCGCTCGTCGTCGCGATCGAGATGGGGTACGGCCACCTGCGCGCGGCGGAGCCGCTCGCCGAGCGGCTCGGCACGCAGCTCCTCCACGCCGATCGCCCCCCGCTCGCCGACGACAAAGAGCAGAAGCTCTGGCGCGAGGCGCGCTACTGGTACGAGTTCGGCTCGCGCCTCTCGCAGCTCCCCGCCGTCGGCAAGCCGCTCCAGCTCGCGCTCGACGCGCTGACCCACATCCCGCCGCTCTATCCCTACCGCGACCTCTCGTCGCCGACGGCGAGCGCGCGGGCGCTGGAGGGCTTCGCGCGGCGCGGGCTGGGGGCATTGTTGATCGACAGGATGAAGTCGACGGGGGAGCCGCTCCTCACGACCTTCTTCACCCCGGCGGTGCTGGCGGCGCGCGGCGGCGCCGAGCGCATCTACTGCGTCGTCACCGACAGCGACATCAACCGCGTCTGGGCGCCCTACGACCCGGCGCACGCGGCGCGCATCCGCTACTTCACGCCGAGCCCGCGCGCCGGGCGGCGGCTGCGCGCCTACGGGGTCCCCGAGGCGCAGATCACGATGACCGGCTTCCCGCTGCCGCACGAGCTGCTCGGCGGCGACGGGAGCGACGCCCAGGGCGGCACGCTCGTGGCGGCGCGGCGCAACCTCGCGGCGCGTCTGGTGCGCCTCGATCCGGGGCGCGCGCTGCGCCGCTCGATCGAGGCCGAGCTCGAGCGCCAGCTGGGGCCGCTTCCGTCGGCGGAGGAGGGGCGCCCGCCGCTCATCACCTTCGCCGTCGGCGGCGCGGGGGCGCAGGTCGGCCTGGTGTCGCGCTTCCTGCCGGGGCTCGGCCCGTCGCTGCGCGCGGGCCATTTCCGTCTATCGTTAATCGCCGGCGTCCGTACCGAGGTCCGCGCCGCGCTCGAGGAGGCGGTGCGCGAGGCGCGCCTCTCCGACTGCCCGCACGTCTCGATCCTCTTCGAGCCCGAGCACCACGCCTACTTCACGCGCTTCCACGCGCTCCTCGGCGAGACCGACATCCTGTGGACCAAGCCGAGCGAGATGACCTTCTTCGGCGCGCTCGGCCTGCCGCTGCTCCTCGCGCCGGCGATGGGCGTCCACGAGCAGTACAACGCGCGCTGGGCGCGCGAGTGCGGCGCGGCGCTCAAGCAGCGCGATCTGCGCTTCGCCGCCGAGTGGCTCACCGACTGGCTCACCGACGGCACGCTCGCCGCCGCCGCCTGGAACGGCTGGCTGCGCATGCCCAAGCGCGGCCTCTACCGCATCCTCGACACCGTCTCCCACGACCACGCTCGCGCCGCCTGATGCGTCGCTGGCTCCCGCTGGCGCTGGTGCTGCCGGTGGCGCTCGCGCTGCTCCTCTTGCGCGCGCGCGACGAGGACTTCCCGCCGGAGAACGACGCCACCGCCTATGCGCTGAACGCGCGCAACCTGGTCAAGTATGGCGGGCTCAAGGAGAAGGTGATCTGGCACACCCTCGTCGGCGTCGCGCCGCTGCCGCGCCCGGCGAACGAGTACTGGATGCCGATGCCGTCGTTGCTGATGGCGCCGGTGGTGGCGTTCAGCCGCAGCTATCGCGCGGAGATCGCGATGCCGATCGTCTTCGGCCTGGCGTGCGTCGCGCTCGCCTATCTGGTGGGGCTCGCGCTCGTCGAGGATCGCTGGCTGGCCGCGGGGGTGGCGCTCGGCTGCGCGTCGTCGAAGGAGCTGCTCGACTACGCGGTGTGCTCCGACTCGACGGTGTTCTACGCGGCGTTCGTGGCGGGGGCGATCGGCTGCCTGGCGCGCGCGGTCGCGCGGCGCGACGACGCGGCGGCCCTTCAGCGACGGTGGTCGATCGCCGCCGGCCTCCTCGTCGGCTGCACCGTGCTCACGCGCAACGACGGGCTGCTCGGCTGGGCGATCGCGCTGGCGCTGTTCGCGCTGGCGGCGCGCGCGCGCCTCGTCGACGGGCTGAGCCGGCGGCAGTGGCGCTGGCTCGGGCTCGGCGCGGCGGTGGTGCTGGTGCCGTGGGTCATCCGCAGCCTCGTCGTCTTCCACGCGCCGTGGAACCCGGCGTCGGGGCGCGCGCTGTGGCTCACGCGATACGAGGATCTCTATCGCTGGCCGAGCGACGCGTCGTTCGCGACGTGGTGGAGCGCGCTGAAGGTCGACCCCTGGGCGATCGTCGCGCACAAGCTGACGATCACCAAGCTGGTGATCGCGCGCCTCGCCGAGCTCGCCGCGCCGTCGTGGGCGCTGGTGCTGACGGCGGTCGGGGTGGTGGCGTCGCTGCGCGCGCGGCGGGCGGTCGCGGCGGTGGCGACGGCGTGGGCGCTGGCGATGGTGGTGGCGTATGGCGGCGTGGCCGACGTCGTCGGGGAGTTCGCGGTCGTGCGCAGCTCGGTGTCGCTCCTGCCGTTCCTCAGCGGCTGGACGGTGCTGGGCGCGCGCGAGGTGGCCGGGCTGGTGGCGCCCGCGCGGCGGCGCGCGGTGGCGCGGGTGCTGGTGCTCGGCGTGGCGGCGTGGGCGGTGTGGTCGACGGTGAAGGTCGAGCGCGCGCGGCCGGTGAACCGCACGGCCGAGGAGCACCGCTCGGCGCTGGCGGCGCTCGAGCGCACCCTGCGCAAGCAGGAGGTGCCGGCGACGCAGCCGATCCTGACCGCGCGGCCGTGGCAGCTCGCCTACGTGACGGGGCGGCCAACGATGATCGTGCCGTCGAACGGCGCGGAGGCGACCTGCGCGGCGGCGCGCGCCGTCGGGGCGCGCTACCTGCTCCTCGACGGCTACGGGTACCTCGACCAGGAGCTGAAGACCATCTGGCTCGGCCAGCGCGATCCGCGCTTCGAGGACGTCTGGCAGTGCGGGCCGTGGCGCCTGTTTCGACTGGCGTGCGATGAGCCGTAGCCTCCCGCTCGTCCGCGGGACGACGCCGCTCGCCGCCGTCGTCCCCGCCACGACGGCGATGGTGCTGTTCGCTCTCGCCTGGCCAAACGCGAACGACGCGTTCGCGTTTGTCGCGCCGCCCGGCGAGGCGCTGGTCTTCACGGCGCCGTCCGACCTCCGGTGGCACCAGGGGCTGGTCAGCGCCGCGCTGGTCGTGGCGCCGCTCTGCGCGTGGGGGGTCGCGGCGCTGCGCGGCGCGCGGCGCGGCGCGCCCGTGGGAGCGGGGGAGACCGCGGGCGTGGTCGCGCGCGTGAGCGCGGCGGCGGTGGGCGCGCTCGTCGCCAACCTGCTCCTCGTGCGCGCGCTGTGGGCGTCCGCGCTCTCCGCGCCGGCCGGCGTCGGGAGCGCCGTCGCCCTCGCCGTTCGCGACTGGCGCCGCGCGCGACGGTGAGCGCGATGTACCGCACGCAGCCGACCGTCTGCGCCGTCTGCTCGATGCGCGTCGTCCCGTCGGAGGCCGACGTCGTCCCCTTCGGCACCGGGCTGCGCTGTCTGCGCTGCACGCTCGCCGAGCAGGTCGTCGCCCACCGCGCCCCCCGCCGCGGGATCTTCGCGCGCCTCTGGGCCGCGCTCCGCCGTCGGCGCTGAGATCGCGCGCGCGCGCCCGTATCCTCTCGGCGTGCCGAAGCCCCCCGACCTGTCCGCCCTCTACGCCGCCATCCTCGACGATCCCGACGACGTCGCGCGCCGCCTCGGCTACGCCGACGCGCTCCAGGAGGCGGGCGACCCGCGCGGCGAGCTCATCGCGCGCATGGCCGCCGACCCCGAGCGGCGCCTGCCGACGCATCACCTGCGCTCGACCGACTACGGCGACGACGAGGAGCTGATCGCGCTCTACAAAAAACAGGCGAAGCGGTGGGTGGATCCGCTGAAGCCCTACCTCGGCCTCGAGAACGCCGAGTGGTGGTGCGGCGTCATCGACGAGATGAAGGTCGACACCGCCAAGCTCGCCAAGGGCGCGGCGACGGTGTTCGCGGCGATGCCCATCCGCACGCTGTCGCTCGTCGGGCGCAAGGCGGCGCTGGCGCAGCTCGCCGCCGTCGACGAGATGCGCTGCGTGCGCACGCTCAGCCTCAGCACCTTCGAGCGCCAGCCCCCGGTGAGCGCCAAGCAGCTGGCGGCGCTCGCCGGCCCGGCGTTCGCCGGCGTGCGCACGCTCAGCCTCTACAAGAACGATCTCGACGACGCCGCGCTCGAGGTCGTGCTCGGCGCCGGGGGCGCACCGCTCCGCGCCCTCACGCTCTCGCACAACCGCGTCACCGTCGCGGGCGCGCGCCTCCTCGCCACCGCGCCGCGCGCCGCCGCGCTCGAGGAGCTGACGCTCGACTTCAACCCCATCGGCGACGAGGGCGGGGCCGCGATCGCCGCCGCGCTCGGTGGGCTGCGCCGCCTGGCGCTGTGGGGCTGCGGCGTCGGCGACGACACCGTGCGCGCGATCGCCGCCAACCGGCGCCTCGGCGGGCTCGAGCACCTCGACCTCACCGGCGCGCGCCTCTCCGCTCCCGCGTTCCGCGCGCTCCTCGACTCCCCCGCCGGCCGCAGCCTGCGCGCGCTCCGCATGCAGCGCAGCGACGTCCCCGCCGCGCACCGCGCCGAGTGGCGCACCCGCTTCCCCGACAGCGAATCCTTCTGAGAAGGGCTCTCCCCCGCGTGGAACGAGGCGCTTCCACGAACACGGAGCCACGAAGGTCGAAGCGCGGACGGAGATTTTCCGAAAGACAAAAATCTTCGTCTGACCTCCGACCTCAGCGGCTCCGTGTACACGGAAGCGAGACGGAAACCGCCGTGCTCGCGGCGATACGCGCCGTGGTCAGTGTCCCTACTTCTGGCGGTCAAGGGCGTCGCGCCAGGCGCGGGTGATATGCGCGACGATGAGGTCGAGGCCGACGCCCTTGGTGACCTGCGCGAACACCGTCGGGCCGTCGCCGCGCATCTTGCGGGCGTCGCGGTCCATCACCGCGAGGTCGGCGCCGACGTGCGGCGCGAGGTCGGTCTTGTTGATGACCAGGAGGTCGCTCTGCGTGATGCCGGGGCCGCCCTTGCGCGGGACCTTGTCGCCGCCCGCGACGTCGATGACGTAGATCGTGTAGTCGACGAGCTCGCGGCTGTACTGCGCCGCCAGGTTGTCGCCGCCCGACTCGACGAAGAGCAGCTCCGGCTTCACGTCCGCCATCAGGTCCTCGAGCGCCGTCAGGTTGGGCGTGATGTCCTCGCGGATGGCGGCGTGCGGGCAGCCCCCCGTCTCGACGGCGCGGATCTGCTCCGTCGGCAGCGCCTGGTTCCGCTGCAGGAACTCGGCGTCCTCACGCGTGAAGATGTCGTTGGTCACGACGCCGAGGCGGTGCCGATCGCGCAGCGCGCGGCACAGCGCCAGGACGAGCGCCGTCTTGCCGCTGCCGACCGGGCCGCCGATCCCGACGCTGAACGCGCGCCGCGAGAGGTCGCGCGGCTGCATCGGCTCGCGCTGCGCGAACAGCCCGGGCCCCTCCCAGTGCTCGTGCTCGTGATCGTGGTCCCCGTGTCCCTCGTGCATGATTCCTTTGAGCTCCTACGATTACGATTGAAACAGCCGTGAGTAGAGCCGATCGTGCAGCGCGCCCCACAGCTCGTGGAGCGGCGCCGTCTGCGCCGCGTCGTCGAGCCCGAGCCCGCGCGCCTCGTCGAGCGCCCGCGCGCACACCGGCCCGAGCGCGTGCTGCACCGCCTGCGCCTCGAGCGGGCCGATGCGCCCGAGCCGCACCGCCGCCGACAGCACGCCGCGCAGCTGCACGAAGAGGAACAGCTGCTGCGCCTCGACGCGCGCCATCCCCAGCGCCCGCGCGACCGCGCCGAACACCACCGCGAGGTGGCCGCTCGTCGCCCGCGCGCGCAGCATCTCGTCGAGCGCCGCGAGCTCCGGCGCGCCGGCCACGAACGCCCGCGCGCACGCCGCGACGAACGCGCGCCCCTGCGCCCGGCTCGCCCGCGCCGCCACGTCGCTCGTCAACATCGCGTCCACCCGCGCGTCGATCGCCCGCACGCCCTCGACCCCCGCGTCCCACGCCGCCCCGACCACCGGCAGCATCAGCCGCGCCTCGCGCCACACCACCTCCTCGACGTAGCGACGCGCCCCCGCCGCCCCCTCGACCTCCCCAAGCTGCACCGCCGCCTCGAGCCCCCCCGAGTGCGCGAACCCCCCCGCCGGAAACGCCGAGTCCGCGATCTGCGCCACCGTCCAGAACCTCAGGGACACGTTCTAAGGAACCTCAGGGACAGGAACCTCAGGGACACGTTCTATGTCCCCAAGCCTTCGACATCACGAGCGAACGGCTGCAAAACGCAAAACTCCGCGCACCGTCGCGGGTCCCCACGCGTTTTCGCGTTTTGCAGCCGTTCGCGTGTGATCTCGATGGGTTCGCCATATAGAACGTGTCCCTAGAACACTCTAGAACAGGGAGTAGCGGCGGGCCAGGGGGACCGTCTTCGCCGGCGCGCAGGTGAGGAGCTCGCCGTCGGCGCGCACCTCGTAGCGCTCGGGGTCGACGGTGATCGTCGGCAGCGCGTCGTTGAGCTTCATGTCGCGCTTGCCGATCGAGCGGCAGCGCCGCACCACCGACAGCCGCTTCTCGAGGCCGAGCGCGCGCATCGGCCCCTCCTCGAACGCGCGCTGCGACACGAACGCCAGGCTGGTCCCCGCCCGCGCGCGCCCCATCGCCCCGAACATCGGCCGCATGATCACCGGCTGCGGCGTCGGGATCGACGCGTTGGCGTCACCCATCTCCGCCCACGCCACCATCCCGCCCTTCACCACCAGGTCGGGCCGCACCCCGAACAGCGACGGGCGCCACACCACCAGATCGGCCCACTTCCCCTCCTCGACGCTGCCGATGTCGTGCGCCACCCCGTGCGCGATCGCCGGGTTGATCGTGTACTTGGCGACGTAGCGCTTGGCGCGCGCATTGTCGTCAAGCGTATTTCCGCGCTGCTCCTTCATCTTGTGCGCCGTCTGCCACGTCCGCGCGATGACCTCACCGACGCGCCCCATGGCCTGCGAGTCCGACGAGATGATCGCGATCGCCCCCAGGTCGTGGAGGATGTCCTCCGCCGCGATGGTCTCGCCGCGGATGCGGCTCTCGGCGAAGGCCACGTCCTCGGGGATCCTGGCGTCGAGGTGGTGACACACCATCAGCATGTCGAGGTGCTCATCGAGCGTGTTCACCGTGAAGGGCCGCGTCGGGTTCGTGCTCGACGGGATCACGTTGGGCTCGCCGCACACGCGGATGATGTCGGGGGCGTGGCCGCCGCCCGCGCCCTCGGTGTGGTAGGCGTGGATGGTCCGCCCCTTGAACGCCGCGATCGAGTCGTCGACGTAGCCCGACTCGTTCAGCGTGTCGGTGTGGATGGTGACCTGGATGTCCTCCTCGTCGGCCAGCGAGAGGCAGCAGTCGATCGCCGACGGCGCCGACCCCCAGTCCTCGTGCAGCTTGAGGCCGATGGCCCCGGCGCGCACCTGATCGACCAGCCCCTCGGACCGCGAGGAGTTCCCCTTTCCTGTCAATCCGATATTCACCGGCAGCGCGTCGGTCGCCTGCAGCATGAGCTCGATGTGCCGCGCGCTCGGCGTGCAGGTGGTCGCCTTGGTCCCCGTCGTCGGCCCGGTGCCGCCGCCGATCAGCGTGGTGAGCCCGCTCGCGATCGCCTCGTCGGCGAGCTGCGGGCAGATGAAGTGGACGTGCGTATCGATGCCGCCGGCGGTGACGATCATCCCCTCGGCGGCGATGACCTCCGTCGTCACGCCGATCATCATCCCCGGCGTCACCCCCTGCATGACGCGCGGATTCCCGGACTTCCCGATCTTGACGATGCGCCCGCCCTTCACGCCGATGTCGGCCTTGTAGATCCCCGACCAGTCGACGATCAGCGCCCCCGTCAGCACGAGGTCGAGCGCCTCGCTGTCGGGGATGCCCTCGGTCTGCCCCATGCGGTCGCGCAGCACCTTGCCGCCGCCGAACTTGCACTCGTCGCCGTAGACGGTGAGGTCGCGCTCGACGGTGACCGCGAGGTTGGTGTCGCCGAGGCGCACGCGATCGCCCGTCGTCGGGCCGTAGATGTCGGCGTAGTGCCGTCGATCGATTCGATAGGCCATCAGTCGATGCTCCCGCGGGAGGTGGTCACGAGGCGCACGGTCTTGGAGTCGCCCGGCTCGAAGCGCACCGCGGTGCCGGCCGGGATGTCGAGCCGCATGCCGGCGGTGGCGGCGCGATCGAAGTCGAGCGCGCGGTTGGTGTCGCTGAAGGGGTAGTGCGAGCCGACCTGGATCGGCCGGTCGCCGCGGTTGGTGACGGTCACCTCGACGGTGGCGCGGCCGGCGTTGAGCTCGAGCTCGCCGGGCACGACCTCCACGCCGCCCGGCACCGGCGCGGCGTCATTCTCGTCAAGCGGGAATGCCTCGACGGGCGGGAGGGGGAAGAAGCTGCCGTAGAGCGCCAGCGCGAGGTCCCCCTGCGCGCGGCAGATCGGATCGTGGACGGTGACCAGCTTGGTGCCGTCCTCGAAGGTGCCCTCCACCTGGACCTCGTGGATCATCTCGGCGACGCCGGGCAGGACCTGCGCCCGCCCGAGGAGCGCGCGGCCGAGCTCCATCAGCTCGGAGACGCTCTTGCCATCGCGGATGAGCTCGAGGAGCTGGGTCGCGATCAGCGCGACCGCCTCGGGGTAGTTGAGGCGGAGCCCGCGCGCGAGCCGCTTCTGCGCGAGCACTCCCGCCTGGTGGAGGACGAGCTTGTCGAGGTCCCTCGGTCCGAGGTGCATCCGCGCAATGTAGCGCGCGATTGTTTCCGGGAGGTCACAGCCTCGACGGTCAGGCGCGCTGGGCGAAGGGGTCGGCGCCGAGGAGCGCGGCCATCGGCGAGAGGAGGGCGCGCAGCCCGTGAAGGAGCTGCTCGACGGAGGCGGCGGCGACGCGCGTGACGACGACGTCGGGGCGCGGGCGCGACGGCGCGACCAGTAGCGCCGCCTGTCGCTCGAGGCGCGCCGGGCTCGTCGTCAGGTGCTCGCGCAGCGCCGCCGTCGCCGGCCCCACCGCGACGAGGGTCGCCAGCGCGTCGACGCGCCCGAGCCGCTCGCGCAGCGCGCCGTGCGCCGGATCGAGGAGCAGCCGATCGCGCACCAGCTCGACCCCGTCACGCTCGACGCTGGTGAGGACATCGAGCGCGTGCAGATCCCAGCGCTCGCCGCGCGCGCTGCGGCCGCAGGTGACGGCGTCGACGAGCAGCGCCGACGCATCCGGCGCGAGGCGCGCGCGCGTCTCCTGCCGATAGCGCGCGCCGGCGAAGCAGGCGACGGGATCGGGCACCGACACCACCAGCCCGCCGTCGGCGACATCGAGCTCGAGCGTCTGCGCCGCGCCGCGCCCGCCCTCGCGCGCCGCGTAGACCTTCGTCGAGGCCTGCGTCCCGAGGTAGAGCGCGGCCCCCGGCTCGACGCGCGCGCGCAGCCGAATCTCGTCGCCGTCGACGAGCCCGCCCCCCAGTGTCCCGACGAAGACCCACGCCGCGCGCCCATGGTTGCGCGGCGCCAGGAGCGCGAGCGGCGCCCGGGCCGCGCGCGACACCAGCACGCTCCCGTCGCCACGCCGCTCGACGGCGATCACCCCCTCGCCAGGCTCAACGATCACGACGCCATCATGCCCGATCGGCTTCGGGTAGGCTGCTGGGTGATGGCCGTGACGGTGCGAGGTGAGGTGGTCGACGAGGCGAGCGCCGAGTGGTTCCTGCGGCGGTGCGCCGAGGCGCTGCCGGGGGACATGAAGCCCGACTCGATGATGTGGGGTGGCGACGCGGCGTCGGAGCTGCTCGTCGCTGCGAAGGGGACGCCGCTCTATGCCGCGGCGATGCGCGCGCTCGAGGCGATGCTGCTGGCGGGCTCGGTCGACGACGCGCGGCTGGCGCAGGCGTTTGTCTGGACCGACGTCGACGCGCAGGTGCTCGCGCGGGCGCTTCGGCGCGAGGAGCTGCCCGACGACGTCCGGAAGGGGATTCGGCTGACGTTCGGGCGCGTGGTGTCGGCCCGCCCGGAGCAGCACTACGACCCGTCGCTGCGTGCGCTCGTCGGTGAGCCGGGATGGGAGCCGCTGCTCGGCGCGATCGTCGTCGCCGACCACGCCTGGTTCGTGGCCAACGTGGCGAGGCTCCTCGGCGACATCGCGCGCGTCGCCGAGGAGCGGGTGTGGTACGCGCTCGCCGCGCTGCGCGCCTCCGAGGTGCGCGCGCTCCGCGACGAGCTCGCTGGCCTGCGCGCGGCGCTCGCGCCCGACGTCGCCGACGCGATCCTCGCCTACCTCGACGGGGAGCTCGCGGCCGGCCCCTTCGCCGACGGCGCGTGCCGCTGGTAGCGACGCGCTAGGGCGTGAGCTTGATGTCGTCGCAGCGCAGCGACGGCGTCTCGGTGCAGGCGAGGAGGCGCAGGCCGCCGGGCGCGGGCGGGTCGGCCTTGCCGAAGAGGAACGCGGTGGTGCGCGAGTCGGCGGCGAGCTCGACGGTGGCGCGGCCGAGGACCGGGCCGCTGCAGCGCTCGGCGGGGTTCGTCGGGCGGTGCACGACGAGCGTCTGCCTGCCCGCGGGGCGATCGTGGACGGGGCCGCTCTTGCCGTAACCGAACACCGTCGGGCCGCCCATGCTGTTCACCACCGGCGTCTCGGCGCCGCCGTCGCCCGCCTCGCAGATCGACACCGTCCACGCGCCCGGCCACACGCCCATCACGCGCAGCGCGGCGCGGCCGGCGGCGGGGGCGGCGGCGATGGCGCGCTCGCTGCGCGTCTCGACGGCGTCGTCGCTCTTGTTGGCGCGGCTGGCGACGACGAAGGTGAGCGATCCCGGCGCGAGATTGCCGAGGCCGGTGTTCGCGCCGAGCTTCTCCTTCGACGGTGCGACCTGCCCCGACAGGCGACCGGCGAAGCCCTGCGGGCCCGGATCGACGTCGGCGACCGCCCAGGCGCCGTACTTCACGTCCTTCACCTCGACGTCGAGGCCCGAGGCCTTCCACGCCGACAAGGTCCGGTCGCGCGCCTCGTCGCCGAGGTGCAGGAAGACGAGCCGCGCCTTGCCGTCGGGGATCGGCGGCGGCGCCGGCGCGGCGGGCGCCGTCGGCTTGGCGGCGGCGGGCTTGGCCGGCTTGGCGTCGGCGCTGCGACTGGTGGCGAGGGGGAGCGAGGCGGTGAACGCGAGCAGGATCGAGAGTCTCATCGAACTCGCGATCGTATCATTTTTGCACGACCGTCAGCGACGGCTCGGCTAGCTGGCGCACTCCGCTTCGCCCTCGACGACCTCGAACGGCGCCTCCTGCCCGAGGTCCACGAAGTCGAGCGGCGTCGCCGTCTTCTCGTCGATCGACGCGAGGTCCTCGAGCTCGCGCTTGATGATCGCGGTGTCGACAGTGGCCAGATAGTCGTCAAGCGAAATATCCGGGTTCGCGCGCTGCCACAGCGCGACGATGCGCTTGACCGCCTCGGGCACGCGGCGCGCCGGGACCCGCGTCGCGAGGCGCGCGAAGCGCGAGCCAGTGACGTGCCCCTCGGCGTCGCGCTCGGCGCCACCACCGACGGAGAGGATGTACATCGGGAGCGGCTTGCCCGCGACCTTGCGCATCCCGCCCTGCAGGCTGATCGAGGCGATGTGGTGCTGGCCGCAGCCGTTCGGGCAGCCGCTCACCTTCACCGAGGCGCCCTCGAGCCCGCGCGCCTCGCCGCGCGCGGCCGCCGCGATCAGCGGATCGCCGAGCAGCGCCTCGTCGAGGAGCCGCCCGAGGCCGCGCGACGCGGTGACCGCGATGGCGCAGGTGTCGGCGCCCGCGCAGCTGGTCACGTCGGCGAAGCGGCCCGCGCCCGGCGCCCCGAGCCCGAGCGCCGCGAGCTCGCGGTAGAGCGCCGGCAGCGCCGCCTCGGGGACGTGGCGGAGGACCACGTTCTGGTCGGCGGTGAGGCGCAGCGTCCCGTCGCTGAAGCGCTCGACGATCCCCGCCAGCGCCTCGAGCTGGCGCGGGGCCAGATCGCCGAGCGTCAGCGTGACGAAGGCGGCGACGCGCCCCGGCTGTTTCTGCTTGACGACATTGGTGCGCAGCCACGCCGGGTCGGGCGGCGACGTCGGCCCGAGGCCGTCGACCGCGACCTCCGGCAGCGGCTCGACGGGCGGCGCGTCGGGATCGAAGGGCAGCGGCGCCGCCTTGCCCTCGGCGACGACGGCGCGGCGCTCGGCGGCAACCGCCTCGACGAAGGCGGCCCAGCCGATCTTCTTGATCAGCCACTTCATGCGCGCCTTCGCCTTGTTGGCGCGCTCGCCCTCGCGGTGGAAGACGCGCACGACGGCGTCGGCCAGCGCGAAGATCTCGCCCGCCGGGAGGAAGTCGACGAGCACCTGCGCCGAGCGGTTCAGCGTCGAGGTCCCGCCGCCGGCGAGCACGCGGAAGCCGCGCGTTCTGCCGTCGGGGCCGAGCCGCGCCAGGAAGGCGAGGTCGTTGATCGGCGCGTGCGCCTCGTCGCGGCGGCTCGACTCGAAGGTGATCTTGAACTTGCGCGGCAGCGTCGACGAGTGCGTGCCGCGGAGGAGGTGCCGCGTGAGCGCGTCGGCGTAGGGCGTGACGTCGAAGACCTCGAGCGGGTCGACGCCCGAGAGCGGGTTGCAGACGATGTTGCGGACCGAGTGGCCGCACGCCTCGCGCGTCGAGACGCCGGCGGCGGCGAGCTCGCGCAGCACGCCTTCGACCTCGGCGAGCGGCACGAAGTAGAACTGGAAGTTCTGCCGCGTGGTCACGTGCGCGCGACCGCCGTAGCGCTGCGCGATGGTCGCGAACAGGCGGAGGTGCGTCGCCGTCGCGATCCCCTGCGGGATCTTCACGCGCAGCATCTGCCCCTGGCCCACCTGGCGGATGCCGTAGACGCCGTTGACCAGGCGGAAGGCGCGCCACTGGTCGGCGGTGATCTCGCCGCGCTCGTACTTGGCCAGCGTCTCGACGAACAGATCGACGTCGGCCTCGCGCGCGAACCCCACCCGCCCCGGCAAATAGTCGACGGCGTGAACGCTCATGGATCAATTCTACGGAAACCCGGTCGGGAAACGCAACAACGATTGTCGCGGTGCGTTGCGTGTGCGCTAAGGGCTGGGAGTCCCAGCGATTTGCACGACCACGCCGCCCTCGCGACCAGGCTGCGCGGCGTCGACGACCAGGTGGTACTTGCCCTGCGCGAGGTTGCTCAGGGTGATGGTCCCGGTCGCGGCGCCGTTCGACGCCGTGCAGGTGACGTTGGTGCCGGCGTCGCACGCGAGCAGGTCGCCGTCATTCGTGTATAGCGCAAATGCGTGGTTGCCGACCTGGGCCCACTCGATGGTGATGTTGGCCTTGGCGGGGAGCTCGAAGTCGACGACCGCGTCCTGGCCGCCGCTCGCCGTGACGCAGGCGGTGTTCTTCTGGTCGTCGCCGGCGCCGCTCGTCTGCACGACGACGGAGCTGGTCGTCCCGTCGAGCGGGAGCAGCCCCAGCTTCTGATCGGCGCGGCAGGCGAACGCGCGGCACAGCGACGACGTCACGCACTTGCGATCGTTGCAGTCGGTCGCGCCGTCCATGTCGTCGTCGATGCCGTTGTCGCAGATCTCGAGGACGCGCTCCTCGATGCCGGTGAGCGTCAGGTTGACCACGCCCTCCGATCCCGCCTGGAAGGCGTCGACGATGATGTTGTAGCGACCGGGCTGGAGGTTGGGCATCGCGAAGTTGCAGCCGAACGGCAGGATGCTCGGGTCGGCGCAGTTGAAGTTGTTGGCGTCGCAGGCGTCGAGCGGCTGGAGCTGCGCCCCGAGCTGCAGCACGTGCGAGCCGGTGTCGGTGCAGGAGAAGCCGAGCGCCATCACCTGCGTGAGCTCGACGCGGATGACGCGCTCCTTGCCGGTGCCGCGGCTGCACGTCGTCGAGTAGAGGTTCTGCGCGTTACGCGTGTCGACCTGGATTGCGCGCGAGGTGCCCCAGGCGAACGACCCGAGATCGATGTCCGGCTGGCAGAGCGGCGCGCCGCACCCGGCGACGCCGAAGCAGGCCGGGTCGTCGCAGTCGATGAGGCCGTTGCCGTCGTCGTCGATGCGGTTGTTGCAGACCTCCTGGCGCCGGTTGGAGAAGGCCGAGATCTGGATGTTCAGCGTGCCCTCGCGCCCGGGCTGGAGCGCCTTGAAGACGAGGATGTACTTGCCGGGCGGGCGCGCGCTGAAGGCGACGGCGCCGCCCGAGCGGCCGCCGGGGTTGTAGCAGCTGGTCTGGAGCGCGTCGCAGGGCTGCCCGGGCGGCGGGAAGGTGTAGAGGCCGAAGACGTGGTCGCCCGTCTGGCTCCACTGGACGAGGATGCCGGCGGTCTCGGGCAGCGTGAAGGCGAGCGTGACGTCGTTCCCCGTCGAGGTCCCGGCGCAGGTCGGGTGGTAGCGGTTCGAGGTCGTGGTGGTGCTCAGCGTGGCCGACTTCGCCGGGCCGTCGACGACGAGGGTGCCGACGTTCGCGTCCTCGATGCATTGCCGATTGACACAATTGGCGTTGCCGGCGCAGGCGAGGTCGGCGCAGTCGATGAGGCCGTTGCCGTCGTCGTCGACGCCGTTGTTGCAGATCTCGGGGCGCGAGGACTTCGCCGTCGACAGCGTCACCGTGGTCGCGCCCTGCGTGCCGGGGTAGGACTGGACGATCACCCAGTAGCTGCCGGCGGGGAGCGCGGCGAAGGTGCGGGTCGCCGTCGGCTGCTGGCCGGCGTTGAGGCAGCCGAGGCCGTTCTGATCGCAGGCCTGGTTGGCGCCGGCGCGGAAGAGCGCGACGACGTGGGCCGCGCCCGAGGGCTGCGTGAAGTCGAGGCGCACGTCGGTGGTGGTGCCGAGGGTGAAGCTGCCGACGCGGGCGGTGCCGCCGGGCGCGGCGCAGGTGATGAAGGTCTGCGTCGCGCCGCGCGTGTCCATCGTGCGGGTGACGCTGGCGTCCTGCGGGGCGATGGCGCCGAAGTCGGTGTCGGGGCGGCAGACGGTGACGAGGCAGGCGGGGAAGGTGGCGCACTGCGGGTCGCTGCAGTCGACGAGGCGATCGTTGTTGTCGTCGATGCCGTTGTCGCAGATCTCCGGCCCCATCGTCGGGCGGCAGGCCGGGCTGTTCCGGCAGTCGGGGTCGGCGCAGTCGACGAGGCGATCGTCGTCGTCGTCGAGGTTGTTGTTGCAGATCTCGGTGCCGAGGACGACGCAGGCGCGGTCGCCGAAGCAGGCCGGGTCCTGGCAGTCGACGAGGCCGTTGCCGTCGTCGTCGATGCCGTTGGTGCAGTTCTCGCGGCGCGGCGGCACGCAGGCCGGGAAGGCGCGGCAGGCGGGGTCGTCGCAGTCGAAGCGGCCGTTGCAGTCGTCGTCGATGCCGTTGCCGCAGAGCTCGACGGCGCCGCAGACGAAGCCGTCGGGGTTGGTCTGGTTCATGTCGTCGCGCATGTCCGCAGGGACGAAGCCGTCGTTGCGGCCGCCGTCGGTGGGGCCGCCGTCGTTGCGGCCGCCGTCGGTGCCGCCGTCGGTGCCGCCGTCGCCGCGCCCGCCGTCGGGGCCGCCGTCGCGCCCGCCGTCGGGGCGGAAGGCGTCGGGGAGGTCCGGCATGTCGGCGCGGAAGCCGTCGGGCATGTCGGCGCGGAAGCCGTCGGGCATGTCGCCGCGCCCACCGTCGAGACGCGAGGCGCAACCGGGGTCGTTCGCCGGGCAGCCGTCGTCGAAGCCGAGGAGGCTCGAGCGGCCACAGCCGCTGCCGACGAGGAGCGCGACGGAGAGGGCGAACGCGAGCCGCATGCTCGCGATTGTAAAGGATCGCGCGCGTTACGGCGCGGCGACGCGGAGCAGGCCCTGCAGGCGGTTCGACGGGCGGCCGGTCAGGTCGATGATGTAGACGATGAAGGTGTGGTTGCCGGGCACGTCGGGGGTCCAGCGGTCGATCGACCAGCCGACCATCCCGAGGGGGCCCTGGCCGACGTTCTGGATCGGCGTCGGGGGCGTCGCGGAGATGAGCTTGCCGTCGGGGCCGTAGAGCTCGACGACGCTCTGGCTGATGTCGTTGTCGGGGTCGGTGTACTGGACGGTGCCGCTGATGGTCGTCATCTGCCCGACGAGGGCGGCGTTGGGCGAGTAGCGCAGGTCGCGGATCTGGGGCGCCTCGGGTCCGCACCCGGCGAGGGTCGCGAGGGCGAGCGTGACGAGGGCAACGGCGATGAGCGCGGGGCGACGCATCGGCACGATCGTACCACGCGCGAGGAAGCGCGTTGCCGCTCGGCGATGGCATCGCGCGTGCTTTGGACGGTCGTCATGTTCATGACCGAGCACGACTTCGAGATCGACGGCGACGAGGACGAGCGCGCCACCGACGAGGACGAGAGCGGTGGCGTCGAGGAGACGACCTGGGAGTGGGACGGCGAGAGCTGGCGTCGCGTCGCCTCGGGGTCACTCTCCTGGGTCGTAACCAATCGCAGGGAGCGGAGATTTCGCCCGCGTTGAGGTTTCTCATGTTTCGTGTCTAGCAGGAATTGCC
>Ga0272446_1000791_pt1 | contig 48132 bp, 43 predicted proteins | sample YNPCB0061_FD_194587 | JGI IMG/M metagenome (GOLD analysis project Ga0272446, IMG submission 194587) | Hot spring microbial mat communities from Yellowstone National Park, WY, United States - YNP-CB-006-1 | ecosystem: Environmental > Aquatic > Thermal springs > Hot (42-90C) > Sediment | place...
TGACTACTGACTACTGACTACTGACTACTGACTACTGACTACTGACTACTGACGTCACATCCCCAAACGTGTTCACGCGCAGGGTCCACTGGCTGCCGGGCGTGAACCGCTTGAACTCCTGTTCATTGTCCGGCCAGTAGGTGTAGCGTTTGTCGCCGGCCAGGAACGTCACCTGGTACTTCTCGGTGGTGTTTCCGGTGCGCTGTCCGGGGCCGACCGCCGGATTGGGCCATTGCGGGTTGAGGTCGTTGCCGCTGGCCACGATGGCGTCCACGGCCTGCCATTCGTTGATGGCGTAACGGCACCAGTCGTCCAGAACCTCGAACCGGCAGTCTTGCACGACGCGGCCGGCGCCTGTGCCTTCGTCGATGGTGTAGGGTGTGCCGCACACCTTGCGCGACCGGCTGGTCTCCTGATCCTGCACTGATCGCACGCGCTCTTCGCAGCTCACGAGCCGACCTTCGACCGGAATGCGGTTGCGCCAGTCCTGCTTCTCCACCGGGCGCTGCGCCAGCACGGCGATCGAGCGTTCCCATCGCACGCCCTGCACGGTGGCGCCCTGATCGCTGGTGCGGCCGGCGAGGAAGACGAAGATCGCGCCGGCCAGACACGCCATCACGACGAGCGCAATGATGAACGGGCTGACTTTGCTGGCCTGGGCCGGCGCTCTGGTTGCCGGCGCGGGCGGAGGCAACTTGCCCAGCGCCCCGCCGCAGTTCTTGCACTTCAACGCGCTGGCGGGATTCATCGTCCCGCAGAAGGAGCACTTCACATCAGGCGCAGGGGCTGCGCTGAACGCGCCGACCACTTCGCCTTTGGCGCGCGCTTCGGCGCCGCTGAGATCACCGCCGCAGTTCTTGCAGACTTTGGCGCTGGAGAGGTTGCGCACACCGCAGAATGGGCAGGTCACATCCGGCCCCGCTTTGGCCTGCGCCAGCTTCTCCTGATCCGTGATGAGCGTCTGCTGGGCCGGCGCCTCGAACTTCTGATCTTTGCTCATGGCCGCCCCGCAGCCAGAGCAGACCTTCTGCATTCCCGGGTTGCGGGTCCCGCAGTACTGGCACGTCCATTCCAACTCGGTGTAGCCGATGGTTTCCTGAGGCATGGTGTTGTTTCTCCTGATATTCCCGGAATCTACCAGATTCCGGGAATATCAGGCTACTCGTAGGCCAGCGCCTCGCGCACACTGATCCGCGAGGCGTTCAGGGCCGGCGCAAGACTGGCCGCCGCAGACACGCCCACCACCACGGCCAGCCAGATCATCACCCCCGGCGCGGAGAACTCGTAACTCAGGGGGCTGCGCACGATCAGTGTTCCGATTGTGTCGCTCAGAAAGCGGCTGATGGGCGCAGCCAGCAGCGCGCCCTGCGCCCAACTGATCAGGCCGATGAACACGCCCTCGAAAATGACGATGCGCACAATGGCGCCGGTGGAAGCGCCGATCGCGCGCATCACGCCGATCTCGCGCGTGCGTTCGAGCACGTTGACGCTCATGGTGCCGGTCAATCCCAGTCCGCCCACGACGGCCAGCAGCAGCGCCATGATGAGCAAAAACGTCACCAGCAGCCCGAACTGATACTCGATGTTGGCGCGATCGGCCGATGTGGTGTTGACGGATGCGACGCGCATACCGCGCTCCGCGAAATGATCCTCCAGGTCCTGCGCGATCTGAGTCTCATAGTCTGCGCCGTTCCCACTGGTCACCACGAACACGCTGCTCGCGCGCCCCGGCTGATTGACGACCGAAGCGTAGTAGGGGTAGTTCATGTACACCGTGCGGCCGGTGAGCACGGCGCGCACCACGCCGACGACCTGCCACGCGCGCGTCCGCCCGCGCATCTTGAGCATGACCGTGCTGCCTACGGTCACGTCGGGATGGTCCTCGAGCCATTCGGTGTTGACTACGATCTCGCTGGTGTCGTCCGGCCTCAGCCAGCGGCCTCGCAGCACGTCGGGCCGCAGCAACTGAGTGCCGGCCTTTGGCGCGATGACGCTGAACCCGCGACTTTCGACCGGGTTGCCCTCGGCGTCTTCCATGATGCGGCTGGCGCCGTCGAAGCCCCAGCTTTCGGCGTCCACCACGCCGGCCACGTTCATGGCTTCGCTGGTCAGCTTGTCCACGTGGTAGAAGCGCGGGAACGACACAGTGACGTTGTAGTTCCAGTAGCGGGCGGCGTCGGCCAGAGTGCGCTGGAGCGAATCGCGCACGCTGTAGACCGAGACGAAGATCGCGCCGCTGAGGGTGAGCGTGGCCAGCGTCAGGGCCAGCCGGCCTTTGCGCCGGAAGGTGTTGCGCAGCGAGAGCAACAACGGCCGCGACAAGCCGCGCACGCGCTCGATGGCGCGGTCCACCAGACCGGCGCCGAACTGCGCCTCGTCCAGGCCATAGCTGCTGATGGCTTCGCGCACGGTGATTCTGGAGCCGCGCAACACGGGATAGGCGGCAGCCAGCACCGGCGCCGCCAGCGCCACGGCGAGTTGTATGCCATACACGCTGAAGGGCGGGGTGTAGTTCACGCCCTCGAAATTCATCAGACCGGCCGCGAACCGGGTCAGGGCGAATGCGCCCAGTGAGCCGAGCGGCAGGGCAACCAGCAACGACAGCGCGCCGAAGATCAGCACCATGCCCAGATACATGCCGGCGATCTGGCGTGTGCGCGCGCCGACAGCCTTCATCACGCCGATTTGCCGCACGTGCTGGGCCAGCAGCGCCGACACCATGTTGACGATGAGAAACGCGCTGGCGAACAGCGACAGCCCCCCCAGCGCGCCAAGAATCAACAGGATGGATTGAATGGCGCTGTCGGCTGGGTGTTTGCCGGGGTCGGGGATGTTGATGCTGCCCACGCTTTTGCCCTCGCGCTCCAGGCGCTCCTTGATGCGGTCGGCGATGGACTGGATGCGCAATCTATCGGGCGCGGCGTCGGCGACTCTGATGAGCAGGCGGTTATAGGCGCGCGGCTGGCCGAGCCATTCCATGGTGTCGAAGGTGACATACCCGTTGAAGAAGGAACCGAAGCCGGGGGGCGGCGACTGGATGTCATAGGCTGCGCCGGCCAACCGCATCGTGCGCGCTGTGCCGTCGGGCAGTTCAATGGTCAGCAGGTCGCCCACTGTCAGCCCCAGGGCGGTCAGCGAGGATTGCTCCAGCGCCAGTTCGCGCTTGGGAGGCGGCCAGGCGCCCCGTTGCGGCTTGATCTGGTTGATCTGAATGGCGTTGAAGTCGGGCAGGGCCAGCAGACGCAGGTTGTGGCGCCGGGTGTCCTGGCGCAGCCGCACCGAGAACAGACGCCGGCCCTCAGCCTGGCTCACCTCCGGCATCAGCCGGACAGCGCGCACAAAGTCCTCGCCAAAACTGCTGGAGATCGTGGCGTGGGCCGGGTGGGTGTCGAGGTAGATGCGCGTCGCTTCGCGCGTCAAAACGGCCTGGGTGCTGTTGATGGCGCCGAACGCAAACAGGCCGACGGCAATTGACAGCGCCACCAGCAGGGTGCGCGTCTTGTTATTCCATACATCGCGCAGAACCTTGCGCCAGCGCGTCGAAAACATGCTACTCGCGTTGCGCCAGTTGAGCCAGCAGCGTCAGTGCGATCAGCCCTACCATGAACAAGGCGACATTGAGCGACTGTTTGGACAGGGAATTGCTGTCCATGATCTCGCCATTGTACAGCTCTGGTTTGGGGCCGGGCATCGCCGAGGCGTAGAGCCGCTCGAAAGGATTGACTGCTTTGTAGACGGGGCAGAGGAACCAGCCCAGGATCGCGCCGCCGATCAACCCGCCGAGGTGGCCGAAATTGTCGATGCGGCTGCCGGGGCTGAGGCCGATGATGACGTTGACCACCAGGGTCATGCCCAGGCTGATCAGGCGCTGCTGACCGAAGCCGCCCAGCATCTCGCGGTGCTTGTAGAAGTAGACCGCCAGCGCGCCAAAGGCCCCGAACAACGACGTCGATGCGCCGGCAGACAGACCCTGCGTCAGCATGAAGCTCAACACCGCGCCGCTGACGCCGGACAGCAGGTAAAGCGCGATGAATCGACGGTGGCCGAACAACGCCTCCACTTCGCCGCCCAGCAGATACAACGCATACGAGTTCACGCCCAGATGGAGAATGCCAATGTGCAGGAAATTGGCGGTGAACAGGCGCCAGTATTCGCCGGCGGCGACGAGCGGCGCGAAGTTGGCGCCGAATCGCACCAGATTCGCGGCGTTTGTGCTGCCGCCCGTCAACTCCATCGCGATGAAGACGATCACGTTGATGGCCAGGAAGACATAGGCCCAGCGCGGGCGAACGGTCGGAATTCGGACGCGCACCGGACGCGGGCTGGCCGGCGGGGGTTGGGTTTGAGGCTCGGAAGGATTCGTAATCATGAGGTTTTCGGCGCCTCAACTTCCCACCGGCTTTTGAGCCGGCGGAAGGATGGAGAGGGCTACAGGATGACCGGGCTGCTTCCAACCCGGCAATGCTCGGCGGTGATGATGGCGATCACCTGGTCCACAGCAGCCTCGATCTGATTATCCCGGTTCTGAACGACATACTTGAACTCCCACAGCCGCTTCATTTCGTCGCGGGCAGTGGCGATCCGGCGCGCCAGGCCGTCTGCCGTTTCGGTCTTGCGGGCAACCAGGCGCCGGATCAGCTCCTCCTCGGAGGCCGGCGCAATAAAGATCGTGATCGCGTTGGGCACGATGCGCCGGATTTTCTCCGCGCCCTGCACGTCGATGCGCATGAGCACGTCTTTGCCGCTCGCCAGCGCGCGCCGCACCTGGTCTTTGGGGATGCCTTTGTAATCGCCATACACCAGGCTGTGTTCGAGCAGTTCGTCGGCGCGGATCAGCGCGTCGAATTGCTCGTGTGTGACGAAGAAGTAGTCGCGGCCATCCACCTCATTGGGCCGGCGGGGCCGCGTCGTCATGGTGACCACGAAGGCGTAGTCATGTCCGCGTTCGCGCAGCCGCTGGAGCAGGGTGTCTTTGCCGACCCCCGAAGGGCCTGAGATGACAACGAGCAGTGGCGTGGGCGTGAAGGTGTACAGATCGGCGGCGGATTCGGTCCCGTTGGGTGACGTTTGCATGTCGCGCTGGAGCGCATTCTACCGCATGGGTCAGGCGACAGGCGATTGGTAGAATCCCGGTCATGCCGATCTACGAATATCGTTGCGCTGACTGTAAACGTAAAGTGTCCATCTTTTGGCGCACGCTGTCAGCCGTGAATGAGTCGGAAGCGCGTTGCGCGTTCTGCGGCAGCGCCCGCCTGTCCCGGCTGGTGTCGAAGGTGCGCCTCATCCGGGGCGGCAGCGCGAGCGACGATGCGCCCTCTGGCGACGCCGATGACATGGATCTGCCCGGTCTGGAAGGACTGGACGAAAACGATCCGCGCTCGCTGGGCCGCTTTCTGCGCAAAATGGCCGCCGAGACCGGCGAGAACATGGGGCCGGAGTTCGACGAGGTGGTGGGCCGGCTGGAAAAGGGCGAGGACCCGGAGAAAATCGAAGAGAGCATGGGCGATCTGTTCGGCGAGCCGCCCCCCGGCATGGACGATGATGACATGGGCATGGGCGCGCCGCCGGCTTCTTCCGTTGAGGAGGCTGACTTGTCTGGCGACTCGGAGGACAAGGCTAATGCCGGGCCGGCCAAAAAGTCCGAAACACCCCGTCGCAACGTGGCGGTGAGCGCAAAGGCGAAGCGCGCGGCGGCCAGCAAGTCCAAACCGGCCCGCAGCCCCCGGCGCGCGTCGCGGTCAAAAAAGAACTGAGGCCACGTTAAAAACGAAGTTCGGTTGTCTCATCGCGCGCCGGCCAGCGTCAACATTTCGGCCATCGCCGCATTCGGCTGCTCGATGTCGTTGGCGGAGGTCACGCACACAGTGGGCATTGCTCCCAGGCTGGTGTGCAGACGCATGCGCATGGCTTCATCCTCTGTGCCGCCGGTCAACCCCCAATAGCCGAACGAGCGGCTCCACTTTCCGAACAGAAATTCGTTGAGCGGGCAGCCGCCGGTGCGCTCCAATCCCTCGATCGAGCGATGCGAACTGCGGAAGAGATGCACCTGTGAGAACGCCTGGCCGGTCATGGTGGTCTCGTTGCGTCCCTCGCCGCCCACAGCCAGGCCGGGTTTGAGGGCCGCCACCTCTTCGATCAACTGTTGCATGCCCTGGGTGGGGGTCATGTTTTCCACCAGGCAGTTGTGCAGGTTCCAGGTGCACAATGTCACATCGAGGAAGGCCAGTTCCAGCGCGTGCGCCTCGACGGCCTTGCCCACGTTCTCGGCCAGGATCGAGCGCCACAGGCTCAGGCCGGGGTGAATCTTGACCATCGTATTCTTGTCCTGATGCCGCAAGCGCGCGGCGTTGGACTCTTGCAATGGCTTGACCTGGCTGCCGGTCCACGTCCATCCCTGCAGCCGTTTGCTTTCGACCTCGCGGAAGCCAAAGTCGCGCACATAGGTGTACACAGGATGGGTGGGGTCCATGTCCACAGCATTGAAGTGCGGCATGGCGCGGAATCCCATGGCCTGCGCCCTTTCGATGAAGGCGCGCCCTGTGTCGCTGGCGATGTAAGTGGGGTAGTTCTGGTCGTAACCATCGGTGCGCCAGTTGGGGATGTGGATCAGCACAGTTTTGGGATCGAGCCGGCGCGCCAGGGCGTCGAGAATCGCCGGGTCACAGGGGCACCAGCTCACCGCGAAGCGCACATCGTTGAACCAATCCGGCCGCCGGGTGCGTTCGGGCCGCCAGGTTCGCTCCAGCCAGTCGCGGTACTGCGCCGCCGGCGTTTGCCAGCCGCCCGTGTAAGTGTTGATCCGCCAGGCCAGCCCTCCGGCGGCCAGATTGCCATCCAGCGGGCCATAGCTCTCGCTGTCGAAGCTGAGGCAGTGTGGATCATCTGCGCTGCCCACATGCAGCGCCTTGTAGCGGTAGTGGGCATCCCGGCAATGCGCCCACATGCCGCCGCCGGCATCGCTGTCCAGAATGACCAAGCCGGCCTGCCACTCAAACGGCCAGGGGAAATGTTGCTGATGAATGATCGGATCGTTCAGCCCCAGGCGCACGCCCTGCCACAAGGGCGCCGCCAGCCTGAGCGTTGGATCGATGCCGCTCAACGTCCAGCGGCAGGCGCGCAGGCCGGGCCGCGCGGCAAAGCCGCTCGGTTCGACGACCAGATCGCCCGTCTCGACATCTTCCGACACCGAGATTACGCCATCGCCGTTCCACGATGACACGCGAAAGTCGGCGCGCCGATCGCCCAGTGGAACGAGCGTGATCAGGTCCCCGGCTTCTGTGCCCAGCGGCGCGCGTTCCTGGCCGGCGTAGATCAGCTCCAGCGCTGCTTTGCCTTCTGCGGTGGTGTGGATCAACCGCCGGCCGCTCGCCTTGTCAATCAATGTGGTGAGCGCGCCGCGCTCGAAGGTGGCGCTCAACGAGCGCGTCTCCACGCGCAGGGTGTTTCCCTCAATCGTCAACATCACTGGCCTCCTCGCAAGTGTCTGAGTGCGCCCCGGCGCCGCGTCCTCGCGGTTTTGGAGCGTCCATTATCGTCTCAGTCCTGTTCGACATGCAGGCAGAACCGGCCGCTCAGCGACGCGCCCGGCTGCAACACCCGAACGCCTGTGTCTGTCAGTCCGGCTGCATACAGATTGAAACCGTTGTTGACGATGGTCACCGGTTCCACGGCGAAGGATGGCTTGCCCGGCGGGGTGTAGATCACCACGTGCCCGAAGACGGGGTCGCACTCAAAGCGCAGGCGCACCCCGGCTGAGGGATAGGCGATGATCGCCCGGCCATCCCATCCGCCGAAGCAATGATCGATGTCGCGCGCGCCGACCGTTTGCAACACACTGAAATCGTGTTCGGCCAGCATCGGCGCCATCGGCCCGCCGAGCGCCGCCAGCCGGCTGTCTGGCGGATGCGTCCACACCGGCTTCGACGCCATGCCTGGCAGCGGCGGATACACCCCGCCAACCTTGATCTGCAACTGTGCTTCATCCGCGTCGCTCGCGCCGAAGCCGCGATTGAAATACGGATGGAAGCCAAAGCCGGCCGGCATAGGGCGGTTGCCAACGTTCGTCAACGTCAATGTCGTGGTCAGCGCCGCGTCGCTCAAGCTGTATTGCATCTCGGCCCGCAACGGGAACGGGAAGTTGTAGTCGGGGAAGTCGCGCGAGTCGAGCGCGCAGGTGATGGCGTTCGCCTGTTGCGCAATGACGCGCCAGGGGCGCTGCCGGCCATCGCCGTGAATGGCGAAGCCTTGCGGTGTGTTGGGGCGCAAGGCGTGCTCGCGCCCCTCGAATGTGAAACGCGCGTTGACAATGCGATTCGACCACGGCAGCATGACGAACGAGGCCATCTGCCCGCTCTCGCCGCGCGTCACTGCGTCGGGCGGGGTGGGGCGCACGAGGGGCGTCTGGCGATCACCCTGCCGCATGTCGAAGGAAACCAGGCTTGCGCCGACCTCGGGCGCGATGGTGGCCGACAGTCGGCCCGCGTGGATGGTGTTGGGCATGGGTCACATCCTGTCAGTGGACGAATGACGAATGACGGAAGACGAAGCAACGAACACGCAGGCGTCGTTGGGCGGCAACGTGGTTTCCGCGCTCTCCATGTGTAGCGCCGGCCATGCGCCGCGCCATACCTCACTGATCTGCCAGCCATCTGCCAGGGTCAGGCGCGTCGTGACCGGTTCCGGGCTGTAGTTGATGAGCACCAGCGCCCGCCGGCCATCCTTCAGCGTGTGTTCGGTCAGGCCGACTTGCGGATGGTCTTTGGCGGCGATGCGGCTGGATGGAATCGCTCGCGCGATGTGGCGGTAAACCTGCCAGCAGGCTGGCGCGCCGGCGGTGTGAAAGATGCCGGGTGTGTGGGTCAGCTCGCGCTCCATCGGCACAGACAAAAAGCACAACGCGCCCCTGCCGTAGGGCGCGCGCGTGAAGACCGGGTTGCCGTCCTCCTCGCAGGCCAGCACTTCGACATCGGCGCGCGTTGGCTGCAAGCGCAGGCGGATGGGGCCGCGCGTGGTGAAGACGGGCTGGCCAGGCAGCGCGCCGAACGTGATCGTTGATGGGCTGGTGCGGCGAGATCGTGTCAGCACATCAACGCCGAACGGCTCGGTGAATGGGCTGAGCATGCCGTCCTCGTGAGACACGTAGAGCGTGGCGCCGGCCTTCACGCGCTCCAACAGTTCCAGCCAGCGCCGGCGGTAGAGGATGCGCCCGCCGCTGACGCCGGGCAACAGATAGAGCGGGGCGTCTTTCAAGGGCTGATCGGCGTACTGGAACGTGATATCGAGGCCAGCCTGTTTGGCGAGCACAAAGGCGCTGTAGGCAATCGCCCATTGATCCTGCCCCTCGCTGAGGATGCACACTGCGTCGGTGTGACGCGGCGGCAGACTTCGCACAGGCAGTTGCTGGATGAATTGACCGAACCGACCCAGCTCAGTCAGCGCCGGTCTCGGTGTGCCATCCCGACGCAGCAACCCCAGCTCTCGTTCATAGGCATCCCAGTCATAGGGCGCTTGTGACAGATGACCAAAGTCGAATGCGCACCACCACAGCAATCCGCGACAGTCGTGCGCCCAGGCTGAGAACAACGCCGCGCGGATGAAGTCGCCGGCGATGCGCTCGCTCGCCACCATCGGCCCCAATGTCCCGATTTCCTCGATCAGGCAGGGCTGCCCGCCAATGTCCGCATAGAAGCGCGATTCGGCGGTCGAATGCAGGATCGTGCGGATGGTGTTCACCGGGTCCTGGTCGCAATACGGCGTGAAGTAAGGATAGGGGTGCGTGGTCAGCACGTCGGTCAGCTCGCCCTGATCCTGCATGCGCCAGGCGGCGTTGGGCGCCGGCGTCAGGCTATGCATCCCCGACACCACCGGCCGGCTGCTGTCTTCCACACGGATAGCGTTGGTGATGGTCGAAGTCCACACCCACGCCTGCTCGCGGGTCGCCGGCCCCATGCAGTTGCATTCGTTGCCCAGGTCCCAAGCCAGGACAGCCGGGTGATCGCGGAATTGCCGGACGAAATGCCTGACAAAGCGCGTTTGCCACAGAATGACGGTCGGGTCGGTGAGCGCATTGCGCCCTTCCAGCGCCGGCGGCGCGAACAGCCGGCCGCTCATCCAGCCGGTAATCAGACCGACGATGAGTTTCAACCCGCGCTGGTCGGCCAGATCGGCGAGGACGCGGAAGCGCTCCATCGCGGCGGCAGACACGCCGGCCCGTCCAGCCTCGTTATCAGGCAGCGCATCCTCGCCGTGCCGAAACTCAACCGGCCCGAAGCCTGTGCCCAGTTGTGTCAGGGGTTGAAAGTCTGGCCACAGCGGAAAGACCCGCAGCACTTGAAGGCCGGCGCCGGCCAGCTGATCCAGATCGCGCGCCACGACATCGGGCTGCCAGTCGCGCCACATCGCTGCGCCGGCGTGCGAAGCCCAGTAGTTGCAGCCCACCAGAAACGCGCCGGGGGTGGTCAGTGGATTGGGAGCTGTCATGTCAATAGCATGGGCCGAAGTCGGCCTCGAATGCGGCGGCGAGTTGCGCGCCCCAGTTGTTGATCGGCGCCAGCCGGCCAAAAAAGAAGCGCAGCACGGGCGGCTCGTCCACGAATGTCAGGCTCTGCACCAGATCGCGGTGTTGGTGCAGCTACTTCAGCCGGTCAATGGTGTACTCAACTCGATGGGCAGGACTTTGCCGTTCGAAAGGCGGTATGTTCACGGTGTTTTTCTCCTGAGCTGAATGTTTGCTGATCGGGCGCAAGTTGCAGCGCCGCGCCTGTGCTACTGGACTAAGTTGTACTCGAAATCGGGTGTTTTGGCATGGCGCCAATGAAACCAGGCCCGGACGTTCAACCGTCCGGGCCTGTCTGTCTGGATGCGGGGCGCGGGCGCTGGTCTACCGGCCGGCGGCGCGCGCCAGCCGCGCGTCCTGTTGCCGTTGCATGAACGACAGAATGGTGAACGCTTCGCTGATGTCCTCGATGCTCACCAACCCCAGGAAATGATCGGCCTCGTACACCGCGACCACGCGCTGGTTGTGCTCGGCCATCATCTGCTGCACTTCATCCAGCGCCCGGCCCGCGTCAACCTTCAGAAAATCGCGCCGCATGATCTCGGTCACAAAGGCGTCGTTCACGGCTTCGTTCAGACTGCGCAGCACATCGGCGCGGGTGATGATGCCAATCGGCTGGCTGCCCTGCATCACCGCAAAGTCGGGCTGATAGCTGGTCAACAGATAGTCCACCACGCGCGACACGCGGTCGCCGATGCCCAGGGTAATGGCATGGCGGTTGTAGGTGTCGCCGACGCGCCGTGTGCGCAGCACGGTCTTCGATTCGGCCATGGCCGTCTCCTGGCCGGCGCCGAAGAAGATGAACACCGCGATCAACACCAGGATGAAGTTGCCGCCCAGGAAACCCAACAAGCCCAACCCGATCGCAATGATTTGCCCGATCGCGCTGGCGATGCGCGTGGCGCGCGGATACTCCAGGCCCATCGCCAGCAGCGCGCGCAACATGCGCCCGCCATCCAGCGGGAAAGCCGGGATCAGATTGAACAGCACCAGGCTGATGTTGGCCGCCAGCAGCCAGAACAGCAGCGTCTCCAGGGAGGGTTGATTGAGTCCGCCCGGCAGCAACCCCTGGCCGTCCAGCACCGTGGCCGCCAGCGACGCGCCCACCACGACGAAGAGGATGCCGGCGATCACCACATTGACCAGCGGGCCGGCGGCGGCGATGATCAGTTCGTGAATCGGCTTTTCAGGGTTCTTGGTGATCTGCGCTACGCCGCCCAGCGGCAGCAAGGTAATGTCGCGCACCGGGATGCCAAATGCGCGCGCCGCGATGCTGTGCCCCAGCTCGTGCAGGGTGACGCAGGTGAACAACAGCACCATCAGCACGATGCCGAACAAAGCGCCCTCCGCCGTGCCGGTGATGCCGCCCCATTGCACCGCGCCCAGCGCCAGAATCAGAAAGAACGTGACATGGATGCGGATGGGAATACCGCTGACTTCAGCGATTTTGAATGACCAGCCCATAGTTCTGCTCCTTTTGAAACAGGGTTGCAATCCCTTTATCTTCTCTTTTGTTTTCATCGAGTCGGCATTTGCTATGAAGCTATGCCTCTTTTTCACCTTGCACCATAAGAGAAGGGTTTGAGACGGGTATGAGTTTTGTCTGAGATGCAACCCTGTATGGCTCGAAAGCGTAGAGCAAACGGCCCGGCACACGACCGCTGAGCAGCATGGCATGTTCTTCGGCCTTTTCGCGTTCCACCACGCCCTCGCGCCGGAAGAGCGCCATCAGATCGCCGGCGCGATAAGGCAGCCGCACTGTGATCGGCGTCAGCCGCGCGTAGAGCATGTCTTCGACCTCGGCCAGCAATGTTTCCAGCCCTTCGCGCTTGAGCGCCGAAATCGGAATGCCGTCATCGAGGAGAGATGAGGCGCGAATGACGAACGCGGATCGCCGATTGGTAATTGCCGCCAGCGCATCGGGAGCAAGCCGGTCGGCCTTGTTCAGCGCGATCACCATCGGTTTGCTGCCGGCGCCCAGTTCGTCCAACGTGTCCATCACCGTCTGGGCCTGTTCGACGGCGTTTGCATGGGTGACATCCACCACGTGCAGCAGCGCGTCGGCCTCGGTGATCTCTTCCAGTGTGGCGCGGAAAGCGGCCACCAGGTCGGTGGGCAGCTTTTGGATAAAGCCGACGGTGTCCGTAAACAGCACCGTGTGCCCGGCCGGCAGCCGGACGCGGCGCGTCGTTGGATCGAGCGTGGCGAACAGTTTGTCCTCGGCCAGCACGTCGGCTCTGGCGACGGCGTTCAGCAGGGTGGACTTGCCGGCGTTGGTGTAGCCGACGACGGCCACCACCGGCACAGCATTGCGCTTGCGGTTGGCGCGGTGTTGGGCGCGCTGGGCGCGCACGTCTTCGAGCTGGCGCTTCAGCCGGGCGATATGTTCGCGGATGCGGCGCCGGTCGATTTCCAACTGTGTTTCGCCGGGGCCGCGCAGACCGACGCCGCCGGTGCCGCTGCGCCCCGCCCCGCCGCCGGCCTGTCGCGCCAGGTGCGTCCACTGCCGGGTCAGGCGCGGCAGCCGGTACTGATATTGCGCCAGTTCCACCTGCAAGGCCCCTTCGCGCGTGCGGGCGTGTTGGGCGAAAATGTCGAGAATCAGGCCGGTGCGATCCAGCACCATGACCTGCTCGCCCAAAGCCTCTTCCAGCTCGCGCTGATGGCGCGGCGACAATTCTTCGTCGAACACGATCACGTCGTACTCGGCGGCGTTGCGCCAGGCGATCAGTTCTTCAACTTTGCCCGGCCCGACGAACGTGTTAGGGTTGGGCGCGTCGAGGGTTTGGGTGGTTTCACCTACCACCTCCAGGCCGGCTGTCTCGCACAACAGGGCCAGCTCGGCCATCGAAGATTCAAGAGTGAGCCGGCTGTGTTTGGCCCGATAGGCTTCGCCGGTCAATTCGACCCCCACGAGAAAGGCGCGTTGGACGGCGGACTGCGTCTCGATACGAATCCTGTTTTTTGGCATATCTCCTATTTCTTGGTCAGCCAGAGCGTGATGCGACCCTCACGCACGATCAGGCGGTCGATGGACACAACTTTAGCAACCCTGTCGAGCCGGCCTTGAATGAAGCGCGTCACCGGCTCGAGCATGAAATTCGGAATGGCGATCCAGCCGAAGAGGCCGCCCGTGTTGAGCAGGCGCACGCTGGCGGCTTCCGGCGCGATCACCAGCCGGCCCTGATCCACGCTGATATTGTAGGCGGCAACGACCTGTTTTTGTCCCAGCACCGGCAGCGTGATGGTCATGTTCACCGAAGTCTGCGAGGTGTCGAGGAAGCGCGTATGGATGCGCTGGATGGGGCTGTCGGGGCCGGTCAGATAGAGATTGGCGTAGGAGGTGGCGCCGATATTGTCCACCTCTAACTGGGTTTGAGCGCCGGCCGGCAACGACTCGATAGCGGCGAAGTCGTCGGCCAGCGCCGCGCCGGCGTTGGGCCTGATGGGTATGGGATCGCCGGTGAACTGGATGAACCGACCGGCCACCAGTCCGCCGCTGAAACCGCACGCGATCAGCAGCATCATCAACGCCCCCAGCGCGACGCCCAGCTTCAGCGCGCGGTCGGGCGGCAGGTTGATGACCGGCTTTGTTGCACCAGCCGCCGCCGCCGGCTCGACAGTCTGGGGCAGGAACGCCCGCGGGTTCGCCACGGCTGCGGCGCGCAAGTCATCCCATCTCAGTCCGGCAGCCGTGCGCAGTCTTGCGCACTGGTCGATCAACTCTACGATGCGCCCGGCGCGCGCGCAGTGCTCGATCAGTTCAATGACTTTCTTGAGCTTGCTATCGCCGGGCAGGCTGTCATAGTCGATGCCCAGGTCAAAGCAGATCGACTCGATCTCATCGCTGTCGAAGTGGGTGACGATGAGATGGCGCAGTTGCGCCGGGCCTGGCGCGGGAGGGCTGCCTGTAGTCGTCATGGGCGTGGCGCATATTGCGCGGTGCGTATTGCGTGCTGCGTATTGCGTATTTGGGCGCTCGCATCTGCGAATCGTCAATCGTCAATCCAAAATCCAAAATCCAAAATCCAAAATCTAAAATCGCACGTCCCCTGTCATTCTGTCCATCGCCTGTTTGATTCGCCCGGTTGGCGCGCCGAGCGAGATGCGCACATAGCCTTCGCCATGCTCGCCGAACGCCGTGCCCGGCGTGACGACGATACCCTTGTTGACCAGCAGGTGCTCGGCCCATTCGGCGCTGGTGTTGAAGCCGGCGGGAATGCCGGCCCACACATAGATGGTTGCTTGCGGCGCATCGACCTGGCAACCCATTGCGCGCAATCCCTGCACCACCAGGTCGCGCCGCTCGCGGTATGCTTCCTGAGCCTCGTGTCGCCACGTCTGGTCGCCGGTCAGGGCTGCGATGGCGGCCTCCTGCACACCCAGATAGGGGCCAGAGTCGGCATTGGTTTTGAGCGTGCCCACGGTTTTGACCACCTCGGCGTTGCCCATCAACACGCCGACGCGCATGCCGGCCATGTTGTGGCTTTTCGACAACGAGGCAAACTCCACCGCTGTGTCTTTTGCGCCGGCCACCTGCAACACGCTTGGGGCAAGGTAGCCGTCATACACGTTGTCACAGTAGGGGTTGTCGTGGCACAGCAGGATGTTGTGACGCCGGCAGAACGCCACGGCCGCTTCAAGAAATGAGAGCGGCGCGACCGCCGTGGTGGGATTGTTGGGATAGTTCAGCCACATCAGCCTGGCTTTTGCCAGCACATCAGGGGGGATCGCGTCGAAGTCGGGCAACCAGCCGCGTTCGCGCAAGAGCGGCATGGGATAGGGCGTCGCGCCGGCCAGCAACGCGCCGCCTGTGTAGGCCGGGTAGCCCGGATCGGGAACCAGCGCCACATCGCCCGGGTTCAGGTAGGCAAACGCCATGTGGTAGATGCCTTCCTTCGAGCCGAGCAGAGGCAACACCTCCTTTTCCGGATGCAGTTCGATGTTGAAGCGGCGCGAATAGTAGTCGGCGAATGCTTTGCGGAAGGCTGGTGTGCCGGTAAACCCGCCATAACCGTGCTTGTTGGGATGGCGCGCCGCCGCCACCAGCGCGTTGACGATGTCATCGCCAGGCGGCAGGTCCGGCGAGCCGATGTCGAGCGCGATCACATCGACGCCGGCGGCGCGAACCTCTTCCTTGCGCTGGATCAGGCCGGCGAACACATACGGTTTGATGGCGGACATGCGTTGCGCGGGTGCGATCATGCCAGATTGCCTCTCCTTACCACCAACAGGAAGGCCACTATACCATCTGGCCTGCGCTGTGCGCAGATCCGAACCGGCCTGCCAGCGTCAACGCGCCCGCCCGGCCGCCCGGCCTTTGGTGATTGCCTTGACCTCATCCATGACGTTGCTCAGTTCAAACACCCGCCGCCAATCCGGCTGGAAGATGCTTTGTTTGGCGCGCTCCACGGCCAGCTTTGCGCCGTCCGAGAACTGGGCGTTGACATAGCCGAACAAAATGCCCAGGTTGATGTTGATGTGGCCGAGGGCAAAATCATAGGCGGCCTCGCGTGGTACGCCTCGACTGACTGCTTCGTCGACGGCTTCCTTCATCACCACCATGCAGGTCAGGATGACGGTTTCGGCCATGGCCGGCTCCAGCAGCGCCATCTGCTCCACCGTGACCCGGTGGGCGCGCATCACCGGCGCGAACATCACGCGGGCGATCTGCTCTCCTCTCGTATAGTCCTCTTCCGGCCCCTGCATCAAAGCGCACACAATCGCCTGCCTGGCTTTGATCCCGCCGTAGAAATCGCGGCGGGCTTCGGGGTCGGTTTCATCGTTGATGACCGGCGGATGGCACGGATGCACGACAAAGTAGCTGATGTCTGCGCGCGCCGGCAACTCGCCGCTGTAAGGGGCGGCCGGGTCGAGGCAGATCACCATGCAGCCGGGTTTGAGCTGCGGCACGATCTCACGCGCCACTGCGCCGATGAGCGTGTCGGGAATGGCCAGAATGGCCGCGTCGGCGACGGGCAGGGCGTCGGCTTGCGCGGTTGGCTCCAGTCCGTTTTGCCGCAGGCGGGCCTGCCCGGCCTCGCCGGCTTCGATATAGAGCGTCGTGTGGTCTGTGGCCTCGCGCAGCCGGCTGGCGATGCGCGCGCCGATTTTGCCGGCTGCTCCAAACAATGCAATGGTGCTCATGCTGCTTCTCCTGTTCATCTTCAGCTTTACTGTTCACCCGGCAGCAGGCTTCAAGTCTGTGGATGGGTGAATGACACTTTCAGAATGCGACCTCGACGCGGCCGGGGGTATCCAGGTTCACGGTGAGGACGCCGGCCTCGTCGATCCGGCGGGTCTGGAGCGGCCCATCGCCCAGTCGCACTTGCGCCGGTTGCGCAGGCGGCAAATGGCCGAGGCGCAGGATCAACGCTTGTCCGCCGGGCGTCTGCGCATGGCAGGTCAACCGCGACCGCCCGCGCTGATAGCCGGTGATGATCGCCGGCCGATTGGTCGAGAGGATCAGCGCGCCGTTCAGCGACGCGCGCACCCCATCCGGCCCGCTCTCCACGTCGATCACACCTTCGCCGACGCGCACGCCGCGCACTGCGGCAGCCTCGCTGCTCAGGTTGCCGAAGCGCCAGCCCGCCCACGGTTCGCAATCGACCAGCTCCTGAATCGCCACATAGCCCAGCAATGCGCCCCACGTGTACATCGGGTCTGAGTTGGGCATGTCGTCGCCATCGCCGGTGTCGGTGTTGTAATTCTCGTGCACATGCCCTTCGTCCCGCCATTCCTGAAGCAGCAGGTCGAGGCTGCGCCGGGCGAACTCGTGCGCGATGTCATCCAGACGATAGCGCCGCAACCCCTCACCGACCAGAAAGTTCATCGGCCCCCAGATGCGGCCGCGCCAGTAGTCGTTGCCCGCGTAGCCGGCGTCGCTGCGCGCAATGCTGGGCAGCGCAAAGCGGCCCCAGAACTCGCGCGGGTTTAGCAGGTGCTCGCGCGCCATGCGCTCGACGCGCTCGGCCGGCGCGATGCCGGCGATCATCGGGTAGAACAGGGTGGGCGACAGATGGGGCGACAATCGCCCGTTCCAGTGCTTGTTCAGATAGATGCCGGCTTCCTCGCTCCACAACTCGCGGTTGATGCGCTCAGCCATCTGCGCATACTCGGCGGCGTAGTTCTGGCTGAGGGTAGGCTGGCCCAGTTCGCGCGCGATCTCGCTGAGCGCCCAGGCATCCAGCGCATAGAGCGCGTTCAGTCCCACGTCGGCCAGCTCCATGGTGTGCGTGTCCGGGTTGAAGACAACCTCATCGTACATCGGGCTGTTGTCCAGGCCCGATTCGTACATGGCAGCCTGCATGGTGTTCGACAGCCACTCTTTGTGATAGCCGGGCGTCGGATCTGATCCCCATTCCAGCAAACCATCGTGATTGCCGTCGCGGTGCGGCATCCACCAGGCGTGCCAGCGCGCGAGCGCGGGGAAGGCGCGCTCCAACAGATCGTTGCGGCGACTGGGATTGGCGAGCGCCGCAGCGCGATGCAGCTTCAACACGCAGTATGCGCCCACCGGCGGCTGTGAGCGGTCGGCCGACGGCCCGAACTCGCAGCCAAAGTTGGGCACAAAGCCGGCTGCGGCGGCCTCTTGCAGAATGGCCAGCGCGTTGGCGATGGCCAGACTGGGGTCTTCGAGCTGCGCCATGACGGCGCAGAAAAACGTGTCCCAGTCGAACAACACATATGAGCCGAAGAACGGCCCTTTGCACCAGTCGCGCGACACAGGCGTGCAGATGCGGCCTTTGATGGGTTCCCAAATCGTGTTCCAGGCAATCACGCGGGTGAGGGCGTCGGCGGCGTCGTCCAGCCAGCCGGCGCTGCGCAGGCCGCTCTCGGTGTAGGCATTGCGCTGTTGGGCGATGAAACCAGACAGATCGCTTTCAGAGGCGGCCGGCGTGTGGGGCGTGATTTCGACGTAGACCGGCCCGTTGTTCAGCGCCGCGCGGCAGGGCAGGGTGTCGGCGGCGCGCAGGCCGATCCCGATCTGCCAGCCTTCCCATGAGGCCGGCTTGCCCCATGCGCCGTCAACGCCGATCTGCAAGAGCAGGCCGTCGGCTGATGTGACAGGCGTCACACGGCACACGAGCCGGTCGTTCTCGGCTGCGTACTCCAGCGAAACCAGGGCCTCCTTCCATTGCAGGTCGATCTGGCAGTACGATCCGTCGGTGGCGTGTGGGCCAGGCCGGCGCGTCTCCCTGCGCCAGCCGAACTCATCCTTCACGTCGCCGGTTGCGGGATCGACCAGGCTGAACGTCACGCGCAGGCGTGTGGGCAGATGAACAACCGCGTTCACATGCCGCACGTCCCAGGTGTTCCATCCATTCGGTCTGATCATGCGGTCTCCTTTGGTTGACAGTGTTATGGGGTGATGAGGTGACAGGGTAAATCGTCAATTGACAATCGTCAATCGTGAAGCCCTGCATCGTTGCGCAGGCTTGTTCCCACGCCGCAATCAAGGCGTCGTCGCGGATGGTGTCTTGTGTCGGGTCATCGCTGTTGGCAATCCGGCCATGCGAGGCGAGCCAATCGGCCAGGCGTCTTGCCCCCTCGGCCCACGGAATGGTGTAGCGAAAATCCAGATCCCGGCGCGCGGCGGTGTTGTCGAAAATGTTGTTGAACTGGAAGTTGGTCAATGTCCAGTGCGCGGCGTCGGACATCCGGCCGCTCGGCAGCGCGCGGGCCAGCGCATCGGTGGGAATGTGCGTCAGCGCCGGCGGTGGCGCGCCGATGGCCTGCGCCACGGTCAGATGATATTGGTTCCAGGTCAGGAATTCCGCGCCGGCGGTGTGATAGCTCTTGCCGAAGGCGACGGGGTTGCCGGCGGCGTTGACGAACGCGCGCGCCACGTCTTCGGCATGGCAGGCGCACCACAACGACTGCCCATCGCCGTGAACGATGATGGGTTTGCCCTTGCGCAGCCGGTCGAGGTAGGTTGCGCGCCACCCCAGCGAGTCGAGAATCAGCGCCCCCTCCGCGTAGGTGTAGGCCGGCCTGATGATCGTCGCGTTCAGATCGCCGCGCCGGCCGGCTGCGCTCAGGACCGCTTCGCACGCTGCCTTGTTGGCCGCGTAGGCGTTGCGGCCGGCCTGGGGCGCGTCTTCGCGGTACGGCAGCGCGCCCTGCGGATGCGGATGGGCGTACACGTCCACCGTGCTGCAAAAGATGAGATGGCCGCAGCGGCCCGCGAACGCTCGCAGGTCACTCTCGACATCCGCCGGCGCATAGCCGATCATGTCGATCACGCAGTCGAACACAGGCGCCTCGCGCATCTGCGCCTCGAACTGCGCGGCCTGCGCGCGGTCGCCCATGATCGTGTGGATGGGGCCGCTGAACGAGACGCCGCCAAAACCGCCGGCGCGCTGTCCGCGATTGAAGTGCCACACTTCGTCCCCGCGCGCCAGCAACTGCTGAGTGATATAAGTGCTGATGAGGCCGGTTCCGCCCAGGATCAGGATTTTCATGCGGCGGAGTGTACTCACTTTTCGCCGCGTCAGGCTGGCCCCACGTCTGGCTCATCCAATGGCCGCCCAAATCGCTCGCGGTGAGCCACTTCTGCCAGCGGCTTGCGTTTCTTCTTGCCTTGCCTGGCAGCCTGCGCCGGGTAGCCGAACGGCACAATGGCCAGCGCGTCGAGCGCGTCTGGTATTCCCAGCAGCGATTTGACCTCGCTCATGCCCTCGAATCCGACCCAATTCGACCCAATGCCTTCTGACCAGGCAGTGAGCATCATCGACTGGATGGCCCGGCTGGCGTCCGACACGGCGAATCGTGTTTGCTCTATGGCTACAACGATGGCGAAGGCCGCCTGGGCAATGTAGGGGCCGCTGCCGGCCAGCGCGCCCAGTTGCCTCAGCGTGTCGCGCTGCTCCACCACGATGAAGCGCCACGGCTGGCGATTCATGCTGCTGCCGGTCAACCGGCCGGCCTCGATGATGCGGCGGATGGCGTCTGCCGCCACCGGCCTGTCTTGATACGCTCGCACCGCCAACATGGTTTGCACGGTCTCGAATACGCTCATCATTACCTGCCTCCTCTGCGTTGATCCCAACAGACGCGCGGCTCAACTTCCCGCGACCGGAAACCGGCCGATGGCGCGATGATAATCGAGGGGTGGATAAAACCAGCCTGCGCCCGCATCGGGTCAATGGCGGGCAGGTCGAGCACGATGGCTTGCGCGCCCGGCTGACCCTGCCGCCGACCGGCGCGAATGCCTATGCCGACGCGCAACTCGATGATTATTCCCATGCGCCGCCGCGCCGCTTCAAGCACGCTCCGCCGCAGCGCGTGATCGTGCGGGCGCGTTTCTCTTCCAACGACCTGCAAGGCACAGCCGGCTTCGGCTTCTGGAACGACCCTTTCACGCAGAATGGCGGCGTGATCGAACCGCCGTGCAGCGTGTGGTACTTCTACAGCTCGCCCGAATCGGACCTGCGTGTGACGCGCGACTCGCCTGGCCACGGCTTCACGGCGGCCATGTTGAACAGCTACCCGTCCACAAATCGCGCTGTGGCCGGCGCGTTTAGCCTGTTGACGAAGCTGGGCGCTCCGCTGTTGAACTGGATGCTGCGCCGGCCCGCATTGGCCGGGCTGGTATTATCGGCGGCGCGCGCAACCGTTCAGGCGCGCGAAGTGTTATTAGACGTAGACATGACCGCCTGGCATGACTATGGTCTGGACTGGCAATCCGACCTGGCTGTTTTCACGCTCGACGGCCGTGTTGTGTTGCGTGCGTCTCACCCGCCGCGTGCGCCGCTTGGGTTTGTCGCCTGGATCGACAACTACCGCGCCACAGCATCGGGCGGCGCGTCGCGCGGCGCAAGCGCCTACGAGTTTGCTTACGTGGATGTGCGGCAGGAACAATGGATGGAACTGGAAATCCGGCAGGGGCCGTAGGGCCGCTGGCAGAGTCTGCGCGTCACACGCAGCCGGCGCCGTTGATTGTGGCGCTGGTGGACGATGTGTTCTTTCAAGCCCCTGTCGAAGGCGCGGCGCACATGGCCGGCTTCGATGTGGAGTTTGCGGCGCCAACAGAGGACGTAGTGGCTTATCTGGTCATGCGCCAGCCCAGGCTGTTGCTGATCGATCTCAACGTGCGCGCGCTGGATTGGCGCCGCTGGCTGCTGGAGGCAAAGACAAACCCGGCCACGCGGCGCATTCCCGTTTTGGCGTTTGGACCGCACAAGGACGCAGATCTGCTAATGCATGCGCGCCAGCTGGGTTGCGAAGCGGTGGTCAGCAATGGCGCGTTCAAGGCCGACATCGCTGGCCATCTGCGCCAGTATGCCCGCCTGCCCGACCCGGCCGCATTGCGGGAGCAATGTGACGCGCCCCTGCCCGAACTGGCGGCGCGCGGCATCGAGGAGTTCAACGCCGGCCTGTTCTACGAGCAGCATGAGACGCTCGAAGCGGCCTGGCGCGCCGAAAGCGGGCCGGTGCGCCAGCTTTATCAGGGCATTTTGCAAGTGGGCGTCGCGTATTATCAGATTCAGCGTCGCAACTATGCCGGCGCGCGCAAGATGTTCCAGCGCGCCTGGCAGTACCTTTCGACGCTGCCGGATGTCTGCCAGGGCGTGGATGTGGCGCAACTGCGCCGCGACGCCCGCGCCGCCCAGGACGAACTCGAGCGCCTCGGCCCCAATCGCATCGCCGACTTCTCACCCGCCTTCTTCAAACCCATTCATCTCACTACTACCCATTGACCACTGGCTACTGACGACTGACCACTGGCTACTGACGACTGACCACTGGCTACTGACGACTGACCACTGGCTACTGACGACTGACCACTGGCTACTGACGACTGACCACTGGCTACTGACGACTGACCACTGACGACTGACTACTCCAATGACATACGACTTCACCAACAAGATCGCCCTCATTACCGGCAGCGGGCGCGGCGTGGGCAAAGCAACTGCCCTGCACCTGGCTCGCCTGGGCGCCGACATCGTGATTAACTACTTGCGCAAGCGCGTAGCCGCTGAGGAAACCGCGCGCGAGATCGAAGCATTGGGCCGGCGCGCGCTGCTCGTGCGGGCCGACATCGGCGAGCCGGACAATATCCAACGTCTCTTTGCGGAGGTCGACCAGCAGTTTGGCGGTCTCGACATCCTGGTGAATAACGCCGCTTCCGGCTACGCCCGGCCCATCCTGGAGCAGAAAGTCAAGGGCTGGGACTGGACAATGAACATCAACGCGCGCGCGGCGCTGTTTGCCTCGCAGCAGGCCGTGCCGCTGATGCAGAAGCGCGGCGGCGGCGTCATCGTCAACATCAGCAGCATGGGCAGCATGCGCACCTTGCCGGACTATGCCGTGATCGGCGCGTCCAAAGCGGCGCTGGAGGCCATCACGCGCTACTGCGCCGTCGAGTTTGCCCGGCACAATATTGTCGTGAACGCCATTTCACCCGGCATCATCGACACCGACGCGCTCGACTACTTCCGACTGGGTCGTGATGTGATGGTGCAGGGCGCCATCGAGCGCACGCCGGCTGGCCGCATCGTCACCGCCCAGGATGTGGCCAACCTGGTGGCGTTCCTGTGCAGCCCGGAAGCAAACATGATCCGAGGCCAGGTCATTGTCATCGATGGCGGATACACGATTGCTGTCACGTGACCGCCGATGACAGGGTGGGTGTTAGCGCGTGGATGCCATCGCGTTGATTGTGGCGCTGTTGGCGGCGGCGCTGGCGCTCTGGTGGGTGTCCGCCCGGCTGCGCCAACGCGCTGGCCTGCCGCGGGGCCGCGTGATCTATTCCGACGCCGGGGCGTGGCGGCGTAACGAGCAGTCGTTGTATGCGGCGCGCTACCACCTGGTGGGGAAGCCAGATTATCTGGTGCGCGACGGCAGCGCGATCGTGCCGGTGGAAGTCAAGTCGGGCGCGGCGCCGGCGCAGCCGCGCGAGGGGCATGTGCTGCAACTGGCGGCGTATTGCCTTCTGGTCGAGGAGACGCTGGGTGTAAGGCCGGCCTACGGCATCATCCAATACGCAGACTGGCAGTTCGCAGTCGATTACACGCCCCAGCTTCAAGCATGGCTTCTGCAATGCCTCAACGCCGTGCAGCGCGACGCCGTTTTGCCGCAAGGGCCGGCCCGCAGCCACGAGACCCCGGCCCGCTGCGCAACATGCGGCGTGCGCGCTGCCTGCGATCAGCGCCTCGCGTAAGCGCGCGCGGTTCGATCAGCCGGAGATGAGTTCGCCGCCATCTACGACGATCACCGCGCCGTTGATCCACGCCACTTCGGGATCAGAGAGCGCGCGAATGGTTTTGGCGATGTCTTCGGTGGTGGTCAGCCGGCCGCTGGGGTTGCGCCGCACGGCGCCCTCGATCAGCTTGTCGTTGCCGGGGATTTTGCGCAGGGCGGGCGTGTCGGTGACGCCGGCCATGATGCAGTTGACCAGCACGCCATGCCGCCCCAGCTCCAGCGCTAGCTGGCGCGTGTGCGATTCGAGGGCTGACTTGGCCGCCGACACGGCGCCGTAAGTTTCAAACACCTGGACACTGCCGGCGCTGGTCATGCTGAACACGCGGCTGCCGCGACCCAGCAGGCCGGCGCGCCACAGATCCTGCACCCAGTACACCAGGCTGTTGGCCATCACATCCAGCGTCATTTCCATCTGCGCTTTGGAGAGCGATTTGGACGGGTCTTCACCGATGAAGGGCAGCAACGAGCCGAACGCGACGGAGTGCATGACGACATGCACCGTCTGCGGGCCGGCGGCGTCTTCAGCCAGCGCCGCCTTGATCCTGCCAATGGCGTCGGCGCGCTTTTCATCATTGGCGATGTTGGCGTTGATGTAGATTGCGCGAACGCCGCAATCTTCGATCTCGGCCACCAGCTTTTTAACATTGTCCAGCGCGGGGCCGCGATCCAGGTGCAGCCCGAAGATGTTCACCCCGTTGCGGGCCAGTTCCAGCGCCGTCGCCGCGCCGAAGCCGCTTGAGGCTCCCAGAATCAACGCCCATTTGCCTTTCAAATCTGCCTGTGACACTGTGAACTCCTGTATCTCTATCTTGTGTGAATGTATGGTTTGTTGCCGACGGCTGGCGCTATGTGTCAGTCAACCTGAAACCGCCGATTCCGCCTCTGCGACAAAGCCTGTTAACACCCCGGCGACATTGTCTCCGAGTCGGTCGACGGCGTAGCCGCCCTCCATGATAAACACCGTGGGCCGATTCAGTTGCGCAATACAGGCGCCGATGCGCGGGTACGCCTGGCTCGTGAGCGCAAAATCGCCGATCGGGTCGCCGCCAAAGGTGTCCACGCCGAGGGACACCACCAGCCAGGCCGGCCCATACGCGCGAATCTGCGCGCATGCCTGGCTCAGCGCGTCCAGGTACGCGTCGTCTGTCACGCCGCGCGCCAGCGGAATGTTGAGGTTGAATCCCAGTCCATCGCCTTCGCCGCGCTCGTCGCCTGTCCCCAGGAAGTAGGGATAGTGGCGATTGGGGTCGGCGTGCAGAGACACGTAGAACACGTCGCGCCGCGCGTAGAAAATCTGCTGCGACCCGTTGCCGTGGTGGAAGTCGATGTCGAGCAGGGCGACGGTGTTTGGCGCGTTTGACGCAGCCGGCGCGGCAAAGTCGATCAGCCACTGGGCTGCAATCGCGGCATTGTTGAGAAAGCAGTAGCCGGCGCTGAGATCAGCGTGCGCATGATGCCCCGGCGGCCGGCAGAGCGCAAAGGCCGACTGCTCTCCGCCGGCCACACACTGCGCGGCGGTCAGCGCGCATTGCGCCGCCGCGTAAGCCGCCTGCCAGGCGCCTTGAGTGATGATGGTTGTCACGTCGTGACTGTAGTAGCCGGCCTGCAATGCGATGTCCGTGGGGCGATGCGTCATGCCGCGCACGGCGAAGGTGTCCGGGTGCACGCCGTTGGGGTTGCGCCCGCTCGCCACCCAGGCGTCGTAGGCGCACTGCAGGAAGCGCGTGTATTCGGCGTCGTGCACAGCCAGGATCGGGCCGAGGCCGAAATCTTCCGGCGGTGTCACGGGGCCTAATCCAGCCGCCTGCGTCGCAGCCAGGATGATCCCAGCGCGGCGCGGGCATTCGTAGTACGGCAGCAGTTCGCCTTCCCAGTATTCGAAGGCCGGGTTGTGCAGACGGTGTTTGTCGCTGTAGATCACGCGCATTCTGTTCAGGGTGTCCGGGCGCGGGCGTCTGTGAACGTCGCTCACGCCAGAATCTGCGTGCCGGGGCGGTGCAGATGGCACTCGCCGCAGCCGATGGCGGGGTTCGCCACTTCGCGCAAGGTGGATGTGCAGATGGCGTACACCTTGATCTGCTCGCGCAAGCCCAGCAGCGATTTATGCACGCGCCCCTCCAGCGCCATGTTGGGGCAGGCGTTCTGCCGGACGATCTCCGGCACGGGGCAGTCGCGGCAATGCGCCGGCTTCCACCGGCCGCCCTGCGGGTTTCGTTGAAGCAATCGGCATTCCTGTTTTTCGCGGCCGCGAAAATGATCTTCGAAGTAGTATTTGCACTCTTTGCCGGCTGGCGTGCGCATGGGGCCGATTGTACGCCAGCTTCGCCCACATTCCCGGAATCTTCAAGATTCCGGGAATGTGTGATGTTGTCCGAGATGTTCTATGCTTTGCCTGCGACCACAACCATGTCATCGGCATGAATCAGCATTGGCGCAGATTCATAGCCGAGGATGGTTTCGATCTCTGAAGATTGCCGGCCAATCAGCAGCGCAGCCTCAGCGGCGCTGTAGCGGGAAATGCCTTGGGCAATGGTGTGTCCGCGCGGGTCTTTCACCAGCACGGCCTCGCCGCGATCGAATTCGCCCTGCACCTCGCGGACGCCAACCGGCAGCAGGCTGCGCCCGCTGCGCACAGCGCCGGCCGCCCCCTCGTCCACGATGACGCTGCCCGACGCGCGCTCAGACAAAATCCAGCGTTTGCGGCTTTCGATTTTGGTGCTGGTGGCTGCGAAGCGCGTGCCCACGGACACTCCCGCCGCCGCATCGACGATCACGTTTGGCCGGGCGCCATCAGCGATGACCATGACCGTGCCCGACCGCGTGGCCAGTTCCGCCGCCCGCAGTTTGGTGCTCATGCCCCCCACACCCAGCCCGCTTCGAGACGCCCCGGCCATTGCCCAGACCGCGTCGTCGATCTGTGGCACTTCGCGGATCAGGGTGGCGGAGGGGTCCTGACGGGGGTCGGCGGTGTAGAGGCCGGCGATGTCGCTGAGGATCAGCAGCAGGTCGGCGTTGACGACGTTGGCGACCAGCGCCGACAGCGTGTCATTGTCGCCCACGCGGATCTCCTCCGTGGCCACGGCGTCGTTCTCGTTGATGACCGGCACGACATGATGGGCCAGAATGGCGTTCAGCGCGTCGCGCGCGTTCAGGTATCGCCGGCGGTCGCTCAGGTCGGCGCGCGTCAGCAGGAGCTGGCCGACCTGCACGTCAAACATGCCGAAAACTTGCTCCCAGGCCAGCATCAGGTGCGCCTGCCCGACGGCCGCCAGCATCTGTTTGGCAGGCAGCGATTTGGCGCCGTTGGCGCGCCCGGCCTGCTCCCTGCTCATGCGCTCCCGACCGGCGGCGATGGCGCCCGACGTGACCAGGATCACCTCTGTGCCTTTTTCGCGCACTTCGACGATTTGCTGCGCGATAGACAACATGCGCCGCCGGTTCAGTCGCGGTGTGCCGGCGGTGAGGGTGCTGGTGCCGACTTTGACAACAAGTTTGCTCACAGCCACAGATGTCTTCCGTCTCGCTCAGATGGGCCAGTCAGGGCGGTATTCTATAATACGGCCCGATTTCATTGCGCCGGTCGAATCCTGCATCCCGCCATGAGTTCTCCCGATTTTTACCGCCATGCGCGCGCATACGATGTCGCGTTTGGCGACCGTGATTTTGCCGCTGAATGCGATTTTCTGGAGTGGTGTTTGCGCGCGCATGGCGACGCGCTGGCCTGCGCGCCTGTGCCCGACGCGCAACACAGCGCGTCACCCGCTTGCGGCCCCCGCTCATTTCTGGAACTGGGATGTGGCCCGGCCCGTCATGCGCGGGAGTTTGCGCGGCGCGGCTGGTCGGCTACCGGCCTCGACCTGTCCAGCGACATGCTGGCCTATGCGGCTGACGCCGCCTGCCGGGACGGTCTGGTATTGCGCACGGTGGCGGCCGATATGTGCGATTTCGAGTTGCCGGCGCCGGTGGCGCTCGCGGCCAATCTGATGGAGAGCGTCACGCATCTGGTCACCAACGAACAGGTGGTGGCCCATCTGCGGGCCGTAGCGCGCAACTTGTTGCCCGGCGGCATCTTTGTGCTGGAGATGGCGCACCCGGCCTGGCTGGGCCGCGACACCTTGCCCAACACCTGGACCGCCCGCGACGGCGATCTGGAGGTCGATGTGCTGTTTGGGGCAGCCGACGATCCCTATGACTGGTTCACGCAGATCTGGCAGGTGACCAGCCGGCTGACCGTGCGCCAGCCGGGCCGGCCGGAGCACACCATCGAGACCCATTTCCCGCACCGCTGGTATCTGGCGCAGGAGTTTCGCGCCCTGATTGATCTGGCCGGCGTGTATGAAGCCGTGTGGTGGTACGGCGACATGCGCATTCCGCCGACCCCGCTGGACAGCGGCGAGGCGACCGATCAGATGATCGTGGTGTTGCGCAAGCCGTCTGCGTGATCCGGCAGGCGAGCCGGTGCAATCGAGCCATGGCGCTTACGCCGTTGCCGGTTGCTGAGCTCGTCGAAGTGGAGCTTGTCGAAGGCAACGGCGACCAGCTCAGGCAGCAAGCCGGTACAATCGAGCCATGGCACTTACCTCACTGCATGGTCTGTACTTCGAGGAGTTCGGGGTTGGCGACGTGGCCGTCTCGCCGACGCGCACCATTACCGAGACGGACATCGTGATGTTCGCCGGCCTGTCGGGCGACTACAACGAGATTCACACCAGCGAGACCTACGCCAGCGCGCAGCACTTTGGCCAGCGCATCGCGCACGGTCTGCTGGGCCTCAGCGTGGCCAGCGGGCTGGCCTTTCAAATGGGTTTTCTGATCGGCACGGTGGATGTGTTCCGCAGCCTGGAGTGGGAGTTCACCGCGCCCATCTTCGCCGGCGACACGATTCGCGTCGAGGCCGAAGTGATTGAAACGAAAGCCTTCCCGCGCCTGCGCAATGGCCGTGTGGTGTTCAAAGTGGCGGTCAAAAACCAGCGCGACGAAGTGGTTCAGCGCGGGACGTGGAGCCTGCTGGTCAAGCAGAAGCCGGCTGCATGACGGCCCACTCAGGCGTCAAGCGCACGCAGGTGTCGGACGCCTCAAAGGCCTCCGACACCTGATGCGCCCTCTTTGCGCCCGCTTTTGCGCCCGCTTTTGCGCACGATCATGTCTCCTTACTGGCCGGCCCGGCAACCCGCGCGCGCATACGCAGCGGCCCTGTTGACCGTTGCGCTGCTGGTCGCTGCGGCTATTGCGCTGTTGCCGCTTCCGCAGCTTGCGCTGGCCGGCGTGGCTGCGCTGGCGCTGGGCGCGATCGCCCTCACGCTGGCCGAGCCGGTGGTCGGCCTGTGCATTGCGCTGGTGATTGCCCCGTTTGCCCCGCTCGAAAACATCATGCTGCGCCTGCCGGTGGACAGTGGACAGATCATGCTGGCAGTCACCTTCGCGGCATGGGGCTTGCGCGCGCTGTATGTGCGCCGGCTGGATATGAGCGGCGCGCGCCGGGGCATCGCTGTGGGGTTGCTGATCTTTATCGCCGTCGCCGGCCTCTCGTTCTTCGCCGCTTCATCGTTTGATCTGTGGGCGCGCGAGACGTTGAAATGGGTCGAGGTGTTGCTGGTCTACCTGATCGTCTCGACCGAAACCGATCGGCGGAAAGCCGGCCTGATCCTCGGCGCCATCCTCGTGTCAGGGTTGTTTCAGGCCGGCCTGGGCGTCTACCAGTTTGGCCTGCGCGGCGAGGGGCCGGATGAGTTCGCTATCCTCGGCGGGCGCTTCTACCGCTCGTATGGCACATTCGAACAGCCCAATCCCTACGGGGGGTACATGGGCCTGATCTGGCCGGTGGCGCTGGGGGTTGCGCTGTATGGCGTATCGCGTCGCGCGTATTGCGTAGTGCGTATTGCGTATTGGGTGGCGGGGGGCGTGGCGGCGCTGGCTCTGGTGGCGCTGGTCTTGTCGTGGTCGCGCGGCGCGTGGCTCGGCGCTGCGGCGGCGTGCGTCGCTGTGCTGGTCCTGGCACTGCGCCGGCCGGCGGCGTCGCTGGCGGCGTTGCTGGCTGCCAGCCTGCTCGCGCTCACCCTCAACGCGGCCGGCCTCTTGCCTGAATCGATTCGCGCCCGGCTGACCGACTTCACCCGGCAGTTCAGCTCCTTCGACGTGCGCGGCGTCAATGTCAACGACGCCAACTACTCGGTGATCGAGCGCCTGGCGCACTGGCAGGCAGCGCAAGACATGATCGTCGATCACCCCTGGCTTGGCGTCGGATTTGGCAACTACCCGGTCGCCTACGGCCAGTATCGCGCGATGAAATGGCCCAACCCACTGGGCCACGCGCACAACTACTATCTCAATGTGTGGGCCGAGACCGGCCTGGCCGGTCTGGCGGCCTATGCGCTGCTGTGGCTCATCATCATCGCTCGCGCGCTGTCGCTTGCGGCGCGCGGCGACCGCTCCACGTTAGGCCCCTGGCTGGCGGTTGGCCTGACGGGCGCATGGGCGCACCTCAGCGTGCATCACCTGGTGGACAATCTCTATGTTGCCAACACCTTCATCCTGATCGGCGCCTATCTCGGATTGCTCGACTCGGCATTGACACGACAGCGCGGATCACAGCCGCCGGCTCAGTAGCCGCTGGCCTGAATCAACGTGCGCAGAAACTCGGCCCGCGCTTCGGGTGTCATCGGCACGGGCTTCGAGTAATCCTCGATGAACGCCGTGCGCACGTCCACGCCAAGATAGCGCCCGTCGTAGAAAGCATGCCGGTCCACCATCGTTTGATGCGCGCCATATTCAAACTGGTCGCCGAAGAACAGATTGCCGGTCCCATAGCGAATGAAGCCCTGAGCCGTCACATTAAAACCCTGCGCATGGTGGCCCTGGCTGCCGTTGACCACCACCGCGCCGGCGTCGCGCAATGCTGCGAAATCGCGCGCCTGTTGCGGCGTGGGCTGGTAGAAGTAGTACTCCTCGTATTGCAGCGTGGCAATCACCAGGTAGCCCTCGGCGGCCAGCTCGCGGATGATGGGTGTAATCAAATCCAGGTCGCGCGGGCTGTTTGAGCCGCAGCGCGCCGAGCCGGGCAGCGTGTCGGTGGCCCAGTCTGCGCCGAACCAGTTGCAGCCAATGAACGCCAGCCGGTTGCCGTTGACGGTCATGGTCACCGGGCGCAGCGCCTCCTCAAAATTGCGCCCGCCGGCAAAATACGGCCAGCTCAGATCGTCGTACATCTGGAGCGTGGTGGACAGGTGAATCCAGCCCTTGTCCCACAAATGATTGCCCGACAGCTCGATGATGTCTGTGCCGACGTATTTGAGCAGCTCGATGTACTTCGGGTTAGAGCACATGCTGACGCCGTCGTCGAAGGTGGGGAAGGGGCAGTCTTCCCAGAACGACACCTCGTTGCTGATGTGCGTGACATCCGCTGTGACCAGCCAGTCCACAATGGCTTCGGCAGGGTAGGTGATGCCTTTGCGCTCCATCTGCACCGCTGTGCCGCGCACCATGGCCGTGACGCCGGTCATGGCGACAACAGCCAGTTTGTTCACGTCGCGGTTGGTGGTTTGGGGCAGATGGCTGGCCAGCGTCGCGTCCCCTTCGGCGATCACACGCAGAGTGAGCGGGTAGGCTGCCGCATCGAGGCGTTTATCGAACAGATTCATGCTGGTTGCATCGCCGGTGTCCAGCCAGAGCAGTTTCCAGCGCGGATCAAGCCGGTCGAAAGGCACGATGGCGATCGCCGCGGGGCGCGCCTCCCAGGCGGCGTCGATCAGCGCCGGCTCGTCCACGACGCGCACGGGCGCGGCGCTGCCGGCCGGCCCAAGCAACAGCGTGAGCGCGGCCTGTGTGTCTGCGTCAATAAAGAGCGTGGTCGGCGCATCCGGCGCGCTGAACTCTGGCAGCGCGCCGGCGTCCCCCGCCCACAACGCAGTCAGCGCATCGAACGCGATCGAGTCGGGCACGGTGGGAAATGGCGCCACAACGGCCAGCACGCGCGTCAGCACGGGCGCGCCGGCGATGGCGTCTCCGGGCCGGCCCGCTCGCAAGCGCAGATCTGCGTTTCGATCCTCGCTGATCCGGATGATGCTGCCGTCCGGCCGTTGCTCGATCAGGGTGTTCACGTCGTTCATCAAGATCTGGCGCGCGCTGTCCGGCAAGGCCGGGTCGATCCACACGGTGCGGATGGGAATGGGCGTCGGCGTTGGGATCGGGGTGGCGCTGGGAAGCGGCGTGGGGCTGGGCGCGAGATAGGTGACCGGCAGCGGGCGCAGCGCTTGGACGGATTGGCCGTCTGGAGATGAAAGATTGGCCGGGGCGCCGCACGCGCACAGGGCAGCGGCCAGCGCAAGCGTGAACATGTGTTTGCCGGGCAGAACGCGGGTCGTCGGTTGATTGGGCATGTCAGATCTGCTTGTTGCGCGCGGCCGGTTGAATGGAATGATGTGGCGGGCCGGCTGCGCCATCCGCGTATTCTAAGGCGGACTGCGTTGCGGCAGCTGGGCCTGTCGAAGCCGCCGTCGAAGTCGTCGCCATTGCCTTCGACAGGCTCAGGCAACGGCGACGGGACAAGCCTGGCGGCTGAGCTTGTCGAAGCCGCCGTCGAAGATGCGACAAGCCCGGCGGCTTGTCCCTACAACGGCTGCGCCGGGACAAGCCGCTGGAGCTCAGGCATTCGGTTTGCCGACCCGTTCTGGATGGTGTAGAGTTTGTCACATGGAGAACAAGCCAAGACGCGCAAACGCCATCGCGCCAATCGTCACCACCACCGGCCTGCTGGCCGTTCTTGGCGCGGCGTTGGCCTGGATTGCGCACAGCCGCCGCAACATCTTTCACGACATCCCAATGACCGCTGCGCTGGATGGCGAGTTGAAGAGCTTCGAGAGCGCGGCGGGCACAGTTGCTTATTACGTCGCAGGGCCGTCCGCCGCCGGCGTGCGCGCAACAACGCCGATGGTTTTTATGCACAGCATCAACGCGGCGCCATCGAGCGCCGAAGTCCGGCCGTTATTCGAGCACTACGCATCGAGCCGGCGCGTCTATGCCATCGACCTGCCCGGCTTCGGGTTTAGCGACCGGCGCGACATTGCCTATTCTCCTCAGCTCTACCGCGATGTCATCAACCAGTTTGTGGCCGAGGTGGTTGGCGGGCCGGCGGATGCGGTTGCGCTGTCGCTCTCGGCCGAGTTTCTCGCCCAGGCTGCGACGGCGCGCGGGGACCTCTACCGCGCGCTCATTCTCCTGTCGCCCACCGGCATGAGCCGGCAGTCAGAGTCGATCCAACCCAGTGAGGCGTTGCACCGTTTTTTGCGCGTTCCGATCTGGAGCCGCCCGCTGTTTGACCTTCTCACATCCAGACCGAGCAGCCGGCTTTTCCTGTCGCTCAGTCAGCGCAAGGGGTTCGACCGGGATCTGAGCGACTACGCCTACATCACCAGCCACCAGCCCGGCGCCGAGCACGCCCCCTTCCACTTTCTGGCCGGCAAGCTGTTCACGCCGGGCATTTTCGATGTGTATCGCGCGCTCGACAAACCTGTGTTGATGTTGTACGGAGATGGGCCAACGGCGCAGTATCATCGCGTGGACGAACTGCGCCGCCGGCCAAACTGGCGGATTCAGCGTCTGAAGGGCTGTGGAGAACTGGTCCAGTTTGACAACCCGGACACGGTGATCGACCGAATTGACGCTTTTCTGGCCGGGCTTCAGGCCTGAGTTGTCTCCGGCGCTGTCGCGCCGTTCAACCCTCTTACGTTTGCCGCAAGCGGATCGTACATCTCGCCCACGTACTGCTTGAGCATGCGCATGGTGGAGAAGCGCGGCGCGCACGTGGCGATCGACTCTTTGATGCGCTGAATCCACTGGCGGGGGATGCCATTCTCGTCCGTTCGATAGTAGAGCGGCACGATTTCATTCTCCAGCGTTGAATAGAGCGATTCGACATCTGCGGCGTCCTGCGCTTCGGAGGATGCGAACTCGCGCTCGTCACCGATGGCCCATCCGTTCTTGCCGTTGTAAGCCTCGCGCCACCAGCCATCCAGCACGCTGAAGTTGAGGCCGCCGTTGAGCGCGGCTTTCATGCCGCTGGTGCCGCTGGCCTCGTAGGGCCGACGGGGCGTGTTCATCCACACATCCACGCCCTGCACTAGCTGGCGCGCCACGTACATGTCGTAATCTTCGATGAAGACCAGTCGGCCGGCGGTGTCGGCGTTTTTGACCTGTCGATACAGGTCCTGAATCAAGCGCTTGCCCGGCTCGTCGTTTGGGTGCGCCTTGCCGGCGAACAGGACTTGAACCGGCCTGTAGGGATTGTTGATGATGTTCAGCAGCCGCTTCACGTCGCGCAGGATCAATGAGGCGCGTTTGTAGGTGGCAAAGCGCCGCGCAAAGCCGATCGTCAGCACGCTTGGTTCGATCAGCACGCCGCTGGCGATGGTCTGCACCGGATGCTGGCTGTGGGTCACCCACTTGCCGCGCGCGCGCTCTTGCATGAAGCTGGCCAGGCGCCGCTTGTAATGCTTGCGCACCGACCAGAGATATTCGTCCGGTATGTCATGCACCTGCGCCCAGATCGCCGGATCGTCGATGCGCTCGATCCACTGCGGCCCCAGATGCTCGTCGAACAGCCGGCGCATCCGGCGTGACAACCATGTGGTGGTGTGGATGCCGTTGGTGATATGCCGGATCGGCGCGCTGTCCTGCAGGTCTTTCCACATCTTGCGCGACACGTCGCCGTGCAGCTCGCTGACGGCGTTGCATCTGTCGGCCATGCGCAAGGCCAGCACCGTCATGTTGTAGCTGCCGTTGGCGTTGGCCAGGTCCATAAACGCTTCGCGCTCCAGGCCGAGCTCGGTCCAGAAGCCGTTCAGTTGCCGGTCGATCTGCCATTGTGGGAACTGATCGTTGCCCGCCGGCACAGGGGTGTGCGTGGTGAAGACGGTGGTCTTGCGCACTTCGCGCCGGGCCTGGTCGAAGGTCAGGCCCTGTTTGACCAGTTCGCGCGCGCGCTCGAGCGTGCCGAACGCGGGATGTCCTTCGTTCAAGTGCCACACGCCCGGCTCGATGCCAAGCGCCCGCAAGGCGCGCACGCCGCCGATGCCAAGCACGATCTCCTGCGCGATGCGCGTGTCCGGCTCAGGGTTGTAGAGCCGGTAGGTCAGTTCGCGATCGCGCGATGTGTTCTTCGGCACATCGGTGTCCAGCAGGTACAGGGGCACACGGCCCACCTGCGCGCGCCACACCTGCGCCCAGATCAGCCGGTTGGGCAATTCGATCGGCAGCAGCAAAGGCTCTTTGTCCGCGCCGGTCACGCGCGTGATTGGCAGCTCCGCGAAGTCAAGCGGCGCGAAATCGGCCTCCTGCCAGCCGTCCTCGGTGATGCGCTGGCGGAAGTAGCCCTGCAGATAGAGAAAGCCGACGCCGACCATGGGAATGCCCAGGTCGCTGGCCTGCTTGAGATGGTCGCCGGCCAGCACGCCCAGGCCGCCGGCGTACATGGGCAGGCACTCGTGCAGGCCGAACTCGAACGAGAAGTAAGCCACCGGCTTGCGCCAGGGCATGTGCGTCTGGCTGAACCAGGTCGCGGGATGATTCATGTACTCGGTGAAATCGCTGACGCAGCGGTCATACATGAGCGCAAATCGCTTGTCATTGTAGGCCGCGCGCAGAGCGTCGCGCTCGACGCGGCGCAGGAACTTCACCGGATTGTGATACACGTTATCCCACAGCACAGGGTCGATGCGCTGGAAAAGCCGGGGCACTTCGGGATGCCACGTCCACCACAGGTTGTAAGCCAGTTCAGTTAGCTTGGCGATGCGCCTCGGCAGCAGATTCGCCAGAGTGTCAAGTTCCACTTCGGACATTAAAACTCCTCAAACAATTCCAGTCGCCTCGCGCGTTTCGCGCGTTCGGCAGTGCGAATAAAACGTGGGGATTCTACGACAGAATGAATTGCCCCATTGGTTGGGAAAATAGTCGGGAAAAGTCGCCGCCGAGGCGGGGTTGATTCTGCCGACAGCCTGCGTCATCGCTGCGCCCGTTGCCCGCATATAATCCGCTGCGATGTCAGTGCCCGAACATCTGGAAGCAACGGTGCGCAACCTGCCGGCTGAGCCGGGCTGTTATCTGTACTACGACGCCAATGGAAAGGTGATCTATGTCGGCAAAGCGGTTAACCTGCGCAACCGCGTGCGGTCGTATTTCAATCCCGCCACCTGGCTGACGTCGCCGAAAACGGCGCGGCTTGTGCGCGACATCGCCCGCATCGAGTTTGTCGTGCGCGGCAACGAACTCGAGGCGCTCATTCAGGAAGCCGAATTGATCAAGCGGCACCAGCCCCGCTACAACATCCGGCTCAAGGATGACAAGCGCTATCCCTATCTGAAGGTCACGCTGCAAGACGACTTCCCAACCGTTCAGGTCACGCGGCGCATGGAGCGCGACGGCGCGCGCTACTTCGGCCCCTTCAGCAACACCAAAGCCGTCTACGCTACCCGCGACGCCTTGCGCCGCATGTTTCCTTTTCTGGATTGCGACCGGGTCATCACCGGCCATGACCGGCGCGCCTGCATGTATTACGACATCAAGCTGTGCAGCGGCCCCTGCATCGGCGCGGTGAACCGGGCTGAGTATCGCGCGACCATTCAGCGTCTGTGCGATTTTCTGGAGGGCAAAAACGATCAGGTTATCACTGACCTGCAGACCCGCATGGAGCGCGCGGCGGAGAATCTGCAATTCGAGCGCGCGGCCTGGTACCGCGACCAGCTCAAGTCGGTGCAGCACGTGATTGAAAAGCAGCGCATCGTCAGCAGCGCGACCGCCGATCAGGATGTGATTGCTTTCGCGCGCGACGACGGCGACACGTGCGTGGAAGTGCTGTTCATCCGCGGCGGCAAGCTGCTTGGCCAGGAATATTTCGTGCTTGACGGCGCGGAAGGGGCTGACGAGAAGGAAGTGCTCAACTCGTTTCTGCAGCAGTTCTATGGCGAGGCGGCCTACGTGCCGCCGGAGGTGCTCTTGCCGGCCCAGATTGACGAAGCGGTGATTCTGGAAAGCTGGCTGAAGCGCAAGCGCGGCGCCAACGTGCAACTGCGCGTGCCGCGCGGCGAAGCCGACGCCGGCCTGGTTGCGCTGGCGGCGCAGAACGCGGCGGTGACGCTGGCGTCGTTGAAAGCGCAGTGGGAGGAGGACTCGCATCGCCAGGAGGAAACGCTGCGCGAGTTGCAGGATGCGCTGGGCTTGCCGCGCCTGCCGGCCCGCATCGAATGCTACGACATCAGCAATACCCAGGGCGAGGCCATCGTTGGCAGCATGGTGGTGTTTGCGCACGGCCTGCCGCGCAAGAGCGACTACCGCCGTTTTAACATTCGCGGCGTTTCAGGGCCGAACGATTTCGAGTCGATGCGCCAGATGCTCATGCGGCGCCTGCAACGCTGGAAGGACGCTCAGGATAAATCGGACGCCGCCCAGCCGGCCGCCGGCAATGGCGACGCCCCCGCCCGGCGCGCCGTGAATGGCAAGGATAACGACGCTGTGTGGCGTTTGCTGCCAGACCTCATCATCATCGACGGCGGCAAGGGCCAGCTCGGCGTGGCGGTCGATGCGCTGAAACAGTTCGACCTGCTGCACATCGTGCCCGTTGTGTCGTTGGCCAAGCAGCAAGAGGAGATCTTCATCCCCGGCAAAGCGGAGTCGGTGCTGCTGCCGCGCCAGTCGCAGGCGTTCTACCTGGTGCAGCGCATTCGTGATGAGGCGCACCGCTTCGGCATCACCGGCCACCGCCGCCAGCGCGAGAAGATCGGTTTGGCCTCGCGGCTCGATGCGATTCCCGGCGTGGGGCCGGGCCGGCGGCGCAAGCTGCTGCAAGTGTTCGGCTCTGTCGAGGGCTTGAAGGCAGCCACGCTGGATCAGTTAGCCGAGCACGTGCCGCCTAAAGTAGCGCAGTCGATCAAGGATGCTCTGTGAGGCGTATTGCGTATTGCGTATTGCGCGTTGCATCGCCCGTGATCTGTCGTCTGACGACTGACTACTGACTACTGTCGACTGACTACTGTCGACTGACTACTGTCGACTGGTTCCGCCTGACCTGCACGATCTCTGCCATGATGCTGATGGCGATTTCTTCCGGCGTCTCGGCATGAATCTCCAGCCCGATTGGCGCATGCACGCGGGCCAGGTCAGCATCTGATACGCCGGCTTTGCGCAAGGCTTCGACAGTGGTCAGCCATCGTCGCCGGCTGCCGATCACGCCAACATACGCGACCGGCGCGCGCAACAGCGCCGGCAACACCGACACATCGATGGCTGAGCTGCGCGTCACCAGCGCGATGTAGGTAAGGGGCGTCCATGTGATGCGCGCGATCTGTTCGACCAGCGGGCCGGCCAGATGCGCGTCGGCGTCGGGGATGGCTGCCGGCGAACACAAGTCGGGACGGTCGTCTGTCACAACAACGCGGAAGCCGGCCCAGCGCGCCACATGCGCCAGCGCCCGGCCCACGTGTCCGGCGCCGATGATGACCAGCGTGGGCGCCGGCAGGAGAGGATCCACGAACACCTCGACTTCGCCGCCACAGACGCCCGGATCACCGCTCGATGGATCGGCCAGTTGATAGGTCAGCAATCGCGATTTGCCGTCGCGCAACGCCTGGCCGGCCGCTGCAATGACCCGGCTTTCCATCTCGCCGCCGCCAATCGTGCCGGCGAGGATTGCCCCGTCACCCGACACCAGCAACTTCGAGCCGGCGTGGCGCGGCACAGAGCCGCTGGCGCGCACGACGGTGCAAAGGGCGCAGGGCGCGCCGCGCTCAGTGTGTTCGGCGGCGAGTTTCAACACATCAATCGTGTCGCGCATCATGTCACCACACCGGCCGGCTATTCCGACGCTGCGCGCAGGATGGCCCGTCGCGCCAGCACGCCGGCCATCTCGCGCCGATACTCGGCGCTGCCGAGCCAGTCGCCGGGGGGATTCAGGGTGGCGATGGCGCGCGGCAACTCGCGGTCCAGAAAGCCGGCCAGCGATTTCTTCTCCAAACCGAACTCCAGCGCAGTCAGCCGGATTGGGGTGGCTGCCACACCGCCCACGCCGATCCTGACGCTGCCCAGGATGCCATCTTTCACGGCGCAACGGGCAACCACGCACACAATCGGATAATCACGCGGGGTGCGAGCCACGCGCTCGTATGCGAACCGCAGATCGGGACTGGCGATCGGCAGGCGAATGTCGGAGATGAGCGCGCCTTCGCTCATGATCTGCTCGCGGTAGGCCAGGAATCCGCTCAAGGGCGCGCTGCGCGCCTCATCCGTGTGAAGGGTGAGTTCCGCGTCGCAGGCCAGCAGACAGGTGACCAATGGCGAGGCGCTGTCGGCGGTTACGATCGCGCCGGCCAGCGTGGCCCGATTGCGAATGTTGAGGCCGGACATGGCGTGGGCCGTTGTGCGCAGAATGTCGAACAGCGGCGTGTCGGGCAGGTCGCCGGCGCCCTCCACAAGCATCTGATGGGTGACCGCCGCGCCCAATATGAGCACATTGCGCTCGCGGTCGAGGGTGATCTGATCCAGACCCAACGCCGAGATATCGACCATGACCTCGACGCCCTCTGGCGCATCACCCACAAGTGATGTGCCGCCACTGACGATGGCAGTGGCGGGGTGTTTGCGCCGGAGCAACGCCAGCGCCTCTTCTATCGTCTCGACGCGGTGATATTCCTGGACATTGAGCATAGAGAATACAGAACACAGAACACAAAAGACAGAAGTCAGAACACAGAAGACAGAATTCAGAAGATCGCAGGTTTCAGCAGCGCGGCGCTCCAATCGTAATTCGTCAATCGCTCAATTGTCAATCGCTCAATCGTCAATCGCTCAATCGTAGATCATGATGCCGATGCCTGTTGGGCCGATGATACTGCCGATAGTTGCGCCGCAAGGGCGGACCGGGATATGGCCCAGGTCGGGAAAGATGCCCCGTAGCAGGTCGATCAGCGCCTCGGTCTGGGCGTTGGCTTCCGGGGCCAGTTGCAGCACGGCCAGTTCCTGGGGCGACTCGAACTCGGCGGCGAACTCAACCAGCTTTTCCAGCGCCCGGTCGAATGAGCGCACTTTCTCGATGGCGGCGATCTCGCCGTCCTCGATGGACAGGAACGGGATGATGCCGAGCAATTTGCCCAGCGCAGCCTGGGCCGGCCTCAAGCATCCGCTGCGCGCCATGTGCGCCAGATCCTGTGTCACAAATGCGCCGTACAGATGGGGCGCCACCCCGCGAGCTGATTTGATGATGTCGTCACTCGAGTAGCCGTCCTGGGTCAGGGCGCTCACCTGACGCACCAGCACATTCAGGCCGAGGGCGATGGTTTGCGAGTCGAACACCACGATATTGGCCCGCCCCCGGAAAACCTCGGCCGCCAGCCGGGCGTTGCGAGCAGAACGGGTCAGTTTGTCCGACGGCGCCATGACGATAATGTCGGAAGTCTCCAGCAGCGTCTGCTGGAAGGCCTCAGTGTATTCGTCCACGCCGGGCGCCTCGATCACCGGCCATTCGCTGGCCAGGCGGTCCTGCACCAGCAAGGCAAACCCGGCGTCATCCAGATCGACGCCCTCGCGATAGACCTTGTCTCCGAATCGGATGCGTTGCGCCATTACCAGCACCTGGTGGTCGCGCGCCCATGACGCCGGGATTTGGGCCGTGCTGTCGGTGATGATCCTCAGCCGCCGGGGGATACGGGTGTTGCCGGATCTCATTCGATGCCGATGATGAAGTAGTAGTGGGCCTGCTGCCCCTCATACAGGTCCACCACGTGATCAGGGTATTGCTGGCGTGTCTGGTCAACAATGAATTCGGCCTGGCTGCGGGGAAGGTCGTTGCCGTGGTAAAAGGTGATGAGTTCGCGCTGGCCGGCGCCGGCGCGCTCCAGCAACTCGCTCACCACCGCATCGAGTTGATCTCCTGCCAGCGCGAGCCGGTCGTCGATCAAGCCGATCAATTGCCCCTCTGTTGCGCTGACGCCATCGACTGTCACTGTCCGGGTGGCCCGCGTGACCTCGCAGGTGACGACGCGGCGCGACGCCTCCGTCATCATGCGCAGATTGCCTTCCACGTCGCGCTCAAAGTTGAATGCGATGGCGGCTGCGATGCCCTGCGGGATGGTGCGCGTGTTCACCACTCTGGCCGGCACCTCGCTCAACTGCGCCGCCTGTTGGGCTGTCATGATGATGTTGCTGTTGTTGGGCAGCAGGATGACGTGACGCGCTCTGGCCTGTTCAATGGCTTTCAGGAAGTCGTCAACGCTTGGGTTCATCGTCTGGCCGCCGGGGATGACGACGCGCGCGCCCACATCTTTGAAGGCGCGGATCAACCCTTCGCCCGACGCCACGGCAACAATGGCGATCTCCACCGGCGGGAGCGACTCGGCCTGGTTCGCGCCGCGCGCGACGCCGGGAAGGAAGGTTTCGCTCTGGGCCTGCATGTCTTCGACGACTACATCGCGCAACGATCCCAGTTTCGCGCCATAGCTCAGCGGCGCGCCGGGGTCTGGCACGTGCACGTGCACCTTGACCATGCGTTCGTCGCCCATGACCAATGGGCAATCGCCCATGGCTTCGATGTCGCTGCGGATTTGCATCACATCCAGCGCGTCGCCGGGGCGCGCATAGATGAGGTATTGCACGTCATAGCCATATCCGGCCTCTGCCTGCGGTCCCGCGCCGATGGTTGCCGCCCCGGCTGTGACATGCTCTTCGCCCAGCGGCTGTCCGTTCAGAAAACGGCTCATGCCGTCCAGGATTACGTACAACCCATAGCCGCCGGAGTCCACGACGCCGGCCTCTTTCAAAATCTTCAGCAGAGTCGGCGTGCGCTGAACGGATTCATGCGCGGCGCGGGTCATGGCGCTCAACATCTCGCGCAGATCGTGCGAGCGGTTGACCGACTGCTCGGCGCTGTCGGCAATCTCTCGGATGACCGTCAGCATGGTGCCCTCGACCGGGTTGTTGACGCCGGCGTAGGCCGTGCTCACCGCTTCGCGCAACGCCAGAGCGATATCCTGCGCGTCGCACATATCCTTGTGGTCCACCGAGCGCGCAAAGCCGCGCCAGATCTGTGACAGGATGATGCCGGAGTTGCCGCGCGATCCGCGCAAGGCGCCATACGAGACGGCTCTGGCGACTGCGCCGATGTTGCGATCGTCCAGTTCGGCGATGGACTCCCAGGCCGAGCGCATGGTGTGCATCATGTTGGTGCCGGTGTCGCCGTCGGGCACCGGATACACGTTGTAGGAATTGACGATCGCCTCCTGCGCGCGCAGCCACTGGTAGCCGGCCTTGACCAGTTGTTTGAAGCGACGACCGTCGAGGGTGAGGTGATGGCGCCGCTCCCGGCCCGACGCGGCAGGCGAGGATGGGGCCTCATGTTCCACTGGCGACCCCGACGCAGGCCGCTGCTCGCTGGGGGTTGGGGGGGCGCTCATCGGGCCTCCGACGCAGGCGCGGCGCTGCAAAAGACTGTGTGGGTGAATCGTGTCATCATCTCAATTTGTGGATCGGCCCCCTGGGCGCGGCCCCCCGCTTTCACGACCCGCTGGCCTGTTCAATCTTCGTGGGTCACACGCAGAGATGTGACGTGCACATTCACGGTGTCGACCCGATAGTCGGTGTTTTTCTCGATCGCGTAAGTGATCTGTTGCTGCAGGCTGCTGGTGACAGCCTGAATCCGCACCCCATACTCGACAATGATGTTGATGTTGACCATGACCGAATGGCTGCCATCTTCGTTCCGGCGCACTTTGACGCTCAGCCCCCGGCGGGGTTCGCGCCGGGTGACATCGTAGCCGGTGTAGCGCGACGCGATGCCAACGACGCCATAGGTGCTCAACGCTGCGCCTAGCGCCAGACTGAACAGCGCCTGCTGTTTGATCTCAATGGCGCCGGTGACGGCCGGCCTGGTGTTGTCTGTGTCCATTGATTTGGAATATGGTAGACTCAGCCCTCGCGCGCGCGGCGGCAGCGCCTGGCTGGCCCGACGCAGCCGCAAACGTCCGAATCTTAGAGACTTTTCCGAAAATAGCAAGAGGTGATTGCGCCATGGCGAAGTGTTATTTTACCGGCAAGCGCAAGCAGTTTGGCCAGTCGCGCAGCCACGCGCTCAATGCGAGCAAGCGCGCCTGGAAGCCCAACCTGCAGCGCCGCCGCATGATGATCGACGGCCGCATGCAGACGGTGATGGTGTCCACCCGGTATCTGCGCACGCTGGCCAAGACAGCCCGCTGAACATCCCGTCGCCAGTTGCGAGTTGCCCGTTGCCGCACCCGGCAAGCAGCAACTCGCAGCCGGTCAGCGGGGTCTGCCCGCTTCCGCCCTCAACTGTCCGCAGCCGGCGTGAATGTCGATCCCGCGCCGCACGCGGATTGTGTTTGGAATCCCCGCCGCCGTCAGTGTTTCGCTGAACCGATGCGCCTGCGCCCGGCCGGTCGCCCGCCCCGCGTACCCGCCGGTCGGATTCAACGGGATCATGTTCACGTGTATCATGTTGCGGCCCTCTTTCTTTGGGTCGCAGATGGACCGGATGTACGCGACCAGCAACTCAGCCTGCTCGATTGTGTCGTTGACGCCGTCGATCAGCGCCCACTCGAAACTGAGGCGCCGATTGGTCTTGCGGATGTAGTCGCGCGCGGCCAGCGCCAGCTCCTTCAACGGGTAGCGCTTGTTGATGGGCGCAAGCTGATTGCGCAATGCGTCGCTCGCCGCGTGCAGCGAGATGGCCAGATTCACCTGGAGGTTTTCTTCGGCGAATTTGCGAATGCCGGGGACAATGCCCACCGTGGACACCGTGATCCGGCGCGCCCCCAGTCCAAAGCCGCCGTCGCTCTCGGCCTCGGTGAGGCGGCGGATGGCCTCTATGACGTTGTTGTAGTTGGCGAATGGCTCGCCCATGCCCATGAAAACCAGATTGGACAGTCGATCGGTCGATTTTGGACTTTGGATTTTGGATTTTGGATCGCCGTTCGGGACCTGTTGGGCGTGAACCGGGTCGGTGGCGTCTTGTTGGGCCGGCTGATTCTGGAGCGCGCGCGCCACCCACACGACCTGTTCGATGATCTCGCCGGCGCGCAGATTGCGCAGAAACCCCATTTGCCCGGTGGCGCAGAAGCTGCAATCCATCGCGCACCCGGCCTGTGACGAAATACAGGCTGTGCGCCGAATGCCGTCGTACTCCATCAGCACGGTTTCGATCTCGCTGCCGTCCGGCAGTCGCAGCAGCCATTTGCGCGTCCAGCCGTCGGTCGACGCGCGCTCTGCGGCCGTTGACAGCCGGCCGATCGCGTAGTTCTCTTTCAGGCGGGCGCGCAGGCTCTTGCTCAGGTCAGTCATCTCTTCGATGCCGGCCGCAAATCGCTGATACAGCCAGCGCCGGATCTGTCTGGCGTGGAAGGCCGGCTCGCCCCAGGCTTCGAGTTGCTGTGACAGCTGGTCAGCGGTGAGATCGTACAGGGAGGTGGGAATGGAAAGCGCCATCGGCGGCAATCTTACCCCAGCGCCCTGCGCTCATGTGTATCATTGCGACTGATGAATCCTGTCTTTGTCCGAGATGTCATGCGTCAGGGCGTGGTGAGTTGCAGCCCTGACACGACCATTCGCGACGCCGCGCGCATGATGGTCACGGCCGGCGTCCGCGCATTGGTGGTGACCGATGGCGAGTGCGGCCTGGTCGGCATCGTGTCTCAAACCGACCTCGTGGGCGCAACGCTGGTGCGCCCCAACGTGCACTATTGGGATGGTCTGCGCGTGCGCGACGTGATGACGGCGCAAGTGGTCACCGTGACCCCTGATGTGAAACTCGAAGACGCCGCGCGTATGCTGGTGGAAGGCCGCATCCATCGCCTCGTCGTGGTGTCGAGCGATGAGCCGTGCCGGCCGATCGGTGTTCTATCGATGGGCGACATCGTGCGCGATCTGATCCTGGATGCGGACAATGAAGCGTAGCCAGCCGGCTGCGCTGATCCATGGCGCATGGGTCGCGCTGTTGGCGATTTCAGGATGCGCTTTGCCCGGCGTCGCCGACGCCCCTTCCGCCAATCAGCCCATCGCCAGCCCTTTGCCGGTGACATTTGCTGCCGCGCCGCCGCCGGCTGCGACCGACATGCCGGCGCCCCCGGCAACAGCCTCGCTGCCCGAGACGGGCTGGCAGAACCTCCGCCCGGGCATCCAGTTCCGCCGCGCCAGCGTAGACGTTGGCGACTGGGTGGACTGGCTGGTGCTGCTGCGCGTTGATCCGTCACGAGTGGATTTCCAGGCGCGCTATGCCCCCGACAATCCGCAGCAGGTGCGCGACTGGCAACTGCTGGCCGGCGCAGCGGCTGTGGTGAATGCTGGTTTTTTCAACCAGGACAATCGCATCACCGGCCTGCTCATCAGCGATGGCCAGGTGTATGGCCAGACCTATCGCGGATTTGGCGGCATGTTCTTCGTGCGCGACAGGCAACCGGTTCTGCAATGGCTGGCCGAGCATCCCTATCAACCTGATCCCCGCATCACCCAGGCGATTCAGAGCTTCCCCATGCTTGCTCGCGCGGGCCGGGTGATCGACGGCATTCCGGCCAGCGATCAGCGCAGCCGGCGCAGCTTCGTGGGCATCGACCGGGACGGCTGGGTGGTGTTTGGCGTCACCACCATGCCGGTGTGGAGTCTGACCGCGCTGGCGGAGTATCTGGTTCATCGCTCCGACCTGGCGCTCGACAGCGCGTTGAATCTGGATGGCGGGGCGTCGTCGGGGATGTGGGTCAGCGGCGTTGCCGATGGGTTGCTGGTCAACTCGATCGACAAAGTGCCGGCGGTCATCGCCGTCATTCCCCGTCCGTAGGCTGCCTGCGCGCGTCGGGCGCGCTGTCTGACTCTTTTGCGCGTTCGCTGCGCCGCTCATAAAAGCACAGCAGGGTGGCGCCATAGCGGCGTTGATCCACCAGCTCCAAAGCCTGAAGCGGCAACGCATGGTATTCGCGCGGGTTGATCTGGACAATGACTGCGCCATCTTCCGCCAGCCAGCCGGGGTTCAGGTCGATGGCCAGCACGGCGCGATCCCATAGCCCCTGATATTGAGGCGGGGCGACGTAAATGAAGTCGTAGCGCGTGTTGGGCAGCCCGCGCAGGAATTGAAAGGCGTCCTGTCGGATGACCGTAGCCCCGGCCTCAAGCCGCGTGATGGCCAGGTTCTGCTGAATCGTGCGAATGGCCAGCGGCGCGATGTCGAGGAAGGTGCTGCGCGCCGCGCCCCGGCTCAAGGCTTCGATGCCGATGGCGCCGGTGCCGGCGAACAGGTCCAGCCAGGTCGATCCCTGCACGTCGTCGCCGAGGATGTTAAACACAGCCTGCTTCACACGATCTGTGACGGGTCGTGTGGCGCTGCCGGGCACGGAGCGCAGCCGGCGGCCTTTTGCAAGCCCTGTGTTGATGCGCATGTCAGACTGGCACGTGCGCGGCCGGCGTGGCGACAACCGGCCTGAAGACCAGATCGAGCGACCACTCCTGCGCGCCTCGCCGCGCATGCCAGATGCCGGCAGTCGGGACGTGGTTGCCGTTCGCATAGATGTGGCGAGACAGGTCGATCCGCTCGCACGACAGGATTTGCAGCATGGCCTTGATGGGCGACCCGTGCGACACCAGGACAACGGCTGAAGCCGGTTCATGCTGCAGGCGGCTCAGGAAGCCGGCGACGCGCGCCTTGACCGCATCGAAACTTTCGTCGTTGCGGTGCTCGGCCAGCGCCGGCTCGGTGAGCACGGGCAGGCCGGTTTCGCCGGCGATGATGTGCGCCGTGTTCTGCGCGCGCTCCAGCGGTGAGGCATACAGGCAGGTTACGCCCCGGCCTGCCAGGTACAGGCCGGCCAGTCGCGCTTCTGCGCGCCCGACTTCCGAGAGCGGCGGCCCCGGAGGGCGGTCGTAGGCGACTCCCGTGTTTAGCTGTGGATGTCCATGCCGGACTATGTAAAGATCGGTGATCTGCATCGCGTTTCTCAGGGCCACGGCGACTACGCAACATGAAATGCCAGGCGCGCAACGGCTCGCCGCGCTGGCTATTCTACCCGGCACTCCACCGGCGCGCTGCTCCAGCCGCCATCGCGGCGCTGATAGCACCGGCAATACTCCGAGTCCGGCTCGAAGCGCAGACCGTCATCCCATTTCAGATAGCGGACGCGTATGCGGGCGCACTGAACGGTGCCCCCGGAGTCGTCGTTTGCGGAGCGTACGGGTGTGGCGATCGACCACGCCAGGCCGGTCACCGACCGGCGCTCGCGGATCGTCCAGACCCGCGCTTCGCGGATTGGGTCGCCCGCGTTGATGACGATTTCCTCGCTGAGGAACAGATAGAACGCCAGTCCGAGCAGCAACGGCAACCCCAGCGCCAGCACGGTGACGACGGCGATGCCGGCCCGCTCGGCCCACCGCTGCAGCCGGCGCCTGGGTTGCGTGACGGCTTCTCTGACGGGCGCATTCTCAGGGGGACGCTCAGGCGTTTCGGTTGCGAAGCTGAACGGATCGTCGCTCATAGTGTGGTCGCATAGTATAATCGGCGGGCTTTGGCGCCGAGCAGCCGGCGAAGCGCCGGGGATGTGTCGAAACTGGCAGACGAGCATGACTTAGGATCATGTGGCGCAAGCCGTGTGGGTTCGAGTCCCACCATCCCCATCGCTGAGCGCACATGCCAGAAGACAGACGACAGAGCGCAGACAACAGAACGCAGACGACAGAGCACAGACAGCAGCGCGCAGACAACAGAACGCAGATTACAGATCGCGGATCGCCGCGCGCCAATCCAGAATCCAAAATCCAAAATCGAATCATGGATGTCCAAATCGAACACCTTGACACGCACGAAGTGCGATTGACGATTCCCGTGGCTGATGATGTGGTCACGCGCGCGCAACGCGACGTTGCCCGCAAGCTCTCCAAAGATTTGCGCATCCCCGGCTTCCGGCCGGGCAACGCGCCATTGAACGTTGTCATGGCCTCTGTCGGCCCGGAAGTGTTTGCCGCTGAACTGGCCAACGAACTGGCAGCCAGGGTTTACAGCCAGGTGATCGACGAAGCCGGCATCGAACCTTACGGCCCCGGCCAGTTGGAGGACCTTAAACGCGAGCCGACCCAGTTGATCGTGCGCGTCCCGCTTGAACCCGTCGTCGATCTCAAGGATTATCGATCCATTCGCCTGCCGGTTTCTGCCGTCACGGTGACGGATGAGGAGATCGAGGCGCAATTGCAGGACCTGCGCGAGGACAACGCCATCGTCGAAATGGTGGAGCGGCCGGCGCAGGCTGGGGATGTGGTCGAGGCCGTCATCGTCGGCGTCTCCGAGGGCGAGGAGCTGCTGCGCAGTTCACGCCGGCCTCTGGTGCTGGATCACGAGCGTGTGGCTA
>Ga0272446_1000792_pt1 | contig 48101 bp, 46 predicted proteins | sample YNPCB0061_FD_194587 | JGI IMG/M metagenome (GOLD analysis project Ga0272446, IMG submission 194587) | Hot spring microbial mat communities from Yellowstone National Park, WY, United States - YNP-CB-006-1 | ecosystem: Environmental > Aquatic > Thermal springs > Hot (42-90C) > Sediment | place...
ATTAACCGGTGAGAAATTAAGGTTGCTTTTACTTTTTTTGATCAAAAGCTAAATAAAATGCTATACTACAGTTATGTCATACATAACTTCTCGCGACTTCTCTCATGTTAGAGGTTTACAAGGGATTTCAGATAAACAAATAGAACAACACATTGCCCTTTATAATGGATATGTTACGCAAACTAATCTACTATTTGAAACTCTTTCCTCACTATCTCCAAATGAATTTAACACCCCATTATATAATGAGTTAAAAAGACGTTTTGGATGGGAACTCAATGGTGCAAAATTACATGAATACTACTTTGACAATCTTAATGCCACTCCTTCCTCTCTTGATCCAGAGAGTGAACTTGCGCGCGCGATTACAGAGCGTTGGGGATCTTATGAGTCGTGGAGGCAAGATTTTATAGCGACAGGTATGATTCGAGGAATCGGATGGGCAATTCTTTACCAAGATATACATACTGGAAAACTAAATAATCAGTGGATTACGGAGCATGAATGTAATCATTTCCCGCATGGTCATCCTTTACTTGTAATGGATGTATGGGAGCATGCATACATTGGTGATTACCTTGCTACTGAAAGAAAAAAATATATCGAGTCCTATATGAATAACATTTTTTGGCAAAAAGTGATGGAGCGATTCAATAAAAATGCTTGAAGATTTAGACCACAGTAAAAAAGAACATTCCCATACTATACATCCACATCGAAAACAATTTTGGGACTCAAAAGGTAAAACATGGTCAGTAATTGGGATAGTGCTCTTTACCTTAGGTGTAAGTGGGTGGATCCCTGCACTGACCCACAATGTACACCTCTTAAATGTAAAGTTTAGTCATATTACTGACATAATTTATTTTCTTTCGCTTATTGTAAATACAATAGCCGGGTACTGTGTTCTTCGTGGCCAGTTAGAAGCAGGGATTGAAAAAATTTCAATATGGCCTCTTATTGGAAATGTACTTTTTCCGATACTTTTTTTTCCATGGCTTTGGGAAACTACTTTGAAATCACCTCAAGAGTCATGGAGTGCGCAAAAAATACTATTACTCTATTTCATAATTATTGCGGGTGTTGCTCTCGTAGTTTTTTTTAGTCTTACCACGGCAACTTCAAAAGAAAAAAATATTGATACGACAGAAAAAAATAAAGTAACTCAAAAAAGTGTTAAGGAAGAACAACAAGTTGAAAAATCTTTACAGCGTAAAGGTAGGGGTCATTATGTAGTACAAGAAGAGGGATGTATCACCTCTGTTGCTGCATACATTGGCGTTGAACAAGATTGGAGAAATCGTTCGCAAGTGACATCGGCATGGCAAAATGTGATAAAAAGTCTCTCAAACGACTACCCTTCCTTATCTCAAGAGATAGGTACGCGTCTTGAGAGTAATGCTCCTGCCTATAACGCAATTATTTCTTGTACTCTTGTGCAAAATAGTACTTTATGCGCAGGTGTTCAAGGAAATGAATATGGTATGGCTCGTATTGAAATAAAATGTCCTGATCAGCCATTTGGATTTATTCCTGATTGGAGATTAACACGCATACTTAACCATATTACAAGATAGGTATGATACACTAATTATATGGCAGTCACAATTACTTTCGCAGGGGCAGCTGGTGGAGTCACAGGATCAAAACATTTATTAAAATGGGGATCACATCAAGTGTTGCTTGATTGTGGCATGCATCAAGGCCGTCCTGAAGATGTACAAAAATTTAATTACCGTTTCCCTTTTGAGCCGTCTGATATAACTGATATTGTATTATCGCACGGACATTTAGACCACTGTGGGAGCATTCCCACTATGGTAAAAAGAGGTTTCCGTGGAACAATCTGGTGTACTCCCGCAACAAAAGACGTTGCATATTGGATTATGAAAGATAGCGCAGCAATTCAACAAATGGACTTTGAATATGGGAGAATAAAATGTAGTCTCACCGAAAAAGAGTGTGCTGAACCATTGTATACTATCGATGATGTTGAAGAATCAATGAAATATTTTGTCACAGTTCCATATGAAAGTTGGAAAGTGGTAGCACAAGATTTTCGAATAAAATTTTATGATGCTGGCCATATTTTGGGCTCAGCAGTGTGTCTTGTAGAATTAAAAGACTTAGATCAGATTAAAACTGTAGGATTCTCTGGAGATTTAGGACGCGAAAATATGCCTATTTTAAGAGATCCAAAAATAATAAAAGAGCCAGTACATCATTGGATTACTGAATCTACCTATGGAAACAGAGTTCATGGGGATATTCAATCAGTTGAAAAAAAGATCGTTGAGTTGATTACAAAAATAGCAAAAAGAAGGGGGAAAATTATTGCGCCTACTTTTTCACTAGGGCGTACACAAGAAATAGTATATATACTCCATAAATTAACTGATAGGGGAGCAATACCTCGCATTCCAATTTTTGTAGATAGCCCTCTCGCAGCAAGTATTACAGGAGTATTCTCACAACATCTTGACTGTGTTGATGAAGAGACACGAGAAGAATTTATAAACAATCATGAAAATCCTTTTGGTTTTAGGAATCTAACATATACGCGAGATAAAGCTGCATCTCAGCTTCTAAATACTACTCCAGGACCAATGATTATTCTTGCTGCATCAGGAATGGCGAACGCAGGTCGTATTCTTCATCATCTCTTACATGGAATCGAAGATCGGAATAACTGCGTTATGATTACTAATTATATGGCAAAACATACATTAGGAAGATACATACAAGAAAAAAGACCAGTTTTGAGAATTTTCGGTCAAGACGTAAATCTACGTGCTGAAGTTGTTGAATTTAATGAATTTTCTGCACACGCAGACTGGCCTGCGCTTGTTGATTACACAAAAAAACTTGCAGATTCAGGTGCTTTAAAAAGTGTGTTTCTTGTACATGGAGAGGAAGACTCAGCACTTGCACTTCGTGAACACATTCATGATGTACTTCCTCAAATGACCGTACATATCCCTGAGCTTTTTCAGGAATTTACCCTTTCTTAACCCCTTTTTTTTTATGACACCAAGTCCAAAACCACAATGCAATAATATCTTAACTGAATTGTTAAGTGATGCAACATGGAGAATATTTCGCATAATGGCAGAATTTGTTGACGGCTTTCAATTTCTCAGTGAACAGGGACCAAGTATTACTATATTTGGATCTGCGCGAACCCCTGAGGGGCATCGCTCATATGAAGAAGCACGACGACTTGGTGCACTTCTTGCCAAAGAGGGGGTTACAATAGTAACTGGAGGAGGTCCTGGGATAATGGAAGCAGCAAATCGTGGTGCATTTGATGAAAATGGGCATTCAATTGGATTAAATATCGAATTACCCTTTGAGCAGAGGGCTAATAAGTACATCACAAAAGGAATAGGATTCCACTATTTTTTTTCAAGAAAAGTTATGCTTTCAATTTCATCGCTTGCATATGTATATTTTCCAGGTGGTTTTGGGACACTTGATGAATTATTTGAAATTGTGACACTGATTCAAACAAAAAAAATGTCTCCCTTACCCGTAGTGTTAGTGGGAAGAGATTTTTGGGAACCTCTTAAGGATTGGATTGTTGAAAATATGCAAAAAAAACACAAATACATCTCTCAAGGTGACGAAAACCTTTTACATATTGTAGATTCAGCCGATGAGGCCTATAGATATGTCATGGATAAAATTAGTATGGTTTGTGAATTACCATCAAAAAAATAAGTTTTTTTAAATATCGGAGAATTATATTGACTTATTTTAGTAGGTGAGGCAATTTCATTTTATGCCTCGCGCATTGCTTGCTCTCTCTGGTGGTGTTGACTCTGCAATTGCTGGATTACTTCTCCGTCAGCAGGGATGGGATATACACTCAGTTTTTATACGTGTTGATATAAGTGAAACAGAACCACTACTTGCTGGACAGTGTCCTTTTTCTGCAGATATTGCGAGTGCTCGTACTGCTGCAAACCTTCTTGGCATTCCGTTAACTGTTGTGGACTTTGGGAATGAATATTTTGAAAAAGTGTGGCAACCAACATTAGAGGAATATAGTGAAGGCCTTACTCCAAATCCTGATATTTTGTGTAACCGTTTTATTAAAATCGGTGGATTAATGGAGTTACGTGAAAAATTCAGATGTGATATCCTTGCGACAGGACATTATGCACTTACTAAAGAGATTTTACATGATGAATGGGGACTATACGCAGCTTCATTTAATCAAGAGGGAAATGAGAACCCAAAAGATCAATCTTATTTTCTCGCAGGAGTAAATCCTTCAGTTTTGCGTTATCTTCGATTTCCATTAGGCACATTGCAAAAATCTCAAGTAATTGAGCTCGCAAAAGCAAAGGGGTTTCCTCAGTCACGTCGTCCAGAAAGTCAAGGAATTTGTCTTTTAGGAAATATTTCAATGGAGAAATATCTTACTACCGCGCTCTCCCTTTCAAGGGGTGACATTCTTAATGAGTATGGTGAAAAAATAGGAATTCATAACGGTGCTGCGCGCTATACAATAGGCCAAAGAATTGGCGCAGGCATTCCTTCAAGATCTAATAAAGAAAAAGGCTGGTTCGTGGCATATAAAGACGTTAATAAGAATATTCTTGTTGCAGTATCAGGTCGAGATAATCCTGCACTTTATAAAAACAAAATTATCCTGAAAGAACCTCTATGGTATACCTTTTTTTCTTCAGACTCGTACCCTGTGCGATTTAAAATTCGTTACCGACAACCTCTTCAAGAGGGAATATTGTGCTTAAAAAATAATGAATGGTCATTGATACCTGAAACATCTCAATTTGCCCCTGCACCTGGCCAGACAGTGGTGCTCTACGAAACGCAAGAAAATCCACCTCGTGTGATCGGGAGTTTTAAGATAGGGTAATTCCATGAGAGATAACACACTTTATCGAATACTTGAGAGTGTACCCGCTCTTTTAACGTGGAGCACATTACTCTCAGCAATATTGCTGGCTATTTTTAAGCCAGTTACAGCAATGATTGTAATAATAATCTTTGATCTTTATTGGTTTTTAAGAATTAGCTACTTAAGTATCTACTTATTCCAATCTTGGAAGACATACAAGATTCATAGAACAATCGACTGGTACAAGAAATTAGAACTCTATGAAAATAATCCTGAAAGTCCAGTTTCTGAGTGGAAAAAATATTATCACTTAGTTTTTATTCCTACATATCGAGAGTCAATTTCTGTACTAGAAGAAACATTTTTATCATTATCAAAATGTAGTTACCCTTCAGATAAAATCTTAATTGTACTCGCGGGAGAAAAAAGGGATGAAAGTAATTTCTTGAAAAATGTAAAAATCCTAGAAGAGAAATTTCGATCTATGTGGTCTCGCGTTTTAGTAACACTTCATCCAGATAACATTCCTGGGGAAATTGCTGGTAAGGGTTCAAATATTCATTGGGCAGGACAACGTGCCGAGGCATGGTTAGAGAAACAAAAAATTCATGAAGATTTTGTAATTGTTTCTACGTTTGATTGTGACACTCAACCACACCCACAATACTTCGCATATCTCTCGTGGACATTTCTTCATACTCCAGATAGGTATCAATGCAGTTATCAACCTATGGCTGTATATTTTAATAACCATTCACTCTCTACTCCATTAACTCGTGTTGTATCGAGTTCTACGACATTTTGGCTTCTTTCAGAACTTTCACGTCCCGAAAGGCTTTTGACATTCTCATCACATAGTATGAGTTGGAAAGCGCTCCGTGCAGTAGGTTTCTGGCAACCAGATATTGTCACAGAGGATACAAGAATTTTTTTACAATGTTGGTTGTACTATCGAGGAGAGTATCGGACTGTTCCTTTATTCATTCCAGTTTCAATGAGCACAGTTGATGTGCCTTCTTTATGGCAAACTATTAAAAATCAATATAAACAAATGAGGCGCTGGGGGTGGGGGGTAGAACACATGCCTTATCTATTTTGGAACATTTTACGTCATCCTGAAATTCAATTTTCTAAAAGATTTCGCTATCTTTGGAATATTGGTGAGGGGATGTACACTTGGGCCACAGTTCCTCTCATCATATTAATACTCGGGTATATTCCTTTTTACTTTTATCAAGCAGGAGATTTTCAAACTGATTTTTTAGTCGCATCCACTCCTGTTATCCTAGAATGGCTAATGAGAATATCCCTAATTGGGGTATTTAGTGCTGCATACCTCATGTGGCAAATGCAACCACCTCTCAATTCTTCTGAAAGAAAATGGAGTAAGATACGGGCTATTATTGTTTTTGTTGCGCAATGGCTTCTTGTGCCAATATCATTAATATTTTTTGGTTCATTACCAGCATTAGATGCACAAACAAGGCTCGCACTCGGCAAATATTTAGGTTTTTGGGTAGCGCCAAAACGAACTGAGAAAGAACTTCTTTCATAGCATAAATTTTTTTAATTATTTCTCTTTTATCATTCTTTTCTTTCCTTCTTCTTGCCAAGAAGAAACTCTATGGGACATCCCGTCTTTTGTAGTTGCCCACCATTGATTATTTTTAAAGGTTAGACCGGCAGGTAATTGATTTTTTACACGCTCATCTATTGAAAATATTTTAAATCTCCCACGAGGACCCTGTACCCAGATTCCAGGAAAAGGCGCAAAAGCCCGCACCTTTCGTAAAAATATTTCTGAGTCTATTTCTAATAACGTCACTTTTTCATCTTGTGACGAAATTTTTTTTGTATATGTTGCTTTAGTCTCGTCTTGAGGATAAGGGGTAATTTTTTTTTCCATAAATGCGCATACAGTATCATAAAAAAAGGGGATACCTTCTTTGAGAATTTTTTCGGTTGCGGCTTCTCTATTATCAGTGTCACTTAGAGCAATTTTTTTTTGGTCAAGGATAGGTCCTGTATCGACTCCATCATCTAACATCATTACACTCACTCCTGTCTCGGTACACCCATCTAAAAGTGCACCCATGATTGGATTCGGACCACGATAGAGAGGGAGCAGAGACGGATGAAAATTTATAAAGCCTTCTTTTGCACATTGTCTAGTTAAGGGTCCTAATATTCTTGGATACGCAACTACTAGTGCAATATCACATGGTATTTTTTTTATCTCGTCAACAAACGATAATGTAATTTTCTCAGGATTAAATACCTTAATATCTTGCTGACTCGCAAAGTCGTACACAGGAGAATTGTGCAATTTCATTCCCCTCCCAGAAGGTCGTGGTGAGGTAGTAACAACATATTGCGGTCGAGAAAGCCAATATAAGTACTCTTTAAGAACTCGATACGCAATTTCAGGACCTCCCCAGAATGACCATGTAAAAGAGTATTTTTTATAATTTGAATCCATGAAAAGACGATACTAAATCAACACCACGAGTAATTTTAAAGGCACGGTCAATAAATAAAACTCCTTCTAAATGATCTATTTCATGAAGCCAACATGCAGCCTCTAAACCTTGTGCTCGAATTTTTTTCTTACTTCCATCTAATGTGGTAAAGCTCACATAAACTTCTTCTGGTCGACGTACGAGACCCCAAATTCCAGGTAAAGAAAGACACCCTTCTTCTTGTATTTGTAGATCTCTTGAGACTTTGAGAATTCGAGGGTTAATAGCAAATTCTACTTCATCATTTCCTTTTTCTGGATTTCGAGTAACTGCAATAAATGGCCGATCATCGCCAACTTGGCGGGATGCAAGACCAATTCCATTTGCTTTGCGCATCACATTTATAAATTCAATTGCATAATCCTTCCCTGGGAGGGGGAGTGTCAATTCATTGCTTTTTTTTCTCAAAGAGGGGTCTGGATAAGAATATATTGAGATAACACTCATCCTTGCATGATACTATTTTTTAAGTAATTTGCAATATATTTGCTAAATTTGGGTTTTTACACAAAAGCGTAATTTTTACATCTGGAAATCGCCAGACTAGAAAATAAATATAACTTCTAAAATCACTTTCTCTATATCGAGAGGGGAGTGCCAAATCAGCATCAACACCTACATAGGCCACCCATTGAAGAGGAGGAAAATTCCAAAGAGGTACTCGTGTAGTCACTAAAATATTCCTTGCAGCAGTTGGTTTATAATTTTGAATATTTGTACTAATCGAAACATGTTCGTCTGTTGGGAAGTATCTTTCTTTCAATTCTTTTGCCAAGTGTGAGCACCCATAAGAACGCGCATAAATCTTCAAACTACTGCATAGAGGACAAACTTGTGATGGCTCCTTAGTCAAGACTCCATGAGTTCCACATACCCAGTTTCCATTTTCAATGGTATATAGTGGTTTGAGGCAACCACTTATTTCACATCTTGCAATCCAACCACAATCAGCGCATTCCCAAATTCTCTCAGAGCCCCTGCGATTATAGATAATAATACCATGAGATTTCTGATTCATTTTTTCTTTTATTACATTATTAAGTGATTCTATAATGTCACCTTTTGGATATAACTGCGTAATTTTGGTTGCTAAAATTTTTGGAGTAGGCCCATAAATTGCAATGACTGGATAGGAGACTTTTTTCCATAATGTGCATACCTCAGTCGCAGAGATATACGGATGAGCCCTTTCTGCTCTAAACCATTGACTTTCTGGGAAGAGTACTATTCTCTTTTGTGTATTTGACCACGGAATGAAAAAGCCCCTTCGTCCGGTCACAATAATTCCAGGTGTAGAAATGGAGCGTTCCCATAATTCAGAATTTTTTTTTGTCCACTTTCTTGGAGAAGTACTTCTTATAGCGACGCATCCTCGCAAAAAAAGTTGCTCAATAATAAACTTCTCAGCTTCTTCTGTATCACAAAATACAACTAATTTTTCACCTTGTGCTACAAGATCTATAAAAGCGTTACATGTATCCTCATAACTTGATCCGAAGTCTAATTCAGTTGCTGTATTAGCGAAAATGATTGGAGTCTCTACTTTTTTATTTTTTACAAAATACAGAAAGGGAATATATCGATATGCGAGCATTGCAGGTGAAATATCATTAAATTCTAATGCAATAGTGATCCAACGAGGGTCAATTGCACTTTGAGTATAAATTCCTTTCTTAATATTTTGGACAGACTCACTAGATTTTTTTAATGCGAGTCCATAAATCATTTTTCCCCTCCACGGAATGGATACTATAGCCCCAGGATATAAATCAGATTCAAACGAATACGTAAAGTATTTCGCTTGGGGTGGAAGTGGTATCGCAGGGATACAATCCCATAAATAATTACCACCACACTCCTGAGATATACCCAATTCCTGTGGTGGAGTCATATGCGTAAAGTTCTGGGCATAACGAATGACCAAGCAACATTCCCTGCATAAGTAGCGAGGGTGCAAGCGATGTCTCTGCTATTGCCGCACGTTGCGGATAGATAAAATCAAAAAGTGGACGCATATCTGCATTAAGCCATGCTTCACGGAATTTAGCATCAAACAGTCTTCCTTCGGGAAGAGGAGGAAAAGGTGATCCACGTCGTAGTGCCTGGCTTAATGTCCCTAATACACAAATTCCACAACGACGATGTGCACCCTCAACTATATCTCTCCAAAATGTACCTATACGAATTAATTGATGCATTTCAGCATCTCTTGGTATCCCTACTGATACTATTTTCATACCTGTTTCATGAAAAGGAAGTAATCCTAGCAATGCAGGCTCACGTGGCTTTATATGAGAAATCATTGCTGCATCCTCACGTCCTTCAAGAGCTTGACGCATTCTATATGTTAACTGTATGTCGGTAACAAATTCAGGTAAGCTCATCGCATCTGAAAACATTGAAAAAGAAAGTTGAAAAGGCGAGCTAATATTTAATCGCAACAACCGATCATTTTCACTATGAGCATAGATTACAATGAGAGAGGCAACACGCCGCATGACGAAGTGCTGAACAAGTTTCTCAGTCGCACTTTTTAGAGGTGAAAAAAAATCTACAAGTTCTTTCCTAACAGGAAGTTGTAATGGAGAATAGGGGGTAATTCCAGCGGCTACTATCATTGACCAGAAAGACTACCAATAAGTGAAGTAGGATTTTGTGACTCTTGAGTCATCTCAGCAACAAGAGGTACTGAAGGATTCGTATTTTGCACAGAGACATCATCACGACCGTATGTTGGTTCTGGTAAAGGTATATTAGATCCTACTGCTAGCGGAGGAAGTCGAGTTTGATTTTCAATCAAGGCAGGATTGACTCTAATGATATCTTCCTTTTTAAAGCCCAATTGTAAGAAATCCAATTCAGAAGCAAATGGTTGCACGCCCTTTTCGGTGACCAAAAAAATCGTTTTATTTTTTTTCAAATTACCCATAACAACTGTTCCCGCCGGGAAAAATTGTGCAGGACCAGTTTTAAGATTTTTTAAAGTTGCAGCTGATAATACTATTGCACGCCTCTGTCCATAGCGAGCTCTTCTAATTTCTTGGGTCGGAATAGGATATTTAAATCCTTGTTCAACCCAAAAGAAATTTTGCGTACCTGATTGTTGAACAAGTTGACCAGTAGGAAAACGATCCTGAGCAGTAATCATACGACCAAGAGGAATCATATCGATATCTTCAAAATTGACATCTTCAACCTCTTCCGGATTAAAACCTAAAATTCTAAAGACTTCTTCATTCTCAATAGCATGACGATATCCATTTCTTAACAGATATACTGAATTTAAACTGCGAAGGAGAGAATATTCAGGAAATTTAATTTCAGGTCCAATGGGAAATTGTTCTAAGTCAGCTCGAGTTGCGGTGACTGGAGTGCGTGCTTGTGTACCATTTGCGTGACTCTCATATACTCCTCTTGAAGAGAATTTTCTTCTTTTTCCATCTCGAATAAGCCAAAATTCAGGATCTTTACCACTCTCTTGAATTTTGACGATTTGTCCATCTGCAAATGGGCGAAACCAATAGCGTTGCCATAGTCTCCATAAGTTTAAATTGCCAAAAATATGTGGGGTATAATTATAGAGCGCTGCAGTAATACGATTTTGTATTGATACTGGAATTCCGCTAATAACATATGTCCCTCCAACTCTAAAGTTATAACGTTCAGGTTCTTGAAGATATCTTTGCATTTGTCGCGCGGCTAACCTCACTTGATTTGGAAAACCTTTAAATGATTGTAAACGCGGATCATCCATGGAGCAATCATCACAAATACCAAAGCCAGTAGCCCAATCTAATGCTTTTTGAGAAGGTATTGGGTTTTCTACGAGACTTTGTTCTTTTTGTAATTTTACAAGTAAAAATTGTGCAGAAATATTATGATCCTGAGCTGCGCGCGCAATAATTTCACTAGCTTTTAAAAATCCATCTGCAGTGAAAAATGATCTATTTGCGAGACCTGATTTTCTTTGAACTAAAAAAGATTCTATATCACGCGCAGTTAATTGGGGTGCACTGAGAACATATTCATCAGGTATAATAGTATTTGGGTCAAATCCAACAGGTAAAGTTAAAGGAAGAGCCTGTCCATGTACACTAAAAGGCAGCAGTAAAATTCCGATTAAACTACTTGCAAAGAATCGTCTCAAAATCTTGTTAAAAAACATTTTTTTCTGTGGAATCCACATATTTCTCATGCTAGCATATTTTATATTCTATAGCGAGAGTATTATACTAAAAAATACAAAATTATGCTTCCTACACTCTCTCCATTCGGAATCAGATTTTCTTATTTTTCAAATGAAAGCGAGGTATTGGATGCGGTGATAAAAAAAAATTGTGACCACATTCTCACCATAAATCCAGAGTATATAATTTTAGCACGAACCGATCCCTCATGGCGTGCACTACTAGAATCTACTCCATCAATGATCGATGGTGTCGGAATTATTTGGCTCTGGAGAATGCATCGATTAAGAGAAAAGGGATGTTCTCATATCTGGGCATTTTTTTTATCAGTATTCTCAATTATTATACACCCCGCACGATGGTCTTATGAACCGCATCGTATGCCAGGTAGTGAAATTTTATCTTTACTTAATTATCCCGAAAATCAATATCGATCTCTTTATTTACTTGGAGGAACATCAAACGAAATCAACGGTTCGTTTTATTACATAAAAGATAACTATCCAAATCTAAAAGTGAAGGGTAAAAATGAAGGACCTTTATTTCAAAGATCAGAAATAAAACATCATATACATACACATATTTGCGAAAAAATTAATGCTTCACACGCAGAAGTGCTCCTTGTTGCATTTGGTTTTCCGAAACAAGATGAATGGATAGCCAACTGGAAATCAAAACTTTCGTGTATAAAAGTAGCTTTCGGTGTTGGGGGATCATTTGCTTATTGGAGTAATGTTGCCCTTCGCGCCCCTGAATTCATCAAGAAACTTGGCCTTGAATGGTTGTGGAGACTTTGTACTCAACCATGGCGTTTTCATAGAATTTTGAATGCTCTTTCCTTCTTAACATGCAAACATGAAATAAAATATTACCGTTGATTTGTTGATAAACTTTTTTTGTTATTTAAGCTAAACTATACTCATGCCTTCTCTACTGGATACTCCTGAGCGCGTTCGTTTTGCACCTTCCCCAACTGGAGAATTACATTTGGGTGGGGCTCGGACAGCATTATTTAATTTTTTGCTTGCTAAAAAAACAAATGGCTCATTTATTATTCGAATAGAAGATACTGACCAAAATCGATTTGTTGAAGGTTCAGCAGATAGACTTCTCAATGAACTGGCTTGGCTCGGGATTACTTATGATGAAGGGCCTCTCCCTGGAGGAGGGGAGAAGGGGCAATTCGGTCCTTACATACAATCACAAAGAAAATATCATTACCAAAAAATTACAAAAGAATTACTTGAAAATGGGTATGCGTATCGTGATTTTTTGACAAGTGAGGAATTACATCAACGTCGTACCCTTGTTTCCCGTGCAGGTGGAGTTTTAAAAAGAGAGTTTTTGCGACTAGAACCCTCAGAAGAAAAGCGACGTGAAGAAGTTGGTGAACCGTTCGTAATTCGTTTGGCAACACCAGAAAATGGAACTATCAATTTTAACGATAAAATAAAAGGAAAGGTGACTTTTGATTGGCGTCAAATAGATGATCAAGTACTTTTAAAATCTGATGGACTACCAACGTATCACCTTGCAAACGTAGTAGATGATCATGAGATGAGGATAACAACTGTAATGCGCGCTGAAGAGTGGCTACCTTCAACACCTAAACACCTTTATCTTTATAAAATTTTAGGTTGGGATACACCTTCGTTTGCACATGTCCCGTTGATTGTAAATACTGATAAGTCAAAGATGTCTAAAAGAAAAGATGGAGATAAAGTATGGATTTCAAGATATCGTGAACGTGGAATTCTTCCTGCAGGAATGCTAAATTATTTAGCACTACTTGGTTGGCATGAAACAGGAGACCGTGAAATATATACACTTAATGAACTTATCAATGCCTTCGACATCTCTCGATGTCAGAATTCTCCTGCAGCATTTGATATAAAAAAATTATGGTCAATAAATAAAGTCTATCTAGATTCACTTACTGCTCAAAATTTTTATTTATTCGTGATTGATTTTCTTGAAGACAAGAAAAAATCTCTGCTTAATTCATATGGAGAGGGGACAGTGGAAAGACTTATTAAATGTGCACAAGGAAGAATTAGTGCTGGTGAAGAAATCAATGAATTTGCAGACTCGTTTATCATTACTCCGTATGAAGTGCAACTGCTTGCACCCAAGAATGGAACACTACTTGACTCTTTATTTAGCATAGAATTACTTATAGAGCTTTGGAAAAATGTAAGTACTTACGATATTGCAATTATAACTGAAAAAGTATTATCACTTCTTAACACCCATCCACAACTTACAAAAGCATCTCTCCTGGGACCCGTACGTTGTGCATTATCAGGTAAAGAAAAGTCTGTTGACCCTTTCACGCTCTTAAGTGTTTTACCGCATGAAGAGAGTTTGAGAAGATTGCAGTTAGCTCATGCGATGATTATATCGTTCAATCCTGAATTGACCACCACATGAAAAAGTCATTTTTCTTATTCGGCACATTATTATTACTTGTTGTAGTGATGTTCCCATCACCTCCACAATTTGCACATGCACAAACAAGTCGTGAAATAGATTCCCAAATCAAACAAAGACAAAAGCAATTGGATGAACTAAATCGCCGTGTAAAAGTGTTACAATCAAGTATTGAAGTAAAAAGAGCACAAAGACTTACTCTCGAGAATCAAATCTCAATATTAGAAGATCAAATTGCTACCTCACGAATTGAGGTACAAAAATCGCAAATAGTAATCGCTACATTAACCGAAAGAATAAATGAAACTGAACTTGCAATCAGTGCGCTTGAAAACGAACGTATTGAAAAAAGAGAAAAACTATCTCAGCTTTTAAAAGATATACAAATTGCCCAATCACAAAATCTATTAACATTATTCCTTGCAACAAGAAACTGGTCTCAAGTAATAGCCTTACGACAACAGAGGGGGAGTATTGCACAACAGATAACTGAAACACTTGCGTTACTAAGACAAAATGCAGACGCATACTCACGCTTACAACAAAACTTGGAAACTGAACGTGCTGATCAAGTCATTGCGAAAAAAGAATTGGAATCAAAACTTGCACAAATTGAATCTCAAACCGAAGAAAAAGAAGCTATTCTTACTGCAACACGCGCTGAGGAAAGTCAATTTCAAAGATTACTTTTGAAGGCGAGAGATCAATTTGCGGAAGCTAATAATGAAATTCAAACCTTAGAAAGAAGACTAAGAGCAAGGCTAGAAGAAGAACGACGCGCAGAGCAGGAACGACTCCGAAGAGCACAGCAGGCTGCACGCGAACAAGCAGAGAAAGAACGACTCGCTGCAGAACAAAGACGGCGTGCTGCGAGTTTAGAAGAGGTAGGAAGAGGAGGATTATCTTGGCCTGTGGCGAGTCGTCGTATAAATGCATTTTTTAATGATCCAAATTACCCCTTTCGACGTTTCTTTGAACATCCTGCAATAGACATAGGAGGAGTGGAACAAGGTACTCCTGTACGAGCGGCAGCGGCAGGATATGTTGCACGCGCACGCGATGCAGGGATGGGATATAGCTTTATTATGATAATTCATGGTAATGGCATCTCAACTGTTTATGGACATTTATCGGCAATTTATGCACGTCAAGATGCCTACGTTGCAAAAGGAGAAATCATCGGATTATCTGGAGGATTGCCAGGAACCCGAGGTGCAGGAGCTTTAACTACAGGTCCACATCTTCATTTTGAAGTTCGTAAAGATGGTATTCCGGTAAATCCTTTAGACTATCTCCCTTAAATAATTCACACTCGCATATGCGAGTGTGAAAATCTAGGCCTGATGCTTACAAATTATTGTAAATTGGAGCAAAATTTCGCAAAGGATGATCCTTGGGGATATGATAATCCCAGAATGCAACACGCGGTAAAGCACATGCAAACTCTATCCAGGATTGGATACAATCTTCTTCTGGAATAACAAGAACTCTATTCAATTTTTTTGCACGCACATTTGCATCATCCAGCGTTGATGCAACAATAATAATAGACATTGTATAGCGCAATTCACGCTTAAGTTTTACAAAATTTTTTTCTACCGCATCTCCAATATTGTTGATGATAAATTCATTTCTTGGTGGCATATTCACTCCTTAATTATTTTTGAATTATTTTTTATTGAAATGTACAGTGTTAAGATAACCTTATTTCTCATTTAAAAATAAAATATACTCATTTATATAAGACGTCTGAGACGTCTTAGATTGAAAAAATTATGGATTGCTAAAGGCCATAGTACTAGTGGAAATTTCCGAAAAGCTCAAGTAGGTACTCAAGCAAGCCTAAAAATTACTTGCTAAGGGTGTAACATAAAAAGCAGCATTAAAACACCTCTACACAACTACATATTTTATTCATAGTTTTTATTAATACTAAATGAAAATTTTTTCATATTTTTTATTAAAAAATAAAATTTTATTCATAAATAGTCATCAATAAAAGGAGAGGTATATAGTTAGTGTCGCACAATGTTTATTTTACGACACATAATACTCACTAAAATAAAGAATATATATTAATGTTTTTTTATATACACTCGATCACCAAATCTTACATCTATATAATCTAATCTACTATACCAATCGGGAGTTTTTTCTATAGCTTGTAATAATGATGAAATTTGCCAATCAGCCGGCTGACTTAAACTAAATATGAGTGAACCACCTGAAACTAATCGTACAGCCAATCTGTCTGGTTGTGGCCACTCTAATTCAAAATGAGTTACCCTACGTATTTCTGGAAGCACCTTTAGCGCATTCCTAATTTCGATAAGAGCTGAAATGTATTCAGGACTTAACATTTGTAATCCAGTAGTTGGCCATTGCCATGGCTTTAATGCCGTGTCATTTTGACTAAAAGCGATCCATAGTGGATGCTCATCTAGAGATTGAGTAAATATATCTAAGGGTATATTGCTTGGACGATTTGATTCACTATGAAATAACTCCAAATTTTTTTTGTCTGAAATTTTATTAATTTGACTTGAATTGTATAATATACTTTGCGTATCGGATAATTTCATTTCTCTTGGAAGAAAGATTTTTAACCGTGGAACTTCAACCCATTGATTATTATAGCGAAGAGTATCCTCTTGAGCTCTTATCTCACCACTTTCAGATAGGGCAAAAAAACGAGCAGGGATGGTCTCTTTCCCCTCTCCTCTGACGACAACCTCAGCAATAACTTTTGGAATTAAAGGTGACACTTCTATTGTCAAAATACCTTGTAGTATATTTTTTTTAACATTAACTTCGTGAGCTTCACCAATTCTTTCAAGAATTTTTTTTGTTAAAGTAGTACTGTTGATAAAGACGATATGATCAGGCCTTCTCCACAACTGATACCACTTCATATTACTAAGATAATCTTGAAAGACTTCTTGCGGTTCATTAAGTCGACTCCCTCTATAATCAATCATTTGGATACCTTGGGGCTTCCACCAAATACCCCAGAACAACACATAATACAAAATTCCAAAACTGGCTATAAATAGGATTCTAAAAGACCATTTTCTTATATTTACCACCCATGAGTCTTTCTTTTTAACAAGAGTTACTGACTTATGTTTCCACGATGATTGGAGAGGTCTCCTTGGGAGCGTCGCCAAACGTGAAGTTTTATAACGTGCCATGGCGGTTACGTTATCACACTAGAGGTCTCAAGTATTCTTTGAGCATTCCATAGCGTAAAAGGGTTTCAGGAACACGTATTCTCCCGTCTTCTTCTTGAAAATTTTCCATAATTGTAATTATGGTACGACCAAGCGCACACGCAGTGCCATTAAGAGTATGTGCAAGTACAGGCTTATCATCTACATTGCTTTTAAATCTAATTCCCAGTCTCCTAGCCTGAAAATCAGTACAATGGGATGTAGAGGTAACTTCACGATACGTTTTTTGAGAAGGAATCCAAGCTTCAATGTCAAATTTACGTGCAGCTGGATTACCTAAATCACTTGAGACAATATCACGAACACGGTAAGGAATTTTTAAAGATTGTAATATTGACTCTTCAAGATCTAAAATTGCAAGATGTTGCGCATCTCCGTCATCAGGGTGACAAACCACTACTAACTCAATCTTATCAAATTGATGTCCACGTAAGATTCCTCTTGTATCTTTTCCTGCAGCGCCTGCTTCACGTCTAAAACAAGAACTATATCCTACTACACGCAAAGGTTTCCCTGGAGATAAAGTTAAAATTTGATCTTGATAGGCACCCACGAGAGGCACCTCAGAGGTTCCTACAAGGAACAAATTATCCGTTAAGTGATTTACACGATACAATTCTTTCTCGTCAGCAGGAAGAAAACCTGTGCCAAGCATTGCATTTTCTTTTACGAGCACTGGAGGTAATGCCGGTATAAAACCTCGCTCTTGCGCCATACCAAGAACATGAACAATAAGGCTCATCTGTAAATTCACAAGATCGCCACGTAAATACCAAAATCGTGTTCCTGAGACTTTGATACCTGACTCCATGTCAATAATACCCATTTTTTCTCCTAAAGATTGGTGGTCTAATGGCTCAAATTTAAATACTGGTTTATCTCCTACTTCCCTCACAATGACTTCAGTATTAGGGTCTTTACTAATTGGTACAGAAGCATGGTTTAAATTAGGAATCATGAATAAAAATTCAGATTCTTTTTTTGCTACCTCTTTTTCTTTAGATTCAAGGGTACGTAACAACTCTCCCCTCTCTCGAATCTGTGCTCTAATTTCATCATTAGGGCGCACCTTTGATGAGGTGTTAATCATAGCGCGTATATCATCAATTTCACGACGTAGCTTCCTTCGCTCTTTTATGCACGCAATAATTTCATCAAATGGAAGGTTGATATTTCGTGTAACACAATTTTCCCGATATACGTCTGGTCGCTCTAGCAAATCTTTTACATCAATCATAACTTTATATTATACAATTGGTCGCACTGGTGGAAAAGCTATAACTTCTCTCAAATTATCAACTTTCTCCGCAAGAGCACACACTCTATCGATACCAATACCCGTACCAGAAACTATAGGAAGCCCGAATTCAAGTGCAGTCAAAAAATTTTTATCTAATGGCATCGCCTCTTTATCTCCATGTTCTCTCGCATTTTGCTGTTCTTTTAAACGATCAGCTTGGTCAAGCGGATCAGTCAATTCTGTGTAGGCATTCGCGATTTCCCACCCTTCACAGACAATTTGATAGCTCTCCACAGTCCATGGCGCATCAATAGATCGTGCAGCAAGCGGTTTTAACTCATATGGATGTGCATATACCACAGTAGGTTGTATAAGGTTAGGTCGTATCTTCTTTTTATAGATTGTATCGATAATCTGTGCGATTGATGTCACATTTAGAAGTTCTATATCATGTTTAACAGCAAAATCTCTCCAAAAAGAGATATCCTTTAGTTTAGTAATTCCATTATCATGATCAAAGATTTTTACACTAAGATATGTACTAAATAACTCTTCGTAGGAAATCTCATCAATTGTAGTCTCAGTCATCATTCGATATAAGTCAGATTTTGGATATGCTAAATTAAGCGCAAATGATAGTAGTTTTTTTGTGAAAGTGCAGTTATCGCGCCAATTCCATCCAGAAAAGTAGTATTCAAGCATGGTAAACTCAGGTAAATGTGAGGGGTCAATACCTTCATTTCGAAAACATTTTGCAAATTCAAACACTCGAGGAAATCCCGCAACAATAAATTGTTTTAAATATGTTTCAGGCGCAATTCGCAGATACCAATCAGTGTCTGTTGCATGCTGATACGTCACAAATGGTGTTGCATGCGCTCCGCTTGCAAGTGAGGACAAAATTGGAGTTTCTACTTCAATGCAAGAATATTTCCATAAAAAATCTCTCAATGCTCTGATAAAAAGTGCGCGACGCGTCATACGACCATAGATTTCTATATCAGTACCCATTGCAAGATAAGGACGACGTAATTGAGTTTCCTCATCGGTTACTCCATGCCATTTTTCTGGCCAAGAACGCAATGATTTTGCAAGTAAAACCCACTCTCGTACTAAAATTGTAGGCTCACCTGCTTTTGTTTTAAAGACATCTCCTCTAACACCAATCACGTCTCCCGCATCCAGAAGAGATACAAAAGCAAAATCATTCGTATTATCTGATCGAAAAAGCAACTGTATGATCGCTGCTGACTTTTCTTGTCCCACAAAAATACTCATGAACACCATTTTTCCTTGACTACGAATACTTCGAATTCTGCCACTAATTGCATGCGTCAAAGATGATGCAATCCCATCGAGACCTGGTACATCATTTTTCTGCATTTCCTCTAAAACCTTACTGCTAATTTCAGAAGTAAGATACTCCCACCTTATAGGTCTTAGTTTGAGAGGAAGTTGGTCTTTTCGCATGACACGCCTCTCCAGTTCACTTTCTTCAAATGAACTAAGAGGTGCGCCACCAGAACGACGAGCAGAATTCATTTTAAGAAACTGAAACTATGAAATATGAAACTGTTCCTTGCGGGGTGTTCACCATAACATTTTCCCCCGCCGAATGACCTAGTAATGCATGTGCTACTGGAGATGCGTTTGATATTTTTCCACTTACTGGATCCGCCTCATGTGCTCCCACAATTTGAAAAACTCTTTGATGTGTTTTTCCATCATTATTCTGTTGTCGAACCGTAACCATAGAGCCAATTCGCACCGTTCCCGTAGATTTATGGTCTACTACAATGGCAATTTTTAATTGCTCTTCAAGCTCTAAAATTCGCGACTCAATCAGACCTTGCTCATCTCGTGCAGCCTGATATTCGGCATTTTCAGATAAATCTCCCTGCTCTTTTGCTTCGCCAATTCTTTGTGCAATTTCGGGTCGCTTAAAATTTTTTAATTCTTCTAATTCATCTTGCATTTTTTTTAATCCCTCAGGGGTTACGTACACAGGCATAAGTGTGAAAAGGTTACAGTATTGTATAATAAGTAATGTTGATAGAATAACGGATTTTTTAATTTATTACCAGGAAGAAAAAATATTGACTAATTGTTATTTTCTTGTGTAATTTTTTCCAAAAAGCTCTTTACCACTGGAACAGCTGCAGTGCTTCCCTCTTTTCCACGTTCTACAAGCACGGTAATGGCAAACCAAGGTTCATTTTTAGAATTTAAACTGTATCCAGTAAACCATGCATGTGGTGGATGTATAGAAGACCATTGTGCAGTGCCTGTTTTTCCTGCCATTTTAATTTGTGATGAATTCAATTGCCTTGCACTCCCATTAGTCACTGTTTCCCTCATCCCTTCTCTCACCACACGCAAATTATCTTCAGTCACTCTGTTTAATGGAAACGGAATATCTTGAGCGAATGAAAGTCCTTTCTTCACACTCGGCGCACGAATTTCTCCACTTGCAAGGTATGCAGTAAGCATATTGATTTGTAGTGGAGTCACCAGTAAATCTCCTTGTCCAATTCCTAAATTATAGGTATCTCCTAAAAACCAATCTCTTCCCGTACGCTCTTTCCTTTTTTCAGGAGTTGGTACAAACCCAATTCTTTCACCCGGAATATTACTACCTGTGGTTTTTTCAATAAATGGTTTTAACCAATGAGATAACTTTTCTGGACCGAGCGCTTCTATGTTGCCCCATCCACCTGCAATAGCATAGAAAAAGGTATTCACAGACCATGCAATTGCTTTTTTTACATCAACGGTACCATGCCCCCCTGCTCTCCAATCTGGAAAAAATCTGCTACCAACTCTTATACCCCCTGTTGAAGTAACTGTGGTGCGTGCAGTTATTGTTCCTTCTGAGAGTGCTGCAAGTGCATATAAAGGTTTCATTACAGAACCAGCAGCATAGGTCCCTTGAGCAACTCTATCAAGAAGTGGAGATCGCACATCGTTGAAAAGTCGTCTGCTCTGTAAATCTCTTGGATTAAATGTCGGGAAACTTGCATATGCAAGAATTTCGCCTGTCCTAATGTCAGTAATCAATGCAGCACCTGGTTGCTCTTTTCCCGGGAGTAATCCGTGATGTTCACGATAAGACTCTACAAGAGCTTTTTGCCACTTGCTGTTAATACTTACAACGAGTGTAGCTCCATGAGCACCAGGTTGTTTTACTCTTTGCGCAACTTCATTTCCTCTCGCGTCTACGATATGTTCAACAAGTCGTGGCGTTCCTCTTAGATCAGATTCAAAGATTTTTTCTATTCCTGTCTGGCCTATTTCATCACTTGGACGATAAGGAGCTTTTTTCCATTGAGCACCCTGTCGTGCACGTTCATATTGACTTTCATTTATTCTTCCAACATATCCTATAAAATGGCTTAAAAATTCATTTTGCGGGTATTCTCGAGAGGCTTCAGGAATAATTGAATATGACGAGGGAAGATTTATATTCAAAGACTCTAACGCGCTTTCTGGTGAAACCTCAGTTACTACAATAGGCCATAATGAAGAACTTTGAGTTGGTTTTTTGATCTTTGGCCAGGAGGAAGGAGGTATAAATGAATCAGGCCAAGGTCCATTCTGTGGATCAAATACAAGTACATAACGTGGACGATTATCCGCTAGAATTTCTCCGTTCCGATCAAGTATAACTCCTCGTAATTGAGGTTGAATTTCAATACGGACGGTATTTCGGGATGCAAGTGCACTAAAAAAACCCCCATCTTTGAGTTGTAAATTTGTAATGCGCCACAAGAAAATGCCAAAAGTAGAAACCCAGAGAATTATAAAAAAAATAAATCTGTTGAGTGGGACACCCTTATTTATCCTACTTCCTAATAAGTTTTTCTCAACATGAAAAATTTTACGCTCTGCCATAGAATGGGCGACATAAAAAATATCCCATCAAAGAGCTTACCCCAAGCATGCCTAATGTATAAAACCAAACATAAGGAACTAAAAATATTAAACTTAATGCTGAAAATAAGCTTACTAAAATAAAAGTTATTGCATACGATGGAGCATATCTATCAATAAGTGCATGTACAATAAACAAAATTATAATTATTATCACGGAATGTGAAGTAAGATTGGATGTCCATAACACTGAATTCCACCAAATCAGAGCGACTGCCAAGATCATAAATGATGGTTTATTAAAATTTACCATGTATAAAATTGCAAGAATCCATATTCCATTAACCCACACCAACGAGTTAAAATATAAACTCGCTAGTGAAAGAAAAAAGTGGAGTGTAGATGCGAAAATAATGAAATACAAAGTATTCATAAAGATATGACATATGCAGACTCTACAAGCCATGTTTCTGGAGAAGGAGTCTCAATTATAATACGTGGTACCAACATATCTGGCTCATTTTTAATTGAAGAAATTTTTCCAATAAATGCCCCCTGTGCTCCATCTTTTATCGCTAAAGAATAGAATTCATCATTAATCTCTAAAGGGGGATCTTGAAGAGCACTCTCTACACTTCTCAAACGTTTATCAACAAACGTAACAATACTATTGCTACCTTCCCCTTGAACTCCAAATCTTCTCTGAAAAGTTGCAGAAGGTGAAATGGCTGAGATAAAAAAATCTTTATGAGTTGAGGTAACTACCGTAGAGGCAAAACCTTTTTTTAATGGTCTTACTTCAGTAACCAAGCCAACCAATATTCCACTTGATGACACTACTGTTGAGCCAACCAAAGGAGGCATTTCAGAAAACAAAATTGCTTCAATCCCTTTTTTAGTTTGATAACGTGCAACCCAAGTGCCCTTCACATTTCCCATACCATCAGCACCTTCCACCACAGGAATTGCAGCAACAGAAGCATTTGATTGTATAATGTATCGAGTCCACAAAAATTGAAACGCTAAAGGAAGAGACAGTAAAATAAGCCAAGTAATTATCCAAGAGCTTACCATTTTTATTCGCGATAAACGAGGCCTGTTCACCAAACGATGATGATAACCTTTTAACATATTATTTATGAACGAACAGATGCAATTGCAACAAGCTCAAGCAATTCTTTTTTTTCTAATAAAATACCCGTGCCACGCACCACCGCAGTCAAAGGATCTTCTGCAACTCGTGCAGGAACTCCAGTAGCTTTTTGTATTGCTAAGTCAAGATTTCGTAAGAGCGCCCCTCCTCCTGTCAAAATGAGACCTCTTCCATGAATATCTGCAGCAAGTTCGGCAGGTGTTCTTTCTAACGTTTCTTTTATTGCTACAATAATTTTATCAAGAGGACGCACGATGGCCTCATGAATCTGATTTTCAGTCACAGGAATTTCTTCAGGAAGTCCTGAAACAACATTACGCCCCTTTAGGACCCCTGCAAGATCTTGTTCCGTGGGAAGTGCAGTACCTAACTTCTCTTTCACCTCTTCGGCAGTGGTTTCTCCCACCACAATATTAAATCGATCTCGTGCAAATTGAATAATTGACTCAGTGAGCTTATCTCCTGCAAGTTTTAAACTTTTCCATGCAACAGTCCCCCCTAGAGAGATCACTGAAATACCTGTTGTACCCCCACCAATATCTACTATCATACTCCCGCCTGCTTCAGTGATTGGGAGGCGACAGCCTATTGCAGCTGCAACAGGTTCCTCAACTAAAAAGACCTCCCCTGCACCTGCAGACAACACAGCATCTTCAACAGCTTTTCTTTCTACTTCAGTAACTTCAAGTGGTATTCCTACCACTACACGAGGGGCAGGTCTATACCATCGTCGTATAGAGACTTGCTCTAAAAAGTAAGCAAGCATTTTTTCTGCAACTTCAAAATTTGAAATGATTCCATCTTGAAGAGGACGGATAACTTGAATATGCTGGGGAGATTTCCCAATCATTTTTTTCGCTTCACTTCCTATAGCAAGGATAGTATCCGTTCTGACATTAAGCGCAACAACAGAGGGTTCATTAACCACTATCCCTAAATTTTGTGCGTAAATCAGAGTGTTTGCAGTACCTAAATCTATACCAATGTCAGCCCGGAAGCGTGAGAGAGTAGATTGCCACATAGAATTAATATACCTTAGTCCACAGAGCAATGTACTGAGCTTTTTTTCCGGAGATAGGATCAGTGAGTGATGACAGAGAAATTTCAGGTGCAAGGGGGAGGGTGCTAATCACTACCTTCGCCCGAGCTTTTGCTGCTTCAGCTGAGGCTAACGTACCATCCCATCCGGTTAAGACTTGCCCTTTTCCTGATTCAATCCATTCATAAAAATCTTCACCTACAAGCCCAACTGCAGTATGCTCTTTTGTAAACTGTTCATGACGGGAGAAGAGACGTTGTGAAAAATTTTTAAGAAGGATGGGAATAGTCTCGATAAGTGAGGTAAGTGAAACTGACTGCTTCTCCCCTGAAAGCCTATCCACGATCACACATTTATTTTCAGAAAGATCACGCGGACCAATTTCTATCCTCAAGGGGACACCTTTCATTTCCCACTCATTAAATTTCCATCCTGGGGAATATTCCCTTTGATCCACAAACACACGCGTAATTTGAGAAATACTTTTTACGATTTGAGCAACTGCTTCATTTATTTTTTCGTTGTATTCTCCAGATTTGGTAATTGGAATTATTACCACTTGATAGGGTGCAAGCGCTGGAGGTAAGATTAAACCTTTATCATCACCATGTCCTGAAAAAACTCCACCCAACATTCTCGTGCTGACTCCCCAACTTGTTTGATAAGGAATTTTTTGAATACCGTGTTCATCAGTAAAACGAATTCCATAGACGTTGGCGAATCCATTTCCAAGATGATGAGATGTCCCCATTTGTAAGCCTTTACAATCTCTCATTAAACTTTCAATTGAGAGGGTGTATTCTGCTCCAGCAAATTTTTCATGCTCAGGCTTTTTTCCAGGAGTCACCATCAAACATAATACTTCTTTTGAAAATTCTTCATACATTCGCAATGCACGATCTGCTTCCCCAGCAGCCTCTTCGTATGTCGCGTGCACAGTGTGACCTTCTTGCCACAAAAATTCTGAAGTACGAAAAAAGAGACGTGTTCTTTTTTCCCATCTCATTACATTCGCCCATTGATTTACCATATAAGGTAAATCTCTCCATGAATGAATCCAGCGGGAAAAAGTATCATACATAATTGTCTCTGATGTAGGTCGTATTGCAAGACGCTCTTCTAATTTCTCTCCCCCTCCTTCTGTTACCCAAGCAACTTCTGGAGCAAAACCTTGAATGTGATGCGATTCTCGTGTGAGTAATTTCTCTGGTATCAATAACGGAAAATAACAGTTCTGTACACCAGCTGCCTTTATACGAGTATCTAGTAATCTTTGTACATGTTCCCAGATTGCATATCCATAAGGCTTTATTATCATTGTTCCTCTTGCAGGCCCATAATCAGCAATATCCGCAGCTAAAATAAGTGCATTATACCATGCTGAAAAATCAGCACTTTGAGAAGGAATTTTACTATCCATGCAGTGATATTGCCATGAAATTAAAAAAAAATCTACTCACCAAAAATTTTGAACAATAGTCGCGTGAACCATGGGTGTTGCAACTGTTGGCTGTGTGAACTAAACTTACTTATCCTCAAAAAAGAAGTCCTTATGCGCTCGGCTTCTTGTGCAAGTGCTGGACTTGTTTCAGCATCATACTCTCCTGCATGTGCGGTACCTCCAACATAAGTACAAGGGGTCTGATCCAAATGCAAAGTTATGACCACTTCCTGTTCATCATCTCTATGTATATATGCATGAAAGCGAGGATAAAAACCTTTCCCTAAAGGAATCACGAAACTTTCTTGTTCTGGGTTATGTCTAGGACGAAATCTCTGGTACCCAACTTTTTGTAAGAGTATATCGGCACGATCTGGCAAAGGTTGATTCCATCGTAATATCATTTACCTTAAAATTAAATTCCAAATGTCTCTTGCTGTAAGAAGGATGATAAGGCCCAACAAAAAAACAAAACCAAATTGATGTAACCTCGCTTGAGATTCTAATGTCCATTTTCCTTTAAACACATGATCCGCAATCGCAGCTACAACGCGACCACCATCGAGTGCAGGAAGCGGAAGCGCATTTACAAAACACAAATTTAGAGAAAGAATCGCCAAAAAACTCAGATAGGTTGTGAGCCCAGCTGATGCGGCTTGAGATGCAATTACTGCTATTCCCACAGGTCCAACAACATCACCCTGTACACGATGTTCTTCAGAAAATACAGAAAGAATCATTGTAAAAAATCCCGCAATCATCTCTCTCAAAAGAGTAAAGGTATCCTGTGCACCATAGTAGAGCCACTTCCACCACACAGCGTCTCTCTCACGAAACACTTGTATTCCAACTCCTAACTTTCCATCATTTTTAGATTCAAATTTGAGTTCCTGAGATTGAAGTTCGCCCTCAGAGGTTATCCAAGATATTGTCACGGGAAGATCAGCAGCCGATACTATAGCATGTGCGATATCTGAACGAGAATGTATGTCTTTGACTTCACCATTTGGAAAGGTAAAGGATTGGAGTATATCACCTTTTTTCATTCCAATTTTTTCAGCCGGAGAATTTGGGGCAACCATTTCAATTTTGACTTTTGCAAGAGGATCACGAATTGAATCAGGGATATTTCTTATTGGCTGAAAAGGTACAAGAATAGATAAGAGCATCCACGCTGCAATCACATTCATAGTTACACCCGCAAGCAATACCACTATTCTTTGCCATAATGGACGTCGCCAAAAGAGTTCTTTTGCTGGACGATGTGACTCATCTTGGTCATTAAGCCTATCCTCACCTGAGAGTTTCACATAACCTCCTAATGGAATAACGCCTAGGGTGTACTGAATTCCTGTTTTTTTTGATATCCAACTTTTAATTCTTGGCGGGAAACCAATTGAAAATTCATCAATACCCATGCGAAACCAGCGGGCAGCAAGGTAGTGTCCTAATTCATGTATTAGCACCAAAAAACCAAGACCGATCACAAACGCAAGTATTCCCCACATAAATTAATATTTACAAAATTTATAAAGTTAAAAGTTCTTTTTCCTTTTTTTCTTTCATCTCTCTCCAAATTTCCTGTGCATTATGTAAGGTTTTTTGCATGATCTCTAATTCTTTATCATGCGCATTTTCAGATAATCCATTTAACTTTTGTTGTTTTAAATAACGCATATACTCCTCTCTAGGTGATTTAGCCGCAACTTTTGCCTCTTCAACCGCTTGTTCCGCTTCTTTGATAAGCAATTTTCTTTTTTCCTCGGTAGGGGGTTGAAAGGTTAACCGAATCATATTTCCGTCAACAGCCGGCATTGCACCCAAGTTAGCCGCCATCAGAGACTTTTCAATCGCCTTAATTACAGAATGATCCCAAGGCTGAATAATCAGTGTATGTGGGGGTTGTACAGAAATAGAGGCCACAGAGGAAAGGGGTATTTTATCATCATATGCTTCAATAATAACTCCGTCTAACAATGCTGGAGTTGCTCGCCCCACATGTAGTGAGGAAAGTTTTTTTTCTAATCTATCAGTACAAGCTTGTAATGCGCGAGAAAAGTCTTTTATTGAAGTAATAGACATATCCTTGAATATATAACTATTCGGGTTTAAACACAATCCATAACACCTCATTATTTTGTCGATCTGCTCGAAATGCACCTACGGATCTTCTAGAGGGCAACTTGCGTGTTGACCATGAATTACCACTGTCAAAACTTCTATATAACGTTCCATTCATCGCATAAAATAAACGACTAGGATTACTTGGATCGACAAAAAAGTTATTAATCTGAGTTTGATCTGGCGTGGTAATTAGACGAATCATTGTCCATGTCTGCCCCGCATCATCAGACCGCAACAACCCATTTGGGGACGCAGTAATAATTACATTTTCATTAGCATTTAAATAAAAATCTAAAATCTGATTACTTCCTTGAAGTGTTTTCTCCATAATCGGAAGGAATGAAACCCAATTTGCACCTTGATCTATTGAACGCCAGAGACCTCCTCCTTGAGTTGTTACATACAAATTTCTGTTGCTTGAAGGTCCGATTCTAAAGTTAGTAATTGCCTGAGAAAATCTAAAAATCGGAGCCCAAGTTAATCCCGCATCAACCGAACGTAAGAGATCACCTGACTCTAGTGAAGCATACACCGTTCGAGGAAATCTAAAGTCAACCATTACTTTTCGTACAATTGCGTTTGGTCTAGGGTCTTGAAATATCGAAGACCATGTTCGAGCACAATCAATAGATTTTAAAATTCTAGAACCTGCCCCAGCGTATAAAGTGCACTTATTAGATGGGTCGATGGCAATGGTGAGTACCCTTCCACTTCCACCTAATGAACCTTGCCAGCCTCTTCCACCATCAATAGTAAAGAAGAGCCCATTATCTCCCGCAGGGGCATACCACGCGCGTGAGTCAGAAGGATCAGGCACCAAATCATAAAGACCAGTTCCCATTATAGATCGTGCTGGACCCTCTGCAACAAGTAAAGATCCTGACTCTTTCCATTCACCCCCCAGATTTTCACTCTTCCATACACCTGCAGGGCCAAGATCATCATTATTATTACCAAAATTAAAAGGATCAAAATTACACCCTGCCAAGAATATTCCGCATATAAGAGCAAAAAGAAAGTTAAGCTTAAGAAGATGTTTCATGAACTTATTATATGCGACTATTAATATTCAATCCACAGCTCACCCAGTATGCAAGCGAAGAAAATTTATATCCACTAAGAATATGTGCTGCTAGCAGTGCCTCTTTTTGGGAGGTGGTGAGTTGTATTTTCTTTAAATAATCTAATGCAGCATGTATATCTTTCTCTTTTGAAAGAGAAGAAATGATTTTATGAAGTGGGGGTTGGGCAATTACCTGTAAGTTAACCTGAGTATGTGTGAACACACAACGACAGCGAGATCGCACAGTCTCAGGAACTGCATACATGTTTTCAGTAATCAGTATAAAGCAAGCATGTAAGGGAGGCTCCTCTAAAGTTTTCAAAAGTTTATCAAATGCAATATCTTGCATTTTCTCCACTCCCGCTATCAAATAAATAAAATCTTCATTGCGCTTATAGTGCGTATCGCGAAGCAGCGCTGTAACCGCAGCAACACTTACTGTGGAATCTAAAATTTTAATTTCAGATGGAATCACCCACCCCTCACCAATAGCTAACCCAGCTACTCCTCCATAGTGTAATTCACTTCCACGTGGAATTTCATACAGCGTCGGAATCATACTTACATTATACGCAATACTCCACGAACCACACCTCGAATCTCGAGTGTTTTAGTATATATCGGAGGCAACAATGGGTTACGTGGTTGTAATCTATATCTTCCTTTTTCTTTATACCAAGACTTTAGTGTTGCAGTACCGTCTGGAAGAATAGCGACCACGGCCTGTCCTGCAGAGGGATAAAAATTACGCTCAATAATAACTATATCTCCGTCTAATATTCCATCATCTTTCATTGATTCTCCTTTGACCCTCAAGGCATAACAATCTGAACCAGGGACCATACTTCTTGGAATAGAAATAAGCTCTGATGCCTCCGCATGGTCTATAGCCTCTATGGGTTCACCCGCAGTGATTAGTCCTACTAAAGGAATTTGAACAGCAGGAGCTTCTGTAGACAATATCGCAGGTAATTGAAGGCTGCGCGCACGCGTACCGCTTACACGTACCACTCCAACTTTCTCAAGACGTCGTATATGATCGTGAACTGTGCTTGGAGAGCTGAAGCCACAACCTTGCATGATATCTCGATAACTAGGAGGGCATCCTGCCTTTCTCTGATATTCGACCACGAAAGCGAGCACACGTCGCTGTGCAGGAGTCACTGAAGCAAGTGATGGTAAAAAAGGTGTTTCAATTTTTTGTTTCATAAGACTCTGATTCTTCTATCTCTGAAATTATTACTGGATCAGGTGTTGTGCCAAGTGCGGCTGCTAAACTAATCGGGGTCACTTGTGAAGATGCCTGAGATTGAGACTTTGCTAATTGACTGCGTACAATTGATAGACAGTCCTTGCAATACACAGGTCTTTTACCATCGGGCTGAAAAGGTACTTGAGTGGTAATATTACATCTCCCACATGAAGTTGAGTACATTTCCCTCGTCAGAGGTTTTGTGTTAAGAACTTTACCTCGCGCTGCCTTTTTTAAAGTTTTACTATCGATGTTTTGTGATGAAAATTGTAGACTTGGTAACTGTATATTAGTAACATTTTTTTTAGGCGCAATTGAGGACGCGAGGCTTGGTCCATTTTTTGAATCAAGAGTAAGAATTTTTTCTTGTTTCTTCTTTGTGCTTTTTTCTTCTAAAATTTCCTGCAAAGGACTATTTTCTTGTGGTAAATTGATTTCCTCTTGTGCTGAATCTTCTCTAACTTTTTTTTCTTGAGGAAGATTTGATGAAGTATGTGCTTCTTCTTTAGTTATTAAATTATTTTTTTCTAAATTGCTTGCATTTACTTTCTGCGACTCAGATATAATTACTGGATTACTTTTATTTTTTATTTCTATATTATTTTGAACTTCATCCTGAATTTGAATATTTACTTCAGTAAATTGAAGCACTTTTTCTAACGTTATATTTTTATTCAGATCTTGAGTGGAATAAGATAAAACACCTTTAGAGACATTTTCATTTTCTCGAGATCGACGTGAAGAGGTAGCTGTATCTAATGTTGCAGTCACCACATCACGATCGCCTCCCGAAAAACGATTGATTTTCTCTTCTACCACTCCCCTTGCTTGGCAGTAACGCTCCCTATTTACCCGAATAACCTTCTCAGCAGAACCCATATCTGTTGGGACAGATATTGGAGGCAATAAATCTGCAGAAAATGGATCTGATGCGATACCATCTATCATAAGACGTAAATATGCCTTCCACTTTGGAAGATTAATTATATCTTCTTTTGTAAATCGTGGCTGAAATTCTCGTTCTAGAAAATCTGCATCCGAAGCACCCACACGAAATATACAAATTGTTCCTACATTTCCAAAAACAGCCGAACGTACGACATCTCCTAATTGATCAATATACTGATGTGCGATGATTAAATTTAAGCGATATTTTCTGGCTTCAGAAAGGATATTTGCAAATGAGTCAGTAGCAAAATTCTGGAATTCATCTACATAAAGAAAAAAATCCTTTCTTTCCGACTCCTGCATATCTACACGACTCATTGCTGCCATTTGCAATTTTGTAATCATTACAGCCCCTAGAAGAGCTGAGGAGTCCTCGCCAATTCTTCCCTTTGAAAGGTTAACAAGGAATATCTTTCTTTCATCCATTATATCACGTAAGCTAAATGCAGTACGCGTTTGCGCTACCATATTACGAATTAAAGAAGAAGACAAAAATTGTCCTACTTTATTTTGAATAGGTGAGAGTACATCCTGAATACCTTTTGGGTCGAATTTTGCAAATTCATCTATCCAAAAAGAACGTACTACAGGGTCCGAGAGACGTTCAACAACTTTTTTTCTAAACTCTTTATCTGTAAAGAGCTTATTTACACCAAGGATTGTGCTTCCTGGATAATCAAGCAAAGTAATAATCGCATTTCTTAAAAAATATTCTAGTCGAGGTCCCCATGAATCTGCCCATATTTTTTTAAAAGCACCTACTAGGCCAGAGGCGACTAAGTGCCTGTATTGAGGTTCTACTTGATCAAAAAAATTAAAAGCTATTGGCCATTCTAAATCTGAGGGATTAAAGTACACAACATCATTAATTCGATGGGAAGGTACCACTTTTAAAAATTTTTCTACAGTATCACCATGAGGATCGATATAGCAACATCCGTGACCATTCCAAATATCCTGTAAAAACATGTTCTCTAAAAGAGTTGATTTTCCCATTCCAGTCTTTCCTATCACATACATATGTCGTCTTCTGTCATCTGTTTTAATTCCAAAACGAACTTTCTGAGAACGATAATTAGTCGTCCCAAAAAAGCAGATATCTTTATTGAAAGAAAAGGGAATGTCCGGCATTTGCTGTAGTACTATAGCACGAACATTCACCGAACACTAGAGGGGCTCAAAAGGGAGGTTTTCAGGCGCTTCTCCTTTTTCTTTTGTTTTTTGAGAAGGATTTGAAGTAGTATTCTCATTTTTAATTTCTATATTCTCTGAGTTTTCTTTTTGGATATCTTGAGAATTTGTTAATGTTATTGTAGAGTCCCACCCAGGTGCATCAGAAATATCTGTGGGTAGACTAGTAGGTGGTTCGGCGGTCTTAGCACTGACTCGTGTAACAAGAGGCGCTTTCACAGAGGTAATGGGGAGATGAAAAAGACTTGTCAGTTCTTCAATATTTAAAATATACGATCCATCTAATCCTGAAGGTGCTCTATCTTGATATCTTTTAATTAAGGATTTTTGTCTTTGTAACAGACGCTGCGCTTTTGTTTTTTTACTCCATCCTTTTCCTACAGTCACAGTCCTTTTTCCAAGGGCAAATGAATTCAAACCAGACCATTGTCGTAAACAACCCAGCAAAGGAATTACCCCTCTTTTAGTACTAAAGACATCTTTTCTACCTGTATAAAGCACTCGAACACATCCTTTATATCCTGGCTTCGCACACTTAGACTCAATCGCGGCTATCTTAGCTTTTGTAGACGCATCTAATTCTTTTTTTTGTATTTCTTTTGTGTCGCCACCTTTTTTACCTGCACCACCCGTCACTGCATGATCTAATAGACCAAATAACATATGCATAATCCACTCAAAAAAATCCATTAAAGGTCCAGAAGATTTTTTTTCTTTTTTTCCTGAAGCAAGGTCTTTGGCAAACACAAGTCCTTCTTTTTGCCACGCATCATCAGTAGGAATTACTGCGATTTGAATTCCTAACATTTCTCCTCTCCTAAGACGACTCATCACTTCAAGTAAATTTGCATAAGGAGAATCAAAGCTTCCTTTGTTTCCGCTATATCCCCCAGCCTGAGCATAAGTTTTCAATGGAAAAAACTGAGGGGCAGTCAAAACTAAATCTGCTCCCCAGCATTCAAAATTAGAGTCTTCTCCAAAATGTGATGGAATGCGCATTGCATAATCTTCTATCTCAAATATACGACACTCTGGATATTGGGCGTAAAACAACGCTGATAAATAATCAGCATATTCAGAGGGTACTCGTGCGATAAATTGAATAAAACCATCTAGACTCACAATTTCAAAAGAAAAAGGCAATGGAAATTTACCTTCTAAGATTCTTTCCTTCTCAGAAACCGCTGAATATGTTGCAGTGAGAGATAAAAAAATTTTTTCTACTGCAACTAGTGTTTGATCATTATTTCGTGGAGGTTCAATTGCTAAGGTAGTAAATGCAAGCGTACGGGCATATTCTTCTCTTTTCTTTTTTGCATAATTTTCAATAAGAACTTTTACTAAAGGATAAATAAAAAATACCCAGCCAATACGCGACATTACCAACCAAAATTGCTCCGCAAGAGGTTTCTGTAAGAATTCCGAAAGCCAAACTAAAATCGCGTCAAAATATGCGGAATAGTCGATAGCAAAGTTCATTACTACAAGTATATCAAAAGTTATACTTTATTTGAAACTTTTTATAACAAGAAAACAAGAATTTTTTAATTTAGTAGCCCGTAAGTTTTAGGAGCAATTTTTTTAAATCTTTTCTTATTCATAAGCGAAAGATTTATTGTTGCCGGCTTCACAAAGCGTTGTTTTAATACCTCAGAAATAATATCATCCTTTGTCATAGGACCACCATTTGCTTTTAATACATCTTCAATAATGTCAGCAACTACGCCAGGCTTATAACCCCACTCGGAGAGGGCATATAAACCTCTTCCAACTAAAATGAACCTATCATCGAGAATTAACTCATTATGCACAGTTGCACGATAGGCCTTTTTTCCTGCAAATCCTGCTTCATTAATTTTGTCGGTGATCTCTTGAAAATGTAATGGTTTTTTTGCACGCTTTAACACAAGGTATATTTTGTCCGACATGCGACGAGGTCGAACAGTGGTCCAATCGGCCATCCCCCATTCTGAGAATGCATTATGATGTAATTCTTGAGATAATTTTAAGTAGGAAAGAATATGTTCCTCAGCGAGAAGATGTTCATTTTCTTTATAAAAAGGGGTATGCGTTATGTGGTGTAATAAATCATTGAGATGAACAGGTTCTTTTCTTTCAGAAAGAAATTTTTTTGCTTCTGCGATCACACCTTCAAATAATTCCCAAGGAGCATTGATAGTACGCCATCCCGAGCGAACGTGTTTTTTTTCTTCAATTTGAGCTACATGATCATTTAATAAAAATTTTGCTAAAAAAGAGATGGCATTTTTTTCGAGTGCTCCTCTTGGGTGATAAGTGCCAAGAACTTTATCGAGAAAATGATTTTCTTCCATAGCATGACCGTGTTCGGAAAGGATAGAGGCCATGTGCTTTCCTACCTCATCCAGAGAAGCGCGCAACGCATCAATGCCTTTTAGTTTTTTTATTACCATATTCTCAACTTGTCGAATACGCTCCCGCGTTAACTGGTAAGTTTTACCTATTTCCTCTAAAGTCTCCTTTTCACCAGTTTTTAATCCATGACGTCGCACTATAACATCAGCGTCTCTCTCAGAGAGGTGCGACAATGCATTCTTAATAATCTCAATAGGCTTAAAACTGACTTCCTTAGCCTGAAGTGTCCTCTTTTTATCCATAATTAACTCGGTTTCTTTACTAATTTTATGCTACTAAGAGATTGCATCTTTGTCAAAAAGATGTTTTTAAAGAGATTTGCTACTAAAACTTTTTTTTTGAAAGTCAACTAGAAGAGGCGCAGCAACGAAAATTGAAGAGTAAGTACCAATTAAAATTCCAATAAAAAGCGTAGAAACAAACCAACGAATAGATTCACCTCCAAAAATAATGATTGAGGCTAAAACTAGCAATGAGGTAAAGGAATTTGCGATAGACCGTCCTGCAGTTTGATTAACACTTTGCGAAACTATTGTTCCGAAGTCCTTAGTATTCTGTTTTAAATTTTCTCTTACTCGATCAAAAACTACAATAGTATCATGTACTGAAAATCCAAGCACAGTGAGAAGCGCTGTCACAAAAAGAGTATCTGCTTCAGCCCCAAAAAAATATCCCAAAACCGAAAAAGTTCCTATGGTGATTACCACATCATGAATCAAAGCAATTATTGCAGTAATACCATATTTCCAAGACGCAACCGGCTCTGAGACTTTTCTAAAAGAGAAAGTAATAAATAAAATGATGGCAATAAGCACAAGTCCAATAGCCAAAAAAGACTTTGCACGTAGTTCTTGTCCTATGACTGGACCTATTGCATATGAGGTTAACTTTTCGACTACAACTTGATCAGATTGCTCCTTAGCAATATTTCTAATTGAAGAGAGTATCAACTCTTCATCTGTTGGGGTCAATAAATTTTGACTACGAATCACCAATAATCCGTTTACGCTCGCCTGAATTGAAAAAGAACCTAAACCAAGAGTTTCTATTTTTTTATTAATTTTCTCAACATCTAAAGAAATATCTGATGGAGCAATTGTCACTTCTAGTCTATTTCCACCGGTGAAATCAACTCCAAGAGGAATACCCCATACTGCAATTACAATTACTGAAGCTAAGAAAACAGTTGCAGAAAAAAGATACCCTATCAATCGATTTTGAACGACACTAAATGATGGGAGTTTCATATTGCTAGATTAATTTGATGATCGAGAAGCTCCGAACAACCACAAATGCGTCCTCGCAGGAGAGCGTTCTGCGAGTCGAAGTAAAGTTCGTGTGACACTAATCGCCGTAAACATACTTACTAAGATACCGAGCAACAGAGTAATCGCAAATCCTTGTATGATCGAAGTACCAAACCATATTAAAATCAAACACGTGAGTATACTCGAAATATTAGAATCCCTGATTGATGTCCATGCACGACCGAATGCCTCTTCCATTGCATCGCGAAGCGACCTTCCAGCATCCAACTCCTCACGTAACCGTGCGAATACAAGAATGTTTGCATCAACTGCCATACCGACAGAGAGTATAAATCCAGCAACTCCTGCGAGGGTAAGTGTCACACCAAAGATTAAATATAATGCAAAGGTAATTGTTGCATAAATTAACAATGCAATGACGGAAAGTAACCCAGGTAGTCTGTACACTAGTATCATAAATACAGCAACCAAAATAAGGCCTACAATACCTGCGATAATACTTTTTTGAACACTTTCTGCACCAAGTGATGGTCCAATTGTCTGTTGCGATACTAAGCTTATTGGTACTGGCAAAGCTCCTGCATTAAGCCGTTGTGCCAGCTGTTTTGCATCTGCGAGCCTGAAATCTCCGGTAATGACTGCGGTTCCAGTAGTGATTTCAGCTTGAACGACAGGTTCGCTAATGGATTGCCCATCTAGAAAAATACCGATAGGTTTTCCAATATTATTTTTGGTAATTTCACTAAAAATTCGAGTACCCTCATCATCAAAAGTAATCTGAATTTCTGGTAATCCTAATTGATTAAACACAACTTGTGCGCGACGGAGGTTTTTTCCTGAGAGACTTGTCATTATCCACGGCTCAGGACGAGGTACAATATCAGATGGGGTTTTTGTTCGGATAAGAATATGTCGTGATTTAACTTCTTTTACCTCAATCTGTTTACTTGCATCTTTTGGATCTTGCTCTTTGACAGTTCTTTCTTCCAATTTTTGGATTATGTGACGTCCAAATTGAGTAACTATTGGATCTGGGGTGATTTGCCCAACTTTTAATGAATCAAAAATTGCAGCATCAAACTCAGGTACAAATTGTCCGCGTCGCGCCCATCCCAAATCACCACCAACATCTCGGCTACCGGGGTCATCCGAAAACTCACGTGCAAGTTCGGCGAAATCTGCATTTGACCCACGTAATCTCGAGATGATATCCCGCGCGAGACGTTCACCTCGGGCATTGAGCTCGCTTAACTCTTTTTGCTGATCACTAGAGAGTACAGGCTCTTGTTGTGCGGCAGGATTCGGTATTCGAAAATCAAGAATGGGTGTCTCTCCAATTTTTTGGACTGCTTCTGAAATATCCGTGACGCTAGGTAAATCCACAATTAACCGATTTGATCCTGCAACTTGTACCGTTGCCTCAGCGATTCCAAAAGAATTTACTCTTCTCTCAATCACGTCCCTGACACCAGACATTGCAGCGGAGTGTTCTGCCTCTGGAATTGCATCGAGACGTGCTTGATATATCAAGCTTGCTCCTCCTGAAAGATCAAGACCTAAGCGTGGCGGAAACTTATTTGCATTCTTTAGCAAAGAGAGATTTTCATGAAATCCAAACGGCCATACTATTATCCCTGCAGCAATTACTACCAAAAGAATTCCAGTTAACGTGCGCCATGGGCGAATAACTCGCACAAGGGGAACTGAGGATTTTTTTGAAACCTTTTCAGATTGAACTAGTCTTGAAAGTGGCATGGCGCTACAAAGTCAGAGGAGTGGTAAAATTGTGCTAATTTTTAATGTATTGAAGATACCACAATTTTATTTAAAGATCAATGATTTATGCTTTAAGCCAACGACGGAGGGAAAAAAAAGTCCCAATAAGCGAAACAAAGAGCAATCCAGCTACAATTGTGATGTAGGTATACACAAAATCACCTATTACAATTTGAGCTAGTGAAAATTGAGGTAATAACGACATTAAAGGAGCATCTGCAATCACTGCTCCTACATAAAGAAGCGCAGCAGATGGAATACTCCCTAAAAATACAATCCATGTGATTTGATATAAAAAAGGGGCACGAATAAACCAATCAGTTGCACCAACTAATTTCATAATTCCAATCTCTTCTCTTTGGGTATAAATCACCATTCGCACAGTATTGTACGTAAGTAACGCAGTGATGGTTGCAAGTATAAAACTCATCATCGCAATAATCCATTCGACTGGTTGACTTATTTGTTCACGCAACACTTCAATTACTCTTTGATAATCAGCAATATTTCTATTACTAATAACCCCAGACCATGCACCATCAGAAAGTTTAGAGAGCCATTGTTCATATGCGGAAATATTACTTGCTTGAACAACAATTTGTCCTGTTAACGGATTATCGGGTAAAATATCTAATGCAGCCGAAAGAGAAGGGTCAGTTGAAGATTTTAGTAATTCTCGGACTTCAGCAGGTGATTGATATGTTGCAGATGCAATACCAGGAGTAGCATTGAGCTCACTCAAGAGTTGTGATATTTCATTTTCAGTCGCTCGAGGCTGAAGGACAAGAGTTAGGATAACTCCTTGTTCGACTTTGGTAATCGCCTCATCTATTCCTCTTGCAACAAGTGAGAGTGCACCAAGCATCAGGCTAGCAAGAAAAATAAATAGCCCAGTCATTAAGGATAAGCCAGGATTTCTGATTATATTTCGAAAAGAAAAAGTGATTGATCGCCACATATTTTATGAGGATGATCCAACAACATATCTCCCTTGTGCTTGATCAGAAATTATAGTTCCTTTATCCAAGGTGACTACACGCTTATGTAGACTATTTACCACATCACGATTGTGAGTAACCAAAAGAACTGTAGTACCCAGTCCATTAATTTTTTCTAACAGAGTAATAACATCTCGTGTATGAGTCGCATCAAGATTACCTGTAGGTTCATCTGCCATGAGCAACTTTGGTTGATGTACTAGAGCCCGCGCAATGACTACTCTTTGCTGCTCGCCTCCAGATAATTGCCATGGATACATATCTTCAGCATCTGGAAGACCAACGAGACGAAGCAAATCACGCGCAGTACGTCGAATTCGTCCTGAGGGTGCTCCAGCAACTTCAAGCGCAAATGCAATATTTTCACCTGCAGTAAGGCGAGGAAGTAATTTAATATCTTGAAAGACAACTCCTAACTGTCGCCGTAGAAGAGGTATCTCTTTTCTAGATATTTTGGTAATATCCCATTTTGATATCTCGATTGTCCCTTTTGTAGGGCGCTCTGCAGCCATAAGTAATTTTAGAAGTGTACTTTTTCCTGCTCCAGATTGCCCTGTAATTGAAACAAATTCCCCTTGTTCAACACGTAATGAAATATCACGCAGCACCGGATGACCATTAAGGTATTCTTTTGTCACATTACGAAGCTCAAGCATACGATATAGTATAGCATATTATCCTCCACGCACTTTTTTAATTTCTTCATCAGTCGCGGGACGTACTATCACACGAGTTAATATTCCCCTACTTAAGGGGGCAAGTTTACGAAAGGCAGTTGAAGTAAAATCGATTATTCTCCCGTCAGCGTACGGACCAGCAGAGACAATTTGTACTGTAACTTTTTTTTGAGATTGTAAATCTGTGGCAGTAACCCAACTTCCCTGAGGTACTACATTCATTGCGGCACCAAGTCCCTGGGGCGCTCTTCTTGAAAGACGTGCTGGATACCAGCTAGCCGATCCTAACCATCCTTGTTCTAGTACTGGTCTAATAACTATTTCACCAGTATTAGGACATGTCCACGATATAGGTTGAAGATCGGTATCTATGGTTGTAACTATATTTTCAGACTTTAATGCCCATACTGCAAAATCATTCGCAGGTGGTGTATAAATTGTAGAAACTGTTGAAAAAGGATTACATATGACACTCCATTCTCCAAGCTCCTGTTTTTCTTGTGTGCGATATGTTATTGCAATAGCTTCAGGAGATTTCATCGCTAAATAATCTCTACCATAGTTCCATTCTCCAGATATTGCTTCTATTCCCACAAGGCCTATAGAAGAATCGATGCTCCCCATGACATCGCGCTCCGACATACGAGTTACCTGAGATGGTTTCCATTCTCCTTCCTCGCCACGCTGAACAAACCATCCGGCAGAAGGAGTGTCAGAGCGCCATCTCCACCACGCGCTACTCGGAATTACTCCATCCCATCTCCAACGAAAAACGGTCTTTCCTATCTCTGAAAATTCACGATCGATAAAAATACTTAAAGGTTCTTTCGCGTTAGGATTATGTACTATAATTTCTAAATTACCATCTCCAACTTTTCCTGCAACTACAGCACTTCCTCTTCTTATTTGCGCAGCAGTAATTGTTACATGCGTCTCTGCAGGTCTATCGGAGACAGTCGGTTCTGTAATAGTTGCAACAGTTACCGGTGTACTACTCTTAAAATGATAAGTGTTTAATAAGGAAGAATCACTTACAAGAATAAATTCTCTCACCCGATCTAATACCACAGTATGTGATTGTCCTGTGGGAGTAATTCTAAAATTCTTCGTAACAATGAGCCATCCCACTTTTTCGCTTGTGCGTTGGTATAATCTCCATTGCATTTGGGATGCACGGGAAGAATCTGGAAAAGAAAAGAATAAATCCGCTTTTATTTCAGGTGAAAATCGACTTGGTATAAGTCTGTAGTAATACGAGGTAGGAGCATGTTGCAGTAAATCATACATGTAGTCATGTCCACGCCAATCTTTTTCTTCCCATTGCACTGCAATAGGACGTAAATTTCCTCTAATATTTTGTACCTGTGCATTCCCATCATTCGATACAATTGGAAATCGTGTTGAAGATGCCCAACTCTTACATGGCAAGGTGAGTAAAAAAATACCCCATATGATTAATAAAAAATTTTTCATATGATTGAGTATAACAGCTTCAAATATGTAGCGAGTAAAAATACTTTCCTTTTAAACCTTTTAAAAAAATCTCAGCAATTTAAGTGAAAAATCTTTATACCCAAAGTGTTATACTCAAAAGGAAAGAGCAGAAAATACACTTTTTAAATTTAATCTACAATTTAGTACCGAGCGGGTAACGGGAATCGAACCCGTTTATGTTGCTTGGGAAGCAACCGTAATACCAATATACGATACCCGCGCGCCCTCATACTAATGCCTCACATTAATTTGTAAACTACTTTTTTACTATGATCTCTCCATCAAAAGTTAGTTTAGGAAAGGGTGTTGCTTGCACAGGACGCAATTCAGACAAGGGTGATTGAGTGTTTGGGGTACGAGGAGTACTTGTAATGCTTCGAGAAAGGCTTATTTCACGATTTTTAAGCCACCGCGCATCATCTGCTGTAAGAGCTCCACCTCCCATACCATCAAGTGATTGGCCAGACCATAGTCCATTTAACACCTTAGCCGTCCGAGGACCAATAATTGCCACTCCCCTTCTTCTGTCAATTTCTGCAAACCCAACTCTCTGTTGAAGTCTCACCACCGCTCTCTCAGTAGCAAATCCATACTTTCCCGTGGGTAATTCGGATAACAACCTCGCATCATACAAAATTCTTTGCGCTATTGCGACCGCAGGAGCAGGGCTACCAGGTCCAAGTGTTTGTTCAAGATCAAGCGCAGGATAAGCACGAGCCTCTACAGGAGCGGGTATCTGAGGATTTGTTAGAGAACTGATTGAAATAGGAATCCATGTGTTTTCTAAGATGACTTTTACACGACTTTTTTGTAGACATGTAACACCAGCAACGCGACATTGTTCAGGCATATTCTCAGCCAGCTGAGAGAGATCCATTCGTGCTTCCGATGCGCTACTTGATGAATCAAGTGAGATCTCCATTTGCTTAGTAGTAACAATCGGTTCAGTAGCAGACGCGGTTTGTGAAAACACTAATAGTAAAGTTACTATGAAAAAAGAATGTGGGTATTTTTTTATCATATATTTACTTTAGCATACTTCATTTCCATGGGATAAAAAGCTCTTCAAATTTTTTAAAAAATATATGAATAAATAAAATATAAAAAAGGTATCTAATTGAGTGCTCTTTCGTTAGTAGAAATACCGACTGTGGAGCCGATGGCCGGGATTGAACCGGCGACCTTTGCTTTACGAAAGCATTGCTCTACCGACTGAGCTACATCGGCACAAGGCCTGAGCGGGAATCGAACCCGCGAATAAGAGTTTTGCAGACTCCTGCCTTCCCACTTGGCTATCAGGCCGTTGCAATACTGTAGCGATGTGAATAAATTACGTCAAAATGATGTTTGTGCAGTCATAGTATTTTGAATAGTAATAGGAAAGACCCATGCCCACCATGCGCGAGGACCAGATGATTTAGAAGTGGCTTCTTGTGTTAAAAAAGGCTGAGGATTAACTACGACTACACGCTCACCAGAGCGAGTTTTTCCGAGCATCCTGCGTGCATTGGTCTCAACTACAAAATCAACTGTGGTTGCACGTGCATGGGCTGAAAGCCGACTATTAGTGTCCTGGACTTTTGCAATGGTATTTTTCAGTGAGTGTGCTTGCGCTTGCAGTGCCTGGGAAGAGTCCCATGTGCTATAAAGAAGCCAGCTGCCTCCAACAAAAAGAAGGCATAAAACGAGGAGCCAAAACTTTTCAGCTGGTCTATGTGGTACCGTTGCCCATATAAATGCAGATCGACGACGCATAATGTAATTATATCATCTCTCGCTCTCAAAGAGAAACTAAATGACCTACCGACTTAAAAAAATAATTTTATTGGATAATCCCAGACCAAATTGCAATTCCTACACCTACAAGACCAGACAATCCAGAAATTACCCATAAACGCATGGTAACTTGTGGAGCTGGCCACCCGAGAGCTTGAAAATGATGATGTATGGGTGCCGCTAAAAAGACTTTTTTACCTCTAAACTTCTTTGAAAGAAGTTGAATTATGCTTGAACCCGCTTCCATAACCAACACACTTCCAATCAAAGGGAGTAAAAAAACTCCTTGCGTCAAAAATGCAACTACTGTAAGAGTTGTAGTAAGGGCTAAAATACCTGTTTCTCCCATATAAAATAGGGCTGGGGGAACATTCCACCATAAATATGCAAGAAGCACGCCTACGATAACTAGACATAAACCCGCAAGTTGATATTGACCTCTCACAATTGCAAGGGCTGCAAATGAGGTGAAAATCGTGGCAAAAACTCCTCCGGAGAGCCCGTCAACACCATCAACAACTCCAGAAGAAAAAGTACTTAACATTACAATAATAAAAAAAGGTACAAATAACCAACCCATATCCCATAATCCAAAAAAAGGAATATAAATTGAACTCCACTCTAATTTTTCATAAAACCACCAAGCACCAATTGCTGCCATAACAATAACTAAACTAATACGAACACGCGCAGTCAATCCTCCACCTATATATTTTCCCATTCCTTTCACCACAGTCCAATCATCTATAAAACCTATAATTCCTCCAACACATAAAGTAAAGAGAGGGAGCCATGTTTGCCCACGGGTTACAAAATTCAAACGAGCAATAAATCCATGTGGCATTATTTGCGCACCTAACCATAATATTGAGGCAATGATACAAGGAATAATCCAAATGATTAATCCTCCGGCACGTGGAGTATTTATTTCTGACTCTGTTTGACTTGCTACGATAGGCATGGATGCCCCGTCTGAGGCAAATGTTCTTTTCTTGGGCTTCCAAAACCTAAATTTTTGCAAAAGAGCTCCCATATAAGGAGCAATTACCATTCCGCCAACCCAGCCGATCACGACTAGTGATGCCATGCCAGCGGCATATGCTAAATGGCTGCTACTGAGCATATCTTTAGGGTAGATTAAGTGAAAATATAAAAAGTGTTCCTGCAAGAGCAATCAATGATGAAAAAAATGTACCCCAACGGCACAATTTCTCATTTCCCTCATGTCTTCCGTGCCAAAAAAAAGTCCCACAAAGAAAAATAAACGAAATTATTAACCAAATTATTCCCTGTCGAATAAACCAATCTGGACTTGAAAGTTCATCAACTTTAAAATAAACAGAATAACTTGTGACGATGGTATCATTTGTATTAGTTTGTCTCCATGCCATGGAGTGAACTATACCTATAAGTGTAGTAGAAATACACCATCCAAGTAACCACCAACGTAGGGAAACAGAACTCCAAAACAGTCTGACTCGAGAAAAGAAAACTGCAGTCATATTTTATATCGAATCTATACCTTTCACTTCAGGAATAAGACGCATCAATGACTCTTCCACTCCCCATCGTAACGTGAGCGAAGACATAGGACATCCGACACATGCACCATGTAGTTTCACCCTAGCAATCCCCGTTTCAGGATCAAACCCTTCATAGGAAATACTTCCTCCATCAAGCTCCAGCGAAGGACGTAGATGGTCAAGAACATGAGTTATTTTTTCATCAATACTTGCATCTGGCGGTGGAGGAGGAATTGTTGGCATGCCAGGAGTTTGAAAAATGTTATCATTATTTTGAGAATTCATTTCACTACACTAACTTAAAATTACATAAAAATAAAGCCGCAGTATTGAATGCGGCTTTCAAAAAATTTTAAAATCAAGTGACCCTCCTCAATTGAAGATTTAGCAAGGTAGACACCGTCGAGCACTCGTTTCGTAAATGTGTGCACCATGCGAATAGATTCTTAATGAGATAAATCAATAAAGGTAAAGGGACTATCCAACACCCAGCAGAATCCAAATCATCTCTTGGAATATCTTCTCTTGGCATTGGTTTGACTATCGCATCTGGGGGAAGGTCATATACTTTATTTTCATACCTCCATTTTTTTTGCGAACTAAGAATCCAAACTGAAAAATCGGGAGGATACTTATTTTTATAATATTCATTCCCATCCTGATACACCACTCGATTGGGAGTGCGTGAGGACTTTTCACTTACCCACGACATAACAGAGGTGATAAAATTCGACAAAATCCTCAGATTTTCAGTACTTTTCTTAGATTCATTTTGAACAATTTTGGAAAAGTCAAAAGTTGAAGATTTTACTTCTTTCTTTTTTTGTTCATATAAAAAGTAACCTGAGAACAAAGCAATTAAAAGAAGTACACTTAGAAAACCAATTACACGAAGCCAAAACAGTAATTTTTCATTTTCTGCTTTATACATCGAAATTGTCGCCTCTCGAGCAATTATAGTATCTCGCGCCGCAGCAAGATCCGAATTTCTTTCTCGCACTGCGCGCGTCAAGGCAGCAATTTCATTGCTGGCCTTAATTTGCTCATCTTTAAGGGTATCGATCAGAAGTGATAGATTTTTAATCTCTTTTCGAAGTGCAATACTGCGGCTGCGATATCTTTTCGCAGCGGCAAGTAACTCTTCAACTTCCATCGTATCCAGGGGATCTTCCCACTCTAACCTCTGCTGCGCAGGCTTAGGCACAGTGGTCACTAAAGGTGACGGTGTGGCAATTGTGTTACGAGGGGTTGATTGAGGTTTAATCGACTGGATATTTTTTTTTCCTCCTCCAAATAGCCCTTTTTTCTGGGTTTGACTAAACCCAATTTCATGTACTAAACAAAGAGAAAATAAAAGTAAAAAATACAGCAGCCATTTTTTTTTCTCTAGCTCTTTCATTTTGCTCCGGTCCGGTTAATGTTTGAAAGATCGGCGACAGTATCGGTCGCATGATTTTTTCACCCTAGCATGAAAAAAAAACTTGACAAGTGTGTAGTTTATATAAAAGTTAAATGGCCCTATAGTTATAGGATACCATGCATCAAAAAGATCAAACAGAGAGTACTGTGAGTATTATCTCAAAGAGCATCACAAACTTAATCATCAAAGGATGCGCATGGATTATCATAGGCTTTTTTCGAGGTTTACGGTGGTGCTTGAGAAGTATAGATGCATGGCTACGCACTCTTCTTCCAACTGTATCATTGCAACTTGGAAAAGTACTGGGACCTTTTTTGTGGATAATTACAAGTTTTCGCAGAGCGGACAATGCCAAGAAAAATGAAAGAAATAGAATATGGTGGACAGTCATTACCGTCTGCACAATGGTTACGTTGGGATTATTAAGCGGAGAAACTCATAGCAAATATCCAGATGATACTGCATTTCGTACTACATGGGTTGCAGATGCAACTCGTCTACCTCACAACTCTCTTGTGCATCAAATCACTTCCCTAACAATGTGGAATGCACCTACCGCAGCCACAATGTCAACGACAGAAGACCTAAATCCACTTGTTGGATTTGTTGACGAAAGTAAGGCAAATATCATACCCGGTATCGATGAAGAAATAGATACGGAATTAAATGAATGGTTGAGTGAGTGGCAGAATCAGAGATATGGCACTGCCACGCTTGTTGAAGTATTAGGTACCCCAGTCATCTCTCCCCTTGCAACTCCCCGATTAACAGTAGAAGAATATATCGTACAGCCAGGTGATACTATCCCTTCTATCGCACGTCGATTTGGTTTGCAAAATATTAGTATCACCGCAAATAATCCTGGAAGTGCTCGTTTACTTCGTGCAGGTCAAGTATTACGTATTCCTCCCGCAGATGGATTGCTTGTTGTAATTCCTGCAGGCCAAAGCTTAGTTTCTTTTGCACAAAGATCTAATTTAACGAATGCGCAACTTCGGGCAGCTAATCCCACATTAGAACCTACTGAAAGAGTTGCTCGAGCAACTATAGCACTCTTACCTGACTATGGTGGAGAAAACTCTGTATTTATAGAACCTGCTCCTCGACCTGTAACACCCCCAACCCAACAACCACAGCCGAGTGTGCCTGTCACAAGGCCAACCCAAAATTATGCAGGTCCTCCAAGCACAACAAGACTATTGTGGCCTCTCGCATCTCGCCGTATCACTCAATATTTTAGATTTAATCATACCGGTTTAGATGTAGGCACCCCACTTCGCTCAGAAATTTGGGCTGCAGAGGATGGGGTCGTGATTCACTCAGGTTGCGGAAGATCGGGATGTCAAAGAGGTTATGGAATCTATGTGGTGATAGATCATGGAAATGGGTTACAAACTTTATATGCGCACAATATACAAAGTTTAGTATCTGTCGGAGACAGAGTAATTCGTGGGCAACAAATTTCATGGTCTGGATCAACAGGGCGATCTACTGGACCTCATCTTCATTTTGAAGTCCGACAAGGAGGAAGATTTCTAAATCCTCTACTCTTTATTAGATAATTTACTCCCTATGATAAGGATGACCCGAGAGAATGGTAGAGGCACGGTATAATTGCTCACATAAAATAATTGCGGCAATATTATGAGTAAATGTAAATGAAGAAAGAGAAATTACTTCATTATATAAAAATGGATAAGGAGTTTGCCAACCGTCTGGAGGACCAATCAAAAAATTCACTTGATGATGATACGTTGCATTCTTAATCAATGACTGCGCAAAAACAATTGATGTACATGCAGTCCCTTTTTCATCGCACACTCCCACCCATCCTTTACAGTTTATTTCTGATATCTTTTTATAATAATTACATTTTACATGCCACGATGATGGTAACCTTCGTAAATATTCATCTGCGAGCTTTTGTAGCGCGATTGGTTTTATTTGACCTGATGTCCAAAGATGAATATGCATAAAAATAAGCTTTACATTATTGCCAATTTAGCTCAAGCCTGGCATTATATCGAAGCCTAAATGCGCCCGTAGCTCATTTGGATAGAGTGCTTGGCTTCGAACCAAGAGGTAGGGAGTTCGAATCTCTCCGGGCGCAAGGTACATGAGGGTCGGTAGCTCAATGGTAGAGCAGTTGCCTCTTAAGCAATTGGTTGTGGGTTCGAGCCCCACCCGACCCACCATGCTTAGGCGACTTAGTAAGAAAAAA
>Ga0272446_1000793_pt1 | contig 48037 bp, 36 predicted proteins | sample YNPCB0061_FD_194587 | JGI IMG/M metagenome (GOLD analysis project Ga0272446, IMG submission 194587) | Hot spring microbial mat communities from Yellowstone National Park, WY, United States - YNP-CB-006-1 | ecosystem: Environmental > Aquatic > Thermal springs > Hot (42-90C) > Sediment | place...
GTTGAAGCAGACGCCCGACGCCCTGGCTGTTGGCGTGAGCGTGCTGGGGCGCGACGCAGAAGTGCTGGGCACAACCAACGCGCACCCCGCCGGCGGCAACTTTCCCACCAGCAACTGGAACGCTGGTGACACCTTCCAGGACGAGCGCCTGGTGCTGCTGGAACGCCCATGCCCGCAACTGCCAGCCATGGGCCGGGTGAGCGTCACCCTGTTCGAGTACGATCTGGCCGACAACGGCGCGGCCATCAGCCTGACCCGCTCGCTTGCCGCATACGACGCCGCCGGCAACGCTGTGACGCCGATCATCGGACGATTCCGCATCGAAGCGCCGGCGGTCAGAGTGCCGGTGGTTCAACAGCCACCGCTGGGCATGCTGGCCGGCATTGCGCTGGTTCGCGCAGAGATGCCGAACAGCGCCGCGCCCGGCGACATGATTCACTTTGATCTCACCTACGAGACGTGGCGGGCCGGCAATCCAGACGGGGTGGCTTTTGTGCATGTGTTGAACGAGGCCGGGCAACTGGTGGCGCAGGATGACCACCCGCCGCTGGGCGGGGGATATCCCACCGACCTCTGGCAGCGCGGCGAGTGCGCGCGAGAGTCATTCGCGCTCCGCGTGCCGGCCACATTCAGCGGCACGCTCCGCGCCGTCACCGGCTTCTACACGCCCGACGACTTCACCCGCTTCCCCACAGGCCGGCCCGATGACGTGATCGCGTTGGGCAACATCACCGTGCGCTGACGTGCGATGACCCCGCTCAGACTGGATAGAATAGCGCCGTGAATTCGCGCCTCGCACGCCTTATCATCGCCGTCGCCTTCGTCGCGCTCAGCGTCATCTACTCGTTTGCCACGCCCATCTTCGAGAAGAACGACGAAGAAAGTCACGCCTGGTTTGCCTGGCATCTTGCGAATGGCGGAGATCTGCCGGTGCAGGTCCCCGGCCTGCCCGAGTCGCCCCTGCAACGCGAAGGCAGCCAGCCGCCGCTGTACTACTGGATGGCTGCCGCTGTCATGGGCCGCTTCGACCTCAGCGACTTCTGGATTCAACAACAACCCAATCAGTCGCCATCGTTCAGCCCCTACGCGCCGAGCAATAAGAACCTGTTGCTCATCACGCCGCAAAAGCGCGCCTTCAACTACGAGAAGACCACCCTTGCAACTGTCGCGCTCAGGCTGCTCGGCATCATCCCTGGCCTGTTGACCATCTGGTTCGTCTACCCGATCGCCCAGACCGTGACGCGCGACAAACGGGTGGCGCTGCTGGCCATGGGCCTGACCGCCTTCAATCCCATGTTCCTGCAAGTCATGACGGCGCTCGGCAACGATGGACTGGTGATCGCGCTGTCCACCCTGTCGCTGCACGTCATCCTGGGCGCTGTGACGGCGGACACAAATGAGAACGGTTTCTCGCCGGCGCGCATTGCTGTCATCGGCGTCCTGATCGGACTGGCCAGCCTGTCGAAGGTAAGCGGGCTGTTGTTGCTGCCGATCGCGGCAGCAGGGATTCTGGGCCGCGCGCTGATGCAGCCGGAGCGGATGCCGTTTGGCCGGCGCGCGGCGGCAGTCTTCGCCCAGGGCATGGGCGTGCTGGGCCTGTGGGCGCTGATTGCCGGCTGGTGGTACCTGCGCAATCTGCAACTCTACGGCGACTTCACTGGAACGTCCATCATGGCGCGTATGATGACGCCGCGCGATTTGACACTGGCCGAGGCGCTATCGGAATGGCAGGGCTTCAAGATGTCGTACATCGCCATGTTCGGGCAATTCGCCGCGCCGGCCGACGACATTGTGTACGCCGGCTTCGACGCGCTGCTGATTGCGAGCGGTATCGGCCTGCTGATCTGTCTGGGGCAAACCATCTGGCAATCAAGGCGATTGGCCGGCGCGCCACAGGATGGCGCGCAACGCCTGCGAATGCTCGGCGTTGGGCTGCTCGCGCTGCACGTCCTCCTGTTGCTGGTGAGCGTGCTGCGCTGGACGATGATGACGCCGGCCTCACATGGCCGGCTGATCTTCCCCGGCATCGCCGCCGTGTCAACGCTGATGGCGATTGGCGTGACGCAGATCGGCGCGCTGGCGGCGCGACTGACGCGCATGAGACTGGCGCGTCTGCCATTGGGCGTTTCTGTCGCGGCATTGTTCGTAATCATCCCCTTGCTGATTGTCGCCGGCATCGCGCCGTTCCGCTACATCTGGCCCGCCTACGAACCGCCTCTTGTCAGCGAGATGCCGGCCGATCTGATCCCTGTTCAGCAGCGCATGGGCAACCTGGCTGAAGTGCTGGGCTATCGCATGCAACCCAATGACGCGCGGCCCGGCGACAAAGTGCGCGTGACAGTGGCGCTGCGCGCGCTGCGCGCCGAACGCGACAACTATTCGCTGGTGGTCAAGCTCTACGGGCGCGATGCGGCGCTGCTCGCCCGCTTTGACACGTTCACCGGCAAGGGGCTGTGGCCGAGCATGTTGTGGCGCCCCGGCGACATCTTCCTGGACGAGGTGGAATTGACCGTGCCGCTCACAGCAACCGCGCCAACCGTGTTGCGCGCCCAGTTCGAGTTGTACAACGCCGGCTCCGGCGACATCCAGGAAAGCGTGGACGCATCGGGCCGGCCGGGCGCGCCGCTGTACGATGGAACAACACTCCTGCCGCGCGATCGCGCAACATCATCCTCCGCCGAAACGATCGCCCGCTTCGGCAACCTGGCGCTGCTGAGCCGCTTCGACATTTCCAGCGACGAGATCGCCGCCGGCCGGCCACTCACTCTCACCCTGAAATGGATCGCGCTGGGGCAGGCTGATCGGGACCTGACGCTCTTTGCGCACCTTATCAACGAGTCCGGTCAGGCGGTCGCTCAGCACGACAAGCAGCCGCTCGACGGGCAGTTCCCCACAACTCGTTGGCAGGCCGGAACGCAGTTCACAGATCAACACGTTTTTCAACTGCCGCAGGCGCCTGCGCCCGGCGCGTATCGCATCGCGCTAGGCTTCTATGATGCGGCAACGGGCGAGCGACTGCCCATTGCCGCCGGCGCGGCAGACCGGGCCGGCGCTGCGTGGGAAGTCACAGCCGATCACGTATTATTGGGCAATCTCACAGCGCGCTAATCCGGTGTCATGCCAACCGAAAGACCGGCCATGCAGACAGCGAACGCGTTGCGAATCGCTTTATACTTGTGAAGCTTTGCACGACCTGGCAAGCGCGGGATGCCGCCTCATCCAGGCCGGCAATTCGATTGTGTTTTTGTGGAGGCATATTTGTATGAGTGCGTTGATATCGACGGTTCGCGCCAGCCTTAGTTATCGCGGGCGCGAAGGGCACTGGTTGTGGATGTTGCATCGGGTCAGCGGGCTGGGCGTGCTGTTGTTCCTCATCCTGCACGTGGCCGGCATGTCATCAGCATTCATTTCGCTCGAGATCCATGACCGACTGCTGGAACTGTACAAAACACCCCCTTTCGCCATCGGAGAACTGGCGCTGGCGTTCGGGCTGATTTTCCACGCCATCAACGGCACGCGCATCGCCATTCTGGAACTGAAGCCGGAGTTGTGGCAAAAGCAGCAACTGGCGACGCGTCTGTCCATCCTGATTGTTGCGCTGGTCGCTGCGCCAACCATCCTCATCATGGCGGCCAAGTCTATTCAGGCGTTCTTTGGCGCCGGCGAGTAAGCAGGAGAGCAAAACGACATGAGCACACTGAATCCATCCGCTCCCGCTTCCCCGCGCCGCGTCGCGCGTCCCATTCCCCAGGGCCGCAATCGCTTTGAGCGCGCCATGTGGCTGTTTATGCGCTTCAGCGGGCTGGCATTGTTGTTCCTGGCGCTCAGCCATTTCGGATTTCAGCACATTATTGTGGGCACACACCAGCTTAGCAGCGAAGATACGATTGTGCGCTGGGGGCTGGCCGGCGAATCTATCACCGTTTCGCAGTTGTTTTGGCGCTTGTACTACGGCGTGATGGTGCTGCTGGCCATGCTGCATGGCCTGAACGGTCTGCGGCAGGTTGCTTACGACTATCTGAAAAACAAGACTGTGTACAACGCCTTCATGGCTGCCGCCGCCGCGCTCATTCTGGCGGTGACAGCGCTGGGTGTGATCGCGCTCATCGTGGGCGTGAACGCCAGCGGCGCAGTGGAAGCTATAGCGCGCTAAACACAGCGTGAACCGTAAAGGATCGCCAAAATGGCTCAGTATCATCAATTTGACGCAATCGTGGTCGGCGCCGGCGGGGCCGGCCTGATGGCCGCGCTCTACGCAAGCCGGTCTGTCAACACCGCCGTTATCAGCAAGCTCTACCCCACCCGCTCGCACACCGGCGCGGCCCAGGGCGGCATCAGCGCCGCGCTGGGCAACCTGGAGCCGGATAAGTGGGAATGGCACGCCTACGACACCGTGAAGGGCGGCGACTTCCTGTGCGATCAGGACGCAGTAGACATCCTGTGCCGCGAAGCGATCGACGCCGTCATTGACCTGGAGCACATGGGGCTGCCATTTGATCGCACACCGGACGGCAAGATCTCGCAGCGCCGGTTCGGCGGGCACACCAATAACGAGACGAAAAAGCCGGTCATGCGCGCCTGCCACGCCGCCGACCGCACCGGCCACATGATCCTGCAAACGCTCTATCAGCAATGCATCAAGAATGGCGTGAAGTTCTTCGACGAGTTCCAGGTGATCGATGTGCTGGTGGAGAACAACGTGTGCAACGGGGTAGTCGCCGTATGCCTGGCCACCGGGGAAACGCACGTCTTCCAGGCCAAAGCCACCATGCTGGCCACCGGCGGCTTCGGCAAAATGTGGCGCATCACATCCAACGCGCACTCGCTGACCGGCGACTTGCCGGCGGCCCTGTTGCGGCGCGGATTGCCGCTGCAGGACATGGAGTTCTACCAGTTCCATCCCACCGGCATCTACAAGATGGGCATTCTGTTGAGCGAGGCCGCTCGCGGCGAAGGCGCAGTGTTCATCAACAACAAGGGCGAGCGATTCATGGAACGCTACGCGCCTACGATGAAGGATCTGGCTTCGCGCGATGTGTGCAGCCGCAGCATCTATCAGGAGATTCGGGCCGGCAACGGCATCGACGGCAAGGACTACGTGCATCTGGAGTTCCGGCCTGAAGTGGTCAACCGCTACTTCCAGGCCGATGGCAACCCCAAGCGCGTCGACGCGGCATATATGGAAAAGCGCCTGCCCGACATCATCGACTTTGTGCGGGTGTACATGGGCATCGACCCCATCACCCAGCCGGTGCCCATTCAGCCCACCGCCCATTACGCGATGGGCGGCATCCCCACCGATCTGGACACGCGCGTGTTGGCGGACGAGAAGGGCGCAGTGGTGGAAGGGTTGTACGCCGCCGGCGAAGTGGCCTGCGTCAGTGTGCACGGCGCCAACCGGCTCGGCACCAACTCACTGGTCGACCTGGTGGTCTACGGCAAGCGCGGCGGCATCAAAATGGCTGAATATGCGAAGCAAGCCGCGCTGCGGCCGGCCAGACAGGACGCCCACAAGATGGGCGAAGCCGAATTGAGCGCCCTCCGCGAGAACCCCGGCAAGGAACGCCCCTCCAGCCTGCGCAAAGAACTGCAAACGCTGATGGACCAGGACGTGGGCGTGTTTCGCACCGCCGCCGGCCTGGAGGATGCCATCGACCGCATCCAGGCGCTGCAAGAGCGATACAAGCATGTGCGCATCGACGATAAAGGGTTCAAGTTCAACACTGATCTCATGGAAGCATGGGAGCTGGGCTGCCTGCTTGACCTGGCGGAGGTGACTGCATTTTCGGCTCTGTCACGCAGCGAGTCGCGCGGCGCTCACTACCGCGAAGACTTCCCCAACCGGGACGACCAGAACTTCCTGAAACACTCTGTCGTGTGGAAGAATGGCGGCCTGCGCGTGGCGTACAAGCCGGTGCGTCTGGGTCGCTACGCCCCGACCGAACGCAAGTATTAGGCGCAGGAAGATGCGCAGACAGACGCAGCGCTGGGCGATCGGCGCCGGGGCAGCCATTGGCGCGGGCCTTGTGTCCGCCCTGTGGTTCCGGCGCAGCCGCGCGCCCAGCGCCTATCGCCCCGGCGACGGCGCGAGGTGGGCTGTGATCACCGGCGCGTCATCCGGCATCGGCGCAGCCTTTGCCCGACGACTGGCCGGCGATCAGTATCACTTGCTGCTGATCGCGCGCCGGCGCGAACGGCTGGAACAACTTGGCGCCGAGTTGAGCCGGCAACACAGCGTCCGGGTCGAGACACTGCCCGCCGACCTTGCCCGCGACGCAGACATCGCGGGCGCGGCGCAACGAGTCAGTGAACTCGACCGCCTGGCGCTGCTGGTGAACAACGCCGGCTTTGGCACGGTGGGCGCATTCGCCAGCCTGTCAGCAACCAGCCAGACCGACATGATCCGCCTGCACACCGAGGCGCCGGCGCGATTGACGCGCGCCGCGCTGCCTGCCATGCTTGCGCGCAAACAAGGCGCGATCATCAACGTGTCGTCAACGGCGGCGTTCTTCGCCCTGCCCGGCAACGCCACCTACTGCGCCACCAAGCGCTTTCTGGTCACATTCAGCCAGGCGCTTGGCGTAGAGCTGGCCGGGCAGGGTGTGACGGCGCAGGCGCTGTGCCCGGGATTCACACACACCGGGTTCCACGCGACCGAACATTTCCGGTCAGGCGGCAACCGCCTGCCGCAGACGCCGGCGCTGCTGTGGATGACGCCGGAACAAGTCGTGACGTGTTCGTTGCGCGCGCTGGGACGCGAAGTCGTTTGCGTTCCCGGCGTCATCAACAAGCTGATTGCGAGGTTGCCGGCCCTCCTCCCGCCAGACGCCATCGGGCGCGCAGTGGACGCATTTGGGTTGTAGTTCTACGGCAAGACACAAACAGGGAAATCATGATGAAAGTTCATTTGAAAATCAAGCGCTTCAATCCTGAGAAGGACCAAAAGCCCTGGTGGGGCGAGTATGACGTCGAAGTCGAGCCGACCGATCGCGTGCTCGACGCGCTTCATGAAGTGAAATGGAACATCGACGGTTCACTGGCGCTGCGGCGCAGTTGCGCGCATGGCGTGTGCGGCAGCGACGCCATGCGCATCAACGGCCGGAACCGGCTGGCCTGCCACCGGCTGATCCGCGATGAGATCCAGAACGGCCAGATCACCATTGAGCCGCTGCTGGGCCTGCGCGTGATCAAAGACCTGATCGTGGACATGGAGCCGTTCTTCGCGCACTACCGGTCGATCATGCCGTACCTGATCAATGACACCGATCCCGGCCCGCGCGAGCGGCTGCAATCGCCGGAAGATCGGGCGCGTTTCGACGACACCACCAAGTGCATCCTGTGCGCGGCGTGCACCACGAGTTGCCCGTCTTTCTGGGCGCGCGGGGAGTATGTCGGGCCGGCGGCTATCGTGCAGGCCCACCGGTTCATCTTCGACTCGCGCGATCAGGGCGCGGCCGAGCGCCTGGAAGTGCTCAGCGATGCAAACGGCGTGTGGCGCTGTCGCACGGTGTTCAACTGCACCGAGGCGTGCCCGCGCGGGATCGAAGTGACCAAAGCCATCGGCGAGGTGAAGCAGGCCATCGCCACCGGCAAAATCTGAAGCCGTACTCTGAAATGCCCGGCGCCGGCCTTTGCGCCGGCGTCGGGCTACCGCGCCGCTCCAATCCGCCCCCAGGCTTCATCCAGACGCTAGTAGCGCGATTTCGATTTCGGGCGCCTGGGCTTCACCGGCGGCAACTCATGCACCCAGCGGCCGTTCACGTAATACATCTCCTGGCCGCAATCCGGGCAGCGCGGCGTGCCGTCCGCATCGTAGACGACATCATCGTAAACATCGTCGTCGTCTTCATCTTCCTCGTCGTCCACGTCATCGAGGTCGAGATTGTTAAATTCCTCTTCGAGCGCCCGCAGCTCTTCGCGCGATTGCCAGTCGTCGGGCAGGACGCCTTCGATGACGCCGTAGTCTGGAATATTCACCGCGCGCAGGTCTCTGTTGATGTAGAACGTGACGCCTAACTCCTGCAACGCGTCCAGCAGATCCCAGGCGTCATCGTCATCGATCGCCGGGTCGCGCAAGCCCGCCACAATCAGCGGTGTCACACGCGGATCGTGCAGCAGGGCCAGGGACAGCGCATAGTCGGATTTGCCCTGCGCCCAGGAAACACGCTCAAACTGGTTGACCAGATATTGATAGACTTCTTCCTTGCCCCGGCCGACCACGCCCAAAACGCGCAACATATCCCTGCGCGCATCCTCATCTTCCGAATAGCGGACGAAATCGAAGCACTGTTCCAGCGCCGGCGCGCCGATGCGTTGGAGGGCGGTCAGGGCGCGCTCCAGCAAATCCCACGGTGCAACCTCCAGGTCTTCAGCGACGACCAGGCCGATGAGGGCGGTAATGACGCCAGGCTTCGCAAAGCGCAAAATGCCCACGACATCCACCGCCAGGCCCAGCGTCTCAGCAGCCGCCTCTATCTCGTCGTACTCAGTTGAGTCATCGTCTTCGTCCGACTCCTCGGCGAGCATATCCAGGATGCCGGCGCTCTGGACAATTCGAGCGGCCATTTCGCCCGCAATCTCATATTGATCGCCCATGGCGCGGATTTCGTCATCGCTGAGCGGCTCATCGCGCCCGGAAAGCTCTATCCAGGTGTCGGCCATGCGCCCCAGTTCGTTTTCGCCGGCGCCTCGCAACAGTGGAAAGTCATCAAAGCTTTTCGGGAACTGGCCGGTGGGCAGGCCGGCGATGCGAGCGTCCACCCGGGCGCGCTCTTCAGCGACCGGCCCCAGCGGACCCTTCTCACCCGGCGCGCCTGCCATCAACAACACCGAGCGCGCCCAATGCTGAAATTCCGGGCTGCCCTCGCGCACCCAGCCGATCCAAACCGGAGCGCCGCGCAGCGCGGCAACGCCGGCCCGGCTCATCACCTCCAGCGCGGCCGCGCGATCGGCCATCCGCGATCGGCCCTGACTGAGCAGCGCATTGGCATCGGCGCCTTCATCATAGTCGCCCCGGACATAGCGCATGAAAACCTGCTCGAACAGATCGACCGCGCCCGGCAACGTGCGCGCAACCTCGCGGGTCGAATCTCGATAAAGAGTGCGCAATTCCCGGTCAAGCACGCCGGGCGGCCTGTCAAAATGAATCTGACGCCCCTGGGCAGCAATGCGCCCGATCACCGTCAGCGCCTCGCTTTCCTCAAGCTGAACAGAGGCGCACAGCATCGCGTTGATCAGCGCCCTCTGCAGGAGCGGAGCGTAAAGAGAGGCCGCAAAAGCGGGAGGAACCCCGGCGTTGCGCGCGCCCAGCACAAACTCCTGCCAGCCGGACGCGCTGGCGTAGTGAGCGAAGCGATCCAGCCATTCCTGCCAGCTTCGGCAGGGGGGCAACTCTGTGAAGCTGTCTTTCATGCTTCAGATTCTATCCCATGCGCCGAACCTGCCCTCCCTATTCGCCGAGAATTTGTTTGATGTCCTCGGCCACCAGTTCCGCGCCGGCGCGGAATGGAAACACCATGCGCCAACGCAAAGAGGCGTCCACCAGATAACTATACGCGGTGTGCGTCACCAGATAGGCAGCCTCAGTTCCCTGCGGTTTTTCTTTCTGGAAATGCACGCCGTAACGCAACCCGATCTGACGCACTTCCTGCTCCGGGCCGGTCAGCCCGATAAACTCCGGGTCGAACGCGGTCACGTATCGCCTCATGGTTTCCGGGTCATCGCGTTCGCCGTCCACGCTGACCATGACAAATCTGACCCTGTCGGCGGCGTCTCCGAGCGCCCGCTTGTAAGCCTTGAAGTCGCCCATGCTGAGCGGGCACACGTCAGGGCAGCGTGTGTAGCCAAAGAAGATCATCACGGCTTTGCCGTCACGGGTCAGGTCGCTCAAACGGGTGGGCTGTCCGTTGTGGTCGATCAGGGTGAAATCGGGCATCTGCTGCGGCGGATCAACGCGGATGCCGCGCGGGACGGCAGTGGGCGTGGGCGGGCCAATCAGGGCCTGGATTTCCGAACAGGCGGTCGTCAGACATACAGACGCCAACAGCGCGACAGCCACAATGACTTGTTTCATGATCACTCCCGCCCGGCGCCGCGCCCCACACCGGCTGCGCGACGCCAGGCAACACGGAAAGGCTCGGCGGGGCGCTACTGAGGCGGCGCCTTCACCGGCACATCCAGCGCAATCTCTTTGCCCGACTGGAACTTGAGAGTCAGCCGGATCGCCTGGCCGGGCGCCAGATCCTGCTTGAGCTTCATCAGCATGATGTGATAGCCGCCCGGCTTGAGCGTGACACTGCCATTGGCCGGGATCTCCAACCCGCCCTGCACCGGCTGCATCCCCATCATGCCGTTGCCCATGTCCTTCGTCTCATGGATCTCAGTCACCTCGGCCACATCCGCGCTGGCGCTGATCAGCCTGTCAGCGCCGCCGGAATTCTCGATCACCATGTAAGCGGCGCTGACCGGCCCGTCCATGGCCATGTCAGTCGATTTGCTCTCGCCATGGCCATGGCTCTGATCCATTGCCTTCATCGCAGTCGGGCGCGCCCAGGCATCGACCACACGAAGGTTGCTCGCAGCGGCCGGCGCGCGGCAAGCCGTCATCCCAAGCGCGGCAACGACAATAGCCGCCGCGCCAATCATTCGCATCACTGCTTTCATTTCAGACTCTCCTATTCACGAATCAACACAAACCTTAAAAGACAGTCGCCAGGGTCAAAAGCGCAGAGCGCCCTCTGGCGCCCTGCGCAAAAAGCGCGTCCATGATGGTCAGCAAATCTGACGGCGGGCAGCCGGCCTGGGTGGAGGACAGTCCGGCGCCAATCGCGGCGACAAATCAATCACACTTGCCTGGTGTGCCAGGCTCATACAGCGACAAAGAGGGGGATCGCCAATGGCGTGAAAGACCGGCGCAGCTGCCATCGCGCGGGCAGACACGCCCAGGGCGTCATAGCCGCACCCCGGCAGAGACGTGATGCGCGGCTGATGTGGAGAGACAGGCGCGCCCGACACCCCGACAGACAGGTAATGGCTGCCAGACTGTTGGAGATGGAACTGAACGTGCGCGCGCCACTGCTCAGCCGTGACTGAGCCGATCACCACATGGTCGTGATTGGCCAGAAACACGACCGGCGGCGGGCCAACCGCCAGCAGCGCAGCATGAGCCAGCAATACCCATGCGCCGGCAACGCGACGACATGCGCCCGGCAGCGCAAAGAGAACTTTCATCGCGTTGGGCAACGCCCTCATGCCGGCTCAGTATACGTTCGATGAATGCGGAGCCAGGCAGCAGTCTATCGGCGCGCGCGCCCGATGACGAGCGCAATCGCGCCGGCCAACACAGCGCACAGACCCGCCGCCAGCAACACGGGCAGGGTCAAATCGCTTTGCACCGGCTGGCCGCACAACGCCGACCACAGAAGCGCCGGCGCGTCCTGAAGCGATTGCAGGTCACGGGCAAAGGCAAGCGCCATCAGAAGCAGCATGCCGCCAAAACTGAGCAGAGCAACGCCGGCAATCAGCCAGCCCAGGCTGCGCCCCAGTGTGGGGGACGCAGCCGAAGAGGATGGAACCTGGGCAGGCGACATGGCTCACAATCTCCAGGCCGGGCCTCAGCGCAAGGGGGCGCCGCTGGGCGTATACGGAATGGCATTGAAGCCGTTGGTCAGGTCGAGCGCCTCCACAATCACCGGCCCCCAGGCAATGGCGCACAGCACGACCACAATGGCAATCCACAATCGCCAGCGTTCGAGGATGGCCGGCGAGGCGGCTTCGACCTTCGTCTGGATCGGCGCATCGCCCTCGACCGGCCGGGTCGAGAAGAACAACGTGCCGATGATGTTGACAAACAGCAGCACCACGCTGATGAACAAAATCATGCCGCCGATTGCGGCGCCGTTCAGCCACAGACTGGCTTCGGGCGTCATGTAGGGCGAGTTAGCCAGATCAGCCCGGCGGGGGGCGCCGTTCAAGCCGGCCTCGCCCATCGTGAATCCAAAGAGTGCCATGCCCACCAGCCAGGTGAAGGCCTGGCCGAGCGCAGCCTTTTTGCTGAACAAGGCCCGTCCGCGCAGAAGTGGGAGCAGCCAATACAGAATGCCGAAGAACGTCATGGTCACACCGCCGCCCAGCGTGGTGTGGAAGTGGCCGGGCACCCACGAGGTGTTGTGCAACGTGATATTGATCTGCGCCGAGGCGTTCATCAGGCCGGTGACGCCGCCGGCCAAAAACAGCAGCATGCCCACCAGTTGCGCCGCCACGACGGGATCGCTCCAGCGCTGCTTGAAGATAAAGCCCCAAAAACCGCGCCCGCCGTTGTTGCGGCTGGCAATCTCCAGCGAAGCGCCGATGTTGAACGCCGTCATGAAGCTGGGCACCGCCACGGTGAATGTGAGGAAGGCATGGACGAACTTGGCGACCTGGCTCACGCCGGGGTCCGCGTAGAGGTGATGGACGCCGACCGGGATGGAAAACAAGAGCAGCATGACGAACGCCACGCGCGCCAGCGGGTCGCTGAACAGACGCCCGCCGGCCTGTTTGGGCAGCATGGTGTACCAGGACACGTAGGCCGGGATCAACCAGAAATAGACCAGTGGATGGCCGAAGAACCAGAACAGCACGCGCGCCAACTGCGGGTCGGTCGTCTGAATCCAGCCGAGCGAGGCCGGCAACAGCATGAACAACACTTCGATCGCCACGGCCAGCGAGGAAATGAACCACATCAGGTAGTTCACAAGGATGGCAAACACCGCCAGCGGCACACGCTCGCCAGGATGCTCTTTGCGCCAGGCGTTGTAGGTCCAGAACACCAGGAAGGCCGCAATCCACGACCCGACAACCAGCAGCACGAGGCCGAGATAGAAAATGGCCGGCGCAATCAGCGGCGGATAGAACGTGTACAACACCGCCGAGCGTGTCACGTCATTGGCCAGCGTGAACACCAGCATGGCAAGGCCGATCAGCATCAACGCATAAGCCACCCAGGCAAATTGAATGCCTTTGATCTGACGCTGCAGCGACCGCTGCGTCACGTAGTAGCTGAAGCCCACGATGAACAGGGTGGTGAAGAACAGCGCCAGCATCACCCCATGCACTGTGACGGCCTGATAGTAGTAGCTGAAAACCGGTATCTGGCCCAGAAATGTGTTGACGAATGCTGGGGCGCGATGGAACGCCTGAAACGGCCCCATGAAAATGCCGACTGTGAGCGCAATCAACGCCGACGCGATGTGAACCCCCACCAGATTGCGCTCGCTGCGCAACATGTCCAGCCGGGGGAAGCTCACCGGCGCAACATTCGGTTGTGCTTGAGTTGCTTGCATGGTACTCCTCAGTATTTCTTCCGTGCAGACGCATTCAGAAGCGCCGGGCGCTACTCGACGATGATCTCGCCATACATGACCGCGTGCCCCGTGCCGCAGTAGTGGTTGCACACAATCTGGTAGACGCCGGGCCGGTTGAACTTGACGGTGGCCTGAGACACCTGGCCGGGGATCACTTCCAGGTTGATCGTGTGGTTCTGGATATAGAAGCCGTGAATAATGTCTTTGCTGGTCACGAAGAAATTCACCTCGCTGCCGGCAGGCACACGAATCTTGGGCGGGGCGCCGGCCTCTGGGCCTGCGTCGAATTGCCACATCCTGGCCACAATGTGCGCCTGGTAGCGATTGCCGCCGATATAACGCACCCCCGGCTCGGCAAACTCACTGGCCTCCAGGTTCTGCGGATTCACCCGCCCGACTGGACTGGGCAACGAAACACCAAACACCACCAGGGTTGCAACCAGCGCCGCGAAGAAGGCGCCCAGCGTAGCAGCCACTGCAATCAGCCAATAGCGTTCGTATCGATCAATGTGCATGACGCTAACCTCCCGCCCGCTGAAGGGTGACCAGCCAGACATAGGCCCAGTACAGGATGTAGCCTGCCAGCATGATTGCAAGGAAAATCAGAACGGCCTGGGGCTTATACGATTCCGGGGACTCCCTGGATGGTTCAACTTCATTTGGTTCGCTCATAGATCATGACCCTCACACACACAGATTGACAGCGCCGGCGCCAGTCGCGGCTGCCGGGGAGATGTTAGCCGGTTCGCCCTGTTTGTCATGTGACATTTGGCGCGTCTTCGACAGGAGGATAATCTGCCTGCCGGATTGGTGAAAGCGGCGGAGTGTGGATAATTGATCCCTATGGCAAAGCAGAAATGGCAACGCATTGACGGCCCTTCTTCGATCTTCTCGATTGCGCCGGCGGGCGCAGACGGGTGGCTGATTGGCACCGAACAGGGGGTGTGGTCTGTTGGCGAAGCGTGCGCAATCCTGTCCGAGTCGCTTCGCCCTGCCGCAATCACCGCAGTCGCGGCATCTCCGGGTTTCCCGGCGCAGCCCTACATCATCGTTGGCGCAGCCGACGGGCTGGCGCGCTCAACCGACCGCGGCCAGACCTGGTTCACGCCGAATATGCCGCAACGCTCGCATGTGTCGCAGATTGCCCTGTCGCCCGGCTTCACGGAAGACGGCATTGGGTTTGCCGCCACGCTGGCAGACGGTGTGCTGGTCACGACCGACCACGGTCAGTCCTGGCACTCATGGAATTTCGGGCTGCTCGATCTGGAAGTGCTGACACTGGCAGTGTCGCAACATTTTGGGGAGGATGAAACCGTGATCGCCGGCGTCGGCACCGGCGTCTTCCGCAGCACAAATGGCGGGCGCGCCTGGCGCGAGTTGACGATCAGCGAGGACGCCGCTCCGCTGGCAGGGCTGTGCTTCAGTCAGGGCGTATTGGTGGCCGCCAGCGAGACCGCCGGCTTGTTCTACTCAAAGGACTGCGGCGACACCTGGCAAAAACGGTCAGCTTTCCGCTCCGGCCAGATCAGCGCGCTGGGCGTCTCCCCCGACGGGTCTCTGCTGGCTGTCGCCACGCCGAGCGTCGTCGCCGTGTCGAGCGACGCCGGCGCAACCTGGACGCGCACCGAGGGTAAAACGCCGGCCGGCATCGTGTCGATCGCTCCCCTTCCCAATGGCGCCGTCCTCGCAGGCACGCAGGAAGAGGGCCTGTGGAAGTACGAGGCCTGACGGCGACGCGGCATCATTCAGGTTCGCAAGGCCGGCTCACCCTTCCTCGACCTTGCGAACCTGATGAACCTTACCAACCTTAAAACAACGGCCCGCGCTATTCGCTGACTTTGAGGGGTCTGCCCTGTTCGCCGCTCATCTCGATCACGGGCGCGCCGTCCTGCTCGACCCAGACGCCGCACGCGCCGCCGCCGGGGCTGTCTTCCAGATCGAGCATCGTGCCATCCATACGCAGGGCAGGATGATAAAAGCCTGCCACCTGCCGCGCATCGCCCTGGATGTAGTGCCCGATGAGCGCGCGGCGGAAGCGGTCGTCGGTCGTGTTCGGCAGGCTGCCATGCACGACCTGCCCGTTGAAGAACAGCACATCGCCGGGGTCCATGATGACCGGCACAACCTCCGCATCGTCCGGAATCGGCACCGTCACATCGGTGAAGCTTTTGGTTGTGTCGGCTTTGACCGTGCAGAGCAGCGGCCAGTTCTGGCTGCCGGCCACGACGCGCAAACAGCCATTCGCCTCATCACAGCGATCCAGCGCCATCCACGCCGCGAGACAGGTGCCGGGCTGCGCGCGCAGATAGTACTGGTCCTGGTGCAAGTCCTGACCGCGCGCGCCGGGCGGCTTGAAATAGATCATCGTCTGCACCATGTACGGCTCGCGCCCCAGCAGCGCCGTCATCACCTCATTCAAGCGCCGATCGATCGCCCACTTCAGGCTGACCTCATCCCAGCGATGCATGTGAATCATACGCGGATAGCGCTTCAGCGGGTCGTTGCTGCCGAGATCGACGCCGCTGAAGTCGCCGGGATAGACGGCTTTCTCGCGCAGACGCATGTAATGGTCGCGGTAGAACGCTGCTTCCTCCGGCGAAAACAACCCTTTGACAACCAGATATCCCTTCTCGTCAAAAAACTTCTTCTGCTCAGATGTAATGCTCATCACAACACTCCATTTGCTCAACCCGCGCACCTGACTGGACTCATGATACTCAATCGAGATGAAACACCTCTTCGATGTCATGCCACCACTCGCCCGGCCTCGCCTCCGGCACAGGACTTTGCAGCGGCTTGCACACACTCCACCACGCCTGCGTCACCTCGTCCTGGGCCATCTTGGCCATGTCGGCCTCATAGTCGTCGCCCACGTACTCGAAGTAAGAGAACAGCGTGTTGCCGTAGAGGTAGATGGAGTAATTGCGGATGTTGCACTCGGTGATCTTGGCGAGCACCGGCTTCCATGTGTGCGCGTGCAACTGCTTGTAGGCCAGCGCGGCATCCGGCTTAAGGTGGATAACAGAGGCGTATCGTTTCATGTGATTGCTCCTTCCCAGCGCCCTGACACAACCCGAATTTCGCGGAGTGATTGTAGCGCAGGACGCGGCGAGCGCGGGAGCGAAAGAGCGAAAAGCAGATCGGAGGCGCTGTGACGGGCGCCTCCGATTTTGAGCCGGGAATGCTCAGCGATGATGTCACCAGGCGTAGGCTTCAGGCGCCGGGCCGCCCGGGCCGGGGAAGATCTCGTCCAGATTCCTGAGCGTGTCTGCCGACAACTTGATCTCCAGCGCGCGCGAGCTGTCGGTCAACTGCTCCATCGTGCGCGGGCCGATGATCGGCGCCGTCACCGCCGGCTGATGCAGCAGCCATGCCAGCGCCACGTCGGCCGGCTTCTCGCCCAGATCCGCGCACAACGCTTCCCAGGCTTCCAGTTTGGCCCGGTTCTTGTCGATGCTCTTTTGCATATTCTCGCTGGCGCGACGGCCTTCCTTCGCCTTTTGCAGCGCGCCGCCCAACAAACCGCCGGCCAGCGGACTCCACGGGATCAACCCCAGGCCATACGCCTGACAGGCCGGGATCACTTCCAGTTCGATCATGCGCGCGTTCAGGTTGTACAGGCTCTGCTCTGACACCAGGCCCATGAAGTGACGTTTGGCAGCCTGTTCGTTGGCCTGAGCGATGTGCCAGCCGCCGAAGTTGCTGCTGCCCACATACAGCACCTTGCCCTCGCGCACCAGTTGTTCCATGGCCTGCCAGACTTCCTCCCAGGGGCACTCGCGGTCAATGTGGTGCATCTGGTACAAGTCGATGTAATCGGTCTGGAGGCGCTTGAGACTGCCTTCACAGGCCTGCTTGATGTGCAGCGCCGACAGGCCGCGGCCATTGGGCCATTCGGACATCTTGTTGTAGCATTTGGTGGCCAGCACCACCTTCTCGCGCCGTCCCCCGCCCTGAGCAAACCAGCGTCCGATGATCTGCTCGGTGACGCCTTCACCCAGCTTCCAGCCGTACACGTCTGCTGTGTCGAAGAAGTTGATGCCCATGTCGAGGGCCTTGTCCATGATGGCATAGCTGTCCGACTCCGGGGTCAAAGGCCCAAAGTTCATTGTGCCCAGGCACAGGCGGCTAACTTTCAGGCCGGTGCGTCCGAGACGCGCGTATTCCATTTCTACTACCTCCAATGGGAACGGATTGATTGGGGAGCGCTCGTTGATGCGCTCGCGGAATATCATGATCTATTGTATGGCATCAGGCAGAACAAGCCAACGGCTTGCCCTGCCTGATGGCATCAGATCGCTCCTTCGCAGAAACGCAGGCGCGCACTCTACGGCGCCACAATCGCGCCAATGAACAACACGGCGCCGCTGCGATCGTCGCAGATGGCGACCAGGAACGGCCGCTCGACGATCATGGTGAAGCGCTCTGGCTCTTCGCGGGCCGACGTGACGCCCATCTCGACCGAGGTGACGGCGGCAGCCTCGGCGCCTTCCTCGTTCACCTCAATAAAGGTCTTGTGCCTGACACTGCTGATGAACACGTTTTCGGGCCGCAGGTCCACCATCAGGCTGAAGTCAGCTTGTTGCGGATCGAACGCGACGCCCATGCCCAGCGCGCTCAGCGCGTTGTTCAGGCCGGCTTCATATTCCAGCGTGTAGCGCGGCATGGCCAGAAAACCCTCCGCCGGGGCAAACTGCGCCATCCACGCCGCCCATTGCTCAGCAGTGAGCCTGGCTGCCAGAGCGTCAAGCGACGAGGATTCATCGGGCAGAAAGACGTACATGCTGAACCTGCCCTCGGCGTCGGGCGCGCCGAACGGCAGGGACACAGCCTGGAAATCCGCGCCGCGCAGGTGCCGAAACTCGCCCGAGCGCGACATCATGGACACTGGTTTCTGGCTGCCGTCGAGCAGGATGAATGGCTGTTCCCGCGTTGCCTGCGGATCGAACGCTTTGACCCACGCGCCTTTGAAATAGATCGCATTGATAAGGAACAGAATCGCGTCATCGGAAATCCGATCCAGGATTCGGGAGATCTTGCGATTGGTCTTTTCGTTCACCCAGGCGTTGATGATGTCTACAGTTGCGGGGTCGCTGAAGTCCAGGGCGGACACCTCGGCTTCGTAGAACAGACGAACGCGGGCCAGAAAGTCCTGCCTGAAGGCGACATCCTGCCGGCCCCACAGCGAGTTGGCAATCGACAAAGTCACTTTGGGATCGGCCGTGGCCAGGGTTTGCAGCAACGCAGCATACGATTGATTGACCTCATCGAGGCTGAGGCCGTTCAGTTCGAGCGCGCGGGCCATGGCCTGCTGTGTTTCGCCGCCGGCCCCGTTGTACGTCATCGCCAGAGCAATGGCGACGCTGGCCGGCGAGATGAACACGTTGCCGGCTGCGTCTGCTTCGCGCAGATTGGCAAACAGCTTGAGGCCAAAGCGATTGTTGGCATTTACCAGCGCCGGGCTGATTTCGCCCCGCGCCACGGGCCGGGCGCCGCCTTCCGCCGGCGCGGCATCGGTGGGCGCCGGCTCGGTCGGGGTCGGCATGTCTGGCGATGTGTCACCCTGCGCGGTGGACACTGGAACGGAAGGCAAACGCTCGGCGCTGCCGCAGGCCGCCAGTCCTGCGCCGGCTGCCAGAAGTGCCATCAGAAACTCACGGCGGTTTTTCATCTCAGTTACCTCCATACGTGTTGCTCTCGCAACGCCAATGACGATGCGCGTCGCCGGCCGGTTCCAAAAAAAGCTCCCGAAACCCGGCCGGGTTCGGGAGCTTGCCGTCACCTCAACACGCAGCGCGCAATTTGCAATCCGCGCCACGCGCTGCACGCCGCGTCATAGCCGGGCGGCCATGTACGCAGCCAGGTCGGCCGTGCGGCACGAGTAACCCCATTCGTTGTCGTACCAGGTCACGACCTTGATGAAGTCGCTCTTGTCCTTGCCCAGCGCCGAGGTGAACGGCAGGTCCACCGACGAGCTGTGCGGGTCGCCCTTGAAGTCGATGCTGACCAAAGGCTCGTCGACCGCGGCCAGAATGCCCTTCAGGGGGCCGGCGGCGGCGTCGCGGAACGCCTGGCGCAATTCCTCGGTCGTCGTGGGCGTCTCGATTTGGGCCGTGAAGTCCACCACAGACACGGTCGAGGTGGGCACGCGCAAGGCATAGCCGTCGAACTTGCCTTTCAGGTCTGGGATCACGAGCGCGACGGCCTTGGCGGCGCCGGTCGTGGTGGGGATGATGCTCATCGCGGCGGCGCGCGCGCGGCGCAGGTCGCTGTGCGGCAGGTCCAGGATCTTCTGGTCGTTGGTGTAGGCGTGAATGGTGGTCATCAGGCCGCGAATGATCTTGTACTTGTCGTGCACCACCTTGGCCGCCGGCGCCAGACAGTTGGTCGTGCAGGAGGCATTGGAAACAACGTGGTGATTGGCCGGGTCGTACTTGTCCTCGTTCACGCCCATCACGATAGTCAGATCTTCCCCTTCAGCCGGGGCCGAGATGATGACTTTCTTCGCGCCGCCTTTGGTGATGTGATTCTCGGCGCCCAGCACGGTCTTGCCCTTCTTGTTCACGCCGTCCTTCTTGATGGTGAACAAGCCGGTGCTCTCGACCACGATATCGACGCCGATGTCGCCCCACGGCAGTTTGGACGGGTCAGTCTCCTTGAACACCTTGATGGGCTTGCCATCGACCACCAGCGTGTCTTCGCCCTGCGCTTCCACCGTGCCATCGAAACGGCCGTAGTTCGAGTCATACTTCAGCAGGTGCGCCATGGTCTTCAAGTCGCCGATGTCGTTGAAAGCAACCACTTCCAGCGTGTCGGGATGGCGATCGCGAATCGCCTTGAGCACCTGCCGGCCAATACGGCCGAAACCGTTGATACCAACTTTAACTTTCGCCATTGTGTGTAACTCCTTAAAGTGTGGCGCGCCGCAGCCGGCGCAAGGGCCGGCGACGCAGCCTGTAATCTCCTGTTGTTCAGTGGGCCAGCAGCTTCAGGACCGCAGCGGCAAGCTTGGCCGGGTCATGCCGCCATGGGAACTCATCGTCTGCCACATCAGCTTGAACGACCTTCGCGCTGCTGTTGGGAAGCGTCGGTTCAGGCTGGATTATATCCACCCCCTGAGGAGGCTGGAAATCGACAGCGACGTGGTTGTTGGCAATCACCACGTCGATCAGGCCGCTCCCGATGTGCCCCTCGATGGCCGCCACATGGTCGCTCAATGTAAAGTGATCGGTCTCACCCCGTTCAGTGGCGACATTCGCCACATACACACGCACGGCCCGGGCTTGCTTCAGCGCCTGCGCGATGCCGGGCACCAGCAGATTCGGCATGACACTGGTAAACAGGCTACCCGGCCCCATGACGATCAGATCAGCCTCCAGAATGGCTCGCACCGCCTCTGGATAGGCCGGCGGATCGCCCGGCTCCAGCCAGACGCGCTCGATCGGATAGCCGGTCTTGCCGATGGACGATTCACCGCGCACCAGCGACAAAGCCGGCGCATTGCCGTTCACCGTGGCCGCCATCTGCTCTGCGGCCAGGTCGCGCAGCTCGGCGCACAACGTCACATCCTGAAGTGTGCTCGGCACGATTCGGCCTTTGGTCACCAGCACTTTGCTCGATTCGAGCAACGCCTTCTCGAAGCTGCCCGTCAACTCGGCCAGCGCCGCGATGAACAGGTTGCCGAATGAATGACCGCTCAGCCCTTCTCCGCTGCCGAAGCGATACTGGAAGAGCTGTGCGACCAGCGACTCTTCGCTCGCCAACGCGGCGATGCACATGCGAAAATCGCCAGGCGGCAGCACGCCCAGTTCGCGCCGCAGCCGGCCCGAACTGCCGCCGTCATCCGCCACCGTGACGATCGCGGTGATATTGCTGGTGTGCTGCTTCAGCCCGCGCAACAAAGCCGACAGACCGTGGCCTCCCCCGATCGCCACCACACGCGGCCCGCGCGACCCAATCCGTTGATCCCACAATTTGTCGATCAGGGGCTGGTTATCCGCGCCGCGCACGCTTTCCATGATCGAGCGGTTGAAGCGGTAGAAGCCGTATCCGAACGCCGCCAATCCGACGCCGCCCACCAGAACAGCGCGCACCCAGCGCTCTAGAAATTGCAGCGTCAGGTAATAAAAGATCTCTGGCACTTCCGCCTGGCGGTATATCTGCACCTGCACATAGCCAATGCCCAGGCCAATGAAGGCCATGCCAACGATCATCAGCAACAGCCAGCGTTTGACCCGCAGCCCTGGAATGAACCAGCGCAACACCTGTTGTCTAAACCACGTCCCTATTCCGCGTCGCATGGAGGGTCAGGAGTCAGGAGTCAGGAGTCAGAACACAGAACACAGAATACAGAACACAGAAGTCAGGAGTCAGAACACAGAATGCAATGAGCGCCTGAAGCCTGCAATCCAAAATCCAAAATCCAAAATCGCTAATAGCCGCTGGCCGCGAACAGCGTCCTCAGCAAGGCCGCGCGGTCTTTCTGGCTCATCGGCACGGGTTGCGAGTAGTCCATGATGTAAGCCGTGCGCAGATCAACGCCCAGATAGCGGCCGTCGTAGAACACATGCCGGTCGATGAAGGTCTGATGCGTGCCGACGCCGGCCTGATCGCCAAAGAACAGGTTGCCCGTGCCGTAGTGAATGAAGCCCTGCGCGCTCACGTCAAACCCCTGCGCGTGGTGGCCCTGGCTGCCGTTGACCACCACCGCGCCGGCGTCGCGCAGCGCCTTGAAGTCGCGCTGTTGCTGAGGCGTCGCCCGGTAGGTGTAGAACTCGGCGTACTGCAACGTGGCAATCACCAGATAGCCCTGTTCGCGCAACGCCTGGATCACGGGCACAATCAGATCGAGGTTATACGGACTCTTCGAGCCGCAACGCGCCGACCCCGGCCGCTCATCGGTAGCCCAGTTCGCCCCGAACCAGTTGCAGCCGACAAAGGCGATCGGGTTGCCGTTGACGTTCATCGTCACCGGCTTCAACGCTTCAGCCGCGTTGCGTCCGCCGGCAAAATACGGCCAGCCTCGATCCTCATACAGCTTCAGCGTGTTCGACAGATGAATCCAGCCCTTGTCCCACAAGTGATTCCCGGACAGTTCGATGATGTCTGTGCCGACATATTCCAGCAGCTCGATGTACTTCGGGTCGGAGCACATGCTCACACCGCTGTTGAACGAGGGCCGGGGACACTTGTCCCAGAAAGACACTTCGTTGCTGATGTGGGTCACATCGGCCGTTGTCAGCCAGTCGCGGATGGCCTCGCCGGGATAGGTGATGCCCTTGCGCTCCATCATCACGGCGGTGCCGCGCACCATCGCCGTCACGCCGGTCATGGCGACCACAGCCATGCGGTTGAGGTCGCGGTTGATCGCCGGCCCATCCCCCGCCTTGAGCGGGTAACGCGCTACATCGGCAGCCTTGTCGAACAGGTTGATGCCATCGACCCACAACAGCTTCCAGCGCGCTTCGAGCTGATCGAAGGGCAGGATAGCCAGCGCGCCCGGCCTCGCGGCCCACGCCACCGCCACCAGGTCGCGCGCGTCGGCCTGCGCGATGTTGGCGTTGCCGGGCTGTCCCAGCACCCCTTTCATCGCTTCATAGGTGTCAGGCGCAACGACCAGCGTCAGGTCGCTGCCGCGCCAGTAATCATCCAGCGCATTCATATCGCCCTGCCAGAACGCCTTGAGCGCGGCAAAGCTGATGGTGTCGGTCACGGTGGGGAATGGCGCCGCCAGCGCATACACAATCGAACCGCCCTGTCCTTTGGGCGCGTCTGTTGGCGCAATGGCGGCGGACGCGCCGGCCAGGCCGGGCGATACCAGGGATGATGCAAGCGCGACAGCCCCAATCAGCGCCGCCCCAAAACGCGCCGCAAGCCGGGCCGGGGCAGATGTAACCTGGGTGTTCATGCTCATGATCGAATGGCATTATAGCGATTCGAGCCACTCCCACTCCCTCGCCCTTCCGCTCCTCCGCTCCGTATAATCCCTGCCAGGAGAACCACATGGACACCCAACGTTTCGACACCTATCTGCTTGAGAACCGCGAGCGCATGCTAGAGGAGTACAAAGATTTCCTGCGCCAACCCAGTGTGGCCGCCACCGGCCAGGGCATCACCGAAATGGCCGCGCTGATCGCCCGCCGCCTGGCTGTGCTGGGCGCGTCGGTCAAGGTCGTGCCGACCGAGGGCGACGCGCCGCCGGTGATATGGGCTGAGATGGGCGAAGGAGACAAGACGCTCCTGATCTACAACCACTATGACGTGCAGCCGGCCGAGCCGCTGGAACTGTGGGAATCACCGCCGTTTGAGCCGACCGTGCGCGATGGCAAGCTGTATGCGCGCGGGGCTTCCGACGACAAGGGCGAACTCATCACCCGCATTCACGCCATCGAAGCCTGGCTGAACACGCAGGGCCGGTTGCCTTTCAAGATCAAGTGGCTGGTCGAGGGCGAAGAAGAGGTGGGCAGCATTCATCTGCATCGCTGGGTCGAGCAACACAAAGACTGGCTGACCGGCGCCGGCGGCGGTCGCATCGACGGCTGCCTGTGGGAATTCGGCGGCATGGACGAGAAAGGACGCTTCACCCTGCACATGGGCGTGAAAGGCATCTGCTACGTTCAGTTGCGCGTCCGGTCAGTCGATCACGATCTGCACTCGTCTTACGCGCCGCTGGCCCCCAACGCCGCGTGGCGACTGGTCTGGGCGCTCAACACGCTCAAAGACGCCGAAGAGAACATCCTGATCGACGGCTATATGGACTATGTGCGCGAGCCGAGCGCGGCGCAACTCGACATGCTGCGTCGAATGCCGTTTGAGGAAGACGAGATCCGAAAGCGATGGGGAATCGAACAATTCTTGAAAGGCCGGCGCGGCGTGGAGGCGCTGCAACAGTATCTGTTCGCCCCCACCGTGACCCTCTGCGGCATCACCACCGGCTGGCAGGGCAAAGGCACGAAGACCGTGCTGCCGGCGGAAGCCGCCGCCAAAGTGGATTTCCGGTTAGTGCCCGATCTCACACCAGAGCTTGTCGTTGATTTGCTGCGCAAACACCTCGACCGGCGCGGCTTTCAGGATGTGCAGATCGCAAGCTACGACGGCTATCGCGCCGAGTTCTGCGATGTGGAAGCGCCGATCGTCGAGGCCGCTGCGCGGGCCGCGAGGACCATCTATGGCCACGAGCCGGTGATGATCCCCACGGCTGCCGGCAGCGGGCCGATGTGGTCGCTGTCCTCATTCATCGGCGGCGTGCCGGTGGTGTGCGCCGGCATCGCTCACGCCGACAATCGCGTGCACTCGCCCAACGAGCACATCATTCTGCAGAATTACTACGACGGCATGCGCTATATGGGCCGGCTGATTGACGAATTCGCCCGCGCTTAACCGGCTACTTGAACTGCGCCCGGCGCACATGCTCATCTGGCCGGTAGTGAATGCGGGCGATGTCTGACTCGCTGAGGAAGTTCGGCCCGCCCAACGCATACGTGCCGGCCAGTATCTTGGCGTGCTTCACCGCCATGGCCATCACGTTCTCCACCTGTCTGGCCGTTTGGCCCAGCGCGATCACGCCATGATTCTGCAGGTAGATCGTGCGCGGCATTTCGCCATGCCGCCCGGCAACCTCCTTCACCCGCGCCACCACCTCTCGCGCCAGCGGCACGCCGGGGTCAGTGTAAGGCACAAAGACCGACTCAATCCCACACACCACAATCTCGTCCGGCATGATGTGCCTGACGATGTCGCGCGCGTTTTTGGAGCACAAAATCATGTTGGCGTAGACACAGTGTGCGTGGCCGATGAATTTAGCGTCCGTGATCTGGTACAGCGCCCCGTGCAGCACTGTCTCGACCGAGGGCCGCGCAGTTACGGCCGGATCGACGCGCGCTTCGTTGAGAATGCGCGTCACATCGTCGTCGCTGGGATTGCCCTCCAACAGCGCGCCCACTTTGCGCCAGTCGATCTCGACCAGTTGGTCAGGCCGGATCGACTTCAGATTTGAGCCGCTGGCCTTGACAAAGAAAGTGTGTTCGTCGATCCTGGCGCTGGTGTTGCCCTCGCCGATGATCGCGTATTCCTTCGACTCCTCGCCCAGACGATGGGACAACTCGACCAGTTCGTTGAGAATTTCCTGCTTGGTCATCAATCACTCCTCTTGACACTCAGCTGAAAGAAGTCTACCCGACCTTTGTCGCCGCGCTGCTCCGAAATCCAAAATCTAAAATCCAAAATTGACGGCCAGCCAGGTCACGACACCCAGCGCCAGCCCGATCAGCGCGCCGTAGGGCAATGTGATGCGCAACACCTCGCCATCGCGCCCGGCCAATCCCACTGTGCTGCACCCCACGATGAGCTTGGCCGGCGCGATCATGCTGCCCAGCGAGCCGCCGGCTGTCTGCGCGGCCAGCAACACCGCCGGCGCGACGCCCAACAGTCCGGCAATGCTTTTCTGCATCGGCCCAAACAACACGTTGGAGTTGGTGTTGCTGCCGGTGGCAAACGCGCCCAGAATGCCCACCAGCGGCGAGGCCAGCGGAAACGCCTGGCCCATCCACACGCTCAAGCCCTGCGCCAGCAGCAGGGTCATGCCGCAGTGTTCCATCAGCGCCGACAGGCCCACCATGCTCAAGATGCCCGCGCTGGCCGGCGCAGCCGCGCGCCACGTTGCGCGCCACGCCTCGCCCCACCCCGCTGCATTAACCAGACCCAGCCGGCGATAGAACAACGCACTCAACATCACCGCCAGCAGAATGGACGCGCCGGGATGCGTGAAGATGCGAAAGACCTGCCCGAAGCCGGCTGGCGTCACATGTCCCTCCAACGTGCGAACTTCCGGGAACGCAACGCGCCACGCCACGGGGTCCAGCGCCGCTTTCACCGGCGGCATGCCGATCAACACCGTCATCAGCAGCGCCAGACCGCCATACACCGCCAGCGTCGGCCCCAATGCAGCCTGCCGGGAGTCTGCGGCCCCAGGTGGCGCGCCGACGTGAGGTTGGCCGGCGCGCCCGCGTCCCAGCGCCACGCCTGCCGCAATGCCGGCCAGCCCCGCGCCCAGCGCCGCCAGCGGTGTGAGACCGATCCATGCCAGGAGCGCCTGGACGCCCGCCATCACACCCGCCACGATCCATACAACGCGCCACGACACGCCCTGCCGCAGAATGCGCGCAGTCGCCTGCCCGCACAACAGGCACACCACGCCCAGCATCAGCGCAGCCGCCGGCGCCAACACTCCCGGCTCGATGCCGGTGACCGCCACCAGCGACTGCAAAATCACGCCCATGTCGCCGAACGTAACCGCCCAGGCGTGGCCGACCGCGACAGCGGCGACGGCCGTGACCGGCGTCACCCCCAGCCCAACGAGCATGGGCGCAACGATGGCGATCGGAATGCCGAAACCGGCCAGTCCCTCCAACGCGCCGCTGAAGGCCCACGCCACCACCAGCAGCAACACCGCGCGCTGGCGAATGGCGCGCTGCAGCGCCCCGGCCAGCGCGTCGATGCCCCCGGCCTGGCGGACGATGTTGTAGAGCAAGAGCGCCGGCCACAGCACCACCAGCACGTACAGCGCCAGCAGCGCGCCTTTGGCCTGCGAGACCCACAGCACATCGGGCGTCAGGCCAAACGCAAGCGCGGCGACCAGGATGCCGGTCAGCCAGCCAACAGGGCCGGCGCGCTGTCCGCCCCAGCGCGCCAGCAACATCAGCGCAAGAACAATCAGAATCGGGGATGCCGCAAGCAGATAGCGCACCGAAACAGTGTCAACGGTGATGAATGACAGTTGGGGAATTGGGAATGGCGAATCGTCAATCGTCAATCGTCAATCGGCCTGTCACGCCATGCGCACCGGCTGGCCCGATTCGGCCGATTCGAGCAGCGCAACCAGAGCGGCAATGTTCGCCCGGCTGTCGGCCAGGCTGATGCGCGGCGGCTTGCCCAGCAACACGGCATCGGCCATATCCTCCACCTCGCCCAGATACAACTCTGGCCCCTGCACCGCGATGCGCTCGCTTTCGTCGCCGCGCGCGATGATGATGTGTTCTTCCTTGCCCGGCTTGAACGGATGCAGCACGCTGATAGCGCCCTCGCTGCCCACAATCTCGACGTGCGTGCGGAAGGTGGCGCGAAAGCTGCAATCAATCTGCGCGTAGACATTGCCCGGAAAACGCAACGTGCCGGTGAACGTTTCGTCCACGCCGGTGCGGCCAACCACTTTTCGCCCGAACACTTCGACCGGCTCCTGACCCACGATGTAACGCGCATAGCTGACTGGATAGCAGCCCACATCCCACAGACTGCCGCCACCCAGCAGCGGATCGAGCCGCACATCGCCTTCACGAGTGAGATTGAAGCTGAACGAGCCGCGCACCAGGCGCACCTGGCCGATAACGCCGGCGTCAACCAGCTCCTTCACCTTCAACGTCTGCGGATGGTGCCGATACATGAACGCCTCGGTCACAACCACGCCGGCCCGCTCGGCCACCGCGCGAATGGCGTCCACCTCCCCTACGCTGATCGCCAGCGGCTTCTCGCACAGCACATGCTTGCCGGCCTTGGCCGCCTCGATTGTCCAGTGCTCGTGCATGCTGTTCGGCAATGGCACATACACCACGTCGATATCGGGCGACGCCAGCATCGCCTCATAAGATCCATAGGCGACGGGAATGTTCCACTCTCTGGCGTATGCGTCCGCCTTCTCCTGTGTCCGGCTGGCCACTGCGACCAGCTCATTGCGCGGCGACATGCGCAACGGCGGAATCAACGAACGATTGATGCGAGCCGTGCTGAGCAGCCCCCAGCGAAGTTTGCGATCGGACATGATTCTCTTCCTCCATCAGCGCCCGGATTCATGCATGAAACGCAGGCATTGTATCGCGCGGCGGGATACGGCTCATGACGTGCTCGGCCAGCGCGGTGATCGTCAGGCTGGGATTGATGCCGGGATTGGCCGGCACAATCGACCCATCCACCACATACAAGCCGGGGTAGCCGTGCGTTTCGCCGTTGACATCGACCACGCCTTCATCGGCGTTGCGTCCCATCGGGCACCCGCCCAGAATGTGGGCGGTGATGGGCAGGTTCAACAACGCTTCGGCGATGGAATCCGCCGGCATACCGTCCACCTCGCGGGCAAAGGCGCGCGTGAGGTGATGGCCGATCTCGATGCGCGCCGGCACGCCCCGGCCATCGGGCTGGCTGACCAGATCACGCCGGCCCAGCGTGAACAGATGGCGGCCCAGGCGCAGTTTCATGTGACTGTCTTCTGTTTGCATCACCAGCAGAATGGTGGCGCGATTGGCCCAGGCCGGTTGCAGATAGGCCTGATAGAACTGGCTAGGGTGGCGCAGCCAGTAGCCGGCTGCTTTCAACCAGCGCACCCACAGGCGACGCTCCGGCGGCAGGAGCGGCGCAGCCAGCAGGCGCATCAATGACGAGCCGGCGGGAAAGCGCACCGGTTCCACCCGCGTCACCTCATCGGCCTGCAACACCGAGGTAATGGCCACGCCGGTCGAATAATCGACGCGGCCATCGCGGGCAATGGCGCCCATCAGGGCTTCGCTGTTGGTGCGCACCTGATCGCCCAATCGCGGCGAGAGGCGAGGCAGCGAGCGCGTCACGTCGCGGCAGCGCAACAACAAACGCAGCGTGCCCAGCACGCCGGCCGACACCACCACCTGGCGCGCACGAATGCGCTGGGGAGAAGCGCCCCGGCCTGTGGAGGAGCGGCACACCACCTCATAGCGCGCGCCATCCGGCTGATCTGGCGACAGAGGCCGGATGTCGGTCACTTCCATCTCGGCCACAATCTGCGCGCCACGCCGCTCGGCCAGATAGAGGTAATTCTTGACCAGCGTGTTCTTGGCATTGAAACGGCAGCCCACCATGCAGCCGCCGCATTCGCGGCAACCGCGCCGCGCCGGCCCCGCGCCGCCAAAATACGGATCGGGCGTGTCACAGTCGGGGTCGCCGAAGAACACCCCGACATCCGCCGGCGCAACCGGCCGATCACGCCCGATGCGTCGCATCACCTGGTCGGCGGGCGTCACGCCGGGGTACGTCGTCACGCCCAACATGCGCCGGGCGGTCGCGTAGTGCGGTTTAAGCAGCGCGCGCCAGTCGGCCAGATCGCGCCAGCCGGGCGCGTCGAACAGGCGATCATCCGGCGTCATCAACACATTGGCGTAGCCCAGGCTGCCGCCGCCCACCCCGCTGCCGTGCAGAATCATCACGCCGTTCAGCAAGCTGATCTGCAAAATGCCAAAGCAGCGCGCCGCCGGCAGCCACAGATATTTGTGAATCTCCCAGTTGCTGCGCGCAAAATCCTCATCACGGAACCGCTTGCCGCGCTCCAGGACCAGCACGCGATATCCCTTTTCCGACAGGCGCAACGCGGCCACGCTGCCGCCAAACCCAGACCCAATCACCACAACATCCTGCGTCTCGCCAGCCAGGTTGTTCATCATGGCCGGGCATTTTACAGGCAGGCAGTTCTGTTTCACCGCGAAGAGGGCGCAGAGTGTTTTCGTGAGACATCCGCCCGGCGCGCCCCCGCCCCGCGCGATAATGCGCGCCAGACATGGCGCTGCTGCGCATCCGGTTCTACGCCGAACTGAACGACTTCCTGACGCCCAAACGCCGGCAGGTCGAGTTCAGCCTGCCCTTTGCGCCGGGCGCCGCGATCAAAGATGTGATCGAGTCGTGCAATGTGCCGCACACCGAAGTTGATCTCATCATCGTCAATGGTCGGTCGGTTGATTTCGCGTATCAGCCACAGGAGGGCGACCGCGTCAGCGTGTATCCCGTGTTCGAGTCGGTGGACATCACGCCGCTGGTGCGCCTGCGCCCAACACCCTTGCGCGAGACAAAATTCGCGCTGGATGCGCATCTGGGCAAACTGGCCGGCCTGTTGCGCCTGCTCGGCTTCGACACGCTGTACCGCAACGACTGGCGCGACGACGAACTGGCCCGCGTCTCGCATGATGAGCGGCGCATTTTGCTGACACGCGATCGCGGCGTGTTGAAACGCAGCCGCGTCACGCACGGCTACTATGTGCGGGCAGACGACCCGCGCCGGCAGGCGATGGAAGTCGTTCACCGCTTCGACCTGCGCGGACAGATCGCCCCTTACACGCGCTGCATGCGCTGCAACGGCTTGTTGCACCCTGTCGCCAAAGCCGATGTCATCGACCGGCTGGAGCCGCTGACCAGGCTGTATTACGATACGTTCCATCAATGCGCCTCATGCGGACAGGTGTACTGGTCGGGGTCGCATTTCGAGCCGCTGCGCCGCTTCGTGGATGAAATCACGTCCGGCAGCGCCGAAAATGCGGCCCCGGCGCCTGGATGACCGGCGCCCTGAAACCTTAAAACACGCATCCCTGACACACATGCAACCGATCACCATCGCGCTGTCCGGCCTGGGCGGCTACGGACAGGAATATCTCAACGAACTGCTCGATGCGCGCTACGCAGGCCGGATCACACTGGCCGGCGGCATCGACCCGCAACCCGAACGCTGCGCGCGGCTGGCCGATCTTCGCGCGCGCGATGTTCCCATCTACACCACGCTGGCCGATTTCTATCATGAGCGCAGCGCCGACCTGCTCATCGTGTCTGCGCCAATCCACGAACACGCGCCGCAGACCTGCCTGGGGCTGCAACACGGCAGCCATGTGCTGTGCGAAAAGCCGTTGGCCGCCACCGTGCAAGAAGCCGATTACATGATCGCGGCGCGCGACAAGGCATGCAAAACAGTCGCCATCGGCTACCAGTGGAGCTTCGACCCGGCCATCCTCAGCCTGAAGCGCGACATCATGGCCGGGCGCTTTGGCCGGCCCAAACGCCTCACCACAGTGGCGCTGTGGCCGCGCACGGCCGCCTACTACGCGCGCAATGATTGGGCCGGCAAACAGAAGACAGCCGGCGGCGCCTGGGTGCTCGACAGCCCGGTCAACAACGCCGTCGCCCACTATCTGCACAACATGCTCTTTCTGCTGGGCGAGCGCCTCGACCGCAGCGCTGCGCCGCTGCGCATTCAGGCCGAGCTATATCGCGCTAATGCCATCGAGAACTACGACACCGCCGCGTTGCGCGTCGAAGTCGAGGGCGGGACCGAGATTTTGTTCTACGCCTCGCACGCAGTGCGTGAACGCATCGGGCCGGTGTTGCGCGCCGAGTTCGAGCGCGGCACGATTCACATGGACGGCCTCAGCAATCGGCTGATCGCTCAAACGACGGACGGCGCGCAGATCAACTACGGCGTCCCCGACAACGGCGTGAGGGCCAAACTGCAAGCCGCCCTCGACGCCATCGCGTCCGGCGCGCCGATCCCTTGCGGGATCGAGGCCGCGCGCGCGCACACCGTTTGCGTGAACGGCGCGCAGGATTGCGTTGATGAGATTGCATCGTTTGATGGATCACTGATTCGGCAGATAGACGGGCCGGATGGCCGGCTAACCTTCGTCGATGGTCTGGAGACGGCGCTGCAAGCGTGCGCCGGGGCCGGCCGGTTGCCCGCTGAAATGGGGATCGCCTGGGCGCGACCGGGCCGCAGCATCGACCTGCGCGGTTATGCGTTGTTTCCAGGCCGGCCTGCCTGATTCTTTAAGAATTGACAACACGCCGCTGCTGAGTCGCATGCGCCGCTCTCATCTTTTTCTAACACTGGCCGATTATCACTCGACTTTGTTTTGGCGCGTCGGCGCAGCCTCGAACCTTTTGCAAGCAAGGACGCTACCATGATCCATGTCAAGGATGTCACAAAAGCCTATGGAGATGTGCAGGCGCTTCGCGGCGTCAGTTTCGATGTGGCCGCCGGCGAAATTGTCGGGTTGCTTGGCCCCAACGGGGCCGGCAAAACCACGTTGATCAAAATCCTGACCGGCTATCTGCACCCCGACGAGGGCGAGACCAGCATCGACGGGCTGGACGTGTTGACCCACACCCGCGAGGCGCAGGCGCACATCGGCTATTTGCCCGAAAACGCGCCGTTGTATCCCGAACTGAGCGTGCAGGCTTACCTGCGCATGATGGCCGATCTGCGCGCCATTCCGCCGGCGGAACAAACCGCCCGCATCTCCGAAGCAGTGCGCGCCACGGCGCTGGTCGATTATCTGACCCGGCCCATCGGCGCCTTGAGCAAGGGTCTGCGCCAGCGCGTCGGCCTGGCCCAGGCGATCCTGCATCAACCCAAACTGCTCATCCTCGACGAGCCGACAGTTGGCCTGGATCCAACCCAGATCGTCGAGATTCGCCATTTGATCCGGCGTCTCTCACAGCGCAGCACCATCCTGTTCTCCAGCCACATCCTGTCCGAAGTCGAGGCGCTGTGCGACCGCGTCATCATCATCATGAACGGCCAGATTCGCGCCGACGCGCGCCTCTCTGAGTTGGGCGCGACCAACAACGCCATCCTGGTGTTGCAGCGCCCGGTGAACGGGATTGCCGAGGCGCTGCGCGGCCTGAAGAATGTGCGCAAGGTCGAGCCGCTGGACAGCGACGGCCAACGCCTGCGCTATCGCGTGCACGGCGCAGACGGCGCCGACCTGTGCCCGGCCCTGTTTGAGGCAGCTCGACAGATGGACTGGCCGCTGCGCGAACTGCGGCCCGATGCACGCACGCTGGAGACAGTGTTCAACGAGCTGGCTACCCGCAACACCTGAAGACTTTGCCATCACCGAGCGTCGCCGCCCGGCGCGCAGCAACCTGAATGCAAAGTCGCCGCGCGGCTGTGAGCAATGAGGCATTCGACATGAAGACGATTCTGGCGATCACGCGCAAGGAACTCAACATCTATTTTGGCTCGCCCATGGCGCTGATCTTCATCGGCGCTTTTCTGGCCGCCAGCCTGTTCACGTTCTTTTGGGTAGACGCCTTCTTCGCGCGCGGCATCGCCGATCTGCGACCGCTGTTTCGATGGATGCCGGCGCTGCTGATCTTTCTTGTCGCCACTCTGACGATGCGCCAGTGGAGCGAAGAGCAACGCTCCGGCACGCTCGAACTGCTGTTGACGCTGCCGGCGCAACTCAGCCGGCTGGTGCTCGGCAAGTTTCTGGCTGTGCTGGCGCTGGCGGCCCTGGCGCTGGCGCTGACGCTGCCCCTGGCGATCAGCGTCTCTCTGTTGGGAAACCTCGACTGGGGGCCGGTGATCGGCGGGTATCTGGCCGCTCTGTTGCTGGCCTCGGCCTATGCCGCGATTGGGTTGTTCTCATCCTCGCGCACCGATAATCAGGTGGTGGCGCTCATCGTCACTGTGCTGATCGGCGGCGGGTTGTATGTGGTCGGAACCGGCGGCGTGACGGATTTCGTGGGCGGCGGCCTTGCCGAAATCCTGCGCGGCATCGGCACCGGCAGCCGGTTCGAGAGCATCGAGCGCGGCGTAATCGACCTGCGCGACCTGATCTACTACGGCGCGCTGACGGCGCTTTTTCTGGCGCTGACGACACTCTCGCTGGATCGCAAACGCTGGAGCCGGGGGCCGCGCGCCGCCGACTATCGCCGCAACATGAGCCTGACCGGCGCCCTGCTGGCTGCGAACCTGATCGCGCTCAATATCTGGGTGGCGCCATTGCAGGGCTTGCGCGCCGACCTGACCGAACAGCAAGAGTTCAGCCTGTCGCCGGCCACCCGAGATCTGTTGAGCACGTTGCAGGAACCGCTGCTCATCCGCGCCTATATCAGCGAAAAGACCCATCCGCTGCTGGCCCCACTGACGCCGCGCATCCGCGACCTGTTGACCGAATATCGGATCGCCGGCAACGGGCGCGTCAACGCCGAAGTGGTCGATCCAGCGCGCGACCCAGATCTCGAAGTCGAAGCCGGGCGCGTGTACGGCATCCAGCCCACGCCGTTGCAGGTGTCGGGGCGATATGAGGCGTCGGTCATCAACGCCTACTTCGACATTCTGGTGCGCTATGGGGATCAGAACACCGTGCTGAACTTCCGCGACCTGATCGAGGTGGAAGGCCGGCGCGACGGCAGCGTGGACGTGCGTCTGCGCAACCTGGAATATGACCTCACGCGCGCGATCAAGAAGGTAGCGTTCGGCTTCCAGAGCATCGACGCGGTGTTCGCCTCGCTGAAAGAGCCGGCCAGTCTGATGATTGTGGCAACGCCCAACACCCTGCCGTCAGTGTATGCCGACGTCCCGGCCATGATCGAGAAAGTGGCCGGCGACCTGCAGGCCCGCTCCAACGGCAAGTTCACCTACCAAGTCATCGATCCCGACGCGCCCAACAGCCCGCTCAATCGCGCGGCGCTGCGCGAGCGTTATCAGGTGCAGGCCACGCCGGTGTCCTTCTTCTCCACCGAATCTTTTTATCTCAACCTGCTGCTGACCATCGACGGCCGCACCCAGCCGCTCTTTCCCGAAGGCGACTTTAACGAGGCCAGCGTGCGCGCAGCCATCGAATCGGCGCTGAAACGCTCCACCGCCGGCTTTCTCAAAGTGGTGGGCCTGTGGACGCCCCCGGCCTCGGTGGATCAGTTTGGCCAGCCCGTTCAGCCGGCCACACAACTGATCTCCGAACAACTGCGGCGCGAGTACACCGTGCGCAACGTCGATCTGAGCAGCGGACAGGTCCCCCCCGACATCGACGTGTTGATGCTGATCGGCCCGCGCAACCTGGGCGAGCGCGAACGCTACGCCATCGACCAGTTCCTGATGCGCGGCGGCTCGATCGTCACAACAGCGGGCAATTACACACTGCAATTGCAAGGCTTCGGCGGCCCCACGCTGGCCCCGGCTGAGAACGGCATCCGCGACCTGCTGGCGCATTACGGCGTCAAGGTCGGCGACGGCCTGGTGATGGATCCGCAGAACGAGCCGTTCCCCAACGAAGTCAACCGCAATGTGAACGGCCTGCTGGTGCGCGAGATTCAGGCGCTGCAATATCCGTTCTTCGTCGACGTGCGCGCCGACGGCATGGACCGCGCCAACCCCATTGTGTCGCAACTGCCGGCGGTGACGATGCAGTGGGCGTCGCCCATCGAGATCGACCCGGACAAGAACAAGGGCCGCGCCGTGTCGGCGTTGTTGCGCTCCACCAATCAGTCGTGGCTGCGCACCAGCCCTGATATCCAACCCGATTTTCTGGCGCACCCGGAGTACGGCTTCCCGGTCGAGGGCGAACGCCGGCCATTCACCGTCGCCGTCGCCATTCAGGGCGTGTTTGAGAGCTACTACAAGGGCAAGCCGTCGCCGTTACAGTCGCAGGCCATAACACCGACAACAACTGTCGAGGGCAGCGCAACGCCAACCCCGGCGCCGGCGCGACCGGCCAGCGCCCTGGAAACCTCGCCTGACACCGCCCGGCTGGTCGTGATCGGCAGCAATGAGTTCCTGAACGACCTGGTCCTGCAGCTTTCCTCGCGGCTGAGCCAGGATCGCTACCTGAACAATCTGCAATTCGCCCAGAACACAGTGGACTGGTCGGTCGAAGATTTAGACCTGCTGACCATTCGCGCGCGCGGCACATCGACGCGCGTGCTCAGGCCGTTGTCCGAGAACCAGCGCACCTTGTGGGAAGCCGGCAACTATGTCGTCGCATTGCTTGCGCTGGCCGGCCTGGGCCTGGTGTGGCGCGCCCGCCAGCGCAGCGAGCCGCCGATGGAATTGACGATTGAGACATTGAGCGATTGAGACATTGAGCGATTGACGATTGACAACTGAGCCTGCTTCTGTGCTCTAACGTCTGTACTCAGCACTCAGCACTCAACACTCAACACTCAGCACTCAACACTCAACACTCAACACTCAGCACTCAACACTCAACACTCAGCACTCAGCACTCAGCACTCTGCCAACTGCACCATGAACCGACGCAACCTGATCCTGACCATCGCCCTGATCGGGCAAGTGTTGTTGATCCTGCTGATCGCAACGCTGCGGCCGCCCAGCGCAACCGCCAACGCCGGCCCACTGCTGGGCGAGACCAAGAGCGCCGACATCACCCGGCTGGCAATCCAGGACAAAAACGGCCAGCGAATCGAGATCGCTCGCGCCGGCGACATATGGACGCTGCCGCAATTCGACGACTTCCCCGCCGACGCCGGCCGCATCACGCCGTTTCTGGAGAAGCTGACCGGCATCCGCACCGGCCGGCTGATTGCGCGCACCGCCGCCAGTCACGACCGCTTGCAGGTGGCCCCGGCCAACTATGCGCGGCGCGTTGAACTGACGCTGAGCAATGGCAATCAGCGCACATTGTTCATCGGCTCCTCGGCCGGCGGCTCGGCTGTCCATGTGCGGTTGGATGGCGCCGACGAGGTGTATCTGGCCGACGGGCTGAGCAGCTTCGACGCCGGCGTCGAGGCGTCGAGCTGGATCAACACCACTTACCTGCAGGTGGCGCAGGATCAGGTCAACACTGTGACCCTGGCGAACGCAAACGGCGTGTTCGAGTTCGAGAAAGACGCGGCCGGCGCGTGGACGATGAAGGGGTTGAGTGTCGGCGAGACGCTGGACGCCGCAAAGGTCACCGAGATGCTTTCACGCCTGTCTTTCGTCAGCATGATGCGCCCGCTGGGCAAAACGCTCAAGTCCGAATACGGTCTTCAGCCACCCCTCGCAACCATCACCGTGACGCTGAAACAGGAGAACGCCAGCCCCAAACCGATTGCCCTGCGCATTGGAGCCCGGGATGAGGCGACCAGCGCGTATGCTGTTCAATCCTCGGAGTCGCCGTATATCGTTCAGGTGAGCAGTTTCACCGTGGAGCCGTTCCTCCAGCGCGCCCGGCAGGACTTCCTGGTTCCACCGCCCACGCCCACAGCCGGCGCCGCAGAGACCGCCACACCAACGCCGGCCAGCGCGCCTTAAGATTCCATCCCGGCAGGCTCACGCCTGGGGCTGCCACAACGTCTGCTCAACAAACGGCGTGACATGCGGGGCGCCGGCGGCATAGCGCGCGCGGCGGCTGGACAGCTCCACCACCCACGACCAGAGCGTGGTCAGCGCGCCGCCGGCGCCGCACACCGGCGCGCTGCGGTCGGCCATAATCATCTGGGCGATGTCCAGCAGTTCATCCACATCGCGGGCGTCTTCCAGCCAGCGCGCCGGCTGAGCAGCCAGAAAATCGGCGCGGCAGGCCGAGTTGCGCGTCACCCGCCGGCCCTGCAACGGGCGCATGTCGGGATGCTGAAAGTGGTTGGTCGCCGCCAACGCGCCAGACGGCGCCTCGCCGCGCGCGCGGGTTCTGCGGGGATCAGCTTCAACCACAAAAGCTTCTCGCGGATCGGCCAGCAGGTAATTTAAGGAACTTAAATGGGGAATGCGGGTGAGCAGGTCAACCGCCTCGCGCGCGGTTTGGCACAGCTCCAGCGCCAGCCGGCCCACCAGGTGAAAGGGGACGCCGGGGCGAATCTCAGCCGGGGTGTCGGTCATGACGACGTGCAGCGACACAAACAGGCCGGCCTGATTGAAGCCGTCGTAACGGCCGCACGGCGCGCCGCCGCGCGCGCCCAGCGTCGCCTGGGCGCAGCCGGGGGACGCGGACGCAGGCCGAAAGCGTATGCGCTGTCGCCGCGCCTGCATCGGCCAGTAATCGTAGTTGCGGCCGATCACGGCGCGGCCATGCCCATGCCAGGCGAATGTGGAACAGCCCTCCGGGCCGAGGCGAAATCGGGCTTTCAGATCGACGCGGCAGCATTGTTGCCAGAGCGCATCCGCGTCCAGGCGCTGCGCATCGGCGTAGGCGTGGAACTCCTCCATCAACGGCGGATGCAGATCGCGCACCACCGCCGCGCACGCGCGCGTGAACGACAACGCGGCGACCGGCGCCCACCAGGGCTGCATCGCAAATGGGGGATCGCTGCGGCCCAGAAGCGCGCCCAACTCGGCATGGCTGCCGGCCAGGTCAAAGAAGCGATAATCCGCCGGCTCCGGCGTCCATTGTCGATCGTGCGTCATACAGCGCGCATTCGCTTCACTTCTGCCGCGAGTTCAGCACCCGCTTCACGTCAAACACATTGCGCACCTGACCCAGTTTGTTCATCGTTGTGGACACGGCGTCGGTGTGCGTCAGCTCCACCTTGATCCAGATCGTCGCTTCGCCCAGCTTGAGATCGCGGCGCACGATGCGGCAATCGATGATGTTGATGCGCAGATTCGTCAATACGCCGGTCAGATCATGCAGCAAACCCTGGCGCTCCACGGCATGCACCAAAAACTGCACCGGATAGGTGTCTCGCGGATTGCCTTCGTAGGTGACTGCGATCAGGCGTTCGGGTTCGGCATTGGCGACATTCTTGCAATCGCGGTGATGCACTTTGACGCCCTGGCCGCGCGTGACATAGCCGATCACCGGATCGCCAGGGAGAGGGTTGCAGCAGGGGGCCGGCGCGCCATACACCCCGTGAACGCCGGTGATCAGCCAGCCGCCTTTGCCCGGCGCCGGCTGGGGCCGCAGCAGCGGCGCGACAAAACCATACAACCCTTCCTGGCGCTCTTTCTCGCGCCGGCGCTCTTCCTCGAGGATGCGGGCTGAGACGCTCGCCAGAGAGATCTGGCCATAGCCCACTTTCTCCAGAAAGTCATCCACTTTGTCTTTCTGGGCCTTCTCGACCATGAACAACTCATAGACGTTGTCCAGGGTCATCCAGTTGGCCACCGCCAGGCGCTTCATCTCGCGCTCGATGCGCTCGCGGCCGGCGGCGATGTTTTGTTCGCGGTCCTGCTTGCGGAACCACTGGCGGATTTTGGTGCGCGCGTTGGCCGTCACCACATAGTCATCGCCCTCCAGCCAGTCGCGGCTGGGGGTGGCATTGGGACGGGTGATGACCTCGACCTGGTCGCCGTTCTTGAGCCTGTAGGTCAATGGCTCGAACACGCCATTCACGCGCCCGCCCCGGCAATGGTTGCCGATGTCGGTGTGAATGCGATAGGCGAAGTCCAGCACGGTTGAGCCGGCGGGCAACTCAATCAGCTTGCCCTTTGGCGTGAAGCAGAAAACAGTGTCCTTGAAATGATCGGCTTTGAGGGCATCCACGAAGGATGTCGCGTCTTCTTCGGCGCTGCTGATCGAGCGAATGGCGTCGCGCAGCGCATCCAGCCGGCGCTGGTAATCCTCATTCAGCACCGCCGACTCTTTGTACAGCCAGTGGGCCGCCACGCCGAATTCAGCCGCCTTGTGCATCGATCGGGTGCGAATCTGCACCTCCAGCGTCTTGCCATCATCGGCAATCACCGCCGTGTGCAAACTCTGGTAGTGATTGTCCTTCGGCATAGCGATGTAGTCGTCGAATTCGCCTGGAATCGGCCGCCACAGCCGATGCACCACCCCCAGCACCACATAGCACAGTTGCACAGCCGGATCGGTGAAACGATCCATTGCCCGGCCGTTGCCGTTCAGCGGCGCAGCCAACGCCGGCGCCGCCGGCGCGCGCGGTTCGGCGTTCGCCGCATCACTCGCCGGCTCCTCCACATCCGACCCATCCTCGATAATCACGCGGATGGCGTGCAAATCTTTGATCTGATCAAACGAGCGGTTCTTGCTCTGCATCTTGCGCCAGATGCTGTAGATTTGCTTGACCCGGCCCGTGATCTGGACATTGTGAATGCCGATTTCGGCCAATGCCTGGCGCAGTTTGTCGATAAAGCCGGCCACAGTCGCTTCGCGCTCATGCGCCCCGGCCTCCAGCTTCTGGCTGATTGATGCGTACACCTCCGGCTCGGCATAGCGAAAGCCCAGGTCCTCAAGTTGCTGCTTCCACTCCCAGATGCCCAGACGGTTGGCCAGTGGCGCGTAGATTTCCAGCGTCTCGCGGGCGATCTTGCGCTGGCGCTCCGGCGAGAGCGCGTCCAGCGTGCTCATGTTGTGCAGCCGGTCGGCCAGTTTGATCAAGACCGCCCGCACATCATTGACCATGCCCAGCATCATCTTGCGGATCGACTCGGCCTCGCGATCGGTGCGATAGCGCATGGTCTCCGATTCGGCCCCGCCCGCCGGCGCGCGCAGGCCGGCCGCCACAGGCTGCGCCTCGAACTCTCTCTTGATGCCCTCGCGCTGGCTGAGCTTGGTGACCGCATCGACCATGTTGGCGATCTCATCCCCAAACTGCTCGCGGATATCTTCCAGCGACACCGGCGTGTCCTCGACGACGTCATGCAGCAGGGCCGCCGCAACGGTTTGCGCATCGAGATTGTGGCACGCCAGAATGCCGGCCACGGCCAGGGGATGGGTGATGTAAGGATCGCCGGTGGAGCGCTTTTGGGATGCGTGCGCAGCTTCGGCTATTCGATAGGCGCGCGAGACCAGCTCCAGCCCGGCCATGTCGCCGCGCGGCAACATGATCTCCAGCAGATCGCTCAACGTCCTCACCGAACAACTGCCTGGTTCGCCGCTCATCCCTCACTATCACCCAACACACGCACAAGCGTGAAACCAATTGTAGCCGACTGACATTGCCGGGCATCCGGCCGAGTTCACATCGCAGCGGCGGACTGGCGTCACTGCCTGCAAATCGAGGCCCCGGCGTGTCGCTGGCCTTCCTGCCGCTCGCCCGGCGATGATGCAACCGGCATCCTCACCCCCGGCCTTTCTCCGGTCTCTGGGGGAGAGAAGTCGGGGGTGAGGGGCGCTTCGCCCTACTTCGCCTTCTTCGGGAAGCGCGTCAACACCGTGGCCGGCTCCGGCACAAGCGTTCGGCTGCCCAGCGGCGCATTCGGTGTCAGCGGCGCGGGCGGGCGATCGGGCAGCGCCAGCACGCCGATGGCCATGCCCTCTCTGGCGTTGAGCGCTGCATCGAGCGCAGCCATGCCCAGCAAGTAGCCCTCACTATCGAGCGCGCACGAGGTGACGGACCCAATCACCCGCCCGCGCGCATCCACGACGGGATCGCCTTGCCTGGGCGGGCGCACACCCTTCTCATTCATGCGGAAACGCGACAGCTTGAGGCCGGGCTGAGCGGCCTTCTGATAATAGGCGCGCTTGCCGATGAAGAACGGCTTATAGGCTTTCACGTAGCCGCCAAAGCCGATGTGGAACGGGGCCAGGTTCAACGGGCCGGCCAGTTCGTGGCCATAGAGCGGCAGGCCGGCTTCGGTGCGCGTGCTGTCGCGCGCAGCCAGCCCGGCCGGCTTCACCCCAAACGGCTCGCCTGCTTTGAGAATCGCCTGCCACAATTCAGCGCAGCGGTCGGGATGGACGAAGATCTCATAACCGATCGATTCGCCGGTGTAGCCGGTGCGCGCGATGAACACATCCAGCCCGGCCAGCGTCGCGCGCATCACGCCGGTGCGCGGCAGGGATTGCAGCGCGCGCCGGGCTTGCTCTTCATCAATCAGGGCCAGCAAGGTGGGCAGCGAGGCCGGCCCCTGCAGCGCAATGTCCACGCGCCGGTCGTCGCCGCTGGCCGGGTCGCGCAGGTCGCGCAACTCGCAGCGCGACACGCGCGCGCCGGGATTGGCCGGGTCGATGACTGCGCGGCCCTCGTTCACCGCCGTCAACCACGCCCAGTCCTTGTCGTTGTTGGCGGCGTTGACGACAACGAGATACCGTTCCGGCTCCAGGCGATAAATCATGATGTCGTCGATCACGTCGCCGTTGGGGTCAAGCAGATAGGAGTACTGCGAGCCGCCCACTTTCAGATCATGCGCGTCGTTGGCGGACACCGCGTCGAGAAAGGCGACGGCATTCGGCCCGCGCGCGTCCAGCACGCCCATGTGACTGACATCGAACAAGCCGGCTGCCTTGCGCACTGCCATATGCTCTTCGCTGGCCGAGGTGTACCACACTGGCATGTCCCAGCCGCCAAATGGAACCATGCGCGCGCCCATCGCCTTATGCGTCTCATACAACGCCGTGCGCCGCAACGCTGCCGTTTCACCTGCCGTCTGTTGTCCGTGTTCTGTTGTCTGTTGTCTGTTGTCTGTCCTCAGTCCTCTGTCCTCTGCCATCTGCGCTCTGCCGATGAAATACGGCTTGTACGCAGCGACGCTGGCATCATCAAGCGCAGCAGGCAGTTGGCGCGCGTCAAAGCCGGCTGCGCTGACCACTTTGACAATGACCGGCCCCGGCAACTTGGCGTAGACATCGCGCTTGTCAAACTGCACATAGCCGTCGGACAGCGCGCGCAGCCAGCGCGCCACTCGCTCCAGATGGTTTGCCGGCACAGCCAGGCGATACGTTGCGCCGGCGTTCAACACAATGGCCGGCGACATGGGACTGCCGTCGCGCTCCAACAGCCAGGCCGGCTGCGTCTCTTCGACGGCCAGCGCCTGCACATCACTGGTCAGCGCCAGTTGCAAAAATGCGCGGGCATGTTCGCCACTGATCTCCAGCGCGCTTAAGCCGGAGGGCGAGGCCGGCTCGACCGGCGTGACGCTCGTCCACACATGCGGGTAGTCGTCGCGCGGGACCTCGGCGTCCATGCCGGCTTTCTCGCACAGCCGGCTGATGCGCTGCGCCCCCTCCAGCAGGGCGTCGAAATCGACCCTGGCGCGGTACGTGGTGGCGCGCGCGCTGGTCAGGGTGAAGGGCTTCGCCGTTTTCAGGATGCGCGCAACAACGGCGGCGATCTCGCGCATATCCTCTTCATTCAAGCCGCGTTGCGTCACCCAGGGCGTGCCAAAGCGCAGCGCGCTGGGCCGGGTTGCGTCGCGGTCGCCGGGGATCGTGTTGCGGTTGCAGACAATGTTGGCCAGGTCCAGGATGCGCGCAGCGGCGTCGCCCATCAGGGCCACACCGTTCAGCGGGGGCGCGGCGGTGCGGCAATCCACCAGCGCCATGTGTGTGTCGGTGCCGCCATGCACCACGCGCAGCCCGTTGTCGGCGAAGGCCTGGGCCAGCGCTTTGGCATTGGCCACAATCTGACGCTGCAAACTACGGAACGAGTCGGTGCGCGCCAGCTTGAAGGCAACAGCGATGCCGGCGATTTTGTTCATGTGCGGGCCGCCCTGTTCACCGGGGAAAACCGCGCGGTCGATCTTGCGCGCCAGTTCGGGGTCGGTGGTCACGATGACCGCGCCGCGCGGGCCAAGCAGCGTCTTGTGCGTGGTGAAGGTGGTGACGTGCGCGACGCCAACCGGATTCGGATACAGGCCGGCGATCGCCAGGCCGGCCACATGCGAAATGTCAGCCATCAGATAGGCGCCGCAGGCGTCGGCAATCTCACGGAACTTGTGGAAGTCCGGCGCCCACGGATAGGAGGTGTAGCCGGCGATGATCATCTTCGGCTTTTCGCGCAGCGCGATCTCGCGGATGCGGTCATAGTCGAGCAACTCGGTCTTCTCATCCACCTCGTAGAAGACCATGCGGTGGTGCTTGCCGCTGTGGTTGACGGGGCTGCCATGCGACAGGTGGCCGCCGTGCAGCAGGTTCAATCCCATCACAACGTCGCCTTCGTTCACCAGCGCCTCGTACACCGCTGTGTTGGCGACAGCGCCGGCCAGCGGCTGAACATTGAGATAGATCTGTTCGGGTGACAGGCCGGGCGGACAAATCGCCTCCGCCCCGCGCCGCTTGCACAACTCCTCGATCAGGTTGCAGTACTCCACGCCTTTGTAGTAGCGCCGGTCGGCGTAGCGGCGGTACAGCGCCAGTTGCAGGTCATAGTCCATGATCTCGGCCTGGGACAAACCATGCATATCGGCGTGCGCATAGCCCTCTGCATACAGGTTTTGCAGCACGGACCCTTCGGCTTCGCGCACGGCGGCGGGCGCGCTGGACTCACTGGGGATCATGATGAGCTTGGCAAACTGGCGGGCGTGCTCGTGCCGGATCAAATCGGCCACTTCGGGGTCGACGCTTGCCAGATCGCCGCGGGTGAGGTAATCGGTCACTGCTGGATGCTCCTCGTTTGGATTTTCGATTTTGGATTTTGGATTGAGCCTGGCATCTCCCGAACAGATGTCAGAGATGGGATTGTACGGCACAGTCGGCCGGCGAATTGGGAACAGGCGCCTGGATGGGGCAAGAGAGTTGCCTGCTGCGCGTCAGCGCGCGCCGCGCCCCGCGCATAGGGCCACTGTGCAGGATGCCGGGGCGTCCGCGCCACACCCTGGAGCGCCTGAATGCTGGTTCAAATCCGCGCTGCAATATCGTCGCCAACCTCGACCGTGGTGTTGCGCCCGCCCAGATCCGGCGTGCGCACCCGGCCTTCGGCCAGATTGGCCGCCACCGCCGACTCGACAGCCTGCGCGGCGGCCGGCTGGCCCAGCCAGTCCAGCATCATCGCCGCGCTGCGGATGGCCGCGATCGGGTTAGCGATGCCCTTGCCGGCAATATCCGGCGCGCTGCCATGCACCGGCTCGAATAGCGACGGATACCTGCGCTCCGGATTGATATTGGCGCTCGGCGCAAGCCCCAGGCTGCCCACGATCGCCCCGCCCAGATCACTCAGAATATCGCCAAACAGGTTCGACCCTGCCACCACATCATAGAACTCCGGTTGGCGCACGAAGTTCATGCACAGCGCGTCGATGTGGCACTTGTCGCACTGCACGTCGGGATAATCGGGCGCGACCTGCGCGAGCACGCGATCCCACATCACCATGCCGTACTTGAAGGCGTTGGACTTGGTGGCCAGGGTCAGATGTTTGCGCCGCTTGCGCGCCTGCTCGAACGAAAAGCGCAGAATGCGCTCCACCCCTTTGCGCGTGTGGATCGACGTTTGCAGGGCCACCTCATCGTCCTGCAACGGCTTGAAGAACCCGCCGGCATCCACGTACTCGCCCTCGGAATTCTCGCGCACCACCAGAATGTCGATGTCGCCGGGCTGTTTGTTGGCCAATGGCGTGGCGACGCCGGGCAGCAGTTGCGCCGGTCGCAGGCACACATATTGATCGAACGCCTGGCGCAGCCTGATGAGCGGGACCAATGTGACATGATCGGGCAGGTTTTTGGGATCCCCAACCGCGCCGAGAAAAATGGCGTCGAAGGACTTGAGTGTGTCGAGGTAGTCGTCGGGCGCCACCTGCCCGGTTTCACGCCAGTACCGGTGGCCCCAGGTGAACTCGGTCATGTCAAGGCGAAAACCAAAACGACGCTCGGCAGCGCGCATGACCTTGACCGCTTCAGCGGTCACATCGATACCGATGCCGTCGCCGGGATAGAGCGCAATGGTGTAGTGGAACATGTTTCGATTTTGGATTCTGGATTGCGGATTGTGGGATTTGAGGCGAATGATCGCACAGAACAAACTGCGCCGAAAAAACAGCGCCCGCCGGCATGTGATCCGGCGGGCGCGCTCCGAACACGCGCGTGTGCGCCGCTCAAGCGGCCTCAGAAGCCGGGGCCGACTGCCGGCTGCGCAGCTTGCGCCACACCCACAGCGGGCCGCCGATCAACAACGCCAGAACGAGCACACTCAGATACTCGATCATCGGAATGCGAATCACTTCGCTGAAAAAGGCAAGCGGCCGGCCCCAATACACCAGGGTTGCCAAAGCCCCGAATACAACCGTAAAGGCGATCAGCCAACGGCGCGACAGGCCCAGCCCCCACATCTGGGTGATGAGAAAAATCGCCGCAAAGCCAAAGAGGAACATGGGCCACAGATTGTTACCCTGCTGCATAGCCACCAGCACGCCGTGAAACAACACCATCACTTCCTGCGCCAGTGTCCACCATCTGTTGACATGAATGCGGGTCATGAACAGACTGCCCTGCACCATCAACAGGAACATATACAGAAAACCGATCAGATGGCCCTGCGTGTGCTCCGCTGGGTGATACCAGAAGGTGTAGACGATCGCCCAGGAGAATACATAGCCGTGATACTTGCGCGCCCAGTCCACCACAGTTTTGCTCAGCGGCGCCTTCTTGCCGAACAAAAGCCCCCGGCGTTTGTTTTCCATCAGCAGAATCCACACCAACATGATGATGACCGAACCCTGCGAGGTCAGAATCGACACATCTTGCGCCAGGCCGTCATAGAAGAGATGCGTTTGAACCAGATGCCAGACGATAAACAGGGCGTTGCCGATGAGCGCGACGACATTCATCGGGTGCAGACCCGGCGTGTATTTCTTCACGCGCTTCTGGGCGTAGTAGATGAGGCCCCAGTTGAAAAACTGCTGCGCCAGATACGATCCCCAGGCCACGAGGCGAGTCAGCCAGGTGGGATCGGCCAGCTTCCAGTAGTAATCGAGCGGTCCCTGATCGGGCGGTTTGACAAATGCCGCCAGGCGGTCGCCGGTGGCCCAAATGATGGCCGTAAACAAAAAGCTGAAGGCAATGCCGGCCCACAGGGCGATCTGGCCCCATTTAGGGTCTTTGAATGAGTCTGCCTTCAACCAGGAGGATATGTTGGCGGGAAGCGTTACTTTGTTTGCGGTTTGCATCTTGTCAGTACTCCAAGTGGTTGTTTGCAGTTCAACCAGCCAGCGCAGCCCTGACCCGCTCTGGGGTGAAAGGAATCTGGCGCAGGCGTTTGCCGGTTAATTGAAAGAAGGCGTTCGCAATGGCGGCTGCGGTCGGCCCCATCGGCGGCTCGCCGACGCCGCGCGGCCTGCCGTCGGCCAATGTGTCAAGCAGAATGACATCGACAGCCGGCGCCTCTTTGATTGTGAGTAACGGGTAGGCGTCGAAATTGCGCGCGCGCAGCGATCCATTTTCCACGCGCGCCTCCTCAATCAAAGCAGAGCCAACGCCCCACATCACGCCACCTTCAGCCTGGGCGCGGATGCCGTCGGGGTTGATGGCCTGCCCGCAATCCATCGCCAGCGTGATGCGGTGAACGCGCAGGCGGCCGGCAGCCTGATCCAGCGACACTTCAGCGACTTGCGCCACCACCGTGTCCACATCGCTGCTGCAAGCAATGCCGCGCGCGCGGCCTTCTGGCGCCGGCCGGCCCCAGCCGGCTCGCCCGGCGGCTGCTTGCAAGACAGCCGCCATGCGTCGTCCCCAGTCATTCTCCGGCAACAAACTCAGGCGCAAATCGAGCGGGTCCCGGCCAAGCGCAACAGCAATCTCATCCATGAACGACTCGACGGCGAAGGTATTGGCCAGCAACCCCAGACCGCGCCAGGGACCGGTGCGCACCGGCAAATCCCGGCGATGCGCCACCACGCGGCGATGCGGAATGTTGTACCGGATCGTCGCGCCGCGCGTCGCCCCAAAATCAGCGCCGAGGGCGGTTTTTGCAATCGCGGGGAAGAATGAAAACAGCACGTCTCCGCTGACCTGATGATGCTCCATCGCCGCCACCTGACCCTGCTCCAGTCGCGCGGCCAGCCGGTGATGGGTGGGCGGGCGCAGGAAGCCGTTTTGCAGCTCCTCTTCCCGCGTCCAGGCCAGATGCACCGGCGCGCCCGCAGCCTGACTCAATCGCGCCGCCTCGACCGCCACTTCGTTGAAGCCGCTCTTACGTCCAAAACCGCCGCCCAGCAGCGTCGGCGCGATCTCCACCTGATCCTCATTTAAGCCGAGGGCTTGGGCAACAGCGCGGCGTGTGACAAACTGGGATTGTGTGCTGACCCAAACTGTGGCCTGATCGGCGCGCACATCGGCCAGGGCGGCCTGCGCTTCGAGCGGCGTCTGCACAGCAAATGGCGTGCGATATTCGGCGGTGAGCGTGGCCCCCTGGCGCATCTGGCCGGCGGCGTCGCCCACGCGCTGAATGGTGACGCCGCCGGCGTCGCTCTGTGGCGTCGTTATCAGGCGATCGAGTTCTTCCTGTTGCCAACGCTTGCCGGCGTCCCACGTCACGTCCAATGCTGCCAGCGCGCTGCGAGCAGCCGCCCGCGAGATTGCCACAACGCC
>Ga0272446_1000794_pt1 | contig 48021 bp, 46 predicted proteins | sample YNPCB0061_FD_194587 | JGI IMG/M metagenome (GOLD analysis project Ga0272446, IMG submission 194587) | Hot spring microbial mat communities from Yellowstone National Park, WY, United States - YNP-CB-006-1 | ecosystem: Environmental > Aquatic > Thermal springs > Hot (42-90C) > Sediment | place...
ACCTACATCGGCGTCGTCGACGGCCACGACCTGCGGGCCCTCCTCCACAACTTCCGGGCCGCTTTGGCCCTCAAGGGTCCGGTCATCGTCCACGTCCGGACCCAGAAGGGGAAGGGCTATCACCCGGCCGAGGTCGATCAGGTGAGCTTCCACGGTGCCGCCCTGCCGCCCATCGAGCTCCCTTCGACCCACTCGGCTGGGCCGTCGGCGGTCGAGCTGGACGGGCGGCTCCGGGCCAACGGGAAGGTCCTGGCACCCGACGAGACGGCCCTCGACGGTGGGGACGGGTCCGAGCCGTCGGGTGCGAGCGCGACCCCGGGCGCGACGGCGACGGTGCCGACCGAGTCGATCTCCGACGACGCCGCCGCACCGACCATCCGAGCCACACCGGCGCCGAAGGTCCCCAACTACACCCACTTCTTCGTGACCGAGCTCATCGAGCTCGCTCGCCAGGATCGGCGGATCGTCGGCATCACGGCCGGGATGCCGACCGGAACCGGCCTCGCGAAGTTCCAGGCCGAGTTCCCCGACCGCTTCATCGACGTCGGGATCGCCGAGCAGCACGCCGTCACCCTCGCCACCGGGCTCGCCCTCGGTGGTCTCCGGCCGGTCGTCGCCATCTACTCGACCTTCCTCCAACGCGCCTTCGACCAGATCGTCCACGACGTCTGCCAGAACGATGCGCCGGTCGTCCTCGCCGTCGACCGGGCCGGCCTCGTCGGCGAGGACGGGACGAGCCATCAGGGCATGTTCATGATTCCGGCCCAGCGCCAACTGCCGCGGCTCGTCGTCGCCAGCCCGAAGGACGAACAGGAGCTCCGGGCTCTCCTCCGGACCGCCCTCGCCGCCGAGCAGCCCTTCGCCCTCCACTACCCGCGCGACCCGGGCTTCGGGGTGGCCGAGCGGCCGCCCGAACCGATCCCGATCGGCCGAGCCGAGCTCCTCCGCGACGGTGACGACGTCCTCCTCGTCGGCTTCGGCCCGATCGTCATGCGGGGCTTGGAGGCGGCCGAGGCTCTGGCCGCCGACGGCCTCTCGACGGCCGTCGTCAACGCCCGCTTCGCCAAGCCCCTCGATCGGCAGCTCATCCTCGACGCGGCCCGCGGCAAGCGGCTCGTCGTCACCCTGGAGGAGAGCGTCGTCACCGGCGGCTTCGGCTCAGCCGTCCTCGAAGCCATCGAGGAGGCCCGCCTCTCCGATCCCGCCTACCGCAGCCTCGTCGTCCGTCTCATCGGGATCCCCGGCGATCGCTTCGTCGACCACGGCGCGGTGGGCGATCTGCGGCGGGTCCTCCGGCTCGACGTGGCCGGGATCGCCGACCAGATCCGGGAGGCCGTCGCCCACCTGGACCGAGCGTCGCCGGCGGCCCGACGGCGCTCCTGAACCGAGGCGAGGCGGCGGCCCGTCGGCCGTCGGCGGGCCCATGGTCCGCGTACCACCTGGCCCGGAGGGCGCGCGGCCCGAAACCACCTCGCCGGCGAGTCGTGGGCAAGCGGCGTGTGCAACGATAACGGCCATGACGCGTGACCGGAGGAGCGATCGCCGCCGCCGCCTCGACGAGCTCGTCGTCGAACGGGGCCTCGCCGAGTCCCGCCAGCGCGCCCAGGCCCTCGTCCTGGCCGGGCGCGTCCTCGTCGGCGCCGGGGATTCGGCCCGGACCGATCGCAAGCCCGGCGACCTCCTCCCGCCCGACGCCCCGATCCAACTCCTCGCACCCGAGCCGTACGTGAGCCGCGGTGGCCACAAGCTGGCGGCGGCCCTCGATGCCTTCGGGATCGATCCGGCCGGCGCCGTCTGCCTCGACGTCGGGGCGTCCACCGGTGGCTTCACCGACGTCCTCCTCCAGCGGGGCGCGGTCCGGGTCTACGCCCTCGACGTCGGCCACGGCCAGCTCGCCGAGCGGCTCCGGGCCGATCCCCGGGTCGTCGTCCGCGAGGGCGTGAACGCCCGGGACCTTCGGCCGGACAGCCTGCCCGAGCCCGTCGATCTGGCGACCATCGACGTCGCCTTCATCTCCCTCCGCCTCGTCCTCGGACCCGTCGCCGCCTGCGTCCGGCCCGCCGGCCGGATCGTCGCCCTCGTCAAGCCCCAGTTCGAGGCGGGCCGGGCCGACGTGCGGCGCGGGGTCGTTCGCGACCCGGCCATCCACCGGCGGGTCCTGCGGGCCGTCGCCGGCCATGCCCTCGATCTCGGCCTCGGCATCGAGGGTGTCACCCCCTCGCCGCTCCTCGGCCCGGCGGGGAACCGCGAGTTCTTCTTGGCCCTCCGGGTCGGGCCGCGGGGGCTCGCCGGGGCTGGGGGAGGGCCGGTCGGGGTGGCGTCCGCTGTTGGGGTGGCGTCCGCCGAGGTCCCGCCCGCCGTTGCGGCCTGGATCGAGGAGGCGGTCGGCGGATGAGCGCTCGGCCAGGCCGCTTCGTCCGCATCGGGCTCGCCTTCAACCCGACGAACCCGGCGGCCGTCGCCCTCCGCGACCGAGCCGCGGCCTGGTGTGCCGACCGGTCGATCGCGACCTGGACGGCCGAGGCCGGCGACACGCCGCGACTCCTGGCCGAGCTGCCGACGACGGACCTCCTCCTCGTCCTCGGCGGCGACGGGACCTTCCTCCGGGCCGCCCGGGCCGTCGCCGAGATCGACGTCCCGCTCCTCGGGGTGAACCTCGGCAAGGTCGGCTTCCTCTCCAAGGTCGAGGCCGACGAGCTCGAGCCGGTCCTCGAGCGGGTCCTGCGGGGCGAATTCGAGCTCGAGGGGCGGATGGTCCTCGAGGGTCAGATCCGACCCGCCGTCGGCGGCGAAGGCCCGAGCTTCTTCGCCCTCAACGACGTCGTCGTCGCCCGCGGCGCCCTGGCCCGGGTCGTCCGACTCGAGGTCGCGATCGCCGGATCCCACGTCGCGACCTTCATCGCCGACGGCCTCATCGTCGCCAGCCCGACCGGCTCGACCGGGTATTCCTTTTCGGCCGGCGGCCCGATCCTCGACCCGACGAGCCGGAACCTCGTCGTGACCCCGATCGCCGGCTACCTGTCGGCGATCCGGTCCATCGTCGTCGCCCCGCGCCACGTCGTCCGCTGTCGGGTCGTCGCCGCCCACGAGGCCATCGTCAGCATCGACGGGCGCGAAGACCGGCCGCTGGCGGTCGGCGACGTCGTCGAGGTCCGGGCCGTGGAGCGCCCGATCCGGCTCGTCGAGCCGGCGGGGGCGATCCCCTTCTGGGATCTCCTCCGCCAGAAGGTGGAGCTCCTGCCATCGTGACGCAGGGAAGGGTCCCCATGAGCCGAGCGGCGGACGTGGACGCGGATCTCGGTCGCGTCGATGGGGAGCCCGGCGGGCTCCGCGAGCTCTGGGTTCGGGACTTCGCCCTCATCGAGGACGTCCGGCTCGTCGTCGCGCCGGGTCTGACCATCGTGACCGGCGAGACGGGAGCCGGCAAGAGCCTCCTCATCGACGCCCTCGGCCTCGTCCTCGGGGCCCGGGCCGACCCGTCGGCGGTCCGGCACGGGGCGGCGGCGAGCCGGATCGAGGCCCGCTTCGCGACTCCCGACGGGGAGCTCGTCGTCGTCCGCGAGGTGAGCGCCGCCGGGCGGTCCTCGGCCCGTCTCGGCGACGAGGCCGTCGGGCTCGCGCGGCTCGCCGAGGTGACGGGGCCGCTCGTCGAGATCCACGGCCAGCACGATCAGCAGCGGCTCCTCGACCCGCGCCGCCAGCTCGACCTCCTCGATGCCTACGCCGGCCTCGGTCCGCTCCGGGCGGCCGTCGCCGAGGCCGTCGAACGATGGCGGGCGAACCGGGCGGCCCTCCTCGCCCTCGCCGTCGATCCCCGCGACCTCGCCCGCCGGATCGAGATCGCCGAGCACGAGGCCGCCGAGATCGCGGCGGCCCGGCTCCGGGTCGGCGAGGCCGACGAGATCCGGGATCGCCTCGCGGCGGCCGGCCACGCCGAGACCATCGCCCGCGGCGCCGTCGAGATCGGCGACCTCCTGGGCGGCGAGGGAACGAGCGTCCTCGACCTCGTCGGTCGGGCCCTCGGAGAGGCTCGCCGTCTGGCCGGCCTCGATCGTCGGTTCGGGCCCCTCGTCGAGCGCCTCGCTGGGCTCGAGGCCGAGGCCGCGGACCTGGCGAGCGAGGTTCGGCGGCTGGCCGAGACCGTCGACCATGACCCGGCCGCCGTCGCCCGCCTCGAGGCGCGACTCTCGGAGATCTACGGCTTGCTGCGCCGCTACGGCGACGACGAGGCAGCCGTCATCGCCTACGGGGAGCGGGCGGCGGCCGAAGCGGCCCGCCTCCGCGGTGCCGACGCCGAGGGGGCCCGGCGAGCGGCCGCCGAGCCCGAACTCCTCGCCGCCGTCGCGGCGGCGGCCGTCCGGCTTTCGACGGCCCGACGGCGGGCGGCCGGCCAGCTCGCGGCCGCCGTCGATGCCGCCCTCGCCGAGCTTGGCTTCCGCACCGGCGCCTTCGCCGTCGCCGTCGGTCGCCGAGCCGCCGGGCCCGACGAACCGGCCGTCGAGATCGACGGCGACGCCGTCGCCTTCGACGCGACGGGGGTCGACGAGGTCGTCTTCACCTTCGCTCCGAACGTCGGCGAGCCGGCTCGACCCCTCGCCCGCATCGCCTCGGGCGGCGAGCTCTCGCGGGTCGCCCTCGCCATCGAGGAGGTCCTCGCCGCCGTCGACGCGACGCCGACCCTCGTTTTCGACGAGATCGACGCCGGGATCGGGGGCCGGAGCGCCGAGCCCGTCGGGCGGGCCCTCTGGCGCCTCGGTCGGCGACACGCCGTCCTCTGCGTCACCCACCTCGCCCAGATCGCCGCCTACGCGGATCACCACGTCCAGATCGCGAAGACGCGGCGGGACGGGCGGACGGTCACCGAGCTCCACGGCCTCGATCGGGAGGGCCGCCTCGCCGAGCTGGCGGCGATGCTCGGCGGGAGCGCCGCCTCGGCGGCGGCGCGGGCCTCGGCCGAGGAGCTCCTCGCCCGGGCCGAGGCCTGGCGGACGGCGGAGGCGGGCGAGGGCGTCGGGACGGGGGCCGCGGGCGGAGGCCGCTGATGCCGAAGACCAAAGCGGATCGGGCGTCTCCCCCGGTCCGGGTACCCGGGTCGGCGGGCGACGGGCCGGTCGGCGTTGCCGGCCGGACGAGCTTCCGGGAGACGGTCGCCGAGTACCTCGCCTACCTCGCCCTCGAGCGCGGCCACAGTCCGGCGACCGTCCGGGCCTACCGAGCTGACCTGGCCGCCTTCGAGCGCTTCCTCGGTCCGAAGCGGGACTGGCGGGAAGGGCCCGGCCCCGCCCTCGCCTTCCTCGCCGCGGAGCGGGGCGCCGACCCGGCCGGAGCCGCGGCCCGGGGTGACCGACCGCGTCGCCGCTCGCTCGCCTCGACGACGGTTCGACGGCGCACCGCCGCCATCCGCGGCTTCTACCGGTTCGCCTACGGCGAGGGGCGGATCGACGTCGACGTGGCCGAGCAGATCGGTCTGCCGCGCGCGCCGCGGCGCCTCCCGGACACCCTCAGCGTGGCGGAAGTCGAGCGGCTCCTCGAAGCCGTCGAGCCGGCCGATCCGGCCGATGCGACAGACGCGGGGGACGCGGCGGACGCCGACTCGGCGGGCGCCCGGGCCAGCCGGACGACGGCCGTCGCCCTCCGCGACCGGGCTCTGCTCGAACTCCTCTATGCGACCGGCCTCCGGATCTCCGAAGCCGTCGGCCTCGACCTCGACGCCTGCGCCGTCGAGGAGGGCGTCGTCCGGGTCCTCGGCAAGGGCGGTCGCGAGCGGATCGTCCCGGTCGGGGAGGTGGCCCGGCACTGGCTCCGCCGCTACCTGGCCGAGGGCCGACCCCACCTGTGCCGGCCCGATGCGAGCGGCGAGGCGGTCTTCCTCGGTGCCCGCGGCGGCCGCCTCGGACGGGGAACGGCCTGGGCGGTCGTCCGGGCGGCGGCCCGGCGGGCGAGGCTCGCCGAGCGGGTCAGCCCCCACACCCTCCGCCACTCCTTTGCGACCCACCTCCTCGAGGGCGGCGCCGACCTTCGGGTCGTGCAAGAGCTCCTCGGACATGCGAGCATCTCGACGACGCAGCTCTACACGCACCTCTCCGGCAAGCGGATCCGGGAGGTCTATGCCCGAGCCCACCCCAGGGCCTGAGCACGAGCGGAGGGTCGAACCGGATGGGTCGCTATGCAGAGTCGCTCCTCGCCGACGGCGAACGGATCATCCTCGAGGTCCGCCAGCATCCGGTCGCCCTCCTCTACCGGGGGCGGTGGGCCATCGCCGCCCTGGTCGGTGCCCTCGTCGCCCTCTTTCTGGCCAGCGGCCTGCCCACCGACGGCATCGGCGGCGGCGTCCGCTTCGGCCTCGGTCTGGTCGCCATCGTCCTCGTCGTCGGCGGCGTCGTCGCCGGCGGCTGGGCCTACCTCCAGTGGGCGGCCGACGAGGACGTCCTGACGAACCGGCGGGTCATCCAGGTCCGCGGCGTCGTCAACAAGGTCGCCGCCGACAGCTCCCTCGAGAAGATTAACGACGCCGAGATGACCCAGAGCTGGCTCGGTCGGCTCCTGAACTTCGGCGACCTCGACGTCATGACCGCCTCCGAGGCGGGCATCGAGCGGATGCGGACCCTGCCCGACCCGCGGGGCTTCAAGCGGGCGATGCTGAACGCGAAGCACGAGTACGAGCTCGAGCTCGCCCGCGGCGGCCTGGCGGGGCCACCGCTTCGACCGACGAGCGGGGTGGCGATGCCGCCGGCGCCGCCGCCCGCTGGGCCAGCAGGCGGAGCGGTGCCGTCGTCAAGCCCCGGCTCGACAGCGGCGGCGACGAGCCCCGAGGCGGTGACCCGGACCCTGGCCCAGCTGGCCGAGCTCCGCGATCGGGGCGCCATCAGCGCCGAGGACTACGAGCGCAAGAAGGCGGAGCTCCTCGATCGGCTCTAGCGGGGGCTCCGGCGAACCGGACCGACGGCCCCGGAGGCGCGGCCCCGGCCGGCCGAGCGACCCCGACCCGGTCGGGGCCGGCTAGGATAGGGCGTCCGCCGCCCGGCGGTGGCCGGCCCGTCAGCGACCCGAAGGAGTAGCGTGTTCGACGCCATCATCGATCCCGAGCGGATCGTCCTGATCGCCATCTTCCTCCTCATCGGCTTCCCCGTCCACGAGTTCGCCCACGCGGCGAGCGCCTACCTCCTCGGCGACGCGACGGCGAAGCACTTCGGCCGGCTGACCCTCAATCCGGCCGCCCACTTCGATCCCCTCGGTGGGCTCATGCTCGTCCTCTCCGTCCTCCTGGGTGGCTTCGTCATCGGCTGGGCGAAGCCGACCCCGGTCAATCCGGCGAACCTCCGGGATCGGCGGAACGGGGAGGTCGTCGTCGCCCTGGCCGGACCGGCCTCGAACCTCGTCATGGCGGCCATCGGCGCCGTCGCGGTCCGCCTCCTCATCGGTCTCGACGTCGCCGTCCCGGGCGCCGTCGGGACGATCCTCATCTTGTTCGTCTTCTACAACGTCGCCCTGACGGTCTTCAACCTCATCCCGGTGCCGCCCCTCGACGGCTCGACCCTCCTCTTCCGCGTCCTCGACCCCCGGACCGCCTGGCAGCTGCGGCCGATCCTCAGTCAGTACGGCTTCGTCATCATCCTCGTCTTCGTCTTCACCGCCGGCCGCCCCATCGCGAACCTCATCTTCGATGTCACGCGTCTCCTGGTGGGTTTCTAAGGTCCGCCAGACCTGGCGGTACCTCCGGGCTCGGGTGGACCCCGCCGAGCGGGCCGAGCTCCGCCGCTGGCTGACGGCGGCCGAGTGGCGCTGCTTCGAGGCCATGCCGGTCGTCGACCAGCGCCACGGCCTCGACGTCGTGGCCTGGCTCCGCCGCGCCGGCGTCGAGGATCGGGACGTCCTCGTCGCCGGTCTCCTCCACGACGCGGGGAAGGGCGACGTCGGGCTCCTGGCCCGGATCGTCTTCAGCCTCGGCGAGGGCGTCGGGCCGTGGGTCGTCCAGCTCGCCCGCCGCCTGCCGGGCATGGCCCCGGCCCTCGACCGGCTCCGCGATCACCCGGCCCGCTCGGCGGCCCTCGCCGCGGCCGCCGGCTGCAGCCCCCGGACCGTCGCCCTCATCCGCGCCGGGGACGGCGGGTCGGACGATCCGGCCGGGCCCCTCCTGCGCTGGGCCGACGAGGCGAGCTAGAGGTGGCTTCCGACGGCCCGCTCGGGGACGCGGCGTCCATGGACCGCGGGGGCTCCGGCGATCGGGAGCGGCCGGCCGTCCGCTTCACCGAGGCGGCTCGACCGGAGGCGGCGATCCAGGTCGAGCTCGAGGCCTTCGAGGGGCCCCTCGGACTCCTCCTCGCCCTCATCGAGGCCCGCCGCCTCGACGTCCTGACCGTCCCCCTCGCTGCCCTCGCCGAGGCGTACCTGGAGGCCCTCGCCGAGCTGCCCGGCGATCGGCTCGGCCACGTTTCGGCCTTCGTCGCCGTTGCCGGCCAGCTCATCCTCATCAAGAGCCGGGCCCTCCTCCCGCGCCCGCCCGAGGCGATGCCGGAGGCCGACGGGGCGGTCGAGGAGGTCGATCCCGAGGCCGAGCTCCGGACCCGACTCCTCCTCTACCGGGCCTTCCGCGATGCGGCGAGCTGGCTCGCCGCCCGGGCGGCCGCCGGCCAGCGGTCCGTCCGACGCGACGCGCCGGCCGGCTCGGTCCTTCGCCTTGCCGAAGGGCTCCGCCCGACCCGGCGCGAGGACCCAGGGATCCTCGTCGACGCCCTCGCCGGCCTCGCCCGGGTCGCCCCGCCGCCGTCGCTACCGCCCGAGGTCGTGCCCCGGACCATCACCCTCGCCGAGCGGGCCCGGATCATCCTGGCCGCGCTCCGGGCGGCGCCCGAGGTCGTCCTCCAGGACCTCCTCGCCGGAGCGCGCGATCGGGTCGTCGTCGCCGTCACCTTCCTCGCCCTGCTCGAGCTCGTCAAGCGGCGAGAGGTCCAGGTCGACCAGACCGAGCCCTGGGGGCCGATCCGGATCCGAGCCCTCGGCCGGCCCATCGACCGAGGCCTCGGAGCCGGGGACCGAGTCGTCCGGACTGAAGGGGGCCTGGCGTGAACGAGGAGGAGCGGCCTCGCGCGCCGGGTCGGGCAGGGGAGGCAGGGGCCCGGCCCGAGGAGGCGTCGGCTTCGAGCGCCGAGGCGCCCGCCGGACCGGTGGAGCCGGCGACCATCGAGCTGACCCCCGCCCTCCTCGAGGCGCTCCTCTTCGTCGCCGAGCGCCCCCTCCACCGGCGGGAGATCGCCCAGCTGGCCGGGGTCGACCGGGCGACCGTGGACGCCTGCCTCGGCGACCTCGAGGTCGAGCTCGCCGGGCGCGGTCTCCGGCTCCTCCTCGACGGCGACCGGGTCGAACTCGCCACGGCGCCCGAAGCGAGCGTCCTCGTCGGGCGGTACCTCGGGGTCGATGCCCTCCGCCTCTCGCCGGCCGCCCTCGAGACCCTCGCCATCGTCGCCTACCGCCAGCCGATCACGCGGGCCGGCATCGAGCGGATCCGCGGCGTCGACTCGTCGTCGGCGCTCCGCTCCCTCCTCCATCGGCGCCTCGTCGTCGAGCTCGGCCGGGCCGAGCTCCCGGGTCGCCCGTACCTCTACGGGACGGGCTTCGAGTTCCTCGAGCGCTTCGGCCTGACGAGCCTGGCCGAGCTGCCGCCCCTCGATCCCGACGTTGCGGCTCGCCTGGCCGAGGAGGGGATCGCCCCGGTCGGCGTCGAGGCCCTCGGCGACGAGGCGGCCGGCGACGAGGCGGCCGGCGACGAGTGACCGGCGGCGAGCGGCTCTCGAAGCTCCTGGCCGCGGCCGGGATCGGCTCGCGGCGGGCCGTCGACGCCCTCATCGCCGCCGGTCGGGTCAGCGTCGACGGACGCCCGGCCGTCCTCGGTGAGCGGGTCGATCCGGCCCGGGTCCAGATCAGCGTCGACGGCCGGCCGGTCGAGCTCGTGCCCGCGGCGCCGGTCTACCTCGCCCTCCACAAGCCGCCCGGGGTGACGGCCACGGTCCGCGACCGGTTCGCGGCCCGGACCGTCCTCGACCTCGTCCCGCCCGCCCTCGCCGCGGGGCGGCGCCTCTTTCCGGTCGGCCGGCTCGATCGCGACTCGGAGGGCCTCCTCCTCCTGACGAACGACGGCGCCTGGGCCGAGCGGGTCCTCCACCCGCGGTTCGGCGTCGAGCGCGAGTACGCCGTCGCCGTCGAGCGGCGCCTCGGGCCGGCAGAGCTGGAGCGACTGCGGGTCGGCGTCCCCCTCGCCGAGGGACTCGCCAGAGCCGTCCGGATCCGGCCGGCGACGCCGGCCGAGACGCGCCGTCTCCTCCGTCTCGTCGGCCCCGGCCCCGGCGCCACCGAGGGGGGCACCTGGTACCGGGTCGTCCTCGGCTCCGGCTGGAAGCGCCAGCTCCGGCGGATGTTCGCCGCCGTCGGCGTCCCCGTTCGACGGCTCGTGCGGGTCCGGATGGGGCCGCTCGAGCTCGGCAATCTGCCGCCGGGGGCCGTCCGAGCGCTTCGCGCCGCCGAGGTCGCAGCGCTGGCCACGGGCTCGGCGACGACTGCCGGCCGAACCGGACGCCCCCAGCCGACGGGCTCGGCCGCGGCGACCGATCGGGCTCGTCGGGCGCCGAGCGGGGGCGTACCATCGCCCGCATGGACGCCGCCGCGCCGCGTGCCGCCTCGCCGGGCGGGTCGATCGTCGTCGCCGAAGGGCTGACGAAGCGGTTCGGCACCCTCGTCGCCGTCGACGCCATCGACCTCCGCGTCGCCGCCGGGCGGATCGTCGGGCTCCTCGGGCCGAACGGCTCGGGCAAGACGACCCTGATCCGCCTCCTCTTGGGGCTCCTCCGGGCCGACGCCGGGCGGGTCGAGGTCCTCGGACGACGAGTGCCGGACCGATCGCTCCTGGCCGAGATCGGCTACATGCCCCAGAGCGACGGGATCTACCCCGAGCTGACCGTCTGGGAGAACGTCCGCTTCTTCGGCGACCTCTACGGCGGGCTCGCCCCCGGACGGGCGGCGGAGGTGCTCGAGCTCGTCGAGCTCGCCGATCGGCGGCGGAGTCTGGTCGCCGACCTCTCCGGCGGGATGCGGCGTCGCCTCTCCCTCGCCTGCGCCCTCGTCCATCGGCCAAGCCTCCTCTTCCTCGACGAGCCGACCGTCGGCGTCGACCCGGCCCTGCGGGCCACCTTCTGGGCCCACTTCCGGTCGCTCGCTGCGGCTGGAACGACGATCCTCGTTTCGAGTCACGTCATGGACGAGGCGGACCGGTGCGACGAGCTCGTCTTCATGCGAGCCGGGCGGGTCATCGCCCGCGGCAGCGGGGCCGAGCTCCGCGCGGCGGCCGGCACGACCGACCTCGAGGCCGCCTTCCTCCGCTTCGCCGGCCTCGCCGCCGACGGACGACCGGACCCAGCCGCCGCGGCCGCCCGGGACGGCGATCCGCCGGCGGGTGTGGCGTTCGGAGGCGGCCGGTGAGCCCGCGGCGGGTCCTGGCGGTGACGCGCCGGATCGTCGAGCTCTTTCGGCACGACCACCGGAGCCTCGCCCTCGTCGTCGTCGCGCCCCTCCTCGTGACCGCCCTCCTCGGCTGGGTCGTCCGTGGCTCGGCCGAGGGGCAGGTCCGGCTCCTCGTCGTCGATGCTGACCGCGGCCCGGCCGGGACCCAGCTCGTCGCTGCCCTCCGCGCGGCGGCGGCCGGCGGGACGGTCGAGGTCGTCGATGGCGGGTCGGACGTTTCGGTCGTCCGGGCCCGCCTCGCCGAGGGCGACGCCGACGTCGCCCTCGTCGTGCCCGAAGGGTTCACCGCAGCCCTCGCCGGCGGCGGCGAACCGACCCTCCGCCTCGTCACGCCGGGGGTCGACCCGGCCGGCGAGGGCGGCGCCGCCGGGGCCGTCGTCGAGCTCCTCGGGCGCTCGGTCCGGGCGCTCCTCCCGGGCGGGCTCGGGGCGCGGCTGCCGAGCCTGGAGCGATCGACCGTCTATCTGCCCGTCGATGCCGATGCCCTCGACGCCATCGCCCCGGTCTTCCTCGGGTACTTCGCCTACTTCTTCGTCTTCATCCTGACCGGGATCAGCTTCCTCCGCGAGCGTCTCGGCGGGACCCTCGAACGCCTCCTGGCCACGCCGGTGACGCGGGCCGAGATCGTCCTCGGCTACAGCCTCGGCTTCGGGATCTTCGCCACCCTCCAGGTCGTCCTCCTGACCGGCTTCGTCCTCCTCCACTGGGAGGTGCCGCCCATCGGGCCGCTGCCGGCGTTCGTCGTCGGCCTCGACGTCCCCAGCGCGGGCAGCCCGGTCCTCGCCTTCGGCTTCGCCCTCGCCCTTGCCGTCGGGGCGGTGAGCCTCGGGATCTTCCTCTCCACCTTCGCCCGGACCGAGTTCCAGATCCTCCAGTTCATCCCCATCGTCATCGTCCCCCAGGGGCTCCTCGGCGGGATCTTCTGGCCGGTCGAGCGGCTGCCCGACCTCCTCCGACCGATCGCCGGGGTCCTCCCGCTCACCTACGCCGTCGAAGGGCTGCGGGCGGTCATGATCCGGGGGGCCGGGCTCGACGACCCGCTCGTCGTCCGCGACCTCCTCGTCCTCCTCGGCGTCGCCCTCCTCTTCGTCGGCCTCGCCGCGCGGACGATCCGCCGCGAGATCGCCTGATCGAACGCCGGGCCGGCCCTCGCGGACCGGCTGGCGGGCCGGGTATCCTGGCCGCCGTGGTGGACGAGCAGGGCGCCCGAGCGGCGTCGACGACGGCGACCCGGACCGACTCGGCGGCCCCCGGCGACGCTTCGGGGGCTGGTCCCCGCTCGGCGAGCGAACCGCCCGCCGAGCGGGCCGGCCGGCAGGGGCCCGGACTCGTCGTCGCCCTCGATGGACCCGCCTCGTCGGGCAAGAGCACCGTCGGCGAGGCGGCCGCCCGGGAGCTCGGCTACCGGTTCTGCGACACGGGGCTCCTCTACCGAGCCCTCACCTGGCTCGCCCTCGAGCGGGGGGTCGCCCTCGACGACGACGCCGCCCTCGTCGCCCTCGTCCCCGAGATCGAGCTGGCCGACGACGGGGCCGGGCGGTTCGCCCGGGTGGCGGTGGGCGGCCGGGACGTGACGGCCCTCGTCCGCGACGAGCGGGTCGACCGCGTCGTCAGCGACGTCGCCCGACGGCCGGCCGTGCGGGCGGCCCTTCTCGAGCGGCAGCGAGCCCTCGCCGCCGGCGGGAGGATCATCATGGCCGGGCGGGACATCGGGACGGTCGTCCTGCCCGACGCCGACCTCAAGCTCTACCTCGATGCCTCGCCCGAGGAGCGGGCACGGCGGAGGGCCGCCGAGCGCGGTCTGGCCCCCGACTCGGAAGCGGCGGCGGCGATCCTCGCCGAGCTCCGGCGGCGGGATGCCATCGATCGCGGTCGGGTGGTGGCACCCCTCCGCGCCGCCCCGGACGCCACCGTCCTGACGACCGACGGGCGTCGCTTCGAGGAGACGGTTGCGGCCGTCGTCGCCGCCATCCGCGCCGTCGAGGTGAAGCGGGCGGCGGCTCGCCGTGCTTCCGGCGGCGAGGAGATGGCGGCAGCGGACCGCGACCCGCGCAGTACGGCCGACCGCGACCCGGCCCGCCCGAGCCATCTGAGCCCCCTCATCCGCCTCGGCGCCGCCGGGGCCCGCCTCCTCGCCCGCCTCCTCGCCCGGGTGACCATCGACGGCGACCCGCGCTCGCTGCCGCGTGGGGGACCGCTCATCCTCGCCGCGAACCACCTCTCGAACCTCGACGGGGTCGTCATCGGCGGCTGGCTCACCCCGGCCCTCGGGCGGCGGATCCACTGGCTGGCCAAGAAGGAGATGCTCGGCTGGCCCATCGCCGGGCGGCTCCTGGCCATGAGCTCCTTCCACGCCGTGGATCGCGGTCGCGGCGACGTCGAAGCCTTCCGGACGGCGCAGCGGATCCTCGAGGCGGGGAACGTCCTCTTCGTCTTCCCCGAGGGGACCCGGAGCCGGACCGGCGCCCTCGGCCGAGCCCAAGAGGGGCTCGCCGCCCTCGCCCTTCGGACCGATGCGCCGATCGTCCCTCTCGCCATCTGGGGGACCGAGCGGGTCTGGCCGCGCGGTCGGCTCCCGCGCCCCGGGGGCCACGTCGTCCTTCGGATCGGCGCCCCGTTCCGGTTGAGCGAGCTCGGCCTGCGCGGGATGGCCGACCGGCGGGCGGCGAAGACGGCGGCGACGGAGGCGATCATGGCCCGCATCGCCCGACTCCTGCCCGAGGCGTACCGAGGGGTCTACGCCGGAGCGGCCGACGACGCGGCGGCCGAGCGGGTTTCGACGCCAGGCGTGCAATAATGCGGCCATGGGTACGGTGACGGAGGTCCGGATCGCCCGCCGGACCGGCTTCTGCTACGGGGTCCGCGAGGCGATCGACAAGGCGAAGGAGGCGCAGGCCGCCGGGAAACGGACCCACACCCTCGGCCACGTCGTCCACAACGAGGGCGTCATCGTCGGGCTTGCCGCCCTCGGGATCCGCAAGGTCGAGAGCCTCGACGAGGTCGAGGAGGGGACGACGGTCGTCATCCGTGCCCACGGCGTTCGTCCCGAGGTCATCGCCCGGGCCGAGGCCCGCGGCCTCGAGGTCATCGACGGGACATGCACCTGGGTCGTCCAGGAACAGCGCGCGCTGGCCGAGCTCGTCACCGAGGGCTACACCATCGTCATCCTCGGGACGCCGACCCATCCCGAGGTCGTCGGGCTCCTCGGCTTCGCCCCGGAGGCGATCGTCGTCGACGACGAAGATGAATGGGCGGCCAAGATCCCCCGCAAGAAGCGGATGGCCCTCATCTCCCAGAGCACCCAGCCGCCCTGGAAGTTCGAAAAGCTGGCCGCCTTCCTCGTCGCCCGCAGCCACGAGCTCAAAGTCGTCAACACCATCTGCCCGGTCACGATCCGGCGGCAGGCCGATACCCTCGAGACCGCCCGCGGGGTCGACCTCATGGTCGTCGTCGGCGGCCGGCGGAGCGCAAACACGAAGGAGCTGACGCGGCTCTGCCAGATGGTCGGGACGCCGGTCGTCCAGATCGAGTCGGTCGCCGAGCTCGACGAGCCAGGCATCTTCGACGGGGCCCGGGTCGTCGGAGTCAGCGGCGGCACGTCGACGCCGATCGAGGACCTCCGCGACGTCGCCCGTCGGATCTACGAGCTGGCCGGGACCCCGGAGGTCGCCGCCCGGGCCGACGTGCTCGCCGCCGCCGCCCTGGCCGAGGCCGCGACCCCGGCCGGCCGGACGACCTCGCTGCCGGACCTGCCGAGCCTCGCCGGCGCCGGCGGCTCGGCCGCACCGGGGTGACCGACCCCAGGGACGACGGGCTCCCGATCGTCGCCATCGTCGGCCGGCCGAACGTCGGCAAGAGCACGCTCTTCAACCGGATCGTCGGCAGCCGACTCGCCATCGTCGAGGATCGGGCCCGGACGACCCGCGATCGCCTCTACGCCACGGCCGAGTGGAACGGCCGGCGCTTCGTCGTCGTCGACACCGGCGGCCTCGAGGTCGAACCGGGCGACGTCATCGAGGCGAAGGTCCAGGAGCAGGCCCGGCTCGCCATCGCCGAGGCGGACGTCGTCGTCTTCGTCGTCGACGCCGCCGCCGGGCCGACGCCGGCCGATCTCGAGGCGGCCGCCCTCCTCCGACGGGCGACGGCGCCGGTCCTCGTGGCCGCCAACAAGGCCGACAACCCGCGCCGCGAGCTCGAGGCCGCCGAGTTCCATGGCCTCGGCTGGAGCGAGGTCCACCCGATCTCGGCCCTCCAGGGCCGCTCCGTCGCCGACCTCCTCGACGCCGTCGTGGCGGCCCTCCCGCCGCCGACCGCGGCCGAGCTCGCCGAGCGCGACCGGGAGGCGGCGGCCGCCGGCGAGCTCGAAGCCGAGCCCGAGCTCGAGGCGGAAGCGGCGCTGGAACCGGCGGCCGAAACGGCGCCGGCGGCCATCGCCATCGTCGGCCGGCCGAACGTCGGCAAGTCGAGCCTCCTCAACGCCCTCCTCGGCGAAGAGCGGGCGATCGTCTCGGAGGTGCCCGGCACGACCCGCGACGCCATCGACACCCGCCTCCGCTGGGGCCGGAGCGAGGTCGTCCTCATCGACACGGCCGGGATCCGGCGCCGGGGGCGGGTCGCCGCCGCGGCCCCGGCCGAGCGGTACTCGGCCCTCCGGGCCCTGCGGGCCATCGATCGGGCGGACGTCGCCGTCCTCGTCGTCGACGCGACGGAGGGCCTGACCGCCCAAGACGCCCACATCGCCGGGTACGTCGTCGAAGCGGGGCGTGGCCTCGTCATCGCCCTCAACAAGTGGGACCTCGTCGAGAAGACGCACCGGACCTTCGACGAGGCCGTGGCGGCCATCCGCCGAGCGGCCCCGTTCCTCGAGCTGGCGCCGGTCGTCTCCATCAGCGCCAAGGACCGCCTCCGGGTCGGTCGGGTCCTCGAGCTCGCCCTCGACGTCTGGGGTGCCCGCCGTCGCCGGGTCCCGACGGGCGAGCTGAACCGGCTCGTCGCTTCGGCGGTGGAGCGCCAGCCGCCGCCCCTCGTCCACGGCCGGCGGCCCAAGATCCGCTACGCGACCCAGGTCGCCGTCGCCCCGCCGACCTTCGTCTTCTTCGGGGTCGACGTCGCCGACCTCCACTTCAGCTATCGCCGCTACCTCGAGAACCGGCTCCGCGACGCGTACGGCTTCGTCGGGACGCCGATCCGGCTCGTCTTCCGCGACCGCTCGGAGGATCCGGCGCGCGGTCGGGGCCGGCGCCTCGCTCGGCAGCGTTGAGGGCCGGCGTCGGGCGGCGGCGGTAACCATGGTCGGCGCGGTGCGGCTCGGTCACCCCCGCTTGAGCCAAGGGGCTGGGGAGGGGCCGCGGCCGACGATTTTGTCTCCCACCTCGGTCGATCCGCGTCTTCATGGCGAACGCGGTCGGAGGACCGCAGGAAGCCAGATCGTCCACGGAGGTGGATCATGTCGATGTCGTGCAATGTCGGATCGCTCGATCGGATCGTCCGTCTCGTCGTCGCCGCCGGTCTCGTCGGCGCGGCGGCTCTCGGCGTGCTCTCGGGCTGGGCGGCGGGGGTGGCCCTCGTCGTCGCCGGCGTCCTGGCCGTGACCGCGGTCGTGCGGTTCTGCCCGCTCTATGCTCTCCTCCGGATCCGAACCTGCCCGGCCGAAGGTCGCTAGGTCGGCGCCGGCCGGTGATCGGCCGAGTCAGTCGGCGACCGGGCCGGCTGCGGCCGCGGCGGCGTCGGCCGACGACCTCGCCGAGCGCCTCGTCGCCGAGCTGCCGGCCCTCGTCGGGATCGCCCGATCCCTCGTCCGCGATCCGGACGAGCCGGCCGACCTGGCGCAGGAGACGATCGTCGCCGCCTGGCGCCGGCGGGGCCAACTCCGCGAGCCGGGCGCCCTTCGAGGCTGGCTGCGGCGCATCCTCCTCAACCGGGTCGTCGACGCCGCCCGGGCGAGGCGGCCGGTCCTCGACGTGGGTGCCGTCGAGGCAGAGTGGCGGGACGAGCGCTTCACCGTCGACCCGGTGCGCGTCGTCGAGCGCGCGGAGCTCCGCGACGAGCTCGAGGATGCCCTCAGCCGCCTGCCGGTCATCTACCGGCTCCCGGTCGTCCTCCATGACGCCCTCGGCTGGTCGGCCGGCGAGGTGGCGTCGGCCCTCGAGATCGGGGAGACAGCGGTGAAGCAGCGGCTTCGACGGGGTCGGATGATGCTCGTCAGCGCCCTCGCCGCCGACGACGCGAAGCGCCGCGCCAGCCTCGAGCAGCCGATGCGCTGCTGGCAGGCCCGCCGGGCCGTGTCGGCCTACCTCGACGGCGAGTTGACGCCCGGGGAGCGCGCCGCCCTCGAGCACCACCTCGCGACCTGCCCCACGTGCCCGCCCCTCTACGCCGCCCTGGCGGGGGTGCGGACGACCCTCGGCGCGCTCCGCGACCCCGACAGCGTCATCGACGAGGCGACGGCGGCCCGGATCGCCGCCCGCCTCGGGCTCGCCGCCTCCCGACGCCGGGGGCGGCCGGCCAGGGGTCGCCTTCGGGGCGCGGGCGGCTGACCGGGCTCGACGGGGCGGCCGAGCCCGAGGGGTCGGGTCCGGTCGGGCCCGGGGGAGGCCGTGGTAGACTGCGGGCGTCGGGGCGTGGCGCAGCCTGGTAGCGCACCTGAATGGGGTTCAGGAGGTCGAGCGTTCAAATCGCTCCGCCCCGACCACCTTTTGCGCACGAATCAGCCGATCCTCGGCGTTTCGCGGCTCCGTCGGACCCCCATTCGTACCCCCACCGCTGGCCTCGCCACCGGGCTCGCCGCCAGGTGGTGACCCGTGACCGCCGCGGGTCCGAAGGCGAGATCGCGGGCGGGGCCCGGGAGGGCGGACCCGAGGATGGCGGCCAGGCAACCGGCCCCGAGGATGAGCCGCCAGCGGCGTGCCGGCGGCGGCGTCGAAGACGCGGTGGCGGGTTCGAGCGTCCGTCGCGCCACGGTCCGTCCAACCGTCCGGCCCTCGGCCCCGTCGGTCCATCCGGCAGGTTCGGAGGGTTCGCTCCCAATCCTGCCGTTGTGCTGGCCGCACGGCATCCCCCAGATGCCGTAGTCGTGGCCCGCGACGGGCTATCCTTCGGTCGATGGCCCCGGCCACCGAGCCCACACCCAGCGACCCCCTCGCCGACCTGACCGACGCCCAGCTCGACGGTTGTGGCGACATGGACGTCGAGACCTTCCGGGCGGCGGGCCACGCCGTCGTCGACGAGATCGCCGACTACCTCGCCCGCGTCGAGCGCTACCCGGTCCTGCCGCCCGTCGAGCCGGGAACCATCGCCCCGCGCTTCCCCGACGCGCCGCCGGAGACCCCCGAGTCCCTCGCCGCCATCCTCGACGACGTCCGCCGTCTCGTCGAGCCGAACGCCACCCACTGGCAGCACCCGGGCTTCTTCGCCTACTTTCCGACGACCGCCTCGGGCCCCGGGATCCTCGGCGAGTTCCTGACCGCCGGTCTCGGCCAGAATCCGATGCTCTGGCGGACGTCGCCGGTCGGGACCGAGCTGGAGGTGGTCGTCGTCGGCTGGCTCCGCCAGGCGCTCGGGCTGCCCGACGACTTCGATGGCTTCCTGACGGACACGGCCTCGACCTCGAGTCTCATCGCCCTCGCCGCGGCCCGCGAGGCGGCTGGGGTCGGTGCCGCTGCCCGCGGCCTCGACGGCCGCGGCCTCCCCGGCGGCGTCGAGAGCGCCTCGGCCGACGAGGGCCCCTTCGGCGATCTGCGGGTCTACGCCTCGGCCGAGGCCCACAGCTCCATCGACAAGGCCGCCATGACCCTCGGCCTCGGCCGGGCATCGGTCGTCCGGATCCCGGTGGACGCCAGCTACCGGATGGAGATTCCGGCGCTCCGAGCCGCCATCGCCGCCGACGAGGCCGCCGGTCGGCGGCCGATGGCGATCGTCGCCACGCTCGGCACGACCTCGTCTACCTCGGTCGATCCGGTCGCCGAGGTCACCGCCGTGGCGGCCAGGCACGGCTGCTGGCTCCACGTCGATGCCGCCTACGCCGGGGCGGCCGCCCTCCTGCCCGAGTGCCGGCCGCTCTTCGCCGGCTGGGAGCGGGCCGACTCCATCGTCGTCAACCCCCACAAGTGGTGGTTCACGCCCCTCGACGCCTCGCTCCTCCTCACCCGCCGGATGGGCGACCTGCGGGCCGCCTTCAGCCTCGTCCCGGAGTATCTGCGGACCCTCGACCGCGGCGCCCCGGTTCGCGACGTGAGCGAGTACACACCCCAGCTCGGGCGTCGGTTCCGGGCGCTCAAGCTCTGGATCCAGCTGCGCTGGTTTGGGCTCGAGGGGATGCGCCGCCGGATCCGGTGGCACATCGAGCTGGCCCGCCGTTTCGCCGACTGGGTCGCCGCAGATCCGGACTGGGAGCTGCTCGCTCCGGTCCCCTTCTCGACGGTCTGCTTTCGGTGGCGCCCGGCGGCCCTCGCCGGGCAGGTCACCGAGCCGGCCGTCGCCGACCGTCTCGACGCGGCGAACGAGCGGATCCTGGCTGCGGTGAACGGAAGCGGGGAGGTCTTCCTTTCCCACACCCGGCTCGCTGGTCGGTTCACCCTGCGCTTGGCGGTGGGGAACCTCCGAACCGAGGCGCGCCACGTCGAGGCCGCCTGGCAGCGCTTGCGAGCCGCTGCCGCCGAGGTCGGCGGGTCGACCTAGGCGGCCGACCCGTCGCCCGGCGCGGGTCTTGGCGTGCCCCGAGCTCGCATCGGTCGCGAGCGCCACCTCCGGAGGGCCGTTTCCGCCGACCGCTCGTCGGGCGCGTGCCCTGGCGTCACGTCGGCCGCAGACGCGTCCCGGAGCGCCACATCCCGTCGCAGCGGGAGCTGGTCGGTTCGCTGGCGTCAGAAGGGCTTGGTCACCATGAGGGCGACGATGACGAAAACGGCGGCCGTCGTCGCCAGGCCGAGCTGGGTCGTGCGGGCAGCGGCGGCGGCATAGGCGGGCGAGGTCGGGTCCCGCTCCGCTTCGGCGAGCTGGCGGCGGATCGCTGGAGCGAAGAGGACGATCCCGACGATGGCGACGAGGACGTAGAGGGCGATCGAGGCGGCGATCCAGCCCGTCTCGAAGGAGTAGGCGCCGGCCAGGACCATGACGACGCCCGTGACGAGGACGACGACGTACATCGGGTTGGCGATCCGGCGGTCGAGCCAGCGGATGCCCTCGATGGCGAAGCGGAGGCGGTCGCGATCGCGCCCGGCGAGCCGGAGCCAGAAGCCGTAGCTGACGTTGGCACCGACGGCGACGATGGCGGCCAGGACGTGGACGAGCTTGAGGACGAGGATCTCGGACACAGTCGGCTCCTCTCGTGGCAGCAGGGCGAGTCGGCGAGTCCGGGCAGCCGTTGCGCGACCCGGAACCGTTCGCGCTCGGGCAGGTCGATCCGGATGCCCGGGTCTAGACTCTCGGCAGCCCGCCGGAGACGCGGGCGACCACAGAGGGTAGCGCGTCGCGGCCGCCGGCCGCGCCTCCGGTCGAGGAGGGTCGAACGATGACGATCCAAGCTCAGGTTGCCGAGTTCCCGATGTTCGTCGACGGTCGGCCGAGGGAGGCCAGCTCGGGGGGCTGGCTCGAGGTCCGGAGCCCGGCCACGGGCGAGCTCGTCGGGCGGGTCCCGGCCGGAACGGTCGACGACGTCGACGCGGCCGTCGTCGCCGCCCGCCGGGCCTTCGAAGCCGGTGTCTGGAGCCGGACCCCGCCGGCCGAGCGGGCGGCCGTCCTCTGGCGGCTCGCCGACCGGATCGAGGCCGAGGCCGATGAGCTCGCCCGCCTCGAGACGCTCCAGACCGGGACCGCCTACAAGCTCCGCCGCGACTCGGACCTCCCCTTCGCCGTCGATAACCTCCGCTTCTTCGCCGGCGCGGCTCGGATCCTGGAGGGCAAGGGGGCGACCGAGTACACCGGCAGCCACACGAGCTTCGTCCGCCGCGAACCGATCGGGGTCGTTGGTCAGGTGGCGCCCTGGAACTACCCGCTCTGGATGGCGGTCTGGAAGATCGGTCCGGCGCTGGCCGCCGGCAACTCAGTCGTCCTCAAGCCGGCCTCGGCGACGCCCCTGACGACCCTTCGCCTGGCCGCACTCGCCCGCGACGCCGGCCTCCCAGACGGGGTCCTCAACGTCGTCACTGGCCGCGGTGATCCGGTCGGGACGGCCATCGCCCGCCATCCCGACGTCGACATGGTCTCGCTCACCGGCGACACCGAGACCGGCAAGGCGGTCATGGCCGCCGCGGCGGCGAACCTCAAGCGGGTCCACCTCGAGCTCGGCGGCAAGGCGCCACTCCTCGTCTTCGCCGACGCCGATCTCGAGGCAGCCGCCCGCGGGGCGACGGCCGGGGCGCTCATCAACGGCGGCCAGGACTGCACCGCGGCGACCCGTTGCTACGTCGAGCGCCCGCTCCTGCGACCCTTCGTCGACCGCCTCCGGCAGCTCTTCGAGGCGGTCCGGATCGGCGACCCCTTCGCCCCCACGACGGATTTGGGGACGCTCATCAGCCAGAGCCACGTCGAGCGCGTCCACGGCTTCGTCGAGCGGGCCCGCGCGGCCGGGGCGACCATCGTCACCGGCGGCGAACCGGTCAGCCTGCCGGGCTTTCTGCCGAATGCCTTCTACCGGCCGACCGTCGTCACCGACGTCGACCCGGCGGCGGAGATCGTCTGTCGGGAGGTCTTCGGCCCGGTCCTCGTCGTCCTCCCCTTCGACACGGCCGACGAGGCGATCCGCCTCGCCAACGCGACCCGCTATGGGCTCGCGGCATCGGTCTGGACGACGAACGTCTTCACGGCCTTCAACGTCGCCCGGGCGCTCAACTTCGGCCACGTCCTCGTCAACGACCACCTGATGATCGCCTCGGAGATGCCGCACGGCGGCTTCCGGGAGTCGGGCTTCGGCAAGGACATGAGCCTCTACGCGCTCGAGGAGTACACCCAGATCAAGCACGTCATGGTCGAGCTCACCGGCGCGGCCGAGAAGGGCTGGCACTACACGATCTTCGGCGAGAAGCCGGCCGGGGGCTAGGGCGGGGTCGGTCGGGCGGCCGACTTGCGGGTCGGTCGGTCGGGCGTCGATAATCGGCCCGTCGTCCCCCGTCCCCTCCAGGAGGTCATCCGCCTGCCGTGCCGCCGATCACCGAGCTGACCCGCATCGAGCCCGCCCATCTCGCCCGCCTCGAGGCCCAGGGGATCTTCACGACCGGACTCCTCCTCGAGGTCTCGGAGACGCCGACCCGACGCCAATACCTCGCCGACCAGGTCGACGCGACGCCGAACGACGTCCTCGAGTGGCGCGACGAGGCGCTCCTTTTCAACCTGGCCGGCTTCGGCTCCGCCGAGCACGAGCTCCTCCTCCAGGCCGGGATCGAAGGGGTGAGCGACATCGCCGAGCTCGACCTGGAGACCTTCCGGGAGCGGGTCCGCCAGGCGGCCCGGGAGCTCAAGGTCGAGCCACCCGACGAGCTCACCCTCGACGGGTGGTGGGATCAGGCGCGCACGCTGGCGGCGGACTAGGGGGCGCCGGCGCCGTCGTCGGGCCGAGCCGCCGGGCTCGGGCGAGCCAACCCCCCGTGCCAGTCGGCGCCGGCCGACGGGCCCGGCTACCATGGGCGCCGTGGTCGAGCACCCGCAGCCGGTCGCCAGCCTCCTCGTCGCGAGCGCCATCGTCGTCGTCCTTCTCGGCCTGACGGTCGCCCCGTTCCTCAGCCCGGCCTGGTACGTGGCCGCCCAGGAGCGGGCGGGGGTCGCCGAGCGCACCGGCTGGCCGCCGAGCGTGGTCCGAGGGGTGACCGAGCGCCTCGTCGGGGAGGTCGTCCTCGGGCCAGCCCGCTTCGACGTCGCCGTCGATGGGGTGCCGGTCCTCGCCGAGCGGGAGCGGGCCCACCTCCGAGACGTGCGGGCCGTCCTCCTCCGCCTCGGCCTCGTCGTCCTCGTCGCGGCGGCGGTCGTCGGCGTCGCCAAGATCCGCCTCGCCCCGGTCGCCTTCTGGACCATCGCCGAGCGGACGGGGATCGGCGTGACCGTGGCGGTCCTCGCCGTCGCCGCGGTCGCCGCCGTGGCCTTCGACCCGCTCTTCGAGCTCTTCCATCGGCTCTTCTTCGCCCCGGGGACGTACACCTTCGATCCGAGCCGGGAGCGGCTCGTCCAGCTCTTCCCGATGGCCCTCTGGTTCGAGACGGCGATGGCGGCCGGCCTCGTCCTGGCGGCCCTCGGCCTCGGCCTGGCCCTCGTCGCCCGGCAGCGACGCCGGGTCGCGGAGGGGCGTCGGTGAGCGCGGCGTCCGCCCGCCCGGCGGCCGGGTCGACCGCCGGTCCGGAGCTCCAGCCCGTCGAGGCGGCTCGGGCCGCTGTCCTGGCCGCCGTGCCCGGTCCGCTCCCCGCCGAGACGGTCGCCGTCGAGGCGGCCCTCGGGGCCGTCCTGGCCGAGCCGGTCCGGGCCGCCGTCGACCTGCCGCCGTGGGACAACAGCGCCATGGACGGCTACGCCCTTCGGGCGGCCGACGTCGCCGCCGCCGGACCGGACCGGCCGGTCGTCCTCGAGGTCGTCGGTGACGCCCCGGCTGGACGGCCGGCGACCGCCGCCGTCGGGCCCGGCACGGCCGTCCGGATCGCCACCGGGGCGCCGGTCCCGACCGGCGCCGACGCCGTCGTTCCGGTCGAGGAGACGGCGCCGCTTTTCGACGCCGAGACGGGTCCCTCGACCGACGGGCCGCCGCGGCGAGTCGCGATCCGGGTCGCCGCGCCGGTCGGCTACTCGATCCGTCGTCGGGCGAGCGACGTCGCGGCCGGGAGTGTCATCCTCGAGGCGGGCCGTCGGATCACCCCCGCCGCCGTCGCCCTCGTGGCCGGGGCCGGCGTCCCCACGGTCCGCGTCCATCGCCGACCCGTCGTCGCCGTCCTCGCCACCGGGGACGAGGTCCGGCGAGCGGGCGAGCCCCTCGGCCCGGTCGGCATCCCCGACGCCAACGGCCCGGGCCTGCGCGCCCTCGCCCGCTCCTGCGGCGCCGAGGTCGTCGATCTCGGCATCGCCCCGGACCGACTCGAGGCCGTCGTCGCCGCCCTTCGGGCGGCCCTCGACCAGGCCGACCTCATCGTCGTCTCGGGCGGCGTCTCGGTCGGCCCCTACGACGTCGTCCGGTCCGCCTTCGAGACCCTCGGCAGCGTCGGCCTCTGGCGGGTCGCCATCCAGCCCGGCAAGCCCTTCGCCTTCGGGACGGCCCGTCGCCGGGACGGTGGGGTCGTCCTCCTCTTCGGCCTGCCCGGCAATCCGGTCTCGAGCTTCGTCACCTTCGACCTCTTCGTACGACCGGCCCTCCGGGTCCTCGCCGGCCGAGGGCCCGGCGGGGAGCGGGTGGAACCGGCCGTCCTCCTCGACGCCGCCTCGAAGAGCCGGGGGCGGCGGGCCTACCTGCGCGTCGTCGTCGAGCGGGACGCGGACGGTCGACCGGTCCGCGATGGGGCCGGTCGGCTCGGGCTCCGGCTGGCCGGCGGGCAGGGGAGCCACGTCCTCTCGGCCCTCGCCGCGGCCGACGGCTACGCCATCGTCCCGGAAGGCGTCGCCGAGGTCCCGGCGGGAACCGGGGTCGACTTCTGGTGGCTCGACGACGGACCCCGCGAGCGGTGAGCCCGATCCGAAGGCGAACGGACCGATGAGAAGGCGAACCCGCCGATGAGCGAGACCCGCGCCGAGCGCCGCCGCCTCAGCCACGTCGACCGAGCGGGACGGCCGCGGATGGTCGACGTCAGCGCCAAGCCGGCGACCGCGCGCCGGGCCGTCGCCGAGGCGATCGTCGGGCTCGCCCCCGAGACGCTCAGCCTCGTCATCGACGGGAGCGGTCCGAAGGGCGACGTCCTCACCGTCGCCGAGCTGGCCGGTGTCCTGGCCGCCAAGCGGACGGCCGAGCTCATCCCGCTCTGTCACCCCCTCCCCCTCACCGACGTCGTCGTCCAGGCCACGCCCGATCGCGGCGACTCGACGATCCGGATCCGGGCCGAGGCGGCGACGACGGCGCCGACGGGGGTCGAGATGGAGGCGCTGACGGCGGCGGCCGTCGCTGCCCTCACCGTCTACGACATGGTCAAGGGCGTCGAGCGGGGGGTCGAGATCCGGACGATCCGCCTCCTCGAGAAGGAGGGCGGCCGGAGCGGCCACTGGATCCGCCCGGCTGGGGAGGTCGACGCCCGGCCCGCCGAACGGCCGCGGGCGGTCCGCGGCGCCGGCCGTGCCCGGACCCGGGGGCCGAAGGCGAGCAAGCGATAGGAGGCGGCTGGACGATGGGCGAGCGGAGCGGTTCCGCACCCCGGGTCCTCGTCGTGACGACGAGCGACCAGGCCGCCGCCGGCCTGCGGGAGGACGAGTCGGGTCGGCTCGTCGCCGAACGCCTCGCCGCGCTCGGTTGGCGGGTGGAGCGGCGAGTCGTCGCCGACGACGAGGAGCGGATCGCCGACCTCCTCCGGGCGGCGGCCGACCGCTACGAGCTCGTCGTCACGACCGGCGGGACGGGCCTCACGCCGCGGGACGTGACGCCCCAGGCGACCCTCGCCGTCGTCGACTATCTCGTGCCCGGGCTGGCCGAGCTCATGCGCCTCGAAGGGCTCCGCCGGACCCCCTTCGCCGCCCTCTCCCGGGGCGTGGCCGGGGTTCGAGGTCGATGCCTCATCGTCAACCTGCCGGGGAGCCCGACGGGGGCGGGCGAGTCGTTGGCGGCGATCCTGCCGGTCCTTCCCCATGCCCTGGAAACCCTCGCCGGTCCCTTCGACCACGGCCGCCGGCGTCCGGCCGGCCTCGAAGGCGTGGCCGGCGGGCCGGGTACCGACGCGCCCGACCATGGGCCCACCAGCGCGGGCGACCCGAACCCCGGCGGCACGCCCGATGCGGCCGTCGGCGCCTCGAGCGCCGACCTCGGGCGGGCCACCGCCGGCGACGAGCCGTCGCGATGACCGAGACCATCGCCCGCGTTCCCTTCTGGCCCCTCGCCGTCCCCGTCTTCTGGGGCGCGGCCGTCGTCTTCGGGCTCCTCGTGGCCCGTCACCTCCGCGTCCTTGCCGCCGTCGGGCCGGCCGCGCCGGTCCGCCCCGGCGAGATCCCGCGCCGGCTCTGGGCGGTGATCGACGATGCCCTCCTCCAGCGCCGGATGTACCGGGACCGGACGGCCGGCCTCATGCACCATGCGATCTTCTGGGCCTTCGTCCTCCTCACCCTCGGCTCGGCCAACGCCGTCACCGGCGGACTCGTCGAGCTCGTCGTCGCCTGGCCCCTCGACGGGGCGCTCTGGGCGGCCCTGACCGGGGCGGCGAACCTCGTCGGCCTGGCCGCCCTGGGGGCCGTCGGGGTCGGGCTCTGGCGCCGACTCGTGAGCCGGCCGCGTCGGCTAACCCTGAGTCGGAGCGGCGTCCTCATCCTCGTCTGGATCGGGGCAATCGTCACCGCCGAGCTGGCCGGCCAGGTCTTCGAGGCGGGCCGCTTCGGGCCCCGCCCGGGAGGCGTCGTCGGGGCGGTCCTCGGCCCGGCCCTCGGCGGGCTGCCGGCCGATCTCCTCGAGGCCGGCTTCGGCGCGGCCTGGTGGGTCCACGTCGGCCTCGTCTCGGGCTTCCTCGTCTACCTCCCGCTGAGCAAGCACTTCCACATCGTGAGCGCCGCCCTCAACGTCTTCTTCCGCAAGCTCGACCCGCCGGGTCGCCTGCCGACCCTCGACCTCGAGCGCACGGAGGGGACGTACGGGCTGCGGACCCTGGCCGACCTGTCGTGGAAGGACCTTCTCGACGGCTTCACCTGCACCGAGTGCGGCCGCTGCCAGGCCGCCTGCCCGGCCAACGCCACCGGCAAGCCCCTCGATCCGAAGGCCCTCATCATGGGCCTCCGCGATCTCGTCGACGCCGTCGAGGCCCGACTCCCGCTCGTGCCCGACGGGGCCGAGGTGCGGGAGCGGTACGGGGTCCGGGATGCCCTCACGCCGGCCGATCTCGCCCGCCCCATCGTCGGGGCCGCGATCAGCGAGGAGGCGGTCTGGGACTGCCTGACCTGCGGCGCCTGCGTCGAGGCCTGCCCGGTCCGGATCGAGCACGTCGAGAAGATCGTCGGCCTCCGCCGCAACCTCGTCCTCGAGGAGAGTCGCTTCCCGGCCGAGATCGGTCCCGTCTTCCGGGCCCTCGAGGGCCAGGGCAACCCGTGGGGCCTGCCGCCCGGCGACCGGCTCGGCTGGGCGCGCGACCTGCCGGTCCCGGTGCGGACCCTCGCCGAGCGGGCGGCGGCGGGAGATCTCGACCGGGTCGAGGTCATCTACTGGGTCGGCTGTGCCGCCGCCTACGATCCCCGGGCCGCTCGGGTCGCCCGGGCCGTCGTGACCTGTCTCCAGGCGGCCGGCGTCGACCTCGCGGTCCTGGGAACCGAGGAGTCCTGCACCGGCGACCCAGCTCGGCGGATGGGCAACGAATACGTCTACCAGCTCCTGGCGACGGCCAACGTGGCGACCCTCGATCGCTACCGGGCCGCCGAGCGAACCATCGTCACGGCCTGCCCGCACTGCTTCAACACCCTCGCCAACGAGTACCCGGACCTGGGCGGCCGCTATCGGGTCGAGCACCACAGCGTGACCCTCGCCCGCCTCATCGAGGCCGGCCGCCTCCCAGCCCCGGGGGACGGCGGCCCGTCGGGCGCGGCCCGCCGGCTCGCCTTCCACGACCCGTGCTACCTCGCCCGCGGCAACGGCGTCGTCGAGGCGCCGCGGCGGGTCCTCCGGAGCGTCGGCGGCGACCTCGTCGAGCTGCCCCGGCACGGCCGACAGACCTTCTGCTGCGGCGCCGGCGGGGGACGGATGTGGATGGAGGAACGGCGCGGGACGCGGGTGAACGCCGAGCGGACGCAGGAGGTCGTCGCAGCCGGCGTCGACACCCTCGCCGTCGGCTGTCCCTTCTGCCTGACCATGCTCCGGGACGGCCTGGCCGACGCCGGGCGCGGCCCGGGCACGGCAGGCCAGATCGAGGTCCTCGACCTCGCCGAGCTCGTCGCCGAGCGGCTGGCTGCCGGCTCGTCGGCCCCGGCCCCGTCGGCGGCCGGGGCGGCTCAACCGGGCAGCTTGCTGCCGCAGTAGAGGCAGGTCGCGTCGGTCCAGAGGTTCCCTTCGCCGCAGTTCGGACAGAGCTTCATCCCCTCGGTCGCCGGCGCGACGGGCAGGTCACGCCCGGTGTCGGTCGTCCGTCGCTCGCGGCGGAGGATGGCGAAGACGGCGACGAGGCCGACCCCGGCGGCGACGACGAGGGCGAGACCGGCGAGCTCTCCAGGCATGGTCGTCTCCCTGGCGGCGACCGCCGCCCACCCCGGACGCCGGCGGATCGGTCGCGCCCGAACGATAGCCGGCCCCGGCCGTTCGGTCCAGCGCCGCGAGCGCGACGCCGCCGAGACGGCGCCGGCGTGGTGTAGGATGGCCGGAGTGGTGGCGGCGTCGGTTCCTTCCGGCTACGAGCTGACCGAGGAGCAGCGGCTCCTCCGCGACACGGTGCGAGCCCTCGCCGACGAGCGGATCGCGCCCCGGGCGGCCGAGATCGACCGGACGGGGGAGTTCCCCTGGGACGTCAAGGCCCTCCTCGCCGAGCACGACCTGCTCGGCCTCGGGATCCCGGCCGAGTACGGCGGCGTCGGGGTCGATCTCCTCTCGGTCTGCCTCGCCATCGAGCAGGTCAGCCGGGTCTGCGCGACGTCGGGCCTCATCATCGCCGTCCAGGAGCTGGCGGCTGCACCCATCGTCCTGGCCGGCAGCGACGAGCAACGCCGGCGCTGGCTGCCCGACCTCGCCGCCGGCCGCCAGCTCGTCGCCTTCGCCCTCACCGAGCCCGAGGCCGGCTCCGATGCGGCCGCCGTCCGGACTCGGGCCGTCCGCGACGGCGACGAGTACGTCATCGAGGGGACGAAGCGCTTCATCACCCACGGCTCCATCGCCGACCTCATCGTCGTTTTCGCCGTCACCGACCCGGAGGCCGAGCGCCATCGCCGCCTCTCGGCCTTCGTCGTCGAGCGCGAGCGGCCGGGGTTTCGGGTCGCCCGGCTCGAGCACAAGATGGGGATCCGGGGCAGCCCCACCGCCGAGCTCGTCTTCGACGGCGTCAGGATCCCGGCGGCGAACCGCCTCGGACCGGAGGGTGACGGCTTCGCCATCGCCATGCGGACCTTCGAGCGTTCCCGTCCGGGGATCGCCGCCCAGGCCGTCGGGATCGCCCAGGGTGCCCTGGAGGTGGCCGCCGCCTACGCCCGGACGCGGCGCCAATTCGGCCGGCCGATCGGCGAGTTCCAGATGGTCGCCGCCCTCCTGGCCGACATGGACGCCGCCACCGAGGCGGCCCGCCAGCTCCTCTACCGGGCCTGCACGGTCATCGAGCGCGGCGGGCCCGACGCCGCCCGGTGGGCGGCGATCGCTAAACTGGTCGCCGGCGACGCGGCGATGCGGGTCACGACCGACGCCGTCCAGGTCCTCGGTGGCTACGGCTACGTCGACGAGTACCCGGTCGAACGGATGATGCGCGACGCCAAGATCACCCAGCTCTACGAAGGAACCCAGCAGATCCAGCGGCTCGTCGTCGCCCGGGCCCTCCTCGGCCGGGAGTAGGGCAGGGCGGCAGCCGGCCGCGACCAACGGAGGGAGGTCGCGTTGCGCATCGTCGTCTTGACGAAGCCCGTTCCGGATCCGGCCTCGGGCCAGGACCGCCTCGGCCCCGACCACCGCGTCGACCGGGCCGCGGCGCCGGCGGTGCTGAACGGCAACGACGAGTACGCCCTCGAGGCGGCGCTCCGCCTCGTCGAGAGCCACGGCGGGGAGATCACGCTCCTGGCCATGGCCCCGGCGACGGCGCCCGAGACGCTCCGGAAGGGCCTGGCCATGGGCGCCCACCGGGCCGTTCTCGTCACCGACCCCGCCCTCGCCGGCTCGGACATCCGCTCGACCGTCGGCGTCCTCGCCGCCGCCCTCGCCGGCCTCGAGTTCGACCTCGTCCTCGCCGGCATCGACACCTCCGACGGCTTTGCCGGCGTCGTCCCGGCGGCCCTAGCGACGCTCCTCGGGCTTCCCCTGCTCTCAAACGCGGCGGCCATCGAGCCCGATCCGGCGGCCGGCCGGGTCCGGGTCCGGCGGATCATCCAAGGTGGGTACGACGTTCTGGAGGCACCGCTCCCGGCCCTCGTCTCCTGCACCCAGGCCCTCGGCGCCCCGCGCTACCCGTCCCTCAAAGGGATCATGGCCGCCCGCTCGAAGGAGGTCGCCGTCCGCTCCCTGGCCGACCTCGGGCCGACCCGCTGGCCCGTCGGGGGAGCGGCTGCTGCCACGGCCGTCGTTGCCGTCGATCCGCCGCCGGCCCGCGGAGCGACGCGGACGATCCGGGCATCGGCGGTGGAGGCGGCCCGGGAGATCGCCGACTTCCTCGCCGCCCGGCGGCTCCTGCCGTGAGCGGCCGCGTCGTCGTCGTCGGGGAGGTCGTCGACGGCCGCCCGACGCGCCTCTCGACGGAGGTCGCCACCCTCGGCCGCCGGCTCGGCGAGGCCCTCGGCCGGCCCGTCGTCGGCGTCCTCGTGGGAGCCGGTGCCGGCGAGGCGGGGGCCAGCCTGGCCGCCTATCTCCCCGAGGTCCTGACCGTCGAGCTCCCCGACCTGGCCGACCTCGCCCCCGCGCCGCGGGTCGCCGCCGAGACGGCCGCCCTCGTCGAGCCCGAGGACGGCCCGATCCTCGTCGGCGCCAGCCCCGACGGGCGGGACGTGGCCGGCGCCCTCTCCGTCCTCCTCGACCGGCCGGTTCTGGCGAACGCCGTCGCCGTCGAGGCCGGCCCCGAGGGGCCGACGGCGGTGAAGACGATCTTCGGCGGCAAGCTCGTCGTCCGGAGCCGGTTCGTCGGCCCGCCGGGGATCGTGACGGTCCGGCCGAGCTCCGTCGATGCCGCCCCGGCCGATGCCCCGGGGCGGGTCGTCGCCCGGACGGCTACGGCCGTCGCGCTCGGCCCGCCGGTCCGACGCCTGGAGCGGATCCTCGAGACGGCCGGCGAGGTCCCCCTCGAAGAAGCGGCCGTCGTCGTCGTCGGCGGACGGGGCGTCGGCGGGGCGGAGGGCTTCGCCCTCCTCGAAGAGCTCGCGGCGCTCCTCGGCGGGACGGTCGGCGCCACCCGGGCGGCGGTCGACGCCGGCTGGATCGGCTACGCCCGCCAGATCGGCCAGACCGGCAAGGTCGTAAAACCGCGCCTCTACCTCGGCCTCGGCGTCAGCGGGGCGATCCAGCACAAGGTCGGGATGCAGACGGCCGAGACCATCGTCGCCGTGAACCGCGACCCCGATGCGCCGCTCGCCGAATACGCCGACCTCTACGTCGTCGGCGACCTCTTCGAGGTCGGCCGGGCCCTCGTCGCCGAGCTCCGCCGGCGGCGCGACGCCGGGACGACCTGAGCCGGGACGGGGCGACGATGCGGCGCGGCCGGCGCGAGCTTCGGTCGAGGGCCGCCGGGGTGGGAGCCTAGCCGATGGGTCCCGGGACGGTCCCGTTCCTCCTCCCCCTCGTCGCCTTTCTCGCCCTCGCGGCGGCGACGGCCGTCCTCGCCCGACGCCTCGCCCGGGCCCTCGCCGAGACCCGGGAGGCGTACCTCTTTCGGCGGCGGGTGGCCGATCTGGCCGCCCGGATCGATGCCTCCCTGGCCGGCGCCATCGAGCGGGTCGACGCCGTGCGGCGCCACGAGCTCGAGGCGGCCGAGATCGGGCCGACCATCGATGCCGCCCGCGACGCGGTCCGCCGCTACGCCGCCGAGGCGGCGGCCCTCGGCGGGCCCGAGGCCGTGGCCGGCTTCCGGCGAGCCCTCGTCGAGGGCCTCGAGCGGGCCGAACGGGCCCTCGACTTCGTCGAGCACGGCTGCGGGATCCTCGCCGCCGGGAGCCGGGGCGGCCGGGCCCTGGAGGGCGACACGTCGGTCAAGCGGGGCTACCTGAACCTCGTCCACGCCCGCGAGGCGATCGCCCGCGGGGCGGGCGAGGCGCTCCGCTGGCGGGCCGAGATCGAACGCCGGACCCCCTTCCGACCCCTCGAGCGCTAGAGGCCCGCACGGCCGACGCGGGACGAGCGCCGGCGGATGGCCGGTGCGCGGCGAGCGCGCATCGAGCCGCCGACCCGCCACCGATCCGAGCTCGGCCGGCCACGGAGCCGACCTCTCGGGTGCTATCGTTGGCAGGCGCCCACCACGATCGACGAGACGGGAGGAATCATGCGCTGCCCCCAGTGCGAGGCCCCCGACACGCGGGTCGTCGATTCGCGGGACCTCGACGAGGCCTTTGCCATCCGGCGGCGCCGCGAGTGCTCGGCCTGCGGCTTTCGCTTCACGACCTACGAGCGCGTCGAGACGGCCCGCCTCGTGGTCGTGAAGCGCGACGGCCGCCGCGAGGAGTACGACCGGGCGAAGCTCGTCGCCGGCCTCCGCAAGGCCCTTACCCGGCGGCCCGTGCCCGACGACGCGGTCGAGCGGGCGGCCGACGCCATCGAGGCCCGCCTCCGGGCGCGGGGGGCGACCGAGGTGAGCTCGGCCGAGATCGGCGAGCTGGCCATGGCTCGGCTGCGCGAGCTCGATCACATCGCCTACATCCGCTTCGCCTCGGTCTACCAGAGCTTCGAGGACCTCGAGACCCTCAAACGCGAGGTCGACGCCCTCTATGCCGATCGCTCCGGAGGCGACCAGTGAGCGTCCTCGCCGACCGCGACATCCGGGCCGCCATCGAGGCCGGTCGGATCGTCATCCGGCCCTACGACCCGGCCGACCTCCAGCCGTCGTCGGTCGACCTCCACCTCGACCGGAGCTTTCGGGTCTTCCGGAACAACCGCTACCCGTACATCGACCTCCGGAACCCCCAGCCCGACCTGACCGAGCTCCTCCGGATCGAGGACGACGAACCGTTCATCCTCCACCCCGGCGAGTTCGTCCTCGGCCAGACCCTCGAGTGGGTCGAGCTGCCCGACGACCTCGTCGCCCGACTCGAGGGCAAGAGCTCCCTCGGGCGGCTCGGCCTCCTCATCCACTCGACGGCCGGCTACGTCGACCCGGGCTGGAAGGGGAACCTCACCCTCGAGCTCTCGAACGTCGCCAACCTCCCGATCGCCCTCTACTACGGGATGAAGATCGGGCAGATCAGCTTCTTCCGGCTGACCTCGCCGGTCGAGCGGCCGTACGGAAGCCCCGAGCTCGGCTCGAAGTACCAGGGTCAGTCCGAGCCGACGGCCTCCGCCTTCCACCGCGACTTCGACGCCCGGCGCCGGATCATCGAGCGAGCGAAGGCCGGCCGATGAGGGCGGTCCGATGAGCAGTCCGGCCACCGTCGGCTGGGACGTCGACCTCGGCGGCGTCCGGATCCGGCTCCTGCGGGCCGGCCGCTTCCGAACCGACGCCGGAGCCCTCTTCGGGCCGGTCCCGCGGGTCCTCTGGGAACCGCTCGTCCGCGCCGAGCTCGATCCCCTCGACCGGGTCTGGGTCGCCGCCAACTGCCTCCTCGTCGAGACGGCCGACCGTCGGGTCCTCGTCGAGAGCGGGTTGGGCGACCTCGACCCGGCAACGGCCGACCGGATCGGCTTCGAGGGCCCGAGCGTCGAGGGCGCGCTGGCCGAGGCCGGGCTCGGGCCGGGCGACGTCGATCTCGTCGTCCTCAGCCATCTCCACACCGACCACGCCGGCGGGATCGGCGACGCGGCGGGTGGGCTTCGGTTCCCACGGGCGTCCGTCGTCGTCCAGGCGGCAGAGCTCGCCATCGCCCTGCGCCGGAACGCCCGCCTCGCCATGGCCTACGACCAGCCGCGACTGCGCCCCCTCGTCGATCGGCTGAGCGCCTCGGCCGTCGACGGCGACGTCGAGATCCTGCCGGGCCTGTCCGTCGTCCGGACCGGCGGCCATTCGGGCGGCCACCAGGTCGTCGTCGTTCGGGGCCGCGACGGCGTCTGCTGCTTCGCCGGCGACCTCGCCCCCCGACCCTGGGCGGCGAACCCGCGCTGGATCACGACCTACGACGACTTTCCCCTCACCTCGGTCGCCCGAAAGGCGGCCCTCTTCCGGCGGGCGGCCGCCGAAGGCTGGCTCGTCGTCTGCTCCCACGAACCGACCGCGCCCGTCGGGCGGCTCGTCGCCGAGCGGGACCGCTATCGCTTCGAGCCCCTGGCGGCCGAATCGGCCTGAGGAACCCGGGCCGACGCGGCCGGGCGGATCGGCTCGACCGAGGTCAGGGCGTCGACGGCGGCGCGGACGGCGCGGCCGACGGCGCGCTCGGCGGCAGGATCTCCTCGACGAAGCGGGCGGCGCTCGCCGCGTCGACGGGGCCGTTCACGATCCGCCGGACCCGGCCCGTCGGGTCGATGAAGATCTGGGTCGGCAGGGCGAAGATCCGATAGCGGCGGAAGACGTCGCCCGTCAGATCGGCGGCGACGACGTAGCCGAGCTCGTACCGCTCGGCGTAGGCGCGGACGTCGTCGACGGTCGTCTCCTGGACGCTGATTCCGACGAGGACGAGACCCCGCTCGGCGTAGGCGGCGGCGACGTCGCGGAGGACCGGCGTCTCGGCCTGACAGGGCGGGCACCAGCTCGCCCAGAAGTTCAGCCAGACGCCCCGGCCACGGAGGTCGGCGAGGCGGACGGGGCGGCCGTCGAGATCGCGGAGCGGCGTCGGGGCGCCGTCGGGCCCGCTGATCTCGAGCTCCGGGGCGAGCTCGCCGGGGGCGAGCCCCTCGACCGGGGAGGCGACGAGGTACGGGGTCGCCGCGGGGTCCCGCGGACCGCCCGGTCCGACGCTGGCGAGCGGACGGCTGACGACGACGAGGCCGAGGGTCGCCAGGCCGACGACGACGATGATGAGGGCGAGCCGGCGGGCGTCGAAGGGGCCGATGGCGAGCCGGCGGCGGACGGGGGGCGGCTCGGAGGCGAAGCCGGTCGGACTAGACAAGGCTGAAGAAGCCGAACCAGCGGGGCAGGAGGATCAGCCAGTCGAAGATCATCGCCAACCCGATGGCGGCGACGAGGAGCCCGCCCAGGACGGAGACGAGGCGGCCGTGGCGGACCAGCGGCCGGACGAGGGCGGGTGCCCGGTCGTAGACGAGGCCGAGGGCGAGGAACGGGATGCCGAGGCCGAGCGAGAAGCCGACCAGGAGGAGGCCACCCACGGCCGCCGTCGCGCTGTTCGCCGCCAAGGTCAGGATCGCCCCAAGGACGATCCCGATGCAGGGCGTCCAGCCGACGGCGAAGATGGCACCGAGGGCGAAGGAGACGAGGAGCCCCGATCGGGTCGTCGCCAGCCAGCGGCCGAAGCCGGCGATGCGACCGCTGCCACCGGAGAGCGGCGTGACGACGCCGGCCGCGGCGCCGGCCAGACCGGCCTGGGCAGCGGGTTCGAGGGGCCGCCAGACTCGGTCGAGGATCGGCAGCCGGACGAGGCCGGCGAGGGACGCCCCGAGGACGACGAGGATGACGCCACCGATGGTCCGGGCCGGGCCGACGTAGTCGAAGAGCGGGCCGGCGGCGTAGGTTGCCGTCACGCCGAGCAAGGTGAAGACGGTCGTGAAGCCGGCGACGTAGGCCGTCGCGTGCCGGAGGGCGAGCCAGCGGCTCGCTCGCCCCGCCCCGGTGCCGGCGACGGCGACGGCGGTGAGCTGGCCGAGGTAGGCCGGCACGAGGGGCAGGACGCAGGGCGAGAGGAAGGAGAGGACGCCGGCCGCCACGGCGAGGCCGAAGGACAGCTCGCCGCTCACGATGGCGCCTCCACGGCGGACGCCTCCTCGCCGAGGATCTGGGCGAGGAAGCCGGCGATGCGGCGGGCGCTCGTCGCCAGCTCGAGGCGCTGGCCGCCGAACTCGAGGACGGGGATCGTGAAGGCGTAGCGGGCTTCGAGGTCCGGGTCGGCCTCGATGTCGACCTCTCGGAGGTCGGGGACGGGATGACCCGCCGCCGCCCGTCGAGCCAGGAGGGCAGCGACGACCGAGCGCGCGTCGTCGCAGAGGTGGCAGCCGGCCCGCCGGTAGAGGAGGAGGGGAGGGGTGTCGGTCATCGGCTCCGGCGTCGGATTGTACGTCGGTCGCCCGGAACGCTCGGTCGGCGCCCTGGCGGGCGCCCCGCGGTAGGATGAATCGGCGCGCCCCCGTAGCTCAGTGGATAGAGCGAGGCCGTCCTAAGGCCTGCGTCGGGAGTTCGAATCTCTCCGGGGGCGCCAGTGCCCATTTCGCTCCCGACGGTCGGCCGTCCCGCCCACCGACGGCGGCGGGACGCGCTACGCTCGGCGGGTGCCGTCCGATCCCGAACCCGAGCGACCCACCGCCACCGGCACCGAGGCCGGCCTCGAAACCCCGCCGTCGGAGATCGTCGCCCTCGCCGAGGCCCGGGCCCAGGCCCGAGCCGACCGCGACTGGCCGACCGCCGATGCCCTCCGGGCTCGGATCGAGGCCGCCGGCTGGGCCATCGTCGACGACGGCCTCGCCTTTCGGCTCGCGCGCGCCTACCCGCTGACCGTCGAGGTCGCCGGGCGGCGCCGCTACGGGCGAAGCGCCGACGTCCCCGCCCGTCTCGCGGAGGCCCCGGTCGGTCTGGCGACCATCGTCCTCGTCGCCACCGAGTGGCCGGCCGACGTCCGTCGCGCCCTGGCGGGCCTGACCGAGCACGCGCCCGACGGCACCCAGCTCGTCATCGTCGGCGACGACCCGAGCCCCGAGCAGGCGGCCGCCCTGGCCCTCGTCGACGCCGTCGATCCGGGCGGGCCGGGCCTCGCCACCGAGGTCGTCCTGACGGCTGCTCGCCTCGGGCACGCCGCCGCCCTCAACGCCGGGATCCGACGGGCCGCAGCCGAGGTCGTCGTCCTCACCGATGGGCGGGTCGAGCTGGTCGGCGACGCCGTCCGGCCGACCGTCGCCGCTTTGGCCGACCCGTCCGTCGCCGTCGTCGGGACCCCGGGGCTCGTCTCGCCCGACCTTCGCCATTTCGGGGAGATCGCCGAGGGCGAGGCGGCGGCCATCGCTGGCGACTGGCTCGCCTTCCGGCGCTCGGACTACGTCGCTCGGGGGCCGCTCGACGAGGGCTTTCGCTTCGACCGCTACCTCGACGTCTGGTGGAGCTTCGTCCTCCGCGACGAGGGCGAGGGCCGGCCGCCCCGGCGGGCCATCGCGCTCCGCTTGCCGGTGATCCGCCACGAGCGCCGCGAGTCGAGCAGCCTCCCACCCACCGAGCGGGCGCGCCTGTCGAAGCGAAACCGCTACCGGGTCATCCGCCGCTTCGGTCGGCGGCGCGATCTGGCCGTCGTCGGTGAGCCGGAATCGGAGCGCGAGACCGGAGCGCACCCCCTAACGTTTCGGGGCCGAGCTCGTTAGGCTATGCGAGGCCCTGCTCCAGACATCGTTCCCCCGGCGGTGTGGTTCGGCGGGGCCTCCTTTCGTTGTCCGACGTCCCGTGGCCGACCCGCGGCCCGGCACCCATCCGGCGGAGGTCGCCCTCCTCGGGTCCGATTTGGGAACTGCCTATACTCGGGCCATGCGCCGCTGGGTCTGCATCGTCGCTCTTCTCGCCGGCTTCGCGGCTGAGCCGATGCCACCCCGTCGAGCGCGGCGGCCGCCGGTCGCCATCGAGCGGCTCCTCGACGAGGTGCGCCCGCTCGAAGGCCCAGGCGGCGCCATTCCCCGTCGCACGATGGCCTGGTGGCAGCCGCACTGAGCGGGCGCCGACGGCGGGGTGGGGCCGGCCCCCGATGGCGCCGCGGCTGGGCCGCGGCGGTCGTCCTCCTCGCCCTCGGCGCCGCCCTCGTCGGCAGCTCCAGCCCGGAGATCGGTCGGGCGGCCGGGCGGGAGACGGCCAGCATCGTCGTCGGCGCTCCGGCGACCCTCGACCCGGCGGCGGCGGGCGACGCGGCGAGTGCCGCCGTCATCGGTGCCCTCTTCGAGAGCCTCACGACCTTCGACGCGGGCCTCGTCCTGCGGCCGGCCCTCGCCGCGGGCTGGACGGTCGAGGCCGGCGGCCGGCGCGTCGTCTTCGATCTCCGACCGGGCCTCCGCTTCTCCGACGGCTCGCCGCTCACGGCCGCCGACGTCGTCCGGAGCTGGCTCCGGGTCATCGACCCGACCGTCCCCTCGCCCCTCGCCTCCCTCTTCGACGACGTCGTCGGGGCGGAAGCCTACCGGACGGGGTCGCTCCGCGATCCCGACCAGGTCGGCGTCCGGGCCGAGGGCCCGACCCGGGTCGTCGTCGACCTCCTCCGACCCGGGGCGGACCTGCCGGCCATCGTCGCCAGCCCCACCTTCGCCGTCGTCCCCCCGGCCGTCGGGCACGATCCGGCCGCCCTCACGCCGGTCGCCTTCGTGGCCAGCGGCGGCTATCGACTCGCGGCGGTCTCCGAGGCCGCCCTCAGCCTCGAGGCAAACGCCCACTACTGGGCCGGCGCTCCGGCCATCCGACGACTCGAGCTGGTGACCGACCTGGGCGGCCGGAGTCCGGTCGCCGTCTTCGAGGCCGGCGAGGTCGACTACACGCCCATCGACCCGAGCGATGCGACCTGGATCGCCTGGGATCGCGAGCTCGGCCCGGCCCTGCGGAGCGTGCCGGCCCTCGGTCTGACGTACGTCGGCTTCGATACCCGTCGACCGCCCTTCGACGACCCGCGCGTCCGTCGGGCCTTTGCCTGGGCCGTGGACTGGCGGCGGCTGGTCGAGCTCACCTCGAGCGGCACGGCGACGCCGGCGACGAGCATGGTCCCACCCGGCATCCCCGGCCGGCCCGAGGGCGACTTCGGCCCCCGGTACGACCCCGAGGCCGCCCGGGCGGCCCTCGCCGAGGCGGGCTATCCCAACGGGGTCGGGTTCCCGCCGGTGACCTTCGTGAGCAGCGGGACGGGCTGGGAGGAGGCGATCGTCGCCGAGATCCGGACCGTCCTGGGCGTGCCGGTCTCGGCCGAGGTGATGCCCTTCGAGGATTACTTCGCCCGCCTCGATCACGACCCGCCGGCCTTCTGGGCCCTCTCCTGGATCGCCGACTACCCGGGGCCGAACGACTTCCTCGGTCTCCTCCTCGGCAGTGGGAGGACGAACAACTACGGCGGCTGGAGCTCGCCCGAATTCGATGCGGCCATCGAAGCGGCCCTGGCCAGCGCCGACCCGGCGGCGGCCCGGACCGGCTACGAGGCCGCCGAGACGATCGTGGCCCGCGACGTGCCGGTCGTTCCGGTCGCCTACGGCGACGGCTGGGCCCTTTCGCGAGCCGGCCTCCTCGGCGCCGGCCAGAACGGGCTCGGATCGCTCCGCTTCGCCGGCCTCGCCTGGGGCGAATGACGGCCATGCGCGAGTCGTGGGGATCACGAGCCGGCCGGTGGCGCGCTGCGACGCTCGTCGCCATCGGGATCCTGGCGGCCGGTGCCGGCAGCGCCACCGCCGCCGAGCCGACCTTCGGGACGCCGAGCGCCGAGGCGAGCTTCGGTCGGCCGATCGAGTTCCGCCAGCCGGTCTCGGACCTCGGCCCCGTCACGCGCGTCGAGTTCCTCCTCTGGGTCGCCGACGGCACCGTCCCGACCGTCCGCCTGGTGCCGCCGCCCGGCCCCGGGGCGACGACCCTCGGCTTCAGCCTCGACGTCGAGGCGCCCCATCTGCTGCCGAACACGCCGCTGACGGCCCGCTGGCGGCTCACGGCCGCCGACGGACGCACGTGGCTCGGCCCGCCGGTCCATGTCGTCTACGCCGACGACCGGTTCCGCTGGCAGACCCGGGCCAGCGGCGTCGTCAGGGTCCACTGGGTCGAGGGTGACCCGGCGTTCGGCGCGCGGGCCCTCCGGATCGCCGAGGACGCGGTCGCCGCGGCCGAGGCCCTCTTCGGCGTCCACGAGGAGCGGCCGATCGACTTCTTCATCTACGCCGACCAGGCCGCGTTCTACGACGCCCTGGGACCGGGAACCCGCGAGAACGTCGGCGGTCAGGCCAACGCCGCGATCCGGACCCTCTTCGCTCAGATCGGGCCGGGCCTCCTCGACAGCCCCTGGGTCGGGGTCGTCATCCCCCACGAGCTCACCCACCTCGTCTTCGACACGGCGGTCCGCAACCCCTACCACTTCCCACCGCGCTGGCTGAACGAGGGACTGGCCGTCTATCTCTCGGAGGGCTACGGATCGAGCGACCGCTCGGCCGTCGCGGCCGCGGTCCGGGACGGCACGCTCCAGCCCCTGTCGGGGTTGACGGCCCAGTTCCCGACCCGTCAGGAGGCCTTCTTCCTCGCCTACAGCGAGAGCGTCGCGGCCGTCGACTTCCTCGTCCGCCGCTTCGGGCGGGACGCCCTTGTCCGCCTCGTCCGGGCCTACGCCGGTGGGGTCACCGACGACGAGGCGTTCCGGGCCGCCCTCGGCGTCGACCTCGCCGGCTTCGAAGCGGCCTGGCTCGCCGATCTCGGCGCACCGCCACCGACCCGCTACGGTCCGCAGCCGGCCCCGCCGGGGCCGATCCCCGACGACTGGCGGGCGGGGCCCGGGTCGAGCCCGCAAGCGGGCCCGAGTGCCGGGATCGACGCCTCGGGCCCGAGCCCGACCGCCCGCGGTCCCGCGCTGCCGGGCGACGGCGCAGGGGCTGACGTCGGTCGAGGCGTCGCCGTCGTCGGTCTCGTCCTTCTGGGGCTCGCCGCCGTGGGCGTCGGCCTCGCGCTGCGGCGGCGCCGACGGTCGATCGGTCCCGGCGGGGGAGGGGAGGGATGAGCGGCCTCGTCGCCCGCCTCCGGCGGACCCCCTCCTGGCAGATCACCCTTGGAGCGGCCCTCCTCGCCCTCGGGTTCCTCGTTGCCGCCCAGCTCCGGTCCGAGGGGCCCAGGGTCCGCTACACGTCGCAGGAACGGGCGCCCCTCATCGAGACCGTCCTCTCGCTCCAACGCGACCAGGACGCCCTCAAGGCCCGGATCCTCGAGCTGAACGAGCAGATCCGCGCGCTCCAGCGGCGCGGCGAGGGGAGCGCCGCCCTCGTCGCCGAGCTGAACCGCCAGATCGAGGCGGCCCGGATCGCAGCCGGCCTCGTCGCCATCGAGGGACCCGGCCTCGTCCTCCAGCTCACCGACGCTGCCGGGCCGTTGCCGCCCGGGGCAAACCCGGCCGATGCCCTCGTCCACAGCGACGACATCCGGACCCTCGTCGAAGAGCTCTGGCTGGCCGGGGCCGAGGCCATCGCCGTCAACGGCGAGCGGGTGACGGTCTCCACGGCGATCCTCGACATCGGCGGGTCGGTCCTCGTCAACTCGGCCTACCTCACCCCGCCGTACCAGATCGCGGCCATCGGGCCGCCGGGTCTCTACGACCGGCTGAGCGCCTCGGCCGGCTTCGTCGACTTCGTCGTCAACCGAGCCGACGCCTTCGGCCTCGGCCTCTCCTTCGCCGAGCCCGAGCGGGTCGTCGTGCCGGCCTACGCGGGGACGGTGACGCTCCGCTATGCCCGGCCCGAGCCGTCGCCCTCGCCGGGAGGGCCGTAGGCGTGCGGACTCGAAGCGCCCAGCTCAGCGTGGCCACCGTCGCCTTCGTGCTCGGCCTCCTCGTCGTCGCCCAGCTCCGAGCCCAGGCCGGAGCCGCCGGCCTCCAGGCTCGCTCCGCCCAGGAGCTGACGGTCCTCGTCGCCAACCTCACGACCCGGAACGAGCAGCTCCGGCGGGAAGTGGCGAGCCTCGAGCGGGAGGTCGCCGACCTGACGGCGGCCGCAGCGCGGGGCGAATCGTCCGTCGACCGGCTCCGGACGGACCTCGCCCGGATCCGGACCTGGGCCGGCCTCGATCCGGTCGTCGGCCCGGGGGTGCGGGTTACGGTCGGTGGCCCCCTCCCGGGGGTCGCCGTCGAGGACCTCCTCAACGAGCTCCGGAACGCCGGCGCCGAGGCGCTGGCCGTCGGGGGCGTCCGGATCGTCCCGGGGGTCGTCGTGGCCGGCCCGCCAGGGGCGCTGTCGGTCCTCGACACGCGCCTGCCCGATCCCTTCGAGATCGAGGCGATCGGCTCTCCGGAGACGCTGACCGGCTCGCTGACCCGGATGGGCGGGATCGTCGCCCAGCTCTCGGCTCGCTTCCCGGAGGCGACCGTGACGGTGACGCCCGTCGAACGGCTCCGACTGCCGGCGACGGATCGGGACCTTCGGCCGAGTCACGGGACGCCGACCCTCTGATAGGCTGGCCGGCCGATGGCTGGTCCACCGCCCACCGAGTTCTGGCTCGGCGACGTCGTTCGCCTCCGACGACCGCACCCCTGCGGGGGGACGGACTGGATCGTCGATCGCCTCGGCGCCGACATCGGCCTTCGCTGTCTGCGCTGCGGCCGCCACGTCCTCGTCGAGCGGCGACGGGTCGAGCGGCGCCTCGTCGCCTTCGTCGTCCGCGGCGACGCCGAGCGGTCCCGGGCCGTCGCGCCGGCCGACCGGTGAAGGTTGGAGCGCCGCCGCCCGCCCCCGTCGGCGGCGGCATCGGGGCCGTCCTTCGGGTGCGCCCGTTCTTGCTCCTCTGGCTCGCCCAGGTGGCGACCCAGGTCGGCGGGAACATGGTCATCTACGGGCTCACCGTCGTCGTCTTCTCGACGACCCGTTCGAATGCGGCCGTCAGCCTCCTCCTCCTGACCTTCCTCGTGCCAGCCGTCCTCTTCTCGGCCGTCGCCGGCGTCTACGTCGACCGCTTCGATCGGCGGACGATCCTCATCGCCACGAACGTCCTCCGGGGGCTCGCCTTCGTCGTCATGTGGGCGGTCGGGCCGCATCTGGCGGCGATCTATCTCCTGAACGCCTTCGTCTCCCTGGTGACGGTCTTCTTCGCCCCAGCCGAGGCCTCGATGATCCCCCAGCTCGTCCCGCGGCCGCTCCTCATCGCCGCGAACGGTCTGTTCACCTTCACCCTGAACGCGGCCTTCGCCCTCGGCTTCGCCCTCTTCGGGCCCCTCGTCGTGACCCTGGCCGGGGCCGACGCGCTCCTCCTCGTCATCGCCGCCCTCTATCTCGTGGCTGCCGGCTTCTGCGCGACGCTCCCGGCGGCGCCGCCCGACGACGGCCGACGGAGCGCCCACGAGGTCGTCGTCGACGCCGAGCGGGCGATGGAGTCGACCTTCGCCCAGTTCCGCGAGGGTCTGGCCTTCATCGCCGGCCACCGGCCGATCAGCTGGTCCCTCGCCTACCTGGCCATCACCGCGTCGCTGATCGGCGTCCTCGGGGTCCTAGGCCCCGACTTCGCGACCCGTGCCCTCGGCCTCGCCCCGAAGGACTTCGTCGTCGTCGTCCTGCCCCTCGGCTTCGGCCTCGTCCTCGGGATCCTCCTCCTCAACACCTACGGCGGCTACCTCCCCCGCCGACGGGTCATCGAAGGCGGGCTCGTCGCCCTCGGCTGTCTCCTCGGGCTTCTCTCGGTGGCCGGACCGGTCACCCGAGCTCTCCAGGCGGCGACCCCGAACGGCTCGATCGTCGACCTCTCGGGCCTCCTGTCCCTCCTCGCCGTCGTCGTTGCCATCGCCTTCCTGGCCGGCATCGCCTACGCCGTCGTCGCCATTCCGGCCCAGACCCAACTCCACGAGGACCTGCCGGCCGACGTCCGAGGCCGGGTCTTCGGGGTCCTGAACATGCTCGTTTCGATGGCGAGCTTCGTCCCGATCATCGTCGTCGGCCCGATCGCCGACCTCGTCGGAACGCCGACCGTCATCTTCGCGATCGCCGTCCTCGTCCTCCTGGCCGGTCTGGGCTCCATCCTGCTGCGAGGTCCGCTTCGACCGGGCGAGGCGGCGCTCCGGGCCGATCAACCGGCACCCGGTCCGGTCGATCCGCTGACCGTCGCCCTGAGGGCCGAAGAGCACGTCGGCGAGGCGATGCCTGGGGCGGCCCGGGAGCCGAGGGTGGCGTCCGGCGAGCCGGCACCCCCGGCCAGCGAGCCGGCACCCCCGCCCCGGGGGCGCGCGTAGGGCCGGGCCGGGCGAGGCAGCCCCCGTGGCGAACGCGGCGTTCTCGCGCGGCCCCGCCGACCTCGTCGTCCGAGGCCGGATCGCGAGCTTCGGCCACGGCGCGGGCTGGGGCTGGGCCGAGGGGGCGGCCGTCGCCGGCGGCCGCGTCGTCGCCGTGGGGCCCTGGTCGGAGGTAGCGGTCCGCGTCGGGCGGCGGACCCGGGTCGTCGAGCTGGCACCGGACGAGGTCCTCCTCCCCGGGCTGACCGACGCCCACTGCCACCTCGTCGATGCGGCCCGCGCCGCGGCCGAACTCGACCTTCGGTCGGCGACGAGTCTCGCCGACGGCCTCGCCGCCGTCGTCGAGCACGACCCCCGCCTCCCGCCCGGCCGCTGGCTCCTCGGACGGGGTTGGGCCGTCCACCGCTGGGGTACCTGGCCGACGGCGGCCGACCTCGACCGAGCGGCGCCCGGTCGCCCGGTCGCCCTCTGGTCCCAGGACCACCACGCCCTCTGGGCGAGCTCGACGGCCCTGGCGGCGGCGGGGATCGGACCGGAGGCTCCCGACCCGCCCGGCGGGCGGATCGTCCGTGGCGCCGATGGCCGGCCGACGGGACTCCTCCTCGAGCGGGCGGCCGGCCTCGTGGCGGCGGTGATCCCCGAACCGACGGCGGACGAGACGGCCGAGCTCGTCGCCGCCTTCGTCCCGCGGCTCCTCGAGCTCGGCCTCGTCGGCGTCCAGGATCCCGGACCGGTCCGCCCGGACCCGACCCTCGGCCGCCTGGCGATCTACGCCCGCCTCGACGAGGCGGGCCGGCTCCCGGTCCGGGTCGAGGCGTCGGTCCGGCTCGAGGCCCTCGATGCGGCCCTCGCCGCCGGGCTACGGAGCGGGGCGCCGCTCGGCCCGACCGGCCGGGTCCGGTTCGGCTGGCTGAAGTGCTTCGCCGACGGGGCCCTCGGATCGCGGACCGCTGCCCTCCTCGAGCCGTACGCGGTTCCCGTCGTCGGCCCAGCGCGAGGGATCTGGCAGACGGCCCCGGCCGAACTCGCCGAAGCTGCCGAGCGGGCGAGTCGGGCCGGGATCGCCGTCCAGATCCACGCCATCGGCGATGCCGCCGTTCGGGCTGCCCTCGATGCCCTCGCCCCTACCGTCGGCCGGACCCAGGCGGCGCCCCGGATCGAGCACGTCCAGCTCGTCGATCCGGCGGACCTGCCGCGCTTCGGCCGGGCGGGGATCGTCGCCTCCGTCCAACCGGCCCACCTGGTGACCGACGCCGAACCGGCCCTCGCCGCCTGGGGCGATCGGGCACGGCGCGTCGGGTACCCGTGGCGATCCCTCGCCGTCGGAGGCGCCCTCCTTGCCTTCGGTTCCGACGCCCCGGTGGAGTCCCTCGACCCGTGGCCCGGCGTCGAGGTCGCCGTGACCCGCCGGGACCCGGAGCGAGCGAGCGACGTCCTCCTCGGCGAGGCGGAGGGTCTCGATCTCGAGGCGGCGATCCGAGCGGCAGCCATCGGAGGGCCGCGCTCGATCGGGGCGATCGATCGGGGCCACCTCGGCCCCGGCGCCCGGGCCGATGCCATCGTCGTCCCGGCGGCCGCCGTCGAGGAACCGGTCCAGCCGGGCGGGCCGCTGGGACGGATCCGGCCGCGGCTCGTCCTCGTCGACGGAGCGGTCGTCTTCGAGCCCTGATCGACCTCGGGCGGGCCCACACCGACCCGGCGGCGGGCGTCGGCCGACCGACCCGGAGCGGCGTCGCTCGCCCGACCCGGAGCGGCGTCGGCCGCCCGGTCAGCCCCCGCTGCTCCCGGCGCCGTCCGCTCAGCCCGGAGGGCCGGCCCGACCCCGGCGCGGGACGGGTCCTCGCTGGCGGCGCGCTTCGAAGAAGAGGACCGCCGCCGCTGCCGCCACGTTCAGGGAATCGCCGAGGCCGGCCATCGGGATGTGGACGGCCTCGATCCCGGGTCCGCGCCAGACCGGGCCGAGGCCTCCCGCCTCGCTGCCGAGGACGATGGCGACGGCGCCGCGGAGGTCGGCGTCGGTGTACGGGGCGCCGGCGCCGGCGTCGGCGGCGACGATCCGGATCTCACGCTCCCGAAGCCAGGCCAGGACGACCTCGCTCGGGGCCACCGCGATGGGGAGGGCGAAGACCGTCGCGACGCTGGCTCGGATCGCGTTCGGGTGGAAGGGATCGGCGGCAGGCCCGGCGACGATGACCGCGTCGAGCCCGGCGGCGTCGGCCGAGCGGACGATGGCGCCGAGGTTGCCGGGCTTCTCGACGCCCTCGACGACGGCCAGGAGCGGTTCGGCCGAGAGGCGGACCTCGGCGAGGACCGTCGAGGGTGTCTCGACCACGGCCAGGATCCCGTCCGGTCGGTCACCGTAGGCGATCCGCCGAAAGGCGCGCTCGCCGCACTCGACGACCGGGATCCCGGCCGCAGCGACGAGGTCGAGGGTCGCCCGACCCTCGGCGTCCGTCCGGTGCTCGGTCGAGAGGTAGACCTCGACGACCGCCGCCCCGGCTTCGATGGCCCGGCGAACCTCTCGGGCCCCGTCGACGAGGGCGAGCCGGCGGGCGGCCCGCTCGTGCCGGTCGCGGAGGGCGGCGATGGCCCGCAGCCGCGGGTTGGCCGGACTCGTGATGAGGGGGCGGGAGGGACGGGTCGCGTCGCGCACGCTCTCTATCATCGCCAGTCCGCCCCGAACGTGGGCCGGCCGAGCGCGAAATCCAGCCGGCGGTCGCCGTCGTAGAAGGGGACGTGAAGCCTCGTCGCGGTCCTCGTCGTCGTCGTCGCCGGTCCTCCTCGGTCTCGTCGCCGTCGTCGTGCTCGGGGCCTGCGTGCAGCCCGGGCCGCCGGCTGCCTCGGGTCCGCCCGGCTCCGAGGCCCCGGCCGGCGCGCCGTCGCCGAGTCCGTCGGCCTCGTACGACTACGGCTACTGACCTGCCTCGCTGCTGACCGGGCAGCACACCTGCGGGTGGCGCGCCCAGCCGGCGGTCTCCGGGAGCTGGCGGTCTTCGCCCAGTTCTGTCCAATCTCCAGTGGGCTAGCGGGCGCTCACGAGGAGGGCTCCTGGAGTCAGGGCCCCCGTCCGCAGGTCGAGGAGATCGGCCCGGAGGTCGCGGTGCTCGAGGGCCCCGGGGTCCTCCGGGAGCAGGACCGCGACGTCGTCGGTCGAGACGTCCGGCCAGAGCCAGGGCCGGGGCTCGGAGCCATCCCACGCCCGCACGACGCGCTCGGCACCCGACGCCAGGTCGGTGAGGCTGATCCACGTTCCGGGTTGCGCGGACTCATACTGGACGACGAGCCGGCTGCCATCGGCGGTGACATAGCCGATTTCACCGTGCCTGTCCTCGCGCGCCCACCGCAGCCGGCCGGACAGGTCGTAGCCGTAGGACCGCCACCCGGTGTCGCCCACGACGACCGTGCTGTCGCTGAGCCACCACGGCCAGGCGGCGTTCGTCGCCAGCTCCCGAACCTGGCCCGTGCCCAAATCCACGACCTGGGTCGTGCAGCGGCCGGACCGGCAGACGGCGGTGGCCAACGTTCGCCCGCTCGGACTGACGGCGAGGCCGGTCCTGGCCGTCCCTCCTGGGACCTCGGCGTCCGCCGCGGCCGAGGGCGGGAGGAGGA
>Ga0272446_1000795_pt1 | contig 48000 bp, 44 predicted proteins | sample YNPCB0061_FD_194587 | JGI IMG/M metagenome (GOLD analysis project Ga0272446, IMG submission 194587) | Hot spring microbial mat communities from Yellowstone National Park, WY, United States - YNP-CB-006-1 | ecosystem: Environmental > Aquatic > Thermal springs > Hot (42-90C) > Sediment | place...
CTTTACTCGAAATACTACCCCAATTTCTCCGAATTCCGAAACGCCATTACTGATTGCCTTAACCAAACACATACAACGCACAAAAAGGAGTTGGAATCTTTGCTCACACTGAATTTTCAGACATTCAAGAAATGTGAGTTTGTGTCTATATGAGGTATACCTGCTGCCCATGTGCTCACCCTCCCCCTAACGTTTGGGTGTTGCACTTCAAGTTTGAACCTGCCGTGTCTTGCCCGAAGACCGGGCTCTCGTCAGCCGCGGAGCCCCCGACGCGGTTCGGAGCCCCGCGACAGCGGGGCCCTACCCGTCGCGCACGCTAACGGGCGTGCGTCTATCACCAGATGCCGCTCACCGGCAGGTCCGAGGCCAAACCAAAGGGCACGGTCACGACGTCAACATTGGGGTCCCAGGTGTAGTTCCCATTGGCGTCGAGATAGAAACGGCCCGTACTGGGGCGCCAGACGCCGACATCCGTGATGCCATCGCTGTTCCAGTCGCCGCTGACTGGCTTGTCGGTGCTGATCCCGAATGGCACCGTGACGACATCGATGCCCGCATCCCAGAGATGGTTGCCGTTGACGTCGAGGTAGAAGCGACCGGTGCTCGGCCGCCAGACGCCGACATCGGTAATGCCGTCGCCGTTCCAGTCGCCGGTGACAGGGCGGTCGGTGCTGATGCCGAAGGAAGCGGTGATCACATCGATGCCAGGATCCCAGTTGTAGTTGCCGTTGACATCGAGGTAGAAGCGCCCTGTGCTGGGGCGCCACACCCCGACGTCGGTCCGGCCGTCGCCGTTCCAATCGCCCGTCACGGGCAGGTCAGACGGAACACCAAAGGGGACGGTGATGACGTCGATGCCAGGATCCCAGTTGTAGTTGCCGTTGACATCGAGGTAGAAGCGCCCTGTGCTGGGGCGCCAGATCGCCACATCGGTCTGGCCATCGCCGTTCCAATCCCCAGTGACCGGGATATCCGTTGGCACACCGAAAGGAACGGTGATGGCGTCAATACCTGGATCCCAGGTATAGCTCACATTGACATCGAGGTAAAAGCGCCCGTTTCCGGGCCGCCACATGCCAACGCCGGCCGGTGGGACGATCGCCACACCGGCAGCGAGGGCGTTGATCAGACCTGCGCCGCTACTGTTATCGAAGCCGGTACCGATGGCGACCCGCGGTCCGCCGAAGCTGACGGTCTCCCGCTGCAGTATGTCGATGGCGGTGTTCTGGAGGATCTTTGTGATGCCATTCGGGGTTACCGTCGGGGTGATCTCGCGCAGGAGTGCGGCCACCCCTGCCGCATGGGGTGCCGCCGCGGAGGTCCCAAAGAAGTTCGGCCAGGTGTCCACATCCCGGCTCGTGTCGCTGCCAAAGAAGGTGTTGTTGCCGCCGTCGGGCGCTGTGAACTGGGGCTTTTGGCGGACCTGGTTGACGGGGTTTCCCTTCGTATCGAACAGGATGGGGGTGTTACCGACGGAAGAGTAATAGTTCAGCACCGGGGGGTTCTCGCCGAAGGCCGGCGTCAGGAAGAAGGCCGATGCCCCCACGGCATTGGCTCCGCCGGCATTGGCGTGACCGACGATGGTGCTGGCACTGGTCCCGGCGTAGGTCTCACCGAAGGCGATGTTGCCGTAGAACATGACCTTGACCGGGTTCGGGGCTGCACCAGACCAGCGTTCGATCGAGATTTCCAAGATACCGGCCCCGGAGAGGCTAAAGCCCTCGATGGGGTCCCCACCGATGTTGTCCAGCGACTCACACCATAAGGGCGTGGCGGCCCCCACCGGGTAGTAGGCGCAGATGTCGAGGTCCGAAGCGGCACCGGGCGGCCCGCTCACCGAGAAGAATGGGTCCTGCCACTGCATGATGTAGGCCGTGGCGCCGTTCTGCTGGATGGTCAGGCGGGTGTCCACCCCTGGCCCGGGATCGAAGTCGTGCAGCTCGCCGCCGATGTAGCCCATCAGGCCAGAGCCCCTGAACGCGGACTGGTAGGACTGGCGCGCAGAGTTACCGGCCGCGGAGAAATAGGGCACACCCACCGCCTTCACCTTGTCCACGGCCTGGGCGATGACACCGTCCTGGAACCAAGGCTCGGCGTAGTAAAAGACGTCATCCACGATGATGGACGAGCCGGCGTTCTCCAGGTCCAGAATCCCCTGGGCAAAGTCCGCCTCGCCATTCCAGGCGGTGTGGAAGGCCAGCCCGGCCCCGGGGGCGACGTCGTGGACGATCTGAGCCATGGCCCGGCCCTCGTCGGTGCAATCTGTCGTGATGTCCGAGAGGTTGTTGACCCCGGCTGGCAGGTCGCCCGTCCCCACGTCCGCCGCATAGCCGCCGAGGCAATTGAAGCTGTCCGACAGGACGCCGACGGTGGAGCCGGTACCGTCCAGGCCAAAGATCCAGCGAGCTACGTCGGAGGCCTGGGCGACGTCGCCCTGACTGGTCACGGCGCCCGTGTTCCTGGCCGCCACCGCGGGCCGCGCCAACTTGAGGGTCTGGAGATCTTCGAGGTCCGGCAGCCGGTCCAGGGGCACCCGGGCGGAGACGATGCGCCCCGCCACCGCTGTCACCTCGGCGCCCAGTGCCTCCAGGGTCGCCTTCAGCTCCTGGGGATCGTCGGCGGCAACCGCATCGATCACCACCGCGTCCCCAACCAAACGCGCCAGGGTCTTCTTGGTCGCGAAGGTGCCGGCCCTGGCCGTGCCGCTCGCCACCGCCTGCTTGTAGGCCTGATATTCGGCGGAGAGGGTGGCGAGTCCCATGGTGAGCTTGGTAGCCGCCGGCTTCACCGGCGCTGCGGCAGTACCCCCTGGCGCGCCGACTCCGCCGCCATCCAAGGCAATGACGTCGACCGCATACGCGGGGATGACGCCCCCTACCAACCCCCCCGCCAAGATGAGCGCGGCAAGACCGGTCGCGCCTGGGACCCTATCCTTGGGGGTTGCTCCATCGAGCGCGAGGGATGACCTCGGTTCAACGCGCACATCACCGCGAAGTATCGTCAGGGACATCTTGGGCTCCCAAGCAGTTGGGGCTTCGCCGTGGCGGCCCGCCAAGGCGAAGCGGTGGTGCGACATGACGGATGGCCAGGAGACAGTTGCACCAGGGATCGCGGCGGGCCAATTCACACGTCGCTCGTATCGTTTGCCAGTAAGCCTAGCCCTGGCACACGCCCTGTCAACCAAGGGGCCAGATCCAACGGCAACAGCGTGCCGCCGGGTCCGTCAGGCCAGAGCCCAAGGGGAACAACCCGCCTTCACGGACCCGTGCTCACCCCGTGGCAGGCCACACGCTACCAACGCCCAGTCACCGGCAGATCGGTGCTGAAGCCGAAGGCCGCCGTCTGCGTATCCCCTCCTGCCGCGCCGTCCCACAGGTTGTTCTCGTTGGCGTCGAGCAGGAGCTCACGGGTGCTGGGGCGCCAGATGCCAACCCCGTCCCGGCCATCCCCGTTCCAGTCTCCGCTGACCGGACGATCAGTGCCCACGCCAAAGGAGCCGGTGATGGTGTCGCCCCCGGCCACCCCGTCCCATCGGCGGTTGCCGCTCGTGTCGAGAAGGAACTTGCCGGTGCTCGGGCGCCACACGCCGATCTCATCGGTGCCATCACCGTTCCAGTCGCCGATGACGGGGAGGTCCGTGTCGAGCCCAAAGGCGACGGTCATGGTGTCTCCGCCCAGCACACCGTCCCAGACGCCGTTGCCATTGGTGTCGAGGAGAAACTTGCGGGTGGTCGGGCGCCAGACACCGACATCGTCGCGTCCATCACCGTTCCAGTCGCCCGTCACCGGGATGTCGGTGCTGAGACCGAAGCGCCCCGTCAGGGTGTCGCCTCCGGCATCCGTGTCCCAGGTGTCGTTGCCATTGGTGTCGAGGAGGAACCTGCGGGTGCTTGGGCGCCAGACCCCGATCTCGTCCTTGCCGTCGCCGTTCCAGTCGCCGGTGACCGGGAGATCCGTATTCAGGCCAAAGGAGGCGGTGAGGGTATCCCCGCCAGCCGTCCCGTCCCAGGTGTTGCTGCCGTTGCTGTCGAGGAGGAAGCGACGGCTGGTTGGGCGCCAGACCCCGATCAGGTCGGGACCGATGGCGGCGAGCGCGTCCCGGGCGTGGATCAGACCAGCCCCGCTGTCGCGATCGAAGCCCGCGCCGACGGTCTCCCCCGTATTGCGGGCCAGGATATCGACTGCGGTGACCTGCAGCAGTCTGGTGATCCGGGCCGGCATCAGGCCTGGGGAGACCTGGCGCATGAGGGCAGCGACCCCGGCCGCGTGCGGTGCCGCCGCTGAGGTACCGAAGAAGTTGGGCCAGGCATCGGCATCCGCGGCGGAGTCGCTGCCAAAGAAGGTGTTGTTGCCGCCATCCGGGGCGGTGAGCTCGGGCTTGTGGCGGATCTGCGCAACCGGATGTCCGGCCGTATCGAAGAGGATCGGGGTGTTGCCCGCCGAGGAGTAGCTGTTCAACTGAGGCGGGTCTATCCCGAAGGCAGGGGTGCGATAGAAGGCGGCGGCGCCGACCGCAATGGCGCCCGCGGCGTTGGCGTGTCCGTAGAGTGTGCCCGCAGCGGTGCCCGCGTAGGTTTCGACGAAGCCGATATCGCCGAAGGCGACGACCTTGACCGGGCTCGGCGCGGGACCGGAGCGCCGCTCGATGGCGATCTCCAGGGTCCCGGCCCCGTTGAGAGAAAGCCCATCGATGGGATCGCCGCCCGAGTTCACATCCGTGGTGCAGGCGATTGGGCTTGGGGCACCGACCGGGAAGTAGAAACAGATGGCCAAGTCCGTGCCGGCCCCGGGCGCGCCGCTCACCGAGGCGTAGCGGTCCTGCCATTGCATGACATAGGTGGTATTAGCCGCCTGTTGGATGGTCAGGCGCGTATCCACCCCCGGTCCGGGGTCGAAGTCGTGCAGCTCACCGCCGCCAGGGCCGGTCTGCCCGGAACCCGAGAAGTCCGCCTCGTAGGCCTCGCGGCCATTGTTGCCGGCGGCAGAGAAATAGGGGATGCCCACGGCCTTGACCGCGTCCGCTGCCTGGGCGATGACGCCGTCCTGAAACATGGGCTCGGCGAAGTAGATGACGTCGTCCACGATGATGGTCGACCCGGCCGCCGCCAGGTCCAGAATCCCCTGGGCAAAGTCCGCCTCGCCATTCCAGGCGGTGTGGAAGGCCAGTCCGGCCCCAGGGGCCACGTCATGGACGATCTGGGCCATGGCGCGGCCCTCGTCGGTGCAGCCCGATGCGATGTCCGAGAGGTTGTTGACCCCGGCCGGCAGGTCGCCCGTCCCTACGTCTGCGGCGTAGCCCCCGAGGCAATTGAAGCTGTCGGACAGGATGCCGACGGTGGAGCCGGTCCCGTCCACGCCAAAGTCGGCCCGGCCGAGGTCCGAATGCTGTGCCGCGTCACCCTGGCTGGTCACGGCGCCCGTGCGCGTGACCGCCAGCGCCGGCCGCGCGAGCTTGAGGGTCGCGAGCCCTTCCAACGCCGGCAGCTCGCTCAAGGGCATCCGCGCCGAGACCAGGCGTCCCGCCGCTCCCGTCACCTCTGCGCCGAGGGCCTCCAGGTCAGCCCAGAGCGTCTCGGCGTCATCCACCGCGACGGCATCGATCAAGACAGTCTCGCCGACGAGCCTTGCAAGTGTCTTGGTCGAGGCGAATGGTCCCGCGGGGGCTGCTGTCGCAGCGGACCGCCTGTAATCCTGGTACTCCCCCGAGAGGGTGGCGAGCCCGAGGGTCAGCTTCGTCGGAGCCATTGCCCCAGGCCCTGACGCCAGCCCGGCACCGGTACTGGTGGGAGCGCCGATGGTGACCCCACTCCCGGTCCCAGGCACGATCCCGGTGCCGGCCGCACCCAGTCGAACGACATCCATGGCGAGGGCTGGGTTGACGCCCGTCACCGCAACGAGCGCGGCGCCGCCGAGGAGCCGCAAGAGCGCGGGCGTGGCCTGGGCTGATGGTGTCTGCGCCGTGGGGATCTGCTTGGACATGCGTGCGGCTCCGGTCTGTGGGTGGGTGCGGGCGGCGTCTGCAGCGGCTAGCCCCGCCCGGCCGAGCCGGCTACGGCGCCCAGGATGCGCTTCATGTCCCGCACGGCGAGGTCGAGCCCGCAAAAGATGGCGCGGGCGATGATGGCATGCCCGATGTTGAGCTCGCGAACCCTGGGGATGGCGGCGATGGCCTTGACGTTGTGGTAGTCGAGGCCGTGTCCGGCGTTCACCTGCAGGCCGAGGTCGTTGCCCAAGGCCGCGGCGCGGCGGATGCGCTCCAGCTCCTGCGCCCGGGCCCTGGGGCTCGTCGCATCGGCATAGTGCCCCGTGTGGATCTCGACCACCGGGGCGCCGACCGCACGTGCGGCCTCGATTTGGGCAGGGTCGGCATCGATGAACAGGGAGACGCGGACCCCCGCCTCGCTTAGTCTGGCACAGACCTCGGTCAACTCGCCGCGGTGGGCGAGCACGTCCAGGCCGCCCTCGGTGGTGAGCTCCTCGCGCCGCTCCGGGACCAGGCAGCAGTCGGCTGGGCGGACCCGGCAGGCGATGGCAACCATGGCCGGGGTCGCGGCCAGCTCCAGGTTCATGCGCGTCTGCAAGGTATCGCGGAATAGCTCCACGTCGCGCTCCTGGATGTGGCGGCGGTCCTCGCGCAGGTGCAGGGTGATGCCGTCGGCCCCGGCCTGCTCCGCCACTAGGGCCGCCTGCAGCGGCTCCGGGTAGCGCGTGCCGCGGGCCTGCCGGATGGTCGCGACATGATCGATATTCACCCCGAGGAGGATCGCTGAGCTGGGGTCCTGTGACATGGGTGACTCCTCGTGGGCTCCAATGATGACCTCAAGTGCGCCGGGCCGGGCCTTCTGGCGCCCCGCTCCACTGCTGGAACAGCTCCCGGCTCCTCAGAGGGCGAGCGCCAAGATAGGGTGCCAGGGCCGCGCGCATCAAGTCCCGGGCCTCGCGCGCGGCGATGCCAGTCAGGGTGGCGCCGCAGGCCAGCGCCAGGAGCGTCTCCCCGCCTACCGTGGCACCCTCCTCGTTCGCACCGGCCGCGCGCAGGCCGCGCTCGGGCTCGTAGACGTAGCGTCTGCCCACCACCAGCGGCTGGCCGGTGTCCCATTCCCGCTCCAGATCCAGTGCGTAACCGGCGTCCTGGAGCAGGCGCAGCTCGAACTGGCGCAGCGGGTTGTCCAGGTCCGCACCCTCGGCGAGCCTGGTCAGGGCCGCATGATAAAAGGCAAACAGATCCATGTGCGGGTCATTCCGTCCGAGGAGACGCATCAGCAGCTCGTTGAGGTAGAAGCCGCAGTAGAGCGCCTTGCCCGGCAGGCTCAAGGCCGCGCCGGCAGCCTCGACGCGCGCCAGGGTGCGGACCTCGCCACGTCCGCTCCAGCTCAGCCAGAGGGGGGTGAAGGGCTGCAGCAGGACGGCGACCGGTGCTCGGCCCCGCTTGGCGCCCTTGGCAATGGCGGGAAACCGCCCCTGGCTGGCAGCGAAGACCTCCAGCAGCAGGCTGGTGTTGGCATAGTCGCGCCGGCGCAGGACGAAGGCCTGCTCGAGGCGGTCCCGGCTGTGCATGGCGCCGTCCTGCGATGCCTCAGCCGCGTTCAGCCGGGAGGCGCAGCGGCGACGCCGGCATCAGGACTCCCCATAGCCGAGCACGGCCAAGGCGGCCTCGTCGCTCGACCAGCTCGTCTTGACCTTGACCCAGACCTCAAGGTGCACCGGGCAGCCGAAGAGCTTCTGCATCTCCAGGCGCGCCTGGGTGGCGGTGGCCTTCAGGGCCTCGCCCCGGCTGCCGATGACAATGGCCTTCTGCCCTGGCCGCTCGACCCAGATCAGGGCATGGATACGGTAGCGCCCGCCCTCGTCCTCGAAGCGCTCGATCTGGACCGCCGTCTGATAGGGCAGCTCCTTGCCATAGCGCTGCATGAGCTGCTCGCGCAGCAGCTCGGCGGCGAAGAACCGCTCGGACCGGTCGGTGAGCTGATCCGCCGGGTAGAGGTTGTCGCCCTCCGGCAGGGCGGCCAAGACGGCGAGCTCGATCGCGTCCACCTGAGTCCCATCCCGCGCCGAGACGGGCACCACCGCGAGAAATGGGTGGCGGGCCGAGAGCTCCTGCAGGAAGGGCAGCAGCCGGCCCTTGTCCTTGACGGTGTCGACCTTGTTGACCGCGGCGATGACCGGCACGCCCTCGGCCGCCGCGGCGGCCAGGGCCTTGGTATCCTCCTGCGTCCAGCGCAGGGACTCCACCACGAGCAAGGCGAGATCCACATCGGCCACCGCCGCCCGCGCCGCGCGATTCAGGTAGCGATTCAGCGCGCCATCCCCCCGCTGGTGGATGCCTGGGGTATCCACGAAGACCATCTGCCCCCCCTGCCGAGTCTTGATGCCCAGGATGGCATGGCGGGTGGTTTGCGGCTTATGCGAGGTGATGACCAGCTTCTGCCCGAGCATGCGGTTGAGCAGGGTCGACTTGCCGACATTGGGCCGGCCAATGATGGCCACGGTGCCGCAGCGGTTCGCCTCCGTGGGGTTCGCCGCCCCCGGGTCAGACACGCTTGGTGGCCTCCAGGTCCTTCAGCAGGGTCTCCGCGGCCTGCTGCTCGGCTCGGCGCCGGCTGGAGCCGTCGCCAAGGGCCACGCTGCCGTCGTCCGGGAGGACGCAGCGCACCCGAAAGCACTGGGCATGCGGGCTGCCCAAGACCTCGGTCACCTGGTACTCGGGCAAGGGCCGCCGCCGCGACTGCAGCAGCTCCTGAAGCCGCGTCTTTGGGTCCTTGCCCCCAGAGGCCGCCGAAAGCCCCTCGAACGACGGGCCGAAGACGCCCAAGATCACAGCGCGGGCGGTCTCGAATCCCTGGTCCAGGTAGACGGCGGCAAACAGGGCCTCCAAGGCGTCCGCCAAGATCGAGTCCCGAGCATGCCCGCCGGTGCGCACCTCGCCTGCCCCAAGGCGCAGATAGTCCCCCAGAGCGAGTCCGCGGGCGAGCCCTGCCAGAGAATCCTGCCGGACCAGGGTCGCACGCATGCGGCTGAGCTGGCCCTCGTCCGCCTGGGGAAAACGCTCCAAGAGGGCCTCGGCGATGACGAAACCGAGCAGGGCATCGCCCAGGAACTCCAGGCGCTCGTTGTTGACGGGGCCCGCGCTGCGATGGGTCAGGGCCTGGGTCAGCAGCCCCTCGCGGAGGCCCGGCTGACCCAAGGCGCGGGAGAGCCGCGTTAGGTCGGGGGTCACTAGCGCTGCAGGGACACCTGGTGGTTAAAGCTCAGAACCGCATCGATGTTAAAGAACATGGGCACCCTGACCTCGTAGTCGGCGATCAGCTTGGTTCCCCCGTCCTTCTGCTCGACGGTGAAGCTCTGCGGCGGCAGGCCGCTGACGCTGTTCACCTCGAGGCGCCGGCCCAGGCTCGATAGGATCTCTGCCCGTCCCTTACCCTTGAGCTCGACGTCCTGCGATACCGACTCCATCGCCGACTTCACAGTTAGGAACTGCATATAGGGCGGACCAAGCCGCACGCCCAGGGTCAGCACGAAGGCCCCAAACCCCAGCCAGAACAAGACTGCGATCAGGCCAAACCCGCGCTGTTGTCCAAAGTAGCCGTTCATGATGTCGCGTTCCCCCGCCAAGTGAATGCCGATGCGCCTCTAGTTGACCACCTGTCCCAGGCGCCCCCAGTCCACGGGAAAGCCCGGGCGCTGACCATCCCAATGCATCCAGATGGCAAAGGCCTTGCCCACGAGGTTCTCGTCGGGGACCAGGCCCCAGCAGCGGCTGTCGTTGCTGTTGTCCCGGTTGTCGCCCATGGCGAAATAGTGCCCTGGCGGGACCTTGATGGGTCCATAGGCCAGCTCCCGGCAGCCGGGGGGAAGATCCGGCGCGTTGGGGTTGATGAGGATGGTGTGATTGTGACCGCTGAGGTCTTCCTGCGCCATCAGATAGCCGGTCTGGCCCGCCCCGGAGCCAACCCCGAGGTACCGCCCGTCGGGCTCCTGTGGCACCGGCTGACCGTTCACGAACAGGGTCTTGTCACGGTAGTCGATGGTGTCGCCAGGTATCCCGACCAGGCGCTTGATGTAGTCCGTGGCCGGGTCCCTTGGGAAGCGGAACACGGCCACGTCCCCCCGCTGGGGGTCGCCGATCTCCAGGAACTTGGTGTTCAGCACCGGCCAGCGCAGCCCATAGGCAAATTTGTTGACCAGAATAAAATCGCCGACCAAGAGGGTCGGCATCATGGAGCCCGAGGGGATGCGGAACGGCTCCACCAGGAACGACCTCAGGAGGAGCACGGCGAGGATCACCGGGAAGAACGACCGGGCGTATTCCACCACCACCGGCTCGCGCAGCGGGCGCGCGGGCCCGCCGATGGCCTGGGATCCGGCGCCAGCCTCCGCGAGCCGCCGCCGCCGCGGGGCGAGCAGGACCGCATCGAGGAGCCAGATGCCACCGGTCAGGAAGGTGGCAAGGACGAGTAGGGTTGGGAAGTTGAAGCTCATGGGCTGGCCTGTGCGCTCATGGTCGCGGTGGGTGCCGGCGCCTACGCACCGGGATCGGCGTGGCGGCGAACAGGGGTGATCGGCCGTCGCCGGGGGAGCCGACGACTGGCCGAGGCAAGCTGCTAATTATCCTTGCCGACCTGGAGCACGGCAAGGAACGCCTCCTGGGGGATCTCGACCCGCCCGACCTGCTTCATCCGCCGTTTGCCTGCCTTCTGCTTTTCCAGGAGCTTGCGCTTGCGCGTGGCGTCCCCCCCGTAGCACTTGGCGGTCACGTTCTTGCGCAGGGCCTTCACGGTGCTGCGGGCGATGACCTTGCTGCCGATGGCGGCCTGGATGGCCACCTCGAACATCTGGCGCGGGATCAGGTCCTTCATCCGCTCCGTGAGGTCACGCCCGCGGAACTGGGCGGCATCGCGATGGACGATGACCGACAGTGCGTCCACCGGCTCCCCGTTGATCAAAAGATCCAGCTTGACCAGGGCGGCGGCCTGGAAGCGCTTGAACTCGTATTCGAAGGAGGCGAAGCCGCGGGTGGCGGACTTGAGCCGGTCGAAGAAGTCCAACACCACCTCCGAGAGCGGCAGCTCGTAGCTCACCTGCACTTGGCCGCCCACATAGTGGAGCTTCTGCTGGACTCCGCGTTTCTCGATGCACAGGTTGATCACCCCGCCCAGGTGCTCCTGGGGCACCAGGATGTGCGCCTCGATGATCGGCTCGCGGATCTCGCTGATCTTGCCCGTCTCGGGTAGGTTGGCTGGGTTGTCCACCTTGACGATCTCGCCGTCGGAGCGCAGGACCTCGTAGATGACGGTCGGCGCCGTGGTGATCAGGTCGAGGTCATACTCGCGCTCGAGGCGCTCCTGCACGATCTCCATGTGCAGCATGCCCAGAAACCCGCAGCGGAAGCCAAAGCCCAGCGCCTGGGACGTCTCCGGCTCGTAGAAGAGCGAGGCGTCATTCAGGCGCAGCTTGGCAAGGGCGTCGCGCAGCTCCTCGTAGGCATCGGAGTCGACGGGGTAGAGTCCGGCGAAGACCCGGGGCTGGACTTGCTGGAAACCGGGCAGTCGATCGGCGGCCGGACGATCCGCACGGGTGATGGTGTCGCCCACCGGTGCCCCATCGATCTCCTTGATGCCGGCGATGAGATAGCCGACCTCCCCGGGGCCTAGCCGTTGGCGCTCCGTCTTCTTGGGCGTAAAGACCCCCACATTGTCCGCCTGGTGGGTGCGGCCGGTGGACATGATCAGGAGCTTGTCGCGCTTGTTGATCTCACCGTGCATCACCCGGATCAGCGACACCACCCCCACGTAGGAATCGAACCAGGAGTCGATGATCAGTGCCTGCAGCGGGGCCGTGGCGTCGCCCGTCGGCGGCGGGATGTGGGTGATCAACGCCTCCAGAAGATCGGGGATGCCCTCCCCCGTCTTGGCGCTGACGCGCAGGGCATGGCCGGCCTCGATGCCGATGATCTCCTCGATCTCGGTGATGACCTTGTCCGGGTCGGCTGAGGGAAGGTCGATCTTGTTCAGCACTGGCAGGACCTCCAGGCCCTGCTCGATGGCCGTGTAGCAGTTGGCCACGCTCTGCGCCTCGACCCCCTGGGCGGCGTCCACGACCAGCAGGGCCCCCTCGCAGGCCGCCAACGAGCGCGAGACCTCGTAGGAGAAGTCCACGTGCCCAGGGGTATCGATGAAGTTGAGCTGGTAGGTCTCGCCGTTGCGGGCCCGATAGCTTAGGGTCACGCTCTGGGCCTTGATGGTGATGCCCCGCTCACGCTCCAGGTCCATCGAATCGAGCACCTGGGCCGACATCTCCCGGTCGTCCAGACCGCCGCAGATCTGGATGAAGCGGTCGGCGATGGTCGACTTGCCATGATCGATGTGGGCGATGATCGAGAAGTTGCGAATATGGCTGAGGTCGGTCATCTGGGGCGGATTTTGGAGCGGCCTGGCAGTCGGTGCGGGATGCCGGCGCGCCTCGGCTCGATCGGCCTGCGGCGCGGGGCGCGTTTCGGGGAGATGCAGCCAGGGACGCCCGCCCCCGCCGCAGCGGCGGCCGGCATCATACCAGAACGGTGGGGTCGGGGTTAGCGGCGCGTCTGGCGGGGACCACCAGCCGGCTGGGCGATGGGGGCGAAGGGCGCCCCCAGGGCCACCGCCTCGCCCCCGAGTCTGGCCGTCAAGCTAGGATTTGGGCATCTTCAACGCATAGAACATGCGTCCGTTGCCGCGCTGGACGAGGATCGCGACCGAGCGGCCCGGCGCGAGCCCCTCGACCAACTCCTTGAACTGCCGCGCATCGCTCACGGCCTGGTTGTCGAGCATCAGGACCACGTCCCCAGGGCGGATACCGACCTGCTCCGCTGGACCGGGCTTGACGCTCTCCACCAGTACCCCGCCCTTGGCGATCTCCGCCTGCTCGCGCTGCTCCGCGGTCAGGTCGCGCACCACCAGGCCCAGCCGATTCGCGGCCGCGGGCTCCCTGGGACCAGGCTTGCCGGCGATCTCGTCCTCCTCGGGCAATTCGCCGATGACCACCGTGAGCTCGCGCGGCTGGCCCTTGCGTAGGACCTGCACCTTGGCGGACTGCCCGACGCGCGTCACGCCAACCAGTTGCGGCAAGGTGCTCGAGCTTCCAATGTCCGTGCCATCGTACTTCAGGATGACGTCCCCGGGCTCAAGGCCCGCCTTCTCCGCCGGACTGCCGGGCAAGACCTGGGCGACCAAGGCGCCCGCGGGCTGCTTCATGCCGAAGGTCTCGGCCAGATCGCGGGTCACGTCCTGGATCAGCACCCCCAGCCAGCCTCGGCTCACGCGCCCCTTGGTCTTGAGCTGCTCGACGGCGTCCATGGCCACCTCGATGGGTATGGCAAAGGACAGCCCCATGAAGCCGCCAGTGCGGCTGTAGATCTGAGAGTTGACCCCGACCACCTCACCGTCGAGGTTGAACAGGGGGCCACCCGAGTTGCCGGGATTGATGGCCACGTCGGTCTGAATGAAGGGGACATAGTTCTCCGTCGGCAGACTGCGACCGGTGGCGCTGACGATGCCGGCGGTCGCGGAGTGCTCGAAGCCGAAGGGCGAGCCGATGGCCAGCACCCACTCACCGACCTTGAGGTCCTTGCTTGAGCCGAGCTTGGCCGTCGGCAGCCCTGTGGCGTCGACCTTCAGCAGGGCGGTATCGCTGCGCTTGTCGGAGCCGACAACGGTGGCGACAAATTCCCGCCGGTCGTTGGTCCGCACGATGACCTCGTCGGCCCCGTCGACCACATGGTGATTGGTCAAGATGTAGCCGTCGCTTGAGATGATGAAGCCGGAGCCCAGCGACCGGGACAGGGGCTCATCATCGGGTGCCTCGCCCTCATCGCCAAAGTAGCGGCGCAGGAAGTCGTTCAGCGGATTTCCTTCGGGCAGGTCAGGGATCTCCAAGCCCTGGGAGTGGCGCGTGCGGCTGCGGGTCTGTCTGGTGCTGATGTTGACCACCGCCGGACCCTGGGTCTCGACCAGGGTGGTGAACTCGGGCAGGCTGCGTGCCTGGACGGGGGCGGTGCTAGCCAGCACCGAGATGCCCACCAGCACCGCCGCTGCAACAGCTCTTGATATCTGCATGAGTCGTCCTCTCAAAAATGTCACTCGGAAAGGCCCTTCTGCCCTCCCCGCCATTGCGCCGTGCCGGCCTTTCCGGTCGCTCAGGACCGCACGCCAGCCTTCGCGTCCGCGCTCTCGCCCGATCCGCCGGGCACCGACAGCGTGACCCCCTGCCCTGGGACCCGGCGCAGGATCACGGGCCAGTAACAGGGGTCCGCAGCGTGGGCGCGGGTGAATCGCCGCAGCCAGACCAATCCCAACGCTAGGCCCAGGAAGGCCAGGAGCGCGGTCGCGCCATCCCCCCCCGCAGGGAACAGCAGTCCAGCCACCACGCCCCCCGCGATGAGACCCACCACGGGCACCAGGTAGGCCGCCAGGGATGCCTGCATCAGGCCGTGCTCCGAAACACCAACGACCACCCAATCGCCCGGTGCCGCGCCCGCCCGGTTCTGAGCCCGCAGCAGCAGCGGTCGGCGCCCGAGGTAGCGCGCGAGCAGCGAGGTGCCGCAGGCGCCATTGGCCGAGCAGCCGCCACAAGCGCCCTGCCGGCGGGTCTCGACCAGGGCCCCATCCCCATCCACGTCCACCACGACCCCGGTCTCCTCGATCATGGGTTGTCTCCGGGCTCGGCTGACCCCTGACGGCGAACCGCAGCAAGGACCGTCGCCACGGTCTGGGCCGGCACCTGGCCGACCACGGTGACCTGATAACCGGCCACCCGACCGCCAACGGCGTGGACCGCGCCGATGTGGGTCGCGCCGGTGAGCCCGCCCTGACCGTCGGCCTCGACGAAGACGGAAACCGAGGCGAGATGGTCGGTCACCAGGAAATGCTCAACGCGCCCGTCCGGACCATCCGCCCAGCTGTCGTGCATGCGAACCGCAAAGCCTGGCGGGAGGGTATCGAAGCGCCAAGTCGAGGAGGGTGGGCCTGACACCGAAGCGGGCCCCGCCGGGGCCTTCGGGCTGGCGGGCCGCCCACCCGTCACCCCATTGCCGGCGACCTCGCCCCGAGGGGTGGATACACCCAAATCCCCGCTGACCATGTCCCCCAAGCTCGAGTCGACCTGAACCGTCGTGAACATGATCTGCTCGATGGGCTCGCCGTCGGTGCCCATGAGATCGGACTTCAGGGGCAACCCAGTCTGACCATCGAGGTAGAAACGATAGCCATAGCGGTAGTCGTCGCGCGGGATGATCCCCACCACCTCGGTATCCCTCCCCGCCACCCGCGTCTGCCCCAAGGTGTGGATGAAGTAATTCTCTGCAAGCGTCGCCGGGTCAATGGCCCGCGTCCGAAGCAAATCGGGTACGGCGGTATTGCGCTTGACCGAGATTGGATGGTCTTCGGAGAGCAGGCAGGTGACCTCATCGCGCTGGCGCGTGACCGCACGCACCGGACCGCTCAGCGAGACCAGACGCTCTTCCACCTCGCCACCGGCGACCCGATGAACGATGTGTAGGGTCTCCAAACGATTATCGACCAGGTAGACCAGCGTACCCTCGTAGCTGAGGCCCTCGACCGCGGCGGCCATGCGCGCCAGGTCGGCGGCGGATGACGCCCGGGCCGATTCCGTTGACTGGGTCGCCGGCTGGCGCTCCGACTGGCGATCTGGCGAGCGCTCTGCCGGGCGCTCCAAGGTGCGCTCTGGCTGGGCAGACGATCCCGCGGCGGGCTCGGACGCCGCGGCGCCCGCCCCGCAGGGTCCGGCCCCAGCGAGGCCAATGACCAGAACGGGCGCTGCGAGATACTTCACCAGCACCCTAGCGGCCCGCGTCATAGCTGACAAGGGTCGCATAGGGCAGCATGCCGTTGATCCCAGTCGCGGGCGCGTACTCTTGGTGATTCACGAGAAAGCGGTCGAGCTTGCTCGCCACAGCCGCCTGATCCACATGCCAGCGCTGGGCGGATCGATCGACGAGGAACCGTTCTCGGGACAGGGCCGGGGTCTCGACGTGGGGCACCCGCGGATCTGTCGCTCCCGCCTGGGTGACGGTAGACCCGCCGGGCGGTGTTGCCGTTGGCTCGAACAGGCTCGGCACCGCGAACACCGCGAGAAAGGCGGCGGATGCCGCCAAGGCCACCCCAGCGAAGGGGGCGATCCGCGAAGGGCGGCGGGAGCCAGCGCCCGCCGGGGCCAAGACCGTCGGCTCGGCGGCGATCTGAGCGCGGCAGCGCTGCGCAACGTCGCGATAGGCCAGGACCACGCCCTCGCCTCGCAGCGCGCCTCCAATCAGGTGATAGCGCTCCCACAGGGCCCGCAGCTCCGGGTCGCGTTCCAGGGTGTCGAGCACTGCACTGGCCTGAGCCGCACTGAGCTCGCCGTCGAGAAGGGCCGAAAGGGCCTGTTGTTGCTGTTCTTTCATCGCGTGAACCTGAGCCGTTCGCTAGTGGGTCAGCAGGGGCCGCAGACGCTTGTCGATGGCCTCGCGGGCGCGGAAGATGCGCGATCGCACGGTCCCGATCGGGCACTCCATGGCGTTGGCAATCTCCTCGTAGCTCATGCCCTCGATCTCGCGCAGCACGATGGCCGTGCGCAGATCGTCTGGCAGGTCGTCGAGGGCGGCCTGCACGGTCTGCGCGATCTCCTCGGTCAGCAGCTCCCGCTCCGGGGTGCTGTGCTCGCGCAGCCGCCCGCCCATGTCCATCTGCTCGGCCACCTCGGCCTCGAGATCATCCCCGGGCGGACGCCGGCCCTGGGCGACCAGATGGTTCTTGACCGTGTTGATGGCGATCCGGTAAAGCCAGGTGTAAAAGGCACTTTCCCCCCGGAAGCGGGGCAGGGCCCGATAGGCCTTAAGGAACGCGTCCTGGGTCACGTCCAGAACCTCGCTCGAATCGCGCAGGTAACGTGCGATGAGGCTGGCGACCTTTTGCTGGTACTTCACCACGAGCAGGTCGAAGGCACGCTTGTCTCCCTGCTGGGCGCGCGCCACCAACTCCTCATCCGGGCCTCGCTCAGACATCCCCGAGGACCCTCTGCGCCAGCGTCCCTGATACCGATGGCATGGACATCACCCCATTTCAAAAGTTCGCGCGCCCAGGCCAAGCCCCACCCCTGCGACCCGCCAAATGACGGCCGGTTGATCCAGGTCAGCCGGCGCCGCAGTTTAGTCGCCCCTCCCGGGCTTTGCACGTCCGGTCAGGGGCCACCGGGCAGGCCCCGCCCCGTGCTATGGTAGGACCCGGTACGCCCGTGAAGGCACCCCCACCCTCCCCCACCCAGACGCGCCCGGCCAAGATCCCCAGCATGTCCAGCGTTCATCGACACGACGTCCTCATCCTCGGCAGCGGTGCCGCCGGGCTGACCCTCGCCCTGCAGCTCGACCCCGGCATCTGCGTGGCCGTGATCTCGAAGCGCGAGCTGTCCGAGGGGAGCACGCTCTATGCCCAGGGAGGAATCTCGGCGGTGCTGGACCGCCAGGACACCATCGATTCTCACGTTCAGGACACGCTCAGGGCCGGTGCCGGGCTCTGCGACCCGCGGGTAGTGAGACTGGTCGTCGAGCGCGGCCCTGGAGCCATCCGTTGGTTGCTCGACCAAGGGGTACACTTCACGCGCGACGACAGCGCCACGGACGCCGGCGGGTACCACCTCACCCGCGAGGGCGGGCATACCCACAGGCGTGTCATCCACGCCGCGGATGCCACCGGGCGCGCCGTGGAGACCACCCTGGAAGGACAGGCCAGGGCCCGCGCCAACATCGCACTCTTCGAGCACCACATCGCCGTCGACCTGATCACCTCGGACAAGCTCGGCCACCATCCCCAGCGCTGTCTCGGCGCCTACATCCTGGACCGCCACAGCGGCCGGGTGGAGACCTTCTTAGCGCGCTGTGTCCTGGTGGCGACCGGCGGTGCCAACAAGGTCTATCTGTACACGAGCAACCCGGACGTCGCCACCGGCGACGGCATCGCCATGGCTTGGCGCGCAGGCTGCCGGGTGGCCAACATGGAGTTCATGCAGTTCCACCCGACCTGCCTGTATCACCCCAAGGCCAAGTCTTTCCTGGTCACTGAGGCCCTGCGCGGCGAGGGTGCCCGCCTGCTCCTGCCGGATGGCAGCCGTTTCATGCCCCGGTTCGATCCACGTGGCGAGCTCGCCCCTCGCGACATCGTCGCCCGCGCCATCGACCACGAGATGAAGCGCCTCGGCAGCGAGTGTGTCTACCTGGACATCTCCCACCGGACCCCTGAGTTCATCCAGGATCACTTCCCGACGATCTATGCAAGGTGCCTGGAGTTTGGGATCGACATCACCCGCGAGCCCATCCCGGTGGTACCCGCCGCCCATTACACCTGCGGCGGGGTCCTGGTGGACACCCGGGCGCGCACCGACATCCCCGGGCTCTATGCAAGCGGCGAGGTCGCCTACACGGGCCTGCACGGGGCAAACCGCATGGCGAGCAACTCCCTCCTGGAGTGCCTGGTATACAGCGAGCTGGCAGCGCGAGACATCGAGCAGGCACTGCGCGAGCCCGCCGCACCCTGCGAGGTTCCGCCCTGGGACGAGAGCCGCGTGACCCAGCCCGACGAGGAGGTGGTGGTCGCCCACAACTGGGACGAGCTGCGCCGCTTCATGTGGGACTACGTGGGCATCGTGCGCACCAACAAGCGCCTACAGCGGGCCAAGCGCCGGGCAGACCTGCTCCGCCAAGAGATCATCGAGTATTACAGTAACTTCCGGGTCAGCAACGACCTTCTGGAGCTGCGCAACCTGGTGGACGTGGCGGACCTCATCATCCAGTCGGCCCTGCGCCGGCGCGAAAGCCGCGGGCTGCACTACACCATGGACTTTCCGCACAAGGATCCGACCCAGAGGTCGCCGACGGTGCTGATCCCCGACGCCTATGTACCGCGTGGCCGGCACTGAGGTGGATCCGAGCCGCAGGGGGCGTCCCCAGGACGGCTGCGCGGCCATCGCAACCTATCGTCAGAGCCCAGCGCCGGATTGAGTCCATCAGCCGGCGCAAGCCCGTGCCGCAGTCCGCCCAGCGGCCAGGTCCACTCGGACCAGCAGGTAGGCGCCGAGCAGAAACAGGACGGCGACCGGCAGGAGCGACACCCGCGAGTCGCCGGTCAACTCCGCGGTGAGGGCGACCAGACCAGGCCCCAGGACCGCGGCGAACTTTCCCACGACATTAAACAGGCCAAAGAACTCGGCGGCCTGGGCGGGCGGGATCAGGCTTGCGAAGAGGGCGCGGCTGAGGGACTGGATGCCACCTTGCACCAGCCCGATACCCCCGGCGAGGAGGTAAAACTGCCAGACCGCATGCATCCCAGAGGCCGCGATCACGAGGGTCAGGTAGGCGCCGATGCACAGCAGGATGGCCGGTTTGGCGCCCCATCGCTCACCCAGCCAACCCAGGGCGAGTGCCGCCGGAAAACCCACGGCCTGAGTCAGCAGCAGGGCCGCCATCAGGTCGTTGGCCCCAAATCCGATCGACAGGCCATAGTCGACGGCCATGCGGATGATGGTGTCGACCCCGTCGATGTAGAGCCAATAGGCGATTAGGAACAGAAAGGTCATGGGCAGGCGCCGGACCTGCCCGAGGGTCGTGGCGAGCTGGCGCGCGGCGGCCCTGGTTGCGCCGCCCCAGCCGGGCCCCTGTGCCCCGGCGCTCGACCGACCTCGACCTTCCCGAACCCACAAGGCGACCGGGATGGTGAACAGGGCCCACCAGACCGCCACCCCGAGGAAGGCGACACGCACCGCCTCCGCCGCATCGGCAAGCCCGAACCAATGGGGCTTGATTGTCATGAGGACATTGATGGCAAACAGGAGGCCGCCGCCCAGGTAACCCAGGGCGTAGCCGAAGGACGAGACCCACTCGTAGCGCTCGGGGCGGGCGACATCGACCAGCAGGGCATCGTAGAAGACATTGTTCCCCGAGAAGCCGAGCAGCCCTGCGACATACATCCAGAGGGCCAGCCACCACTGGCCCTGCCCGATCCAAAACAGGGCTGCGGTGGACAGCACTCCAAGGGCGGTGAAGAGGAGGAGGAAGCGCTTCTTGGCCCCGGCCTGGTCTGCGAGGGCCCCCAGGGCCGGCGCGAGGACCACCACCACCAGGCTCGCCAGTGCGTTGGCCATACCGAGCCAAAAGGTGCTATCGGCCGCCGTCAGATGGGACGCCCAGTACCCCTTGAAGAAGACCGGGAAGAACCCGGCCATCACCACGGTGGCGAAGGCCGAGTTGCCCCAATCCACCAGCGCCCAGGCCCAGACCTCCCGCCTGCCCCCCACGGCGCTCATGCGCCGTGGCCAACCAACAGCACCATGCGCACCAGATCGGCGAGGGAGGATGCCTGCATCTTGTCCATCACCTTGGCCCGGTGGGCCTCGACCGTCTTGGCGCTGACCCCGAGCGCTGCGGCGATCTCCTTGTTGGACTTGCCGGCGGCGACCAGGTCCATGACCTCATGCTCTCGGGGGGTCAGCTCGTTGAGCCGTGCCAGGACCGTCGCATACAGCGCGCGTTGGGCCCGAGCCTGGCTGTCCGCCTCGAGGGCACGTCGGATGCTGCCGAGGAGATCCTCGTCGTGAAAGGGCTTCTCGATGAAGTCCAGGGCACCCGCACGCATGGCCTTCACGGCCATGGCCACATCGCCGTGACCGGTGATGATGACCACGGGCAGCCGGTACTCCGCCCGCGCCAGATAGGCCTGCAGCTCCAGCCCGCTCATGCCCGGCATGCGCACGTCGAGGAGCAGACAGCCGTTCCATTGCGGGCTGTAAGCCGTGAGGAAGGCATCGGCTGAGTCGAAGGTCTGTACGGGCAGCCCGGTGGACTCGATGAGCCACTTGAGGGAGCGGCGCATGGCCTCGTCGTCGTCCACCACGAAGACAGTCGGCTCTGGGTTCGTCGTTTGCATGCGGAGAGATCCCATGGATCGCATCTTGGGTATGAGGGAGGTCCCGGCCGGCAGCCCTGGTGCGCTAAGCTGGGACCCTGCCGAACAGCCACCAACAACCCCCCGATGTCCAGCCCCGGCCCCAAGCGCTACCGCCGCGTGCTCATCCAGATTCTGACCGTCTTAGCGCTGGTGCTCGCCCTGCAATGGTGGCAGGCCCGCCCGTTTCGAGGGCCTTAAGCCCTTGAAACGGGAGCGTCTCCCTAGCCGGACAGCTTCTCGATGGCAGACCCTACGCCCTCGGCCAGGCGCTCGAATCCGGGCATCAGAGCGAACCTGAAGTGGCATATCGGGGGCGGCAACCGGGGCCGGTGCTGGTCCATTTCTGGGCGATCTGGTGCCCAGTTTGCCGGCTCGGCCAGACCGCCATCGACGCCATTGCCAGGGACAGCCCAGTGATCACGGTCGCTGTGCAGTCCGGGGATGCGCCTGAGCTTCGCGCCTACCTGCGCGAGCAGGGACTCGTCTTCCCCGTGCTGCCGGATTCGGACGGCACCCTGTCGGCCGGCTGCGGTGTTCAGGGGTTTCGGCCAGCTTCGTCGTCGACGCAACGGGGCGAATCCGCTTCGCGACTGCAGGGCGTACCACCGAGTTGGGACTCCGCGCGCCTGTGGCTTGCCCGGCATTTGGAATGACAGAGCTCACCCGGACCCGGTGCAGGCCCAGCGCAGGCCGCCGGGGCCTTGGCTTGCCCGGGGGAGGCCCATGCGTATAATCCCAGCGCATTAGCGATTCACAATATTGAAGGAGACTAGCATGCCTACCTACGATTACCGTTGCGACGACAACGGTCGGGTCGTCGAGGTGAATCACCGCATGAGCGAGACCCTGGCCACCTGGGGAGAGCTGTGCGCCCGCCTCGGCATATCGCCCGGTGACACGCCGGCGGAGGCCCCGGTCCATCGCCTGGCCACTGGGGGCAACATCCTGTCCAGCTCCGCCCGCGGGGGGCCCGAAGCCCCGGCGTGCAGCACCGGCAGCTGCTGCCCTGGCGGCTTCTGCGGCCTGAGTTGATCCCCCCATTGGGGCCGGGACCCCGTCCCGGCCCCGCCTTCCCAATGCGTGACCGTGAGCATGCGCCGCAGGCGCTCCTTCCCCCCCCTCGCCATCTGGGTGGGGACCAGGGTGAGGGACACCCGGCATGACGGCGATTGGTCTTATCTGCGTCAGCGACACGGGTGTCATAGCGGGTTAGGGCGCTAAGGTGCCAGCCGCGTACCGGGGCATCGGGCGTCGGCGAAACGAAGGGGCCACTCGCCCGGCTACCAGGGCCGATACTCGAGCCCCGGGATGGCCCCCCGGTCGAACACCTGGGGCAGCGAGCCGATGAGGTCCGCCAATTCTGCGAAGCTCACATAGCGGCCATAGGAGGCGCGCGCCGCATCGATGGGCAGCTCCAGCCAGTATCGGTCTGGGCCCGGCTCGCACAGCACTTGGAGTGTGTTGTCCGCGGCGTCGATCAGTCCGATGAAGTCGTCCTCGGTCTGCAGCCTGGGCAAGAGCTGTTCACGGATGGTCTTTGCAGTCATCTCGACGGCGCTGGCGGAGGATACGGACTCGCCGGTTCGGGCGAAGAGGTAGAAGACTCGGTAGTGCATGGGGTTCGCGCTCTGGTGTTGCCGGCGGGCCTTGCTCAGCGCGCCGCCCCGGCATCATGCCCCTGGGCCGAGTGGGCACCTGAAGCCCCCCAACAGTACCACCAGAACACGCAACCGGATAGGGAGCAGGAATCCATGTCCTATTGGCTGATGAAATCCGAGCCCGAGGTCTTCGGCATCGACGACCTCGCCGCCCGACCTCGCCCGGAGCCCTGGGACGGGGTGCGTAACTACCAGGCCCGCAACATGATTCGGGACCAGATGCGGATTGGGGACCAGGTCTTCTTCTACCACTCCAACTGCGAGGAGCCCGGCATTGCCGGCCTGGCCGAGGTCGCGAGCGCGGCCTCTCCAGACCCGACCGCCTTCGACCCGGAGGCCAAGTACTACGACCCCAAGAGCGACCCGGCTAACCCCCGCTGGTACCTGGTGGACCTGCGCTACGTCCGCCACCTCAAACGCGTCATCACCCTGACGGAGCTGCGCCAGTATGCCAATGGCCCCCTTGTAGAGCTCGCCCTAGTGCGCCGTGGCAACCGCCTCTCGGTGATGCCCGTCAGCCCTGAGCAGTGGCGCTTCATCCTGTCCCTGGAATGAACCATCCCAAGGCCTGAGGCATCCATCCGCCACAGGCGGGCCTGCCGCGGGCGCGCCTCAGGCGGACTCCCTCACGCCGTCAGGCCTGGTGAGCCGAAGCGTCAACCTCCTGTGCAGGGGCTCGTGAGCCGACAACAGGGCCGGGGTAAAGACCAGGACCAGGACCTTCGCCGGAAGGGTCTGGCCGTCGACGAGGCCCTGGTGGAAACGGCGTGCTCGCGGCCGCAGGGCATGTCGTCCACCATGTCCGACACGCCCGGCACCGCTTCGAGGCTTTGGGCCAGCTGCAAGGCGGCGGCCTTGAGCGCCGTCGTCCCTAACCAAAGGGACGCTGAGGTCGCGCCCTGGCGGGCCAGCCCGGCTGGCTGACACCGGGAGGCTCTCCAATCCCGCTGGCAGCGCGATCTGCGCACGCCAGACGGCGAGGAGTGTGATGGTCCCAGGGGTGGACGGAGATCACGATCGAGGGGCGCAAGGGGCGTCTTGAGATGCGGTGAATGGGGGCGCGGGCGGCGATGCCCAAGGGCCGCCACGGCATCGCTGGCGGGACGGCTGGCAGACCCAGGCTCGGGGAACGGCACAGTCTGAGGGGGTCGCGGCCGCTTTCCGGGGCCAGGCCGAGCCGCGGGGCCCCGGGGAAAGGCTGGGTTTCAGCCCTCAACCCGCCGGTCCCTAGTCTAGTCAGGCCCCTTATCAGAGCTGGGCCGGCGCCGCTGGGCCAGACGCTGCCGCCGCCGTGCCAAGGTCAACACGGGCCCGGAGACTGCGTAGGCCATGAAGCCGCAGAAGAGGATCACGGGGGGCTGGATGAAGACCAGGGCAAAGACCAGCATCACCACCACGGCCAGCACGAAGGGTACGCGGCCGTGGACATTCAGGTCCTTGAAGCTGTGGAAACGGAAGTTACTCACCATGAGCAGTCCGCTCAGGGCGGTAATCAGGGCGACAAGCCAAGATACATCGACCCCGGCGATCCCGAAGTCAGCCCCGATCCAGACCGTGGAGGCGATGATGGCCGCCGCAGAGGGGCTTGGCAAACCCTGGAAGAAGCGCTTGTCGGCGACCCCGATCTGGGTGTTGAAGCGGGCCAGCCGCAGGGCCGCGGCGGCCGTATAGACGAAGGCCGCAAGCCAGCCCACCTTGCCAAGGCCGCCCAGGGCCCACTGGTAGGCCACGAGCGCCGGTGCCACACCGAATGCCACCATGTCCGAGAGGCTGTCATACTCCGCCCCGAAGTCGCTTTGGGTATGGGTCAGCCGGGCGACCCGCCCGTCGAGCCCGTCGAAGATCATGGCGGCGAAGATGGCGATGGCGGCCGGCTCGAAACGCCCCTGATTGGCCGCAACGACGGCGTAGAAGCCCGCGAACAAGGCCGCTGTGGTCAAGAGATTGGGCAGCAGATAGATGCCGCGCGGGCGCTTGGGTCGTGGTGCCTCGTCGTCCATTGCTCCAGATCCGGCGGGGTCAGCGGGCAGCGGCAGTATAGCGGCGCCCGACCCGGGACAAAAGGAAGCCCAACGCGGGCCCGGGCCAGGCTATCATGGGGACCGGGGCAATGCGCGCGTCCCGTCCATGCGACTGCGGTTGGCCGGGCAGGGGCACACCGCGCGTCGGCTGGGCGCTGGCGAGGTCCCGGCCACCCTGCGCGCGGCCGCTGGGGCAGGCCCCGTCGCAGCCTTGCGCCGCAACAAACTGCCGGAGGAGACATGTCCTTGCAGCTTGCCAAGCCAGCGCCGCCCAGCGACGACAAGCGCTGGAAGATCATCACCACGACCATGCGCCGCAACGGCTATGCCAGCCATGCCCTGATCGAGGCCCTGCATGGGGTCCAGGAGGCCTTCGGTTACCTCGACGAGGCGTCGATGCGCTTCGTCGCCGAGTCCCTGGACCTGCCCCTGTCGAAGGTGTTTGGGGTGGCGACCTTCTACCACCTGTTCATGCTCAAGCCCAAGGGCCGCCACGCCTGTGTGGTCTGTACCGGTACAGCCTGCTACATCAAGGGTGCCGGAGGGCTCATCGAGGACATCGAGCAGCGCTTCGGCGTCAATCCCGGCGAGACGACCCCGGACGACGCCCTCTCGGTCCTCAGTGCTCGCTGCGTCGGGGCCTGCGGCCTAGCCCCGGCCGTGGTGCTCGACGGCGAGGTACTGGGCAAGGTGACAGGGCCAGACCTGCTGGCCCGGCTGGAGGAGGTTGCAGTATGAATCTCGACGACCTGGCCGACATGGCTGAGGAGGTCCGGGCCCTCGACGCCGACCTCGAGCACGAGGTGCGGGTGTGCATGGCGGCGAGCTGCCAGTCCTCCGGCGCCACCCCAGTGCTGGAGGCCTTGAGGGGTGCGGTCCCCGATGGGAGCCGTTGCAAGGTCAAGGGGGTCGGCTGCATGGGGCTGTGCTCCGCCGGCCCCCTGGTCGCGGTCCAGTCCCGGGGGGCGCCCGAGGCGGTGCTCTATCGGGACGTTGCCGCCGCGGATGCCCCGGACATCGCCGCCAGTCTAGGCGGTGCCGCGGTGGAACGGCTGCGCCAACCGACCGATGCACCCTTCTTCGCCCGGCAGCAACGCATCGTCCTGGAAAACTCCGGCATCATCGATCCGGAGAGCTTCAAGGGCTACATCGCCGTCGGCGGCTACTGCGGACTCGTCAAGGCCCTGACCGAGATGACGCCGGCCGAGGTGCTGCGCGAGATGACCATGAGTGGGCTGCGCGGGCGCGGCGGCGGCGGCTACCCGACGGGCCTCAAGTGGTCGACCGTCGCCAAGATGCCCGCCGACCAGAAGTACGTCATCTGCAACGCCGACGAGGGCGACCCCGGGGCCTTCATGGATCGGGCGGTGCTGGAATCCGACCCCCACCGGGTCCTGGAAGGCATGGCGATCGCCGCCTACGCGGTGGGCGCAACCAAGGGTTACGTCTATGTCCGAGCCGAGTACCCTTTGGCCGTGGACCGGCTCAAGACCGCCATCCGCAAGGCAAAACGATCGGGCTTCCTTGGGGCGCACATCTGCGACACCCAGTTCAGCTTCGAGGTGGAGATCCGCCTGGGCGCCGGGGCCTTCGTCTGCGGTGAGGAGACGGCGCTGATGGCGTCCATCCAGGGCGGCCGCGGTCAGCCCAGTCCCCGCCCCCCCTACCCGGCCGAGTCGGGGCTCTGGGGCTCGCCGACCCTGATCAACAACGTCGAGACCTTTGCCAACGTCGCCCCCATCATCCGCAAGGGTGGTGACTGGTTCGCCTCCATCGGGACCGAGCGATCCAAGGGCACGAAGGTCTTTGCCCTGGCGGGACGCATCCGCAACACCGGGCTCATCGAGGTACCCATGGGCATTCGCCTGAGGGAGATCATCGAGGAGATCGGCGGCGGCATCCCGGATGGGCGCAGCTTCAAGGCGGTTCAGACGGGCGGGCCCTCCGGCGGCTGCATCCCCGAGGCCCACCTGGACACACCGGTGGACTATGACAGCCTCAAGACCCTAGGCACCATGATGGGCTCTGGGGGCATGATCATCATGGACGACAGCTCCTCCATGGTGGACGTGGCCCGCTATTTCATGGAGTTCTGCATGAGCGAGTCCTGCGGCAAGTGCACCCCCTGCCGCACCGGGACCTTTCAACTGCATGCGCTCCTGACCAAGATCGCCAAGTCCCAAGGAACCCGCGCCGACCTCGCACTCCTGGAGGACCTGTGCGAGGTGGTGCAGGCCACAAGCCTCTGCGGCCTGGGGCAGACGGCGCCCAACCCGGTGTTGAGCACCCTGCGCCATTTCCGCGACGAGTACGAGGCGAAGCTGGTGAGGGGATGAAGGCCCGCCGTCCCGGGCACCGGACCCTCCGGGAATCTGCCACCGAGGCCGCTGTTTGACCCTGGCCTGGCGCGGCCGGCCTATCGATCGCCGCACGTCCTTGCAGCTTTGCCCTGCCCCTTTGGGCTGCTAGTATGCGGACATCGATCCCCGAGGCCCCGATCAAGCCCCGCGCTTTGGTCTGCCGGGCCTGACACCAGGATCTGCGCAAGCGCACCACCATGCCGAGAGACGACTTCGCCCGCCTGGAGCGCCGCTGGCGCGAGCGGCCCCTGTTCCTGGCCCGGCGCCGACGCCTGCCGCGCTGGCCCTGGCGGGTCGTCCTCCTGGCCCTGGCCGGAGCATTGAGCTTCAGCCTGCTGGCACCCGACCAGCGCGAGGCACTGACGGCCGCTGCCTGGGCCCTGCTCGACGGCGGTGCAGGACCTGGGGGACCGGCGGATGCCCAGCGCCCCACGGCCAGCGCAACCGCCGCGAGAGGCCGGTCGCTCCCTGACGCCGCCGACCGATAGGCGTCGGCCAGGCGGGGGTTCAGTCACCACACTCCCCCGTTCCGGCTGTCCCGAGGACCCGACAGGCTGGGCAAACGCCGTAGATGACTAGGGAGTGGTCCTCGATGCTGAAGCCGTGTCGCTTGGCGATCGCCTCCTGGCGCGCCTCGATGGTCGCCTCGACGAACTCCACGACCTTGCCGCAGCGCACGCACACCAGATGGTCGTGGTGGCCGCCTCGGTTGAGCTCAAAGACCGACTGGCCGCCCTCGAAGTGGTGGCGCGTCACCAGCCCGGCCCCCTCGAACTGGGTCAGCACCCGGTAGACCGTGGCGAGGCCGACATCCTCGCCGGCATCGAGCAGGGCCTTGTAGACATCCTCGGCGCTCAGATGCCGCCGGTCGCTGTGCTCCAGGATCGTCAGGATCTTGACCCGCGGGCCGGTCACCTTGAGACCCGCCTGTCGAATCTGATGATGCTCCAAGTCGTACCTCCGGGTTGTGTCCGGGGGGGCCAACCCTGCCCCGGACGGCGCCTCTGGGTTATGATCCGCGCTGACGCTGCTCCGGTATGATACAAGATGCGAAACCGTCTCACTTCCCCTGTGCTCGTGACCCTACTGGCCCTCGCCGGGTGCTCGAGCACGCCCACCGAGGACGTCTACCGCTCCTCCGTCCTGGAGCGCTTGCCCTTCGTCTACAAGATGCCGGTCCAGCAAGGCAATCTCGTGACCGAGGCCATGGTCGATGCCCTGCAGCCCGGAATGAACAAGCGCCAGGTCCGCTACCTCCTGGGGACCCCGCTGCTCACCGACATGTTTCATCAGGACCGCTGGGACTATACCTACACCATCCAGCGTGGCCATGAGCCCATGCAGGTCAAGCGCCTGACCATCTGGTTCCAGGACGACGCCTTGGTGCGCATCGACGGCGACATCAAGCCGGACCCACAGCGTGCGGCGAGCCAGGAAAAGCCCGAGATCGTGGTGACGGTGCCGGATTGGCAGGACAACCGCGGCATCGTGAGCAAGGCAATGGCGGTCATTGGGCTCGAAAAGCCCCGCTAGCGGCATCGCGGGCCTGGTGCGCGACAAGCCGCTGAGCAGGCCCCCCAGCCTGGGCGATCACCACCTCGGGGCGGGGGTACCCCCAGGCTCACCCCGCGGATCAGTCGCCTCCCCCTTCTGCGGAGACCTCTCCCGCCCCCTTGCGCATCACCTTGCCCTCGGCGGCGCGCTTCTTGCGCTGCTCCTTTGGGTCGGCGATCAGCGGGCAGTAGATCTCGACCCGATCGCCCGGCTCCAACACCTGATCCAGCGAGATCAGCTTGCCGTAGATGCCCACCTTGTTGACCGCGAGGTCGATCTCCGGGAACTGGCGGATCACCCCGGAGCGCTCGATGGCATCCCTGGCCGTGAGACCCGGCCCCCCGGTTACCGGGATCAGTGCCTGTGCCTGTCCCCGGGCGTAGGCGACTTCGACCTCGACTTTTTCCTCAGCCACGGTACACCTCTTCGGCCCTCTTGCAGAAGGCATCCACTAGGGTATTGGCAAGCTGATGGAAGATGGGCCCGAAGGCCCGGTCCATCAGCGGCCCGGAAAACTCGAATTCGAGCTCCAGCTCGACCTTGCAGGCGTCCTCCCGCAGGGGCGTGAAGCGCCAGCCCCCATGGAGTCGGCGGAAGGGACCGTCGAGCAGGGCGATCTGCATCCAGCGCCCGCGCTCGAAGCGGTTACAGGTGCTGAAGGTCTGGCGGATCCCGAGACGCGCGACCTCGATGCGGCCGCAGATCTCGTCGTTGGTCTCGGAGATGACCTCCGCGCGGTGACACCAGGGCAGAAAGCGCGGATAGGAGGCCACGTCGTAAACGAGATCGAACATCTGCCCTGCCGAATAGGGCACCAGGGCCGATTTGCGAACCAGCGCCACGCTCAGGCCAGCCCCATCGCCTTGAACACTCCGATCCCGTTGAGCAGAACCAGGGCCACGGCCGCCGGCGCGACGTAACGGATCAACAGGCGCCACAGCCGGTAGCCGGCCCCATCGGCCCCGCCCAGCTCGTCGCGGGTCGCGCCGCGTGGCAGGACCCAGCCGGCGAAGAGGGCGATCAGGATACCGCCGAGGGGCAGGAGGATATTTGCGGTGAGATAGTCGAACAGGTCCAAGACCCCCCTCCCGGCGAGGGTGAATCCGGACCAGAGGTTCAGGGAGAGCAGACAGGCGATCCCGAGCAGCCAGGCCCCGGCTCCGCCGAGGATGGCCGCACGCACCCGCGTCAAGCCGCGATTCTCCACCAGCCAGGCCACCACCGGCTCCAGGATCGAGATGGACGAGGTCCAGGCGGCGAACCAAAGCAGGACGAAGAACAGTGCCCCGAACAGCGACCCGCCCGGGATCTCGCCGAAGGCGATGGGCAGGGTCACGAAGATCAATCCGGGACCGCTGCCGGGCTCCAACCCATGGGCGAAGACCATGGGGAAGATGGCCAGCCCGGCGAGCAGGGCCACCAGGGTGTCGGTGGCCGCAATCATCACGGTGCTGCGGGCAATGGAGGCATCGTGCCGCAGGTAGGACCCGTAGACCATGATGGCCCCCATGCCCAGGCTGAGGCTGAAGAAGGCCTGGCCCATGGCGCTCAGGATGGCCTCGCCGGCCTTGTCCTGGAGCCGCGCAAAATCTGGGGCGAACAGATAGCGGGCAGCCGCCCCTAGGTCCCCCGACCAGCCGGCATAGACCACCATGACCAACAACAGGACGAACAGGGCCGGCATCAGCCACTTATTCGCCTGCTCCAGGCCGCTCGCCACACCCCTGGCCACGACCATGATGGTCAGCACCATGAAGATGGTATGCCAGGCCAGCAGGGCCTCCGGGTCCCCGATGAAGCCGTCGAACATGGCCTTGGAGGCCGCCGCGTCCATCCCAGTGAAGGCGCCGCCTGCGGCCCGCACCATGTAGGCCAGGGTCCAGCCGGCGATGACGCTGTAGAAGGAGAGGATGAGAAAGCCCGCGAGGATGCCCATCCAGCCGAGCAGTGACCAGGCGGCCGGCTTGCCCTCCCGCTCGGCCAGGGTACGCATGGTGTTGATGGGGCTCTGGCGCCCCCGCCGGCCGATCAGGATCTCGGCCATCATGATGGGGATGCCGATCGCCGCAACGCACAGCAGGTAGACCAGCACGAAGGCACCACCGCCGTACTCCCCCGCGGTGTAGGGGAAACGCCAGACATTGCCGAGCCCGACCGCGGAGCCCGCGGCGGCCAGGATGAAGGCCAGACGCGTCGACCACATGCCATGGATGGAAGCGGTGGCGACCATGTCGGCCTAGACCCCCTCCTGCTCGCGTACGACTTGGGCCAACTGCTCGGCCAGGGTGCTGACCAGCCGGGCGTCCTGCCCCTCGACCATGATCCTGAGTAGGGGCTCGGTGCCGGAAGGCCGCAACAGCACCCTCCCCCCGCCTGCGAGCGCGCTCTCGGCCGCGCTCACCGCTGCCTGGACGGCGGGCAGCCCCAGGATGTCACGCCGCTCGCCGAGCCGCACATTGAGCAGCACCTGGGGGTACTTCTCGACCTCGCCGCAGAGCTGATCCAAGGGGACATCGAAGGCATCGATGGCGGCCATGACCTGCAAGGCAGCGACGATGCCATCACCCGTGCTGGTGCGGTCCCGGCAGATGATGTGTCCCGAAGGCTCGCCGCCCAGGATCCCGAGCCCCTGTTTCAGGCGTTCCATGATGTAGCGGTCGCCGACCTTGGTGCGGGCGAAGCCGATACCCAAGCGCCCCAGGGCATGCTCCAGGCCGAGATTGCTCATGACGGTTCCGACCACATCGCCGCGCAAGGCCCCTGCCTGCTGGCGCGACTTGGCGATGATGTAGATCAGCTCGTCCCCATCGACCAGGCGCCCCTTGCCATCCACCATGAGGACGCGATCACCGTCACCATCGAAGGCGATGCCGAGGTCTGCCCCCTCCCGGAGTACGGTGTCGCTGAGCGCTTGCGGCTTGGTCGACCCCACGCCGCGGTTGATGTTGAGCCCATCGGGCTCGGTGCCGAGGCGTACCACCGAGGCCCCGAGCTCCTCAAAGACGGCAGGGGCCACGTTGTACGTGGCACCGTTGGCGCAGTCGACCACCAGCCTCAGGCCACGCAGGGACATGGCGAAGGGGACCGTGCTCTTGCAGAACTCGATATAACGGCCGCTGGCGTCCTCGATGCGCTTGACCTTACCGATCTTGGCCGGGTCGCGGATGCTCAGGGGGCGGTCGAGCTGATCCTCGATGGCAAGCTCGACCTCATCCGGGAGCTTGTCTCCCTCGGCCGAGAAGAACTTGATGCCGTTGTCCTGGTAGGGATTGTGCGAGGCGGTGATGACGATCCCCGCAACCGCGCGGAAGGTCCGGGTCAGGTAGGCGACGCCGGGCGTCGGCATAGGCCCGAGCAGGCGCACGTCGAGCCCAGCCGCGACCAGTCCGGCCTCCAGCGCCGACTCGAACATGTACCCGGAGATGCGCGTGTCCTTGCCGATCAGGACCTTGCCGTCCCCCCTGCCGAGGACATTGCCCGCCGCCCAGCCAAGCTTGAGGACGAAGTCCGGGTTGACCGCAGGCTCCCCCACCCGACCGCGAATCCCATCCGTGCCGAAATACCGACGCGTCAAACCGCTCCCCCTCCATTTTCGTCTTCGGACCCCTCTTCAGGCCCCAGTCGAGGGCCCACATCAGGGCCAGCCTCAGGGCCCAACCGCCGCGGCGCCCCCATCGCCCCCCTCCCAGGTGCGCAAAGCCATGAGCACCGCCAGCGCGTCCACCGTCTCGGCGACGTCATGGGCCCGCACCAGGACCGCCCCGCGCTCGGCGGCCAACACCGCCGCCGCCAGGCTGCCGGCCATACGCTCCTCGACCGGTCTGCCGGTGATGGCTCCGATCATGGACTTGCGCGACAGACCCACCAGCACGGGCAGCCCCAAGGCCACGAGGTCCCCGAGGCCAGCGAGCAGCGCGAGATTATGCGTCAGGGTCTTGCCGAATCCAAAACCGGGATCCAGCAGTAGGCGCTCCCGCGGGATACCGGCGGCCTCGCAGGCGCCGACCCGAGAGCGCAGGAAGCCGATCACCTCAGCAACCACATCGGCATAGACGGGCGCCTGCTGCATGGTAGGCGGCTCGCCCTTCATGTGCATCAGACAGACCGGCAGCCCCAGGCTGGCAGCGGCCTCTATGGCGCCGGGTAGACGCAGGGCACGCACGTCATTGATGAGCCCAGCCCCGGCATCGGCCGCGGCACGCATCACTTGCGGCTTGGAGGTGTCCACGGAGACGGGCAGGGGAAATCGGGAGGCGATCGCCTCGATCACAGGGGCGACGCGGCGGATCTCCTCCTGGGCGTCGACCAGCGCGGCACCTGGCCGGGTCGACTCGCCGCCGACATCGATGACCGCGGCCCCGGCCGCGACCATGGCCTCGGCACGATACAGGGCCACACCGACCGTCTGGGTCAGGCCGCCGTCGGAGAAGGAGTCGGGGGTGATGTTCAGCACACCCATCACGCGGGGGCGAGACAGGTCGAGCCGCCTGCCCCCGCAGTTGAGCACCGTCATGGCCCTGTGGCCGGTCAGTGCTCTCTGGCTGGGCCGCCGATGGCCCCCGGGCCCTCAGCGGTGGAGCCGCCGGCGACCCCGGATGCCGGGCGCGCCCCGCCGCGCTTGGGCTGCTCGTCCTCGTCCCAGTCGCGCGGCGGGCGCGGGCTGCGACCGGCCATGATGTCGTCGATCTGGCCGGAGTCGATGGTCTCGTACTTGATCAGGGCATCCGCCATGGCATGGAGCTTGTCCAGGTTCTCCTCCAGGATGCCACGGGCCCGCTCGTAATTGCGGTCGATGATGCTGCGCACCTCTTCGTCGATGATGTGCGAGGTCTCGTCGGACACGCTCTTGTGCTGGGTGACCGCGTGGCCGAGGAAGACTTCCTGCTCGTCCTCGCTGTAGGTCAGGGGCCCGAGGCGCTCGGACAGGCCCCACTTGGTCACCATGTTGCGCGCAATCTCGGTGGCGCGCTGGATGTCGCTCTGGGCGCCGGTCGTCACCGCCTCGGACCCGAAGATGATCTCCTCGGCGATGCGCCCGCCGAACAGGGTGGAGATGTTGCTCTCCAGCCACTGGCGGCTGTAGCTCATGCGGTCCCCATCCGGCAGGAACATGGTCACGCCCAGGGCCCGCCCGCGCGGGATGATGGTGACCTTGTAGACGGGGTCGTGAATGGGCAGGCTTCTGCCCACGATGGCGTGCCCCGCCTCGTGGTAGGCGGTCAGGCGCTTCTCCTCGTCCGTCATGACCATGGAGCGCCGCTCCGCCCCCATCATGATCTTGTCCTTGGCCTTCTCCATGTCCTCCATGTCGACCAGGCGCTTGTTGGCGCGCGCCGCGAACAGGGCCGCCTCATTGACCAGGTTGGCCAGGTCGGCCCCAGAGAAGCCCGGCGTGCCGCGGGCGATGACGGACGCCTTGACGTCGTCCGCCGCCGGGATCTTGCGCATGTGCACCTTGAGGATCTGCTCGCGCCCGCGCACGTCCGGCAGAGGGACCACCACCTGGCGGTCGAAGCGCCCAGGACGCAGCAGCGCCGGGTCGAGCACGTCCGGCCTGTTGGTCGCGGCGATGACAATGACGCCCTCGTTGCCCTCGAAGCCGTCCATCTCCACCAGGAGCTGGTTCAGGGTCTGCTCGCGCTCGTCGTGACCGCCGCCGAGACCGGCCCCACGGTGGCGGCCGACCGCGTCGATCTCGTCGATGAAGATGATGCAGGGGGCATGCTTCTTGGCCTGCTCGAACATGTCGCGCACCCGCGAGGCGCCGACGCCGACGAACATCTCCACGAAGTCTGACCCCGAGATGGTGAAGAAGGGGACCTTGGCCTCGCCGGCGATGGCCCGCGCGAGCAGGGTCTTACCCGTACCGGGCTGCCCGACCATCAAGATTCCCTTTGGGATCTTGCCGCCGAGCTTTTGGAACTTGGATGGGTCGCGCAGGAAGTCGACGATCTCGCCCACCTCCTCCTTGGCCTCGTCGGCCCCCGCCACATCGTTGAAGGTCACCTTGACCTGGTCCTCGGAGAGCATGCGGGCCCGGGACTTGCCGAAGGACATGGCGCCGCGCCCGCCGGCGCCACCTTGCATCTGGCGCATGAAGAAGACCCACAGCCCGATCAGGATGAAGAGCGGGAACCAGTTGATCAGGATCTGCATCAGGAGCGACGGCTTCTCCGGCGGCATGGCCTTGATCACGACCTTGTGGTCGAGCAGGTCGCCAACCAGCCCATCGTCGCCTGGACTGAAGGTGGTGAAGCGCTCGCCGGTCTCGCTCAGGCCCTGGATCTCTCGGCCCTGGATGGTCACCTCCCTGACCTGACCCTGGCGGACGTGCTCGATGAAGTCCGAGTACGCCATGCTGCGTGCGGTCGTGCGGGTCGTGGAAAAATTGTTGAACACCGACATCAGAACGATGGCGATGACAACCCACAGGATCACGTTCTTTGCCATGTCACTCACGGCTCGGCCTCTTGGCTTGAATACGACCGGACTGAGCCGGCTCAACATCGATCGACCCGCCCGCTGCGTCCCTGGGTCCACCTTGGGCGCCGCGGAAGCCCTTGGCGACGAGGTAGACCTCTCGGCTTTCGCGGCGCGAGGCCTCCGGCTTACGGATGACCACCTGCGCGAAGGTGCGGCGCACCTCCTTCAGATAGGCATCGAAACCCTCGCCCTGGAACGCTTTGACGATCATGGCGCCCTTTGGTTTCAGCACCTTGCGGGCCAGCTCCAAGGCGAGCTCCGCCAGGTGGACGGCCCGCGGCTGATCGACGGCGGCGATGCCGCTAACATTTGGGGCCATGTCCGAGAGAACAAGGTCCACGGACGCGAGCCCCGGCGCGGCACCCGCCATCTCCCCCGGCGCCTCCTGGCCAGACTCCAGCGCCTCGTGGAGCCTGTCCATCACCGCCGCATCGCGAAAGTCACCCAGGACGAGGGTGACCCCTGGGATGGGATCCATGGCCAGCCGGTCCAGGGCGATCACCCGCCCCTCGGCCCCGACCAGCCGCCGCGCCACCTGAGACCAACCCCCAGGCGCCGCCCCCAGGTCGACCACCGTCATCCCCTTGTGCAGGAGTCGGTCCTTGTCCTGGACCTCAAGGAGCTTGAAGGCCGCACGCGAGCGGTAGCCCTCCTGCTGGGCACGTTTCACATAGCCGTCGCTGAAGTGCCGATCGAGCCAACGACGGCTGCTCTTGGTCTTGGCCATGGCCCAGTATGCAACCCATTGGCCGCCCCCGCCGCTACCGGCTGCGACCTTGGCGCTGCCAAAGGTGCGAACAATACCACAGAAGCTCCACCTGACCGACCCTCAGCTACCGCCGCGGTGGCACTGCCTGGACCTCCCAGGCCGTCCAGGTCAGCGGTCGCCGGAGGTGCGCCGGTAGGCATCCTCAAACCGCACGATGTCGTCCTCGCCGAGATAGCCGCCGGACTGCACCTCGATGATCTCCAAAACGATGCTGCCCGGGTTCTCCAGGCGATGGGTCGCACCCACCGGGATGTAGGTGGACTGGTTCTCGGTGAGCAGATAGGTCTTGTCCTCGCAGGTCACCCGAGCCGTGCCCGTGACCACCACCCAATGCTCGGCGCGGTGGTGGTGCATCTGCAGGGAGAGGGACTCGCCGGGTTTCACCGTCAGGCGCTTGACCTGATAGCGGGGCCCCTGCCCGATCCCCTCGAAGGTCCCCCAGGGGCGGTGAACGCGCTGGTGGTGGCGGTGCTCCATGCGCTGCTCGCGCTCCAGGTATTGGGTCACCGCCTTGACATCCTGTGCACGGTCCCTGCGCGCGACCAGTACGGCGTCGGGCGTCTCGACCACGATCAGGTCGTCGACGCCCACCACGGCGAGCATGCGGCTCTTGGCCATGAGGAGATTGTTGTGGGCATCGTGGACGAAGGCGTCGCCGTCGAGCACATTGCCCGCACCATCGCGCGCGCACACCTCCCAGAGGGCCGACCAGGCCCCCACGTCGGACCAGCCCACGTTGAGCGGCAGGACCAGGGATTGGGCATCGGCTTCGCCCTGCGGCCCGGCGATGCGCTCCATCACCGCATAGTCGATGGAGTCGCTGGGGCAGGCGGCGAAGGTGTCGGCGTCGAGCTTGACGAAGTCCTCGTCGTCGACGCCCTGGCTGAGGGCACGGGCGCTGCCCTCGGCGATCTCCGGCCGCAACCGCTCGATCAGGGATAGCCACAGGGATGCGCTCAGCATGAAGATGCCGCTGTTCCACAGGTATGCGCCGGACTCCAGGTAGCCGAGGGCCGTCTCCCCATCCGGCTTCTCGACGAAGCCGGCGAGGGCGTAGGCCGACCCGGCGATGTCAGGGTCGGCGAGGCGCTCGCCCTGGCGGATGTACCCGTAGCCGGTCTCGGGCGCGCTGGGGACGATACCAAAGGTGATCACCGCGCCGCGGCGGGCCAGGCGAAAGCCGTCCGCGACCACGGACCGGAACCCCGCCTCGTTGGTAATGATGTGGTCCGCTGGCATGACCAGCAGGACGGGGTCCTTGCCCTCGCGGGCCGCGGCCAGGGCCGCCAGGGTCAGGGCCGGGGCCGTATTGCGCCCCACCGGCTCCAGGATGATCGCCGCCGCACGGCGGCGGATTAGACGCAGCTGCTCGGCCACGAGGAAACGATGGGCCTCGTTGCAGACCACAATGGGATCCATCAGGCCGATGCCGTCGTGCGGGTGCTCCTGCTCCAGGCCATCGAGCCGCCGCACCGTCTCCTGCAACATGGTGTAGCTGCCCGTGAGGGGCAGGAATTGCTTTGGGTAGGCCTCCCGCGAGAGCGGCCAAAGGCGGGTCCCGGACCCACCGGAGAGGATGACAGGCTGTAGCGGCATCGGGGAGTGGCGGTGTCCTGTGGTGTGAGGCGCGGCGTTGGATTACAGCAAGTGACCCCGGTTGCGTCAAACCGCCCAGGCCCTGCGCGGCGAGTCCTGGGCTGGGTGAGAGTGACCGCAGCCTCCAGGCCGCTCCCGGCTGTTAAACTAGAAGGCAAGAGTCCGTGCCATTCATCGCGCCAAGAGGGACCCGTCCATGTCTGCGATCCGCTACCCATCCGTGGCGGGGCTGTTCTATCCAGCAGACCCGCAGGAGCTCGGCCGGCAGGTCCGCGACTTTCTGGCTGCCGCCCGGCGACCCGACCCCGCTCAACCCTTGCCCAAGGCCATCATCGCCCCCCATGCGGGCTACATCTATTCTGGACCCGTGGCCGGCAGCGCCTATGCCCAGGTTGCTGGCCTTGCTGGCCGCATCGAGCGCGTCGTTCTGCTTGGACCCGCTCACCGGGTCGCCCTGAGGGGCCTCGCCTACAGCCGCGCCGAATCCTTCCTGACCCCGCTCGGTGCCGTCCCGGTGGATCGGTCCGCCCTGGAGGGCCTGTCCGACCTGCCTCAGGTGCGCGAGTGGGAGGCACCCTTCGAGGGAGAGCACTGCCTGGAGGTCCAACTCCCCTTCCTGCAGCTCACGCTGGTCAAGTTCCGCCTGGTTCCGCTGCTCGTCGGCGATGCGGAGGGCCGCGAGGTGGCCAAGGTGCTCGAACGTCTGTGGGGCGGCGATGAGACCCTCATCGTCATCAGCTCCGACCTCAGCCACTACCTGAGCTACGCGAGTGCCAAGACGATGGACGCGGACACCGCACGGGCCATCGAGGAGCTGCGCCCCGAGGCGATCGGCTACCATCAGGCCTGCGGGCGCATCCCCGTGATCGGTCTGCTTGAGGAGGCCCGCCGCCGCGGCCTGCATGCCCGCACCCTGGATCTGCGCAATTCAGGCGATACGGCGGGGCCCAAGGACCGCGTCGTCGGGTACGGTGCCTATGCCATCGGCTGAGCCCGCGACCCTCTCCGCCCGGGAGCGGGCGATCCTGCTCGACGTGGCACGGCGGTCCATTGCCCATGGTCTGGACCACGGAACGCCGCTTCGGGTGGACCCCGCAGACTATCCAGAGCCCCTGCGGGCCGAGCGCGCCGCCTTCGTCACCTTGCTTCGCGACGGGGAGCTGCGCGGCTGCATCGGCCATCTGGAGGCCTGCCAGGCGCTGGTCATGGACGTGGCGGAGAACGCCTTCGCGGCTGCCTTCCGCGACCCGCGCTTCCCGCCCCTGTCGCGCCAGGAGTCGGCGCGGCTCGAGGTTCACCTCTCGGTCCTTTCCCCCCCGGAGCCCATGACCTTCAGCTGCGAGGCAGACCTGCTGGCGCAGATCCGCCCCGGCATCGATGGGCTGATCCTCAGAGAGGGCTCCGCCCGGGGCACCTTCCTGCCCTCGGTGTGGGAGTCCCTGCCGCAGCCGCAGGACTTCCTCAATCACCTCAAGCGCAAGGCAGGGCTGCCCGCGGGGCACTGGTCCGATCGCATCCGCGTGGAGCGCTATACCACGGAGTCCTTCGGCGACTGAGTGCCCCCCCTGGACCCCCCTGCCCCCCTGCACCCCTGCCCCCCTGGGACCACCCGGTCCCGCGACGACCGCTGAACGATGAACGACCTACATCTGCTGTGGCTGTTTGCCGCCCTGATCGTCCTGATCCTCCTGTCGGCCTTCTTCTCGGGCTCCGAGACGGCCCTCATGACCGTCAACCGCTACCGGTTGCGTCACAAGGCCGAGCACGGTCACCGCGGGGCCCAGCTCGCCCTGGCCCTGTTGGAGCGCCCCGAGCGGCTCATTGGCTTGATCCTGCTCGGCAACAACTTCGTGAACATCCTGGCCTCCTCGCTCGCCACGGTGATCGCCCTGGAGCTCGGCGGCGAGCGGGTCATTGCCCTGGCCGCGGGGATCCTGACCCTGGTCGTGCTGGTCTTCGGCGAGGTCACACCCAAGACCCTGGCCGCGATGCACCCGGAGCGCCTCGCCTATCCGGCGGCCTATCTGTATACGCCCCTTTTGAAGGTCCTCTATCCGATCGTCTGGATCGTGAACCTGGTTGCCACCGCACTGCTCAGGCTGCTGCGCATCGAGCCCCCGGGCAGCGAGGGTCAGGCCCTCAGCCGCGAGGAGCTGCGCACCGTGGTCAGCGAGGCGGGCGCCATGATCCCAGAGCGCAGCCGCAAGATGCTGCTGGGCATCCTGGACCTGGAGCGGGCCACGGTGGACGACATCATGGTCCCCCGCCACGAGGTCGAGGGGATCGACATCCAGGCCCCGGAGGACGAGATCGTCGCCGCCATCCAAAACGCCCAGTACACGCGGCTGCCCCTGTTCGACGGGAGCATCGACAATGTGATCGGCATCTTTCACGCCCGCAATGCCCTGCATGCCGTCCTGGCCCATGGCCGGCTGGACCGGGCGGCCCTGCGCGAGATCAGCCGCACGCCCTACTTCGTCCAGGAGGGCACCCCGCTCTATCAACAGTTGATCAACTTCCAGCGCGAGCGGCGGCGGGTCGCCCTGGTGGTGGACGAGTACGGCGATTTCATGGGCCTGATCACCCTGGTCGACCTGCTCGAGGAGATCGTGGGTGAGTTCACCACCGACCCCTCGGACCAGATCTCGGAGATCCACCGGGCGGACGACGGGAGCCTGCTCATCGACTGCGGGATCGGGGTGCGTGAGCTCAACCGCGCGCTGCACTGGCAGCTACCGACCCGCGGGCCCAAGACCCTCAACGGCCTGATCCTGGACTATATGGAGACCATCCCCGAGCCCGGTACCAGCCTCAAGCTCCACGGTTATCCCCTGGAGATCATGCAGACCGTGGATAACGCGGTCAGGACGGTGCGCTACACGCCCAGAGTCGCGCGCCGCCCCAGCCGACCGCGCCCCCTGCCCCCCGAGCCTGAGGCCTGAAGACATCGCCGGCCGCACCGCCCCAGCACGCCTCGGGCGGCAAGTTGGTATGATCGCGCCGCGGCACGCGAGGCGGAGCGCCCCCACGGCGCCATTGAGCACCCTTGGGCGCGATGCCGCGCGGAGGCGGTCGATGGGGGCCCGAGCCATGGCCAAGCTGATCCTGTCCTTCAAGGGGCGTCTGATCGCGAGTCATCCCGTCGAGGACCGCCCCCTGTGCATCGGGCGCGACAAGGGCTGCGACATAAAGATCGACAGCCTTGCCATCGCCTATCGCCATGCCGTGATCACCCCGCACCAGGACGGGTACGTTATCGCCGCCCTGAGTCCGACCTACCCCATCGCGCTCAACAACGAGCGGGTCGCCCGGGCCTACTTGCACGACGGCGACCTGATCCGCATTGGCAAGCACAGCCTACAGTTCCGCGAGGCTGCCCAGGAGACGGCCATCAGGCCGCCGCCCTCCCGCAAGCCTGCGGTCTGGGAGATCGAGTCAGAGCTCGCCTATGTCCAGATCCAGAGTGGCCCCGATCTCGGCCGCGTCATTCCGTTGGAGCGGGATCAGACCCGGCTGTCCCAGGCCGGCAGCCAGGCCCTGGTGATCGCGCGCCGCGCCGAGGGCCATGTCGTCTTCTGCGAGCACCCTGCGGTCGAAATCACAGTCAATGGAACGCCTGCTCCGCCTTCCACGGAGAGTGCCCTGTCGGATGGCGCCGTCATCCAGGCGGGCGCCTTGCGCTGTCAATTCTTCTGCCGAGGGTGGACACCAGGGTGAGCGCCAGCCGTATGGGACTCAGCCGCGACCAGACCTTGGCCCGACGGCGGGTCGTGCCAGGACGATCGGACCTCCCATGAGAAACGAGGGGACTCATCATTCGCCGTTGAAGACACAGCTCCTGAATGCTGTTTCTTGGTAAGTTCTTTGGAGATCCTCATGACCGATGAAAGCACCCGACTGCTGCGACTTGCGACCTACGCCTCAGTGGTCACCGCGTCGGTGCTGATCCTCGCCAAGCTGGTCGCCTGGCTCATGACCGGATCGCTGACCGTGCTCGCCTCCTTGGTTGACTCGCTGATGGACGTCGGTGCCTCGCTGATCAACCTGATCGCCGTGCGCTACGCCCTGCTCCCGCCGGACGAGGACCATCGTTTTGGCCACGGCAAGGCGGAGGCCCTCGCCGGACTGGCCCAGGCGGCCTTCATCCTGGGCTCGTCCGTGTTCCTGGTGCTGAATGCCGTGGATCGGCTGCGCCACCCCCAGCCGCTCGCCGAGATCGGCGTCGGGGTCGCGGTCATGGCCTTCGCCATCGTGGCGACGGTCGTGCTGCTGACCATTCAATACCGGGTCATCGCCCGCACCCAGTCCACCGCCATCCGGGCCGATGCCTTGCACTATGCCACGGACCTCGCGACAAACGCCGCGACCCTGTTGGCCTTGGTCCTTGCGCTCTACGGCTGGTCGCATCTGGACCCTTGGTTCGCACTCGCCATCGCGGCCTATATCTTCCACAGCGCCCTCTCCATCGCCCGGGATGCCATCGATCTGCTCATGGACCGCGAGCTGCCGGCGGAGGAGCGCACGCGCATCATGGAGCTGGCCCTGTCCGTGCCGCAGGTCGGCAATGTTCATGACCTGCGGACGCACCGCTCCGGTCCCACCAAGCTGATCCAGCTCCACGTCGGGCTCCCGGACGAGCTGAGTCTTGCGGACGCCCACGCGATTTCCGACCAGGTAGAGGCCAGGCTCCAATCGGCCTTCCCCGAGGCCGACATCATCATCCATCAGGATCCGCTGAGCCTGGGGGATGAAGGTGCAGGAGGTCCTCCCATTCAGGCAGGGGCCGCACGAGGGCGCGGCTGACAGGCACACCCGCCATTGCCCACAGGGCCCTCGGGGCAGGGCTTTCGCGGCACTGGACGGTCAACACGGATCTCGGTCGCGGGCCCCATCAGGCGGTGGGCATGCGACTTGCCGGCGCTGGTCGTGCCCGCGAGCCGCTGCGCCACTCACCGTGCCCGCACGGGAAACGCCGCAGACGTCAGACGTCACGTCTCCCTTAGGTATGCGTGAAACGGGTCCCCTGGTCGGCCAAGGGTCTTGCCACCCAGATCAAGAGGACGGCACCCAGCAACTGGGTGGCGACAGAAAAGACGGCCAGGGCTGGGAGGGAGTGATCGTACAGCACGCCCATCAGGGCGCTGCCCACAAACCAGAAGATGCCGAAGCTCATGTTGAAGGTGCCAAAGGCCGTGCCCCGCCTCTGCGCCGGCGAGAGGGCGGCGACCACTGCCTTCATCACCGACTCCTGGGCCCCCATGCCGATGCCCCACAAAACGGCCGCGGCCACGGCTGCCTTGGCGCCGCCGAAGAACACTAGCGGCGCCACCGGTACTGGCAGCAGGGCAGCGACGACGAGAATGCCCGTCATGCCGCGGTCGTACACCCAGCCGAAAGCCAAGGCGGCGACCGCATCGACCCCCATGGCCAGGGCGTACAGCAGGGGGATCGCCGTCGCACTGACGCTTCCGACCTTCTCGAAATGGTAGGCCAAGAGCGGGTAGTCGGCGAAGCCAGCGGCGATGCAGCCAGTCGCGGCCAGATAGAGCCAGAAGGACGGCGCGTAGCCGCGGGGATCAAGCTCTGGGGTCTTGGATTCCAAGGCGCGGGGATGCGGGAACAGGAAGCGCGCCCTCAGCAGCACGGCAAGCGACAGCAGGGCGGGCACCAACAGGACGCCGAAGGCGGTGCGGTAGTCCTGCCCGAGCGCGAGGACCCCGGCAATGATGAGCGGTCCCAGGGTGGCCCCGGTCTGATCCATCGCCTCGTGCAGGGCGAAGCCCCAGCCCCGGCCCATGCGTTTGCCGGCGAAGGACAGCATGGCGTCCCGCGGCGGGTTGCGCAGGGCCTTTCCGGCCCGCTCCAGAAACATCAACGCCACTGCGGCCTCCCAGTGGCCGGTCAGGGCAAGGGCCGGTACGGCCAGCAGATTCAAGCAGTAGCCGAGGATAGCGACCGCCCAATAGCGGCCGGTTCGGTCGGCGATACGCCCGGAGACCAAGCGCAGCGCGTAACCGATGAGCTCTCCCAAGCCAGCCACCACCCCGACCACCGTGGCGCTCGCCCCCAAGGTCTGGAGGAAGGGACCTGTGATGCTGCGGGCCGACTCGTAGGTCATGTCGGCAAACAGGCTGACGATGCCCAAGAGCACGACAAACCGCATGGCGTGTCGCACATCGAGCCGATCATTTGTACTGGTCATGGCTGACTCCTGTGTACGTTGTGTCCCAAGCGGCGAATCCCCTGTCCATCCTCGGGCGCCACCCTGCCCTGCCGCGTCCGCGCCTAAGTCCCAACCCAAACTCAAGAAATGGATGTCCCGAGGGCTATTCCGACTCCCCGAGCGCGGCCGGCGCAGCTTCGGCTCCGAAGACCTGCCGATACAAGTCGCCGCCGAAACTGCTGGGCAATGGCTCACCCTGGACCAGCTTGAAGGTCCGAGTACCGTCCGCCTCCCGCTGCGCACGCAGGAATAGCACGCCCTCCATCCCGCCCTCAAAACAACCGCGCGCAAATTCATACTGATGGGTCACGAAGACGATCTTGACCCCCCTCTCGATCAGCGCCGAGACCACTTGTCGCGCGATCTCCGAGCCCTCGCGCTCGTTGGTTGCGGAAAATGATTCATTCAAGAGGAGCAAGGCATTTGCTCCGATATGATCCGCGATATCGCTCAAGCGGCTGAGCTCTTCATCGAGTCTGCCGCTCTTCATCGCTTGGTCTTCTTCTCGCCTGTAATGGGTGAACAAGCCCATGCACAGCTCGGCCTCGAACCTGCGGGCGGAGACGAACAGGCCTGCTTGCATCATCAGGTGGGCGACTCCTAGGCTGCGCAGAAAGGATGACTTACCGCCCTGGTTGGCGCCGGTGACGATCACCAAGCGCCGACCGTCCGCATCGGCGCTGTTGCCGACGACCGTTCTGCCCATGGTGAGGGCAAGGCAGGGATCGTAGAGCCCGCTGAAGCGCTGAAGGCGTTGCCCAGCGGGCTCCGGCAGCGGGATACAGACCGGCACTCCCAGGGCCGTCAGCCGGTCATGTAGATTGATACCACACAGGTAGAAGGCGAGCTCGGTGCGCAGGGTGACGAAAAAACTCAGGATGTGATCGCGGGCCTGGGCCAGGGCGTTCGCAACGAGATCGATCCCTCGGTCCTTCATGTCGGAAAGAAGCTGCCCACCCCGCTCGTCGCGCTCCTGCAGACGAAAGCGGTAACCGCGCGGCGATGGTTCGAACAGGCGAGCTAGCCAGTTGGTTGTTCCGCCGGCAGGCTTGCACAGCCGGTAGTGGGTACTCCGGTTGCCCTTACCGAGCTCGGCGCTGAGCAGCACGCCGCGCCGAAACTTCAGCTTATCCAGATGCCCTTGAATCTCGGCCAAATAGGGCTCGCCAAGCTCATCCTTGAGCATGGCGAACAGGGTCTGGAGGCCGCGCGAGGCGCATCGTTTATCCGTTGCCTCTGCGAGGTCTCTGAGCCGCCGAAGCAGGGGTATGAAGATCTCGATCACCTTGATCGCGCTATACAGGACCAGGCTGGGGTTTCGTGCCAAGCTGCCGTAATACTCTGCCTTCTCACGGGTGATTGCCTCGAGCGCGCAGTCATAGAGCTGCCGCACCACCGTCGGATGGCTCAGGCAATCTTGCAGGACACCCAGCCGATAGCGGATCGTCTCCATGTCATTATTCAGCCCCGAGAGGACCGTGTGACGCGCAACCCCAAGCAGGAACTCATCTTCCCCGGCCATGGCACGGAACAGGGTCTCTAGCTGCAGGTCCTGGATCAGCGCGGGCGCCTGCCAAGGCAGCGCTTGACGCGGATCGTAATCGCGATCTGGATGCAGGAGCAGCGCCTTCATCGCGTGACCCGTTGCTTGAGCCAGCGGTAGGTCACGCGGTACTTCTCGGCGATGGCAAGGGCATAGGTGAGTCCATCGGGTGGCCGCCTTTCCAGCTTATAGGTCCGGACGGCGGGATTGTCCGGCTGGACGGCAGCGACAACACTCACTGTCTTTTCGTTGAAGGACGCGAGCTCATCGAGAAAGGTGACCCAAACACCCAAAACGTCCAAGGCGCTAATGCGCGCCATGATCTCTTTGCTCAGGAAGACGGCATCCGTCAGCGACGTCGAGGAGAAGACCTCATTCAGGATAAGGATACTTCGGGGGCTCGCCTCATCCAGGATGGAGCGAATCCTCGCGAGGTCGTCCTGCAGCTTTCCACGGAGGTTCTCGATCGTCTCTTCCCGTTCGAAATGGGTATACAGGTGGTCGCAGAGAAAGACGCGGACCTCGCTGCCGGGAACTAGGCAGCCCAATCGAGCCAGATAATGCAGCTGCCCAAACAGGCGCGCAAAGGTCGTCTTGCCACCCTGGTTGGGTCCGGACACGACGAAGACCCGCTCGGGGCCGCGCAGGTAGAAGTCATTGCAGACAACGGCCGTGCCTTCCTGTGTCAGCTTCTCGGCGAGGGCGATATCAAAGACAGCGCTTCCGCTAACCTCCTTGTTGTCCGCGGAGACCCGCGGATAGCAGAAGCTCAGGCCCGCACGGCGGAATTTGGCAACCTGCTCAAGCACCGCAACATAGAAATGGACTTCGCGCTCGAAGAGCGCTAGCTGGTCATTCAGAAAGTGTCTATGCTGCGCGAAGAATGCGCCCAGCGCCTGGAATGGTTCCGGGTTCAGCCATGCCACCCGCTCCACCACCTGGGCATCGATGTGGTTCATGCCGGGCATGTCGATGACTTTGAGTCGGTAGTCCTTGACGGAGTCGCGCCGGAACCTTGCGAAGACCTGCTCGATCACGTCACGGTAGTCGGCCTCGCCCATGTGGTTGCGGACCGTGATCCGGTCACCCTGGATCAGAACGCAATAGCGAATCGCCGAGAGGTCGCGCGTCAGCTCCCGCGCCTGCGTCGCCAGCGCGACAAAGGACGCCGTTGCCGCGTACTGTGCGAGAGAGTCGCGGAAACGCAGCATGCCGCGCGATGTCAGGGGCAACTGCTGGAGGTCGTGCTGAAGACCTTCGACGGCATCGCAATAGACAGTGACCGCGTCGAGCAGCCACCGCTGCCGTTCCATTTCGTAATAGCTGTTCGACGAGGCCTGCAGATGGTCCCGCACGGTCCGCATGCCGTTGGCGAAGGCCCTAACGGCTTGCAGCAGACCCTCTCCCTCGAGGTCGTGCAGCACCTCCTGGCGGTAACGAATCTCGTCGATCGAGGTCAGTGGCAGATAGAAGAAGGGCTCGAGGTCGTAGTCCTTCCAGCCCGCCGTGATGGCCGCTACGACGCGGTCGAGACGCAGATCGCGAAAACAGTCAGGGGCTATGCGTGCTTCATCGCGGGCCACGCCGAGAGGCTCGATGAATAGGATGCTGTGAAGGCCCAGCGGCACAGGGGCGGCCCCGTCGTGCATCACTTCAGCTCCATGAGCAGGCGGCCAAGATCCAAGCCGATGAGCTGGCGTCGGTCGCCTTCGGCACTCCTGGCCTGTCGTTCATCGTCTGACCTCTGGCGGCACAGGTTGCTGGATGCGCTTATTGCGCAGATGGGCGGCACGGCGTTTGCGCGACTGCGCGACCGCCGGTCGCAGGGTCGCGATTGCGTCCGCCTCGTCTGTGATCTCCATGCCGAGAATGGCCTCCAGAAGGTCCTCAAGCGTAACGAGTCCGAGCAAGTCATCGCCCTCGCCCGTGACCAGGGTGATGGCCTCACGTTGGTCCAGGATGTGCTCGAACGCCTTCGCGACCAGAACCGTCTCCCTCAGCCGCGGAATTGGCTTGACAAAAGACTCGAGTGGTCGGTCAGGGTCCTGATCGAGGGCATAGGCCTTCAGCACCTCTCGGTGGGACACATAGCCGACCACATGGCCGCGCTGTCCCCTAAACAGGGGGATGCGGCTGAAGGCATCGGCGCCTGGGGCGGCAAGCAGGTCCATTACGGTCTGATCGGTGGCCATCATGAAGATGACGGCGCTGGGCGTCATCACCTCGCGCAATGTCACCTCGCGGCTGTAGATGAGGCTTCCGATGAGCATCGATTCTGCCAGCGAGATCGCGCCATCCTGCGGCGCCGAGTGAACCAGCAGGGCGAACTCGCGCCGGGTCAGCCGCTCACTCGGGCGGCGGGCGATCAGACGGATGAGCGCCCTGGTCACGACCAGGGCGGGCGCCAGCAAGCGGACGAGCCAGAACAGGGTATGGCCAACGGGGCCGGACAGACTCCCGGCGTAGCGGGCGGCGAGGGCCTTAGGAATGATCTCCGAGAGGACGAGCAGCAGCAGGGTCAGCAGCCCTGAGAAGGCCCCGACCCAGGCATCGCCGAACAGCGTTGCCGCCTGGGAACCGGCAAGTGTCGCCCCGACCGTGATCGCCAGGGTATTCAAGATCAGGACGGCGCCGATGGCGTCGTCGATGCGGTCTTCCTTCATCTGGAGCAGGCGTGCCGCGCCGCGGCTACCGGCCGCCTGACGTTCCTGCAGGGTCGAGATCCGCACGGAAAACAGGGTGACCTCGAGCAGCGAGCAGAGATGAGAAAGCACCAGCGCCAGCAGAACCCAAAGTGTCAGAAGCGCCATCGATCACCCCCTGCGCC